>Ga0181521_10002930_pt1 | contig 20309 bp, 17 predicted proteins | sample PEATcosm2014_Bin_32_FD_119764 | JGI IMG/M metagenome (GOLD analysis project Ga0181521, IMG submission 119764) | Peatland microbial communities from MTU Mesocosm Facility, Houghton, MI, USA - PEATcosm2014_Bin02_60_metaG | ecosystem: Environmental > Terrestrial > Soil > Wetlands > Peat | place...
AGCTGCATATCCAGCGAGATGTGTCCTTCGTTCTCCGGGTGCCACTGCACGCCGACGACCCACCAGCCCGGGTCCTTGCCCTCAAAAGCTTCGATGAGGCCGTCGGGTGCCAGCGCGGCCACCCGGAAGTTCGGGGCAAGCTTGCGGACGCCCTGGTGGTGATAGCTGTTCACCCGGATCTCGCCCGGTCCGTAGATCTCCTCGAGCCGGGTCTTGGGCTGCATGACCACGGTGTGGCGATGGGCACCGCCGTGGGGATCGTAATGAGGAATGCTCCTGGGCATGTCCTCGGGGAGGTGGACGAACAGGCCGCCACCGGAAACGACGTTCAACTCTTGCATTCCCAGGCCGACGCCGAGGGTCGGGATCCGGGCCTGCTGGACGAGTTTGCAGAGCAGGCGGTCGGCGATCTCCCGGCGCTCGGAGATCAACGTCACCGACGGGTGATGTGACATCCCCAGCTTGCGCGGGTCGAGATCGTCGCCTCCGGTCAACACCACGCCGTCGAGTTGCTCGAGGATCGGCAAGAGCTCGCTCTCCCTGATCAGGGGAGGAATCATGACCGGCAGGGCATTGGCCGTCAGCAGGCAATCGTAATAGCCGCTGGGAGTGAGGCTGCAAGTAACCTTGGTCTTGGGAGAGACCCGGAAGTCGGTGTTGATACCGATGAGCGGACGGTGATTCATGGTCGGCGTCCTTTCCGTGAATAGGGCTCAGCGAAATCCATTCGTTGACCGTCTCGAACCGTACCGCAATGGCCATCGCGGTCGGTCACTCAAGGCGCGGCAAGTCTAACCACGGCCAATCGCCAACTTCAAGAAAAATCCCCAAGAAACTGGCGGGTTTTTCGAGTTTTTTCGAAGCGGCGTCCGTTTGGGAAGCCGAGTTTTCGGAACCGAACCGGACTCCGGGCCGGGCATGATGGTCACATGAGCAGCGATGGCGTAAACTGACCCTTCGCGAGCTCGGTTTGGGAACCGCGGTGAGCACTCATCATGGCCGTGCCGTAGCAATCGGACAAAATGTCAAAAAACCGACGACTGCCGAGAAGAATCTTGGTTCATCGACCGGCGAACGTCGTCTTCTCTGGAAGAGGAAGAATGACGATCGCCTATGACTCGAGACGCGTCGGAAACTCTGGAACCGTTCCGCAAGTACCTTACGGTGCTGGCGGAGCTGCACCTCGACCGGAAACTCCGTGGGAAGCTCGACCCCTCCGATGTGGTCCAGCAGACGATGCTACGGGCGTATTCGGCCCTGGGCGAGGTGCGCGATCCCCGGCCCGAGGTGCTGGTCGCCTGGCTGCGGCGGATTCTGGCCGGGACATTGGCCGACGCGGTCAAGCATTACGAGCGGGACAAGCGGGACGTCGCCCTGGAGCGGTCGTTGGCGGCCGACCTGGACCGCTCCGCGTCCGGGTTCGCAGCCTGGCTGGCCGCCGACCAGACCTCGCCCAGCGGCCGAGCCGAGCGGAACGAGGAGCTGCTGCGGATGATCGAAGCCCTGGCGGAACTGCCCGACCTGATGCGCGAAGTGGTTGTCTTGAAGCACTGCCAGGGCTGGACGCTCCCCCAGATCGCCGCGCGGATCGGCCGTAGTGTCCCGGCCGTCGCCTCGCTCTTGCGGCGAGGGCTGGAAGGCTTGCGGAAACGGATGAAGTCGGGGGAGTGATCCTCGATCTTTCCGCCGATCGCGTTCGTGGGGGCCCGGTTGTTGAAGCCAGGGCATCCCACGTATCATAGCACGGGATGTTCTGGATTGAGTTGGTAGAGTGTGGCGAGGCCGCGATGCCGCGGCTCGATCGCTGCTTGGTACGGCTTTGCCACGCACCCCACCCCTGGTACCCCCTCTCGGCCGGCTTGCTTGTTTCGACCGCGCGGATGTAGCATCCTGGAATAAGATGAGCTGCCACAAGCGGAGAGACGAGCAATGCGGATTCCTGTATTGATTGAGAGGGTTCCTGGAAACGGGTTTCGGGCGAAGGGTGGGGAACCTTTAGCCATCAGCGCGGAGGGGACAACGCGTGCCGAAGCAATTGCGCGATTAAGGAGCCTGATCGTTGATCGTCTCGCCGTCGGGGCCGAGTTGATCAGCTTGGACCTGGAAACCAAGGATCATCCGCTTGCCCCTGTGCCTGGATGGTCCGAGGACGACCCACTCCTTGACGAGTGGCAAGGGGCCATCGAGACTTATCGACGACAGATTGAAGCCGATCCAGACCGGTGATGAGCCTTTATATTCTTGATACCGACACGCTGACTTTGGCTGAGCGTGGTCAGCGCGATGTGACTCGGCGCATCCTGGCGATTGATCCGAGCCAGTTGGCCATCACCGTCATCAGCATCGAGGAACAGCTTACGGGCTGGTACACGCTCTTACGCAGAACCAAGGATCCCGCGAAACTCGAGCGCGTTTACCTGCGACTGGCGGAGACTGTCACCTACCTTGGCCGATGGTCGATCCTGCCCTTTACCGAGGCCGCCATCGACCGCAGTGCCCAGTTGCGAGACCTGAAGCTGAACATCGGCAAGATGGATCTGGCCATCGCGGCGATTGCCTTGGAACACGGCGGGGTCCTGGTGACTCGCAACACCCGTGATTTCCGCCGCGTCCCGGAACTCGCTTTGGAAGACTGGTCCTTGCCGCTCCCCTGAGCCGCCTGTTGCATCCTCGCGACGCACCCTACCTCTCTACCTCTCTCTACGATGCGGCTGGATTGCCGTCAAGCCTTTCGATAAGCATGAGTTTCACGACCAGGCAGGCCGCGGCAAAAGAATCGGCTGGTCCCGAGAAGAATCATGGTTCGCTCGCCCGGGAACGTCGTCTTTACGAGATAGGGCGATTCCAGCGGCCGAATGACCAGGTACGAATGATCCTCTGGATCGGGAGCAACCCATGACCACGCCGAACGACCCGACGATCTCGCACGACTCGCTCGACGCGGTCATCGCCGCCTACATGCTGGCCGTCGAGGCCGGCGATGTCCCCAACTGCCAGGAGCTGCTCGACCAACACCTCGAGCACGCCGAGGCGCTTCAAGCCTTCTTCGCCGACCTCGATCGCATGGACCGCGTCGCCTCGCCCTTGCGCCTGGCCGACGGCCTGGACGCAACTCATGCGGTCGAGGCGGCCACACCGAATTGCCGACCGACCGCTGCTTCGGCGATTACGAATGGACACAAAACGGCCCCTCAAGTGCGGACGCCGGGGAAGGAGTGATTGGGGATGAGGAGGACTTCAAGGTCGGCCCCACGGAACTCGGCATCAAAGTATTGGAGGAAACCGGCATGGCCAAGCAACGGCCGCGGCAGCGCTGTGGCGCCGACGAAGCCGACAACCGCCGTCCAGCGATATGTTTCACAGACCCCGTCGCTGATCTGGATCTCCACCGGCGCGTAGCGGCAACGCAGGGGCGCCCGGTCTGCCAGGCCAATCGGTCGCTCTTCGGCTCCGGTAAGGTCCAGTCCGAGGGCCGTTGCGATCCGATCGGGGAGGACTGCATCGTCAGCGCCGGTATCCAAGAACCTGCGACAGAATGCAACTGCTCCCTTATTCTAGCATCGCGCTGGACTACGCCCCAAACCGCGTCGGTGTGTCGGACCGACGCGCGCTGGCCGGCTCCGCCCGGGGGGTGATTGGCAGGTTTGGTCACGGTCATTGTCCCGACAGGGCCGACATCTTGCTACCCGCGTCACGCGACGGCCACGAGATGCAAATCCCCGAAAGTAAAGGAAAAAAGAAGCTGCGGAGTTCTCCACAACTTCTCATGGCGAAGAGTCCGCCTTGATCGGCCCGAGATGTTGCGGGTCGTCGTCTCAGAGCAGCCGGCCGGGATGGGTGTGGCAACCCCAGTGTCCGGGAGCAGGGACCCTGGGGATACTCGGCACGGTGCGTCATCGCGGACTCGACGCATACTACGCGAATGACCGCGGGTATGCGCCGAGCAGACTCGGAGCGGCGCAGCCAGAATCACGATGGGTTATCGCATGGCCGTCACTCGACCCTGCCCTATGGATTTCATGATACTGGTCCGCAGAGGTCGTCACGACAAAGACTCCTGCCTATCCTTTGCATATTGCTTCAAGAAAGAGGAATGTCCCCTGGGCTGTGCCCGTCAAGTCTGCATTGCATGTCCTTCTCAAGGCCCTTTCCGTCGCCAGAGCCGTCTCCGGTAACCATCCCATCCGGCGTTGCGAACGCGATCGCACCGAGGCCATAGGCCTGGGTCAATTGCGCAGGGCTGAAAGCCGAGAGCAGACAACGGTCATCGAGCAGATCAACTGAGGGTCGCAGAGCGCGACGGCGCCTCTGTATGACTAAGTTTCCAGAGATGTGCATCTGTCTGAGAAGTCCAACGCTGGTTTGATGTGATGCCGGGGGTTCTTACGTCAAAATGCCAGCCGCGGCCGATCGTGGGTCTGCTCGCGACCCTCACCTGGGTGGAGTGACGTCGTGTCGGGGCACCTTCGCCATGACCTTTCGCGCGCGAGCTTCCAATTCACCGGCCTCGGTCGTTCGGCCTGTTTTGCGGAGGAGGCTGGCGTAAGGCATGAGCACAAGGGCGAGCGTCGGGTTCTCGGGGCCAAGGTTCTTCTCAGTGAGCACGAGTGATCGCTTGAAGGAGTTCTCAGCGTCGCGATATTGTCCGCGGGCCATCTCGATTTGTGCCAGGGTAGTGAGGTTAGCCGCGATGCCGACATGTTCCGGCCCCATGGCCTTTTCTACAATCGACAGCGAGCGCCGGGCGATTTTCTCAGCCTCCGCGGGCTTGCCTTCCCTGAGAAGGACCGCGGCGAGATTGTTGAGGCTCTGGGCCACGTCGGGGTGGTCAGGCCCCAGCGCTTTCTCGCGGATGGTGAGCGTTCGCCGGTAGAGACGCTCGGCATCGGCACACTCGCCCTGATCAAGCTCGAGCCATGCAAGCCGCGTCAGGCTCGCGACCAGCCGGGGATGATCGGCGCCCAGCAGCTTCTCGTCAATCAAGAGCGCTCGCTTGGCGTGCTGGCTGCCCTCGGCTTTCTTACCCTGAAAATGCAGGGCGTACGCCAACCCGAAGAGCGCTCCGGAGAGCCGCTCGTCGCCGATACGTAGAACTTCCGCTTCGGAGATGGCCTCGCGAAAGAGGCCCTCTGCCTGCTTGTTGTGGCCTTGTTTGAGTGCAGACTTGGCTGAGTTAAGAAGCTGTTTAAACTTCTCCGCCGATGCGGTTCGCTTGTTTTCGGCCGTCGCTTTCGGTTCCGAGGAGCGAACAGCGGCCGGATCGTGGTTTTGCGCAGCCGCCGAAGTGTCAACCAACACAACAGGGCAGGCCAGCCAGACCGCCACGCCAAAGGTCGTTCTGAAAGCGGACATTCAAACTCCCAGGCCAGCGTGGATAAAGACGAATCCCGATGCAATCAACTCACAGTCAATCCAGGCTCACGATCGAGTGCCGCGCCAAAACTAACGGACTGCTCATGGCGATTGGGGCGCACCGGGTTATCGCGAAAAAGCTTCCAGTCCCGCGGTCAGGATGAGGCTGCGCGCTGGCACCGACGGCCCTCGAATCAGGGTCTTTGAGAAGCTACTGCCGACCTACCTTGGGCTGCCGACCTACCTTGGGCGGGTAGGGAATCCCTACCTTGGCTGCCTTGGGCGAGTAGGGATGTCCTTCCGGATCGATGCGCGACAGGGCGATGCCGGCAGCTTCGCGAACCCTGGCGTCACCGTCGTGCTCCTCCGCCTTCTGGAGCGCGGGGATGGCATCCTTGGCTTGTTCGCCAAACGCGCCAAGTTTGATGGCGGCGCTGCGGCGGATGTCGTTGCCTCCATTCCTGAGGGCTTCGGTCAACGCCGGAACGACCTTTTCCGCGTCGCCCTGCGGCAAGGTGCGCGCCGCGATAATCCCCTCTTTCTCTTTGCCCGACTTCAGATCAGCTATCAACTCGTCGGTCGATTTCCCCCCGCTGCAGCCGCCGCACGCCAGCAAGCAAAGCAACAGAACCCAACCTGTCTGCACGCGCATAACTCAAGTCCTCCGTCTGAATAGGGTCGAAGAACAAGGCGAATGGCCAGCGTCCGCCGGCTGGTGGGCGCGGACCGCCGCAATCAATACGAATCTCCCGAGATGATCTCGCCGCCGGCTCTGGTCATTACGTATTGATACGTGCGCCCGTGCATGTAGGTCTTGAGGAAATGCACCGAGCCGTCGGCGAACAGGAAATTGCATCCACCTGGGTGCATGCTCCAAAACACATCGGGGTCGTAGAGCGGCTGGTCGCTGTTGGGCTTGTGCGAGAAGTTGCCGTGGGCGAGGCACAAGGCTTCGTCGAAGTCCGCATTGTCGTAGGCGGTGCCATTTCCTTGATTCTGGCACTGGGAGGGAGGAGTATTGGGGGATGTCCAGGGTGTGGTAGCCATCCACGCGGGGACCCTTGCTCCCGTCACTGCGCCGACCCAGGTGCTTGGGGAGTGGGCGGTGCAGCGCTCGCCGATGGCGTTCGTGTTGCTCAGTCCGTCAGTGACGGAGGCGATGCGCGTGTTACTGTTGCGCCAAAACATGCCGATGCCGGCCGAGCCAAACCCACAGGCCACGCCCATAGCTGCGATGCCGTCCGTGGGGTCTCCGGCTGTAATCGGACTGTCGTTGGGGTCGGTGTTGTTGAGGTAGAAGGGTTGGGGGTTCCCGCCGGCGTTCATAAAGCATTCCTCCCAGCCGCTGACAGCGGCGTAGTTCGAGTGCGCCACCGTGGCGATGGGGGTGGTGGACGTGCTGCTGACGTAGAGGATGCAGGGCTGCGGGTTGTAACCATCCGAAGGACACTGGAAGACGCTCAACGACGTCACCACGGCCGTGCTGTTGCTTGGGCTTGTTATTGCCAGGTTGAAATTGATCGCGTTATACAGGGGCTGCTGTTCCAGGAAGGGCAGCGACATGGCCGCCCAGCCCCAGCCCGTTCCCATGTCCAGGTCGGGAGTATTGTTGGGGTTGTTTTGGGAATCGATGTAGCCGGGAGGAAACGCGCCGACACTGCTCTCGTAATTGAACAGCGCGACGCCGATCTGCTTGAGGTTGTTCACGCACTGGGCGCGCCTGGCCGCCTCGCGAGCGGACTGCACGGCGGGCAGCAGCAGCGAGATCAAAACACCGATGATGGAAATCACTACGAGTAACTCGATCAACGTGAATCCCCGAACGGGTGTTCGGGCTCTTCGGAAACGCATGAAATCGCTCCTCTAGGTGAAAACGTATAGACAAATCCAACATCAAACAGGTTAAACCGGCAATAACAGCCGGTACTCTTCCGGCAAGGTTCGCATCAGCACCGTGCGAAGCGCTCTGCGAGACCGACTCAACCGCGACCGGACTGTTCCGATCGGAACACCCAATCGCTGCGCGATCGACGCGTAATCCATCTGATCGTCCAGGCTGAGCACCAGGACTTCCCGGAACTCGGGGGCGATCGCCAACACCGCGGTCATGATGATTTCCACCGATTCTTGTGCTTCCATCGACCGACGGGGATCATCGCGGGCGCTCGGCTCGCGGTGTTCTTCCGCCACTCGGCCTTCGCGGCGGCGGCGTCGAGAACGGCACCGCGCCAGATGCAAGCTCCGGCGGACGACAGCCCCTTTCAGCCAGCCGCGTACGTTTTCCGGCACGTTCCCGCCTAGCCACAAGCTGAGGAGAGATTCCTGAACGGCGTCCCATGCCAGGTCTTCGTCGCCCAGTACACGCCGGCTCAGCGAGACGAGGTCTCCGAACAGTGGACCGCTTGCCTCGGCAAACGACATTTCGCTTGCGACCTGATCGACTGGAAAGCTGGGCTCAGTGGTGACTTCCGCGTTCTGCCCGCACCTCGAGCCAAGTCGCCAGCCGGTGCCTTTTCCGGTAACACTGCGCTCGCTCTGGATGCGCTCAACCTTTTCCTCGCCGTCTGCCTGGCGAGGACGTTGCTCTATCATCAAACTCATATGCCCCTCACCGTTCGCCTTGAAGCGATGCCGGGCCTTGCGCGAGAGCACAGATCTTCAGCCTGTCAGCAACCGCGCGCCGCAGCCCGGATGGTCCTGGTCAAACGCTGCCCGCAAGTTGATGTTGCTCGAATGAGCTACATCTTTGAGCCCGAGCTTCGCATGGGTGATCCATGTCAGCGACTTGCCCGAGAGGGCGCCGCCAGACTGGAATCTCAGGAATGTCGAAGCCCGAACTTGGCCATAACCGTGCGCAACGCCATGAGACAGTGCGCCGTGAACAAGGTCAGGAAATGGCCGCGGGAGGCGCGCGAGGATGCGCAAGTGTCCGGGTGGGAGAAGAAGGCAGCGTAGGGCAGTCAGGCGTTTCAAGCTCGAAAACAAGAGGCACAACAGCGAAGCAAACCAGGTCGACCGACAACTGAGCTTGTGCCACATAATGGCAAACAAGGCAGTTGTCCGCGTTGTGATCGCGGGGCTGTGGAACGTCTCCCGGGACGGGTGACTTTAATGTCACGCCGGGTCGATGAGATGATCCGGCCAGTTCATGCAAGCACGGTCCGCACACCGTCACTGCCGTGTGGCAGGCGAGCAGCGTGAAGAACAGAAGCTTGCTTAATGCCCGTATCATCAGGATCCCGGTTGAGCTATGGGTGTGCGTCTTGAAGGCAATCTTGCTCAGATCACCAAAACGTCTGGACTGATGAAGGACGCGATCGAAGGTAATCCCAAAGTAGCTCTTCGTGATGCCAGTGACTTTATAGAATGAACCACCTCGGTCCAATCGTCAATAGGCAACATGCCGGACAACCGTTTTAGCCGTAACTCGTGACGAAAAAGTCTGAAAATCGCAGCAGGTAACATTCAAGTGCCGCAGTGCACCAAAAAGTTCCCAGCTTTTTTTATTTCAAGGAGACTGTTGTTTTTTTGATTGCAGAGGGAACCAATCTTCGCCCGGCGGCACCCTTACACCACAGAAAAGGAACGGTCCTTTGCCGGGTCATCAATCTCTCGCTTCAGCCGCGCTTTCCATTTATGCGACTGAACGTCCGCAAAACATTGCTCGTGGCGATTGTCTTGTACCACGCGACAATCGCGGTTTGCGGTCCAGCAATTCATGTTGTTGCTGGGTTCGAGCATTCGAGCGCGCAGTTTCTCGGCGACCGTGAGGGCGGGAACAGGGACGCAGCTAGATTCAGCCGCCCGTCCCGCTCCTAACCTGCTTCGGTCTGATCGACCGACGCGCCCAATCGCGTGCTCGATGCTTCGGTGTGTCGGACCGACGCGCGCAAGAGGACAGAAAGTGACTTGCTGGGCCGCACAACTCCAGGGGTAAGCCATTCGTGTGTGCCGATCCAAACGCCGTAAGCATGGGCGTTCGCCGAGGCGATCTGCTGAGTGCCGCAATTGCGCTGCTAAACTGGTGTAGTAGGCCGATCTGACTGGTGCAATCCGCTGCTTGTGACGGCTTCCTTGCAATCGTGAATGATCGTCCCCATCCCAAGGCGGTCGGCTACCGTCGCGAGTCTCTCGTCTACGCCAACCGCGGTGTCGATGGGAAAGAAGGCCGCACAAGCCCCCGGCTCGACCATCTGCATCACCCCGATCACGTTTCCGGTTGGCCGCTGCGTCGCCAGAAATCCTGTACCGCTTGGTCAGCAGTTCCCTGTACAGGGTGGCCACCTCGGCAGTCCACCCGCGGCGCTACGGCCCCCCAGACGCCGCGCCGCTTGCGATCCTCTCGTGTGCCGTCGCCGTGGGGCTTGAGGATCCGCGGTGGCACCGGTTCTTGAAATACACGTCGCCTGGACTTGAGTGTCGAAGTGAACGGAACTTCAGAAGTACAAGCAATCGTATCGACCTTCCGCAACGAGAAGCGTAGACTGCCCCGTCCCTCTCCACAGCAGCTTTATCGAGCACATACAGAAAATAGGGCATTCGGTGCTGCCGCTTGTGGCTTCGAGTAAGGGCTGATCGATGCGGATGTGCCGGGGCACAATGAGTCTGCCATTGATCAGCCTATCCTGTTGGCTCGTTGTGGGTTGCGCCTCGCTTCCTCGTTCTGAGGAGCGAGTCGGGAGTAAGGTTGGCGTGCCGGCAATACAGGTCGCGGTCGCCCCATCGCCAGGGGGTGGTCCGGTTTCACGGCAGCCTGCGTCCGCCGATCCTGCGGTTCGTCTCGTTGAAAGCGAAGCACCTCGGCCGGTTTCATGGGGGGTCGAAGCGACTCCGGACAGGGGCTCGGTAGTTGCCCCGCTGGCGAGTTCGAATGCCGCGAATGACGACGATGATGATGATGGTAGCCCGAGTGCTGCACCGGGCTCGCCTCCGGCCTCACATCCCGAAAAGGAGCCGGTTCGAGTCGCGATCCGCCGTCCCGGTGCTGGCCTCGTAGGAGAACGACCCGATTTCGACCTTGACCGTCCACGGGCCGAGCGAGCGGGCGAGGGGGGTGCTCCCACCGAGGAAGACGAGAAGAAAGATGAGCGCGAGGAGGCGAAAGAGGATTTTCCGAACCCCTACCTTCTGATGCACGCCCTCGGCGTGGCGGAATCTCGGCTCAAGTTCTATGGCTGGGTGGAGGGCTCGTTCACGGCTAACCCGAAGGTCCCGGCGGGCGCGCAGAACTTCGGCCTCTTTCCCAATAGCCAGGCCAACGTGTGGCTCTTTCCCCAGATCTACTTCGTGCTCGAGCGGCGGCCCCAAGAGGGCGATCAGATCGATTACGGGTTTCGTTTCGACAACTTCTTCGGTAATGGCTCGCTGGGGAACCAGAACGCCGGCATCATTCGGGGGCCGCTTCTGCCAGGTCAATTCGGCTGGGACCCCGTGCAGTTTTACGGAGAACTGCACTTTCCGGTCCTGACCGAGGGTGGCATCGACCTGAAGGTGGGCCGCTACTACTCGCTGGCCGGTTACGAGGACGGCATCGCGCCGGGCCGCCCCCTCCTTTCGACTAGCTACATGTTCTCCTACGGCCAGCCCTTCGCTCAGGTCGGCATCTTGTCCACCTGGCACGTGACCGATCGGTTCAACTGGTACAACGGTCTGAGCCTGTACAACACGTCCGTCGATGGCTACAACCGTCTTTTCAGCATGAACGGCTCGATCGGCTACACCGGTGGGTTCTCCTGGGATTCGCAGGACGATCGGACCAACCTGACGGTCACCCTCGACGTGGGGTCGAACATCTTCCCGGCCTACCCCGTCCCGGGCGTATCCGGACGTCGTCCCCCTGCGCCGGTCCACCGCCCTGGCGCAGACGAAGGGCCCGACTTCCTCACGAACCGCTTCGCCACGCTGTTCACCGAGATGTTAACCCACGAGTGGACCGAGAAGCTATCGACGATCATCGAAGCCGACGAGGCAATGGAAACGGACGTACCCGGTGTCGGGCCGAGCCGCCAGCCGGGGAATGCTTCGTGGTTTGGTCTCGGTGGTTGGGTCCTCTATGACATCACGGATCGCTGGACCGGCGTTTGCCGGTTGGAGAGCTTTTGGGACGTCAACGGCGCCCGGACCGGATATCCGACCACGTTCTACGAGGCGACGCTGGGTGCAATCTACAAGCCCCGGCCGTGGCTCTGGTTTCGCCCCGAAGTCCGCGGCGATTGGTCGGACCGGTTCCACCCTTTCAACGAGGGTAAGTCATCGAGTCAACTCACCTTTGGCTTCGACGCGATCGTCCTGTTCTGAGACCGTTCCGCGGTCGAAAGACCCTGCATAGGACACGAAGGTAACCCTGTGGCAAGCCCTGCCACGGACCGCATCCCCGTGTACACGGTCCCGGGCGTCGCTTCGTATCAAAATCTCCTCTTGCCGGCTAGACGATTCCGTGTGATATTCCGCGCACCTCGTGGCTAGCTCCCGCATGGCGCCGTCCGCTTCGGGGCGGGAGCGGAGCTGCCGGTTCCCGTCTCAGCAGCTTCGTGACTGCCTCGAGTTCCGGCGGCTCTGCGTTGCCACGTCGTGAGCGATGGCCCGGCTCGAGTGGATGACCCGGCAACATTGTCCGCAGGACCATGATAACTTGTAGGCGGCTCGGGATCTGGCCCCACGAGAAGTCGGTCCTCATGGTGTCGCTGCGAAATCAGAGATACAGGACTACGCTGTCGTGTTCCAGGAATGATCAAGGGATCTTGCTGTCATGATCTCGAGAGGACCAGCCCGCCCCGATTTGCTGAGAGAGGAAACTCTCCCGGACATCCTCAGAGCAACTGCATGGAGGACGCCTGATCACCCCGCGATCCTTTGGGGCGAGCGGGTTGTCTCGTATGCCGAACTCGATGCGACGAGCGACCTGCTGGCCTACGAGCTGAGGCGGCGGGGTGCCTCAGCCGATCGAATCGTCGGACTGTTCCTACCTCGGGGCGCGGATCTGTTGATCGCCCAGGCTGGAATCTCGAAGAGCGGCGCCGCCTGGCTGCCCCTCGATGCCGACGTGCCTCGAGAGCGAGTCAAAGCATGCCTTGAGTCGGCTGACGCCTGGGGGCTGGTCACCTGCCGCGACTGGCTGCCGTTCTTGAGGGAACTGGCAGGGCCGGTCTGGGCTGTGGAAGATCTTCTGGAGCAGGCAGAGCTGCCCGGAGGAGATGGCCAGCCGCCAGGGCCGCGTCCCTCGGACCCGGCCTACGTGATTTACACCTCGGGCTCGACGGGACAGCCCAAAGGCATCGTAATCAGCCACCGGAGCATTTGCCATTTCCTGCGGGCCGAGAACGACTCGCTTGGCGTTCGCGCTGCGGATCGTGTCTACCAGGGCTTCTCGGTCGCGTTTGACATGTCGTTCGAGGAAATCTGGATTTCTTATCTCGTCGGCGCGACGCTCTGGATCGCCCCTGCTGAGTCGATCGGCGATCCGGATCATCTGGCAAGTGCCGCGCTGCGCCACCGACTCACGGTGTTGCATGCCGTGCCTACGCTCATGGGGCTCATCGACGATCCGCTGCCGACGGTCCGCCTCATCAATCTCGGGGGTGAAGCCTGCCCCGACGCGCTCGTCGGACGCCTCGCGAGGCCCGGCCGCGAGCTGTTCAACACCTACGGTCCGACCGAGACGACCGTCTCGGCCACGCTTGCCAGGCTGGCACCGGGCCGACCCGTGACGATCGGAACACCGCTACCGAATTATGGGTTGATGGTCCTGGACGAGTCGCGGCGGCCGCTACCGGCGGGCGAGGTCGGGGAGCTGGCCGTCTTCGGTCCGGGCGTCGCGATCGGCTATCTCGGCCGGCCTGAGTTGACCGCCGACCGCTTCATGGCCAATCCGTTCGCCGTGACCCCTGAAGAGGTCCGGGTCTATCGCACAGGCGACCTCGGCCGGATCGAAAGCGACGGCCAGATCACTTACCTGGGTCGGGGTGACGGACAGGTCAAGGTCCGCGGTTTCCGCGTCGAGTTGGGTGAGATCGAGGCCGCACTCGCCGATCAACCCGGTGTCGCCGCGGCTGCCGTGGTGCTCCGACCGTCATCCGTGGGCGATGAGCTCGTGGGTTTCGTCGTACCGGGTGCGGATGCGAATGGTCATCTGGCGCCGGCGGCGTTGCGCAAGGTACTGGCTTCGCGGCTGCCGGCTTACATGGTCCCGGGGCGCATCGAGATCGTGGGGCAACTCCCGCGACTGGCGTCGGGGAAGATCGACCGTAAGGCGCTCCGCGACGTGTCTCTGGATCCCGCGACGGTTCCCGGTCGCAGCGGTTCACACGCCCCGCGCAACCGGGACGAGGCCGCGCTCTACAGCGCACTCGAGGAGTTGTTCCCCGCCGGCGTGATCGGACCGGACGCGGACTTTTTCGACGATCTGGGGGGGCACTCGCTGCTCGTTGCCCGCCTCGTTTCGAGCCTCCGGTCCGATCCGGGCTACGCGGAGATGAGCATTCAAGACGTCTATCGCCAGCGGCGGTTGAGAGCGATCGCGGAAACGATGCAGCAGCGCCGGGAACGGAACCGCCCCCGGGGAGCGTTGCCGCGCGTCCCGGTTTCGATGTTGCGGCGGGCGTTGTGCGGACTGGCGCAGGCGGTGGCGATGCCGTTCCTGGTGGTCCTGCGCATGGCCTCCTGGCTGGCACCCTTCTTCGTCTATCATTACTTCACGGGGGACGAAGGAGACAGCATCGCACTCGCGGCGGTCTTTTCCGTGGCGATGTTCCTCGCGGTGCAGGTCGGGACGTTCGGCGTGGCGATCCTCGGCAAGTGGCTGATTGCCGGTCGCTTAAGGGCCGGTCGGTATCCGCTGTGGGGCTGGACCCACTTCCGCTGGTGGTTCTCGAGCCGGTTGTGCGAGCTGCCGCCGCTCGACTTGCTGACGGGCACGCCGCTTCTGGTCTGGTATCTCCGGGCTCTGGGCGCGAGGATCGGCCGCGACGTTCAGATCGATTCGCTCGACTTGCAGGCTCCGGACCTTCTGACGGTCGAACCGGGCGCGAACATCGGCATGATGGTCCATATCGCGAACGCGCGGGCGGAGCGCGGTGAACTGGTGCTCGGGCCGGTTCGCATCGACCGCGACGCGGTCGTCGAATCGTATGCCGTTCTGGAAGACAACACCGCGGTAGGCGCTGGCGCCTGCCTGGGAGGATTGTCCGCGCTCGCCTCGGGCTGCCAGGTGCCTCGAGGCGAGACATGGGAGGGGTCGCCCGCGCGCCTCGTGGAGCGGGCCCGCGTCGAATTGCCTCCACGCCCGTCGTTCTCGCCGTTCGCCAAGCTGGTGCAGTTGGGTTTCTTCAGCGTCGCCAGTCTGGCGGTGTCCACGCTCTTCTTCATAACCGTCTTCCCGTGCTTCATACTGATCGACTGGACAGACGGCAACCTCTGGAACCTCTATGAGGTCGGGGCGCACCCGATCCTCTCGTTCGGGTTCTACTTCCTCCTAGGCATTCCGGCCAGCATGGTGCTCGTGCTGGCGACGGTCCTGCTGGCAGCGGGGTTGCGCCGCGTGATCGGGAGGCAGAGCGCGGGCCGCTCGGCGGTGTATGGCCTAGGTTACTGCCGCAAGTGGCTCCTCTCGCGCATCTATGACGCCAGCCTAGGCGTGCTCCACGGCCTGTTTGCGTCGGTTTTCGCTCCATGCTGGATGCGCCTGATGGGCGCCAGGGTGGGGCGCGGCGCCGAGGTGTCGACGGCTGCGGGGGTGATCCCGGATCTGCTCACACTGGGCGAGCAGTGCTTCATCGCCGACGGCGTCCTGCTCGGCGACGAGGAGCAACGCGGCGGGTGGATGATCCTGAGCCCTACCTCCATTGGCGATCGTTCTTTCGTCGGGAACGGCGCGTACGTCTCCGATGGTGCCGACGTTCCCCATGATGTTTTGATCGGCGCGCAGACGCGAACGCCCGATGACGAGCAACTGCGACCGGGCCAGACATGGATGGGCTCCCCGGCATTGCTCCTGCCCGCGCGCGAATGCCTGGCCGGGTTCGATCATTCTCTCACGTTCGAGCCCACGTGGCGACGACGAGTCGGGCGCGGGACCGTCGAGGCGTTGCGCATCGTACTACCGCTGGCGTTCATCACCGCCTCCGGCTATCTGATCGTGCACGCGGTGATGCCGATCGCCGAGCAAGAGCGGTGGCTCGAGATGGCGGCGGCCCTGGCGGTGGCGGGCTGTCTCTTCGGCTGGGCGTCGTTTCTTCTCGTCGCCGTCTTGAAATGGGCCTTGATCGGTCGCTATCAGCCGCGCTCGGCCCCGATGTGGTCACCATTCGTCTGGCTGAGCGAGGCGGTGACGAACGTCTACGAATCGCTCGCGGTTCCGAACTTCTTGGGCTTCTTGCGCGGCACGCCGATGCTGCCCTGGGCGTTGCGCGTGCTCGGCGCACGGATCGAGCACGGCGTCTTCCTCGACACCACCGACCTCACCGAGTTCGATTGCGTCCGGATCGGCGAAGAGGCCGAACTCAACGCTTGGTGCGGACCGCAGACGCACCTGTTCGTAGATCGCGTGATGAAGATCGGCGAGGTCGATATCGGCGCCCGCGTGACGATCGGGCCGTCCTCGACGATCCTCTACGACACGCGCATTGGGGAGTGCACTCAGTTGGGGCCGCTGACCTTGGTCGCGAAAGGGGAACGAGTCCCAGCGGGAACGCGGTGGACGGGCTCCCCGGCGGTCCCGGTGGTGGAGCAAGACGATTCGACAGATGAGATTACGAAAGCCCTGCGAACCCGCGGCGTCCCCGCGCCGCACTTGAGTCAATCGCATGAGAGCGAGCGAATGGCCCCTCGAAGGACGATGTTCCGAAGACGTGACTGAAACCAGCCTCCGGATCCGCGGCCCAGTTAGAATCAGTTCGATCTGGTGAAGTGTTTGATGGGGTCTCACCAGCGCAGAGATGGGCGGGGGGTCGGGAGCCGGAGATTCCTCCTCCGAGTGCCTCTTAAGGCCAGCCCCTCGGGAACTGGTACAAGTTCAAAGCTTGTCGCCCCGACGAATTGCCATCGGACCAAATCGAGCCAGCGCGCGTCGGTCACATCGACCGTGGTGTGTCGGACCGGCCGCAAGATTCGGTTCCCACGCACAACCGCCTTTGCTCCAACCGCCTTCCGTTCGCCGGCCGCGGCCGGGCATTTTCCCCCGCCAGCAATAAAATCCCGGCCGGTCACGACAGCGCCGGGGCGAAGCCGATCTGGAAGTACGGCCACATGAGCAGCCGCGGCCCGACCTGCCGCAGCGCCTTCACCCCGCCGTCCTGCGACATGACGAAGGCCACGGCCGACTCCATGCTCCCCACGAAGCGGAAGGCCGACCGATGCCGGGTGCCGTACTCTGTACTACTAATTGTGAAAATCTTGTACGCTGTGCACGATTTTACAACCGATTTTGTGGCAAGGTGTTAGAGTCGCGACTGTCGGGGAGCAGACGCATAGCATCGTGATTGCGCACATCCCCTCACGGTCGCGATGCGGCTGGTCAAGTTTGGTTGCGGCCCCTGGGCCGCGCTGTGAAGCTCGCCTCCTTTGACTGCCTCCCTACTTGGTCTTGGGCGTCGTGGACCTTGTCGGTGCCGGAGAAGTTCGCCGTCACCTCCGCGCCGAAGCCGATGATCCGGAACGTGTCGGTGAGCACCACCGCCCCATCCACGGCGGTGAGCGAGGCAATGAACCGGGCGGCGTCCCGCGCCGCGTCCTCGCAGTCCTGCTGCTCGAAGGCCAGCGCCTCCAGCTCCTCCAGCCTCTCCCCCTTCACCGTCTTCCGGCCCTCCAGCCGCTCGGCCGCGGCGTTGCGCCTCAGCCGCGCCGCCATGGCCGACACCAGCGCGTCCCGCGGCCGCGTGCTCGGCAGCACGTACTTGATGGATACCCGGCCCTTGAGCCGCGCGTCCTCGTGCGTGATCTCCTCCGGCACGAACAGCAGCGTGCCGCCATGGTGCAGCTCGGCGGTGTACAGCAGCACGGACTCGACGAAGGCCATGTGCGCCATCGCCAGCCCGTCGTCCTGGGCCGGGTCCTGGTCGATCACCGATAGCTTGCAAGCATTGCGGATGAACTCGCCCGTGGCGTTTTCGAAGAACTCGGCCACCGGCCCGCGTAGCTGCACGCTCTCGGTCGGGGTCTTGATCCGGCCGCCGCGGAGGCGCAGCACCGGCCGGTCGCCGCGGGAGATGCTCAACTCGCCAGGGTGGCGCGAGGCGACGATGAGGGCTTCCGGCGACGAGTGCCCCATGATCCGCTCGTGGCGTGCCATCTGCCAGAGCGCCATGCCGATGTCGATCAGGCCGTAGATCTGGAGCCGCTCGCCGGCCTGCTCCACCGCGATCAGCACGCGCCGCGGGTCCGCGACCGGGGCCAGCCGCCGCAGTTCGTCCTCGGTGAACGGGACCGGGGCGATCAAGTTGTACCTGGTGACCGGCGGCAGCTGCGCCCGGTTGGGCGTCACCGGGGTCGCGCTCGGGATGTAGGCGACGCGGAAGACTGTCGGCCGCCCCTCCTCCGTGAGCATGCTCGCTTGGAAGCAGACGTCGAGCAGCTCGTCCAGCACCGCCTTCGGCGGCAGCTCCACCGGCGGGAACCCGTCGAAGAGGGGCGCGCTGTCCCACCGCCCCTGGAGAATCGCGTGCAGGTCACGCGGGTAAACCCGGTCCGAAGCCCTCAGCTGTCTCGCCACGTTGCGGCCCAGTGAGAAAGCCGCGGTACCGGCCGGCGCCGAACGCCCGCCGCTCGCGGCGTGATCCACCTCCCATTCTACCTCGCCGGTCGCATCGACGGCAGACTCCCGCCTCCACCGGACTCGGGCTCCGGCTCTGAGGAATGCGCGCGGCAGCCCCGCCGCCTCTGCACCGCATCTTCCGTCATGGGCCACGATTGCTGAAAAATCTACGCGTTGCGCGCTTCGGTCACATCGACCGCGGTGTGTCGGACCGATGCGCGCTGGATTGTGGCGCATAGAAGCTTCGCGAACGTGTGCATGCGGGTCGAGTCGGTGTAGGTGTCCAGTCAGGCCTGCTGACTCTTAGACAGGTGCCGTAAGTCATTAACTGACAATTGGTTGTGGCGCTCAAAGGTCGCGCGCAGTGGCGAAGAAAGGAATGAATCGAACAAGCCGCCTGTAGGAGTGCGGAGAGATCGCCACCCGTTCCGCATCATCCGAGTCGCTGGAAGCGGGCAAGCTGAATCTCGGCCTGGCAGGCAATGTCCTCACGAGAACCGATGTTCCGCCACGGCATGCGAACAGTAGAATAGCCTGGGCTCGTCGGGATGGTCGGGGCTGTTGTGAGCAACGCGAGGTACCGCTGTGAAACTGGCGAAAGTGTGCATCGAGAACTTCCGTCAACTCGGAAGTGGCGCAAAGCCATTCGAGATTGACTTCACTGACGCTCTCGGACGGGTTCGGGAATTCACCCTTCTAGTCGGCCCCAATGGCTGCGGGAAGACCACGATCCTCGATGCAATTGCGGCGGCGATCGGTCCCACCCTCGAGATGCCGACCCTCCGGCCCGGCTTCAAACGCAGCCCAAGGACGGTGGTGCCCCGCGGGGCCCTGCACGCCAGGGTCACTTGTTGGCTCCGTTTCGATCAGGTCGAGATTGACACCGCCCGGGAGGTATTTCGGCTTGCGGAACTGAACGAGCCAGTGCCAGAGGCTCCGGAAGTGAGACTCACTTGGACATACCCTGATCCACGGCACAAGTCTGATTACGGGTTCACCCAGTGCGATCCTCCCACGAGTTGGACCCTACTGAAGGGCCGGGTGCAGATCGCCCGGCTCCTGGCAACCGGGCGCGTGGGGTGGGATTGGTTCCATCGGGCGGGCGGCGTGTTTACGTTCGATCAGGAGCGAACCGGACTCGGCAAGACAATCTCCCGTCAAGTTTGGAACATCATCCACGGGAACGCGGAGGCAGCCAAGGAGAAATCGCAGCGCCGGACGACGGATCCCCGCACGATTCTGATCGCACTTGCCCTCCAGGCCCTGGTTCCCTCGGCCGATGGCGAGCGACGGCTTCCCGACGAGTTCCTCCGACTCAAGGAGCGGTACGCTAACGTGTGCGCTCCCCGCCGGATCGTGGGTGCCGTACAGGACGAACTGGGTGAGTTTGACATCTACTTCAACGACGGTCAGCACGAGTACCGCTACGAGGGACTGAGCAGCGGCGAGAGAATGGTTCTGCTGCTCCTCATTCGCTTCGTCGCGGAGAATATGCATCGCTCACTGGTCCTCATAGACGAACTGGAACTCAACGAGCATCCATTGTGGCAGCGATGCCTCCTCCACATGATCCCACGCCTGGGAGAAGATAACCAGATCATCGCCACGACGCACTCCCCCTACCTTCGAGACGCGGTGCCGCCGGACTCGGTCTATGACCTGGGAGACCTGGGTGACGGGACCAACACGGGGGGTGCATAGTGGCCGTTCACCTCGTGTGCGAAGGGTTCCGCGGGGGACTCGACGAGCGAGTGCTGGACGCAGTCGTAATCCAGTACCACCACCTCCCAGTGCTTATGGCACCCAGTGGCGGGTCGAGTGCGCTCGGCGCGGTACGCGCGTACCTCCAGAGTCGTTCAGCTAGACGTGGCAGTGGCAGTCGAAGATCGAGATCATCGCCCACTCGCTGAGGCGAACGCCAGGTGGGCAAACCAGACAGGGCGAGCGTTCATGTGGCGCCGCCATGAGATCGAGAACTTCTTGCTCCACCCCCGTGTGGTCCTTGCGCTGTTCAACGAGCTTCGGGCTCTGCCCGGCTTGGCGTGGGCATCTGGCTTACCCGTTACCGAGGCAGACGTTGATGCTTTGCTCCAAACGCTCGCCGCACCGCTCTTGGCAGATCACACCGCCGAAGTCCTCCGTGATGAGCTAGTCCGGCAGATCAATGCCGTCGGTAGCGTGAGTTTCGGCATCCCACGGCCCGCTCCCCCTG
>Ga0181521_10002933_pt1 | contig 20300 bp, 17 predicted proteins | sample PEATcosm2014_Bin_32_FD_119764 | JGI IMG/M metagenome (GOLD analysis project Ga0181521, IMG submission 119764) | Peatland microbial communities from MTU Mesocosm Facility, Houghton, MI, USA - PEATcosm2014_Bin02_60_metaG | ecosystem: Environmental > Terrestrial > Soil > Wetlands > Peat | place...
ATATCCGCTGTACGGCGCGCACTACGCGCTCCAGCGGGCCATCCACCGGATGACCAACGTCAACTTCTTCAACTACCTGTTCGGGGACAGCTCAGCGGTCGTGCATTACCTGCGGGCGCTGGGATACCGGCTGACACCGGTCGAGCAGACGGGCTCCAACTTCGGCATGAGCGTCCAGCACGAGGTGCCCACGCTGGCCGGCGTCGGGACCGGCACGCTGGTCTCCGACGGGCTGTCGTTCATCAACGCGGAGTTCTCCAGCACCTCGTTCCGCGTCATGCCCGCCGTCGTCGGGAAGCGGAACTTCCTCGGCAACAACATCGCCTACCCAGCCGGCGCCCGCGTCGGGGACAACTGCCTGCTCGCGACCAAGGTCATGGTCCCGATCGCCGGTCCGGTCCGCGAAGGGGTCGGGCTGCTGGGCTCACCTTGTTTCGAGATCCCGCGCACGGTCACCCGGGACCACCGCTTCGACCATCTCGCCACCGGGCCCGAGCGGCAGCGCCGGCTGGCGGCCAAGAACCGGTACAACGCCGTCACTGTGGGGTGGTACCTGCTGGTGCGGTGGTTCTATGTCTTCGGCTTGTCGCTCATCGCGCTGCTGCTGGCCGGAAGCGACGGCCGGGCGACCGTGCTCAGCACAACCGCGATGATTCCCCTGGATGTCGCGTTCACCGTGGGCTACTTCGTGCTCGTGGATCGCGCCATCACCAGGTTCCGGCGCTTGCACCCGCAGTACTGCTCGATCTACCAGCCCGCGTTCTGGCGCCATGAGCGCTTCTGGAAGGTGCCCGCCCTCGCCTTCGTCCAGATCTTCAACGGCACGCCCTACAAGACCCTGGTCTGGCGGCTGCTCGGGGTCCGGATCGGCCGCCGGGTGTTCGACGACGGCTGCCACATCGTGGAACGGACCCTGGCCAGCGTGGGCAGCGACTGCACCCTCAACGTGGCCAGCGTCCTGCAGGGCCACTCCCTCGAAGACGGCACCTTCAAGTCCGACCACATCACCCTCGGCGCCGATTGCACCCTCGACCCTGGCGCCTTCGTGCACTACGGCGTCACCATGGGCGACGGTGCAATCATTGACACCGATTCCTTCGTCATGAAAGGCGAGCACATCCCGCCGCGGTCACGCTGGCAGGGCAATCCCGCCGCCAGCATGCCTGACAACGACGGTAGCCGCCCACCCGCGCCCCGGCTAACGACAGATAAGCCCGCCGACTGATCCACGGTTACCCGCCAGGCCGCAGCAGCGCATTCCGGTCGATCCGCCGCGCTGCTGCGGCCAGGGGACGGCCGGCCAACCGGCAGACCGCGGTCATGGTCGGCCCCAGCATGAGCAGCCCGGGTTACAGCAGAGTGGTGACGGCCTTGACCTCGGTGTAGGCCTCAAGCACCTCGTGGCCCATCTCGCGGCCCCAGCCGGACTGCTTGTAACCGCCGAAGGGCAGGGCCGCGTCGAAAACGTTGTAGCAGTTGATATAGATGCTGCCGGCTCTGATCTTCTTGGCCAGCGCGTGGGCCTTGGAGATGTCCTTGGTCCAGATGCCCGCGCCAGGCCGTACGGGGTGTCGTTGGCCGCGGCCGCGACCTCGTCCAGGTCGCTGAACGGGGAAGCGACCACCACCGGCCCGAAGATCTCCTCACGTACGACCGTCATCTCCGGGTGCGTGTTGGTGAGCACGGTGGGCTCGACGAAATAGCCGCGGTCGCCGTGGCGCCCGCCGCCGGACAGGGCGGTGGCGCCTTCGGCTATGCCGGAGTCGACGTAGCCGGTCACACGGCGCAGCTGCTCATCGGAGACCAGCGGGCCCATCTGGGTGTCTTGCTCCAGCCCGGGGCCGAGCTTGATGGACTTGGCGATCTGGGCCACGCCGTCAACCACCTCGTCGAAGCGGCCCCGCTGGACGTACAGGCGCGACCCGGCGACACAGCACTGCCCGTGGTTGAAGAAGATCGCGCCGGCCGCGCCCGCGATCGCGCTGTCGTCGGCGTCGTCGAAGACGACGTTGGGGCTCTTGCCGCCCAGTTCCAGCGAGACCTTCTTCAGGTTCCCCGTCGCCGCATTGGCGATCAGCTTGCCTACCTCGGTGGAGCCGGTGAAGGCGACCTTGTCCACGTCGTGGTGCGCCGCCAGGGCCGCCCCGGCGGTCTCGCCGAAGCCGGGCACCACGTTCACCACGCCGTCGGGAACGCCGGCCTCGGCGATGAGCTCGGCGAGCAGCAGCGCGCTCAGCGGGGTCTGCTCGGCGGGCTTGAGCACTACGGTGTTGCCGCAGGCCAGCGCCGGAGCGAGCTTCCACGCGGCCATCAGCAGCGGGAAGTTCCACGGGATGATCTGCCCCACGACGCCGACCGGCTCGCGCAGCGTATAGGAGTGGAAGTTGGCACCCGGCATGTACGGAACCGAGAGAGTTTTCGTGTCTCCCTCAAGCTTGGTGGCCCAGCCGGCCATGTACCAGAACATGTCGGCGGATAGCGGCACGTCAGCCGCCCGGGCCACGGCGAAGGGCTTGCCGTTGTCCAGCGACTCGAGCTGGGCGAGCTCGTCCAGGTGCTCGTTGATCAGATCGCCGATCCGCCAGATGATGCGGCCGCGCTCGGACGTGGTCATCCGGCCCCACGGGCCCTCCTCGAACGCCCGGCGCGCGGCCCGCACGGCCCGGTCGATGTCCTCGGCCTCCCCTTCGGCGACGCGAGCGAGGGTTTCGCCGGTGGCGGGGTTGGGGGTCTCGAACGACCGGCCCGACGCCGCATCGGCCCACTGCCCATCGATGAACAGCTGCCGGGGGGTGCCGAGGAACTCCTCAACGTTCCGTTCCAGGGTCACTGTCATGAACACTCATCTCCCTTGCCGCACGGCACCGACAACCTCGCGGTCGCAGGCAGCCCGCAATCGCCGCCCTGCGCACGCCTTGCCGGCCGGGGCACCGCCTTGCCGACCAAAGCACATCTGATACTGCCCAGTGTCCGCCGGCCTGGGCGCCACGACACCTATCCAACTGGGCGGACCAGCACACCCAGGAGGACGGCATCGCCACTGCCCAGTCGTTCGCGGGCCGCTAACCAGAAATACGGGCGTAACCCTCTCTTGACAGCCAGGTAATCCTGGGCAAATTTTGGCATAGCAGGTCAGGAGTCCAGGTGCCCAATCTTCCGGCGAAGCTCGCGATGTTTGAGAGCGACATGCCGCCTGCCGAACGGTGGCGCGAAAAGAGCCCCGGCCAGCTAGCCGGCCCGCAACGGGGCGGCGCGGACAGTGCCTTCCCACCTCGCTCCCTGGCCAAATTCCATGCCCCGGAGATCGTCTTCGGCCCCGGCGCGCTGGCGGAACTCGGCCACTGTGCCGGCCGGCTCGGTGCGCGCCGGCCCTTCCTGGTCACCGATCCGGGGCTCATCGAGGCGGGCTGGGCGGACGAGGCCCTCTCCTACCTGCGGCAACATGGGCTACGCCCGACAGCGTGGCACGACGTTACCCCCAACCCCAAAGACAGCGAGATCGAAGCCGGCTTCCAGCGGTACGCCGAGAGCGGCGGCGACGTGATCATCGGGCTGGGCGGCGGCTCATGTATCGACGCGGCGAAAGGCGTGGCGATCCTGTCCGGCAACGGCGGCCGGATCCTCGGTTACCAGGGAGTGGACAAGGTGGCGCGCCCCATCCCGCCCACCGTGATGGTGCCCTCCACCTCGGGCACAGGCGCCGATGTGTCGCAGTTCGCGGTGGTCACCGATACAGCGGCGTGCATCAAGATCACCATCATCAGCCGCACGCTGGTGCCGGAGATCTCCGTGATCGACCCGCGGCTGCTGACCACGATGCCGGATTGGCTCAACGCCGCCACCGGGCTGGACGCGCTGACGCATGCCATCGAGGCATTCGTGTCCCGTGCGCATAACCTGCTGACGGACCACTACGCGCTAAATGCCGTCCGGCTGATCACGAACCATCTGCTGCCCGCCCAGCTGCGGCCGAAAGACGCCAGCCCGCGCCTGGCCATGGCCCAGGGGTCCTTGGAGGCGGGCATGGCGTTCACCAATGCCATCCTGGGCGCGACGCACGCGATGAGCCATCAGGTCGGCGGCCTGCTGGACCTCCCGCACGGCGTGCTGAATGCCGTACTGCTGCCCCACGTCATCAGGTTCAACGCGCAAGCCGCGCCGGAGCGGTTCGTCCCGCTGGCCGCGGCCGGAGGCGTCCGGATCGAGGGCGTGCCCGCCGGCGAAGTTGCGCTGCTGCTCGCCGAACGGGTGCGCGGACTGGCCGACGAGGTGGGCGCGCCGAAGCGGCTGGCCCCGCTCGGTGTCAGCGAGGACGTGCTTCCTCGGCTGGCCCGGACCACTTTGACGGACGCCTGCCTGGCGACCAACCCCCGCAAGGCGAGCGCTGGCGATATCGAGGCACTATTCCGGGCTGCGTTGTGACCGGTGAGCCGGCGAACGGACGAGGACGCGATGCCCGTCCGGGCGGCGATCTGGAGGCTCTGACCGGCCTTCGCTCCGGCAAGCGCTCCTACTACCCCGAGTATGTCCGTTCGGCGGAGCGACTGGAAGACGCGATACGAGCACTCGACGGCATTTCCCGGGCCCTGGTGCGCACGGCCGCCGCCCCGCGCACGCTGGTCGAGTGGGTGGTGCGGACGGCGACGGCGCACCTGCGCGCCGAGTGGCTGCTGTTCGTCGTGGCCGACGGGGTACTGCCCGCCGCCCGCCCGCGCTTTCTCGCGGTAGCCGGCGGTGAGCTCATCGACGACGAGAGCAGGCTGCCGCACGACGTGCACGAGCACCTGGCCGTGCTGCGCAGCCGTCCCTGGGAGGTCGAGTCCCATGCCAGCGGCCAGGGCTGGGTGCGGGTATCGATGACCCTGGATGACGAGCCGGTCGGCGGCATAGCGGCACGGCCGAGCGCCGGGCTGGAGGTGGCCGCTACCGATCGCGCCATCTTGAGGGTGCTGGCCAACCAGGCCGCCGTGGCGCTGCACAACTCATTCCTGTTCCAGGCGACGACCCAGTTGCGCGGCCGCAGCGATCAGCTGTACGACGCGACCACGCAGCATGCCAGGGACCTGGCGGCGCGCAGCGCCGAACTCGCCGAGGCGCAGCGCCAGCTCGTCACGGCCATGCAGCGGCAGGCACTGGACGACGAGCGGCACCGCATCGCACGCGAACTACACGACAGTGTGATCCAGTCCGTACTGTCCGCCGGCATGAACATCGAGGTGTGCCGGGCGGAGCTGGAAAGTATGGGTGGGCCGGCCGGTGAGATCGCCGGGCGCCTGGCCACGGCGAAGGACCTCACCCGGCATGCTGCCGAGCAGCTGCGCGCCTCGATCTACGCGCTGCACCGAACGGCCGAGGACTCCGCGGCCCCGCTGCCCGTCATGCTGCAGCGGCTGTCCACGGTGCACCGGCCCGCCAACCTGCATGTCAAGGTGATGCTGGAAGGACATCCCGTCCCGCTGCCCCCCCAGGTGGAGCAGTCATTGCTGCGATGGAGCGGGGAGGCCCTGTTCAATGCCGCAGCGCACGGCAAGGCCACGCGCGCGCTGGTCCGGCTGCGTTACCGGGCCGGCGTGCTGGCGCTCAGTGTCTCCGACAACGGAACAGGCGACCCGGCGCAGCTGCGGCGAGCGCTGCGGCTGTCGTGCACGGCGGACCTGTCCGGACGGCACCGCGGGCTGGCGGACATGATGGCCATGGCGGAGGAACTGGGCGGCACGCTGTCGATCCGCCGCTCCCGGTCGGGCGGCGTCTTCCTGCGCGTGGACATCCCGCTGGCCCCGTTCGGGCGTGGCGAGGCCGTTAGCCGGCCGCCGTCGGAGGGCTGTGGCGGCGATGCGTGAGGCACAGCCGGGGGGCACGGCCGCTGGTGGCGAGGTCGCGGTCAGGATCGTGCTCATCGACGATCACGCGATCCTCCGGCAGGGCCTGCGCTCGCTCTTGGAGCGCGAGCACGACCTGCATGTCGTGGGGGAGGCCAGTTCTGTCGACGAGGCGCTGGCCGTCGTCGCGCGGACCCGCCCGTCGATCGTGCTGCTCGACATGAAACTGTCCCCCGCGGCGGACAACGACGGGCTGGGCCTGTGCGCCCGGCTGACCACGCTGTACCCCGGGCTCAGGATGCTGGTCCTCTCCAGCTTCGTGGACGACGCCCTGGTGGTCAGCGCCATTCAGCACGGGGCATGCGGCTACGTCGTCAAGGACGTTGACACCATCGAGCTCGTACGTTCAATCCGCCTGGTCGCCCGGAAGGGTAGCGCGTTCGATTCCCGCTCGGCCGCGGCCATGGTCCGGTCGATCCACGCGCCACCGGCGCGGTCCCCGCTGACCAGCCGCGAGCTGAGCGTGCTGCGGCTGGTGGCAAACGGCCTGAGCAACCGGGGCATCGGCGCACAGCTGCATCTGTCGGAGACCACCGTCAAATTCCACGTCCGCAACATCATGCGCAAGCTTGACGCGACGAGCCGCGCCGAGGCGGTCTACAAGGCCACCAGGAACGGAGTGGACCTGACGTCCGCTGAGCTCTAGCCGTGCTCTAGCCGGCGGTGAGCACAAGCCAGCCGCCGTGGTAGTCGTGCACCGAGCAGCGGTGGCCGGTACTTGCGCCCAGCCGACTGAGCTGACACAGGTCAAAGGTGCGCACATGGCCGTAGACGGCGGTGGGTTCCTCCTCGAACGGCACGGCGACCACCACCTGGTCCCGGGCCACCCGCAGCGCCTCCCCGAGTATGGCGCTGCCCTGCTCCGGGCTCACGTGCTCCAGCAGGTGGATCATGCTCACCGTTCCGGCCCAGTTATCGGGCACCGGGATCCGCGCCGCATCGCACACCAGAGTGCTTACCTGCAGCCCGCGCGCGGCGGCTACCGCCCTCAGCAGGCCCATGGTGCCCCCGGACAGGTCGGAGGCGGTCACGGTGTTTCCCGGCCGTTCGGCCAGCAGCAGCGGGAGGAAGCCGAAACAGGATCCGACGTCGAGCACCCGGCCGGCCGGAATGAGCTGCAATGCGTGCGCATATACCGGTGCGAACTCGCCGATGGGCGAGAGCCCGACGCCGTTCGCCGCGGCCGGCGTCCGCCAGGTCTGCCTGATCCGGGCGAGGGTATTGCCGTAGAAGGTGCACCACGCCAGCAGCGGGTCCTCAACACAGGACAGCACGACGCCGGTGAGGACCCGCTCGAAGATCTCGCCTCCGGACAGCCAGCCCGGCGCGAACAGCTCTCCGGCCAGCAGCCCGACGACGTCGTTGTCGATCTGGTCGGGGCGCAGCCAGTGGCTCACCTCGATGCGGCGGCCGCGTTCCCACAGGCAGAAGTGGCCGGTGCGGACGACGGGAGCGGCGCCATCGCCGCCGCCACTCGGTCCTTCGGTCAGGAACACGCTGACCAGATGATCGTCGTAGCGCCCTCGCGGGCCCGGCGCAAGCGGGTCGATTGGCTGCGGCAGCGACTGGATCCGGCGCGGTTCGCTCATCGTCCGGTCGCCTCCACCGACATCTGCTGGGCCGCGCGCTGGAGCCCGGTGAGATCGGCGACCACCTGGACCCGGTCGCAGAATTCCGCGTAGCGCGGCAAGTCGCACGCCCCGAGGCCCCAGGAGTACCTGGCCTCCGGGGTCAGCCAGATCGTCTCGCGGACCCTGCGGGTGATCTCCCGGAACGTGTCCACCCGGGCGTCGGTGCCGTTGCCGCGCCCGTCCCCGAGCACGATGAGCGTGGTGCGGCGGTCGAGCGCAGCGGAGTTCTCCGCGAGCAGCCGGGTGAATGTCGTGCCGTAATCGGAGCTGGCATCCACGTCGAGCAGCCCGCCGGCCGGCAGTCCGTCAAAAACCAGCCCGAGCGCCCGTTCGAGTGGGTGCTCGGCGAACAGCTCAGTTATCTCGACCGGCGAGTCGACGAAGGCGAACGAGCGGGCCTGCGTGAACAGCGACTGCATGCCGTGCACCAGGTGCAGCGTGAACCGCGCGGTCGCGCGCACCGACATCGACACGTCGCTCAGCAGCAACAGCCGGGGCTTGTCCGTGGCCCGGCTGGTGGTGATCGGCTGGAAGGGAACGCCCTCGTAACGCATGTTCTTGCGCATGGTGCGGCCTGGGTTGACCCGGCCGCGCGGCGTGTTGCGCTGACGGCTGGTCCGGGCGCCGTGCAGCTGGCGGGCAAGCCGGCGCAGCGCCTCCTCCAGCTGGGCCCGCTCGCCCTCGTCAACTGATTCAATCCGCCCGCGCTCGGCGACCCGCGACTCCACGACCGCTTCAGCGAGCTTGTCCAGGTAGCGTCGCAGCAGCTCGGGCAGGTCCGCGATGATACCGGCCAGCTGGCGGCGCAGCATCGCCAGGGCCTGCTCATCGGTACCCTCATCCGCTCCCTCCAGCCAGCCGAGCAGCGCCTCCTGCTGCGCCACCGTCAGCGCGGTGTCGACCCGGTGCCCGGTGGCCGGGGCCAGCTGCCCCGGCAAGCCCGCGCCGTGCAGCCGGTCGGTTTCCAGCTGCACCGACGCCCCGGCGTCTCGCACGCGGTCGGCTCCCTGTTTGGACAGCACGATCTCGTCCGTCACCGACGCCAGGTCGACCTTGTTGGCCTCCTGATGCAGGTTGTACTGCTGGGCGAGATCCTCCTGCCGGAAAAAGTCCCTGATGTCGGACGGCTTGCCGTGACTATGCCCTTGCTGCGGGAGATCGGAGGGCTCGTCGGAGATGGTGAAGGACTCCAGCTCGCCGCGGTCGGCAAGGTCGTCGTGCTCGTGACTGTGATCGTGCTGACCGCCCGGGCCGGCTACCGGGCGCAGCGAGAAGAACAGCGTGAATAGGGTGTCGAACTGCTCGTCGTCGCGCCGGTCCTTGATCAGCGTCACGCGCAGCGCCGCCCGCAGCGTCTCGGCGTCAGCAAGCACGCCAGGCTGGGCGGCGGCCAGCATGGCGTCGGCGGCCTCGGCGACCGACACGCGCACGCCGAACAGCCTGAGCAAGCGGACGAACCGATGCAGGCCGCTTTCCACGTGCGCTCCGCTCAGCTGGGCCGTCGCCGGGTCAGCGCAGCGAATGACCGGCTGCCCTGGCCCCCGCCGGACCCCGCAGGCCGGCCGGGACCGGTGCCGGGGGCGCCGTAGTAGCCCTCGTCGTGGCGGCCCGGCTGGTCCTTGGCCACGCGAGCCGCCCGGCCGCCAGCCTCTTCGTCCTGGGCATGCCCGTATTCATCGCCCGGCCCGGGCCCGTGCTCATGCCCGTGGGCATGGTGCGCGGCGGGCAGCTCGCGGTTCGGGTCGACCAGCCCGGGCATTGCCGCCACGGCGCGCTGCATGTCCCGCTCGTACTTCAGCACGATGTTGGCGGTGTCGGCGAGCACTGTCGCGTCGAGTTCGTCGACGCCGAGCACGGTCAGGGTGCGCGCCCAGTCGATCGTTTCGGAGATGCTCGGGCTCTTGCGCAGCGGCAGTTCCCGCAGGCCGCGCACCACCTGCACCAGCTGCCGGGCCGCGGCCTCCGGCAGCCCGGTCTGCTTGGACCGGACGATCTCAAGCTCTCGTTCCGCATCGGGGTAATCGAGGAACAGGTGCAGGCAGCGGCGTTTCAGCGCGGCGGAGAGGTCACGGGTGTTGTTCGAGGTGAGCACCACGTACGGGGGTGTCTTCGCCGTGTAGGTGCCAATCTCCGGAACGGACACCTGAAACTCGCCAAGGCATTCCAGGAACACCGCCTCCAGCGCCTCGTCGGCCCGGTCCACCTCGTCGATCAGCAGCACGGCGGGCTGATCGCCGCGGATCGCGTCGAGCAGAGGGCGGGCGACCAGGAAGTGGTCAGAGAAGAACACACCGTCATGGGCCTCGATCCGGGCGACCGCTGAGGGAATGTCCGCGGCGCCGGCGATGATGTCGTTGATCTTCTCGCGCAGCATCTGGGTGTAGAGCAGCTGCTTGCCGTAATCCCACTCATACAGCGCCCGGGTCTCGTCCTGTCCCTCGTAGCACTGCAGCCGGAGCAGCCTGCGCCCGGTCACGGCCGCCAGTGTCTTGGCCAGCTCAGTCTTGCCCACGCCGGCCGGCCCTTCCAGCAGGACCGGCTTGTTCAGCCGTGAGACCAGGAAGACCGTGGTGGCCAGCCGCCGGTCGGTGATGTACCCGGCCGCGGCGAACCGGCTGACGACGTCGTCGATCGACGAGAAAGGACTGCGATCATCGGTCGGCTGGGGCACGTGTCCTCCGGTTCGTCCGGGCCAAGGGATGCCGCCGCCGCTGGCGGTCAGCTAAGCAGGTCGTCCAGGTCACCGTTGAGACAGTGCTGGACGACCGGACGAACGGTCTCGAAGGTGCACTCCTTGGCGTTGCCCGGAGTGCAGGCGTCGCCCAGCACGTGATTGGTGATCCGGTCGATGTCGGCGTCGTCACCAGTGATCGTTTGGGCGTTCTCGTAGTATTTTGTCGGCCCCTGACCGAGCCGGTTCTTGGAGTAGCTGTCCTGGGTCACGTCGGTGAATTTCTCCGGGATGCCCACGTCCCGGAGCAGCCGGATGGCCGCGTTCAGTGCTGCCTGAGCGGCCTGCACCGCGGTCAGGCCGCGGGTGTCCGCGCCCATCTGATCGGCGATGTCGGCGAACCGCTGATAGGCCGCCGGCATGTTGAACGCCCATACCCGCGGCAGCGCAATCGCATTGTTCAGCCCGTGATGGAGGTCGTAGAAGGCACTGACCGCATGCGAGATGGAGTGGACGATGCCCAGCCCTCCGGAGTTGAACGCCTGCGCGGCGATGTACTGGGCGTACATCATGCCCTCGCGGCCGGGCAGATCCTGGCCGTTCCACACCGCCGCGCGGAGGTTCTCCGAGGTCAGCTTGATGGCGTAGAGCGCGTTGCCCAGCGACGGCGGGAAGTTCAGCCGGGACACGTACGGCTCGGAGGCGTGCGCGAGCACATCGAAGCCGCACTGTGCGGTGTAGTCAAGCGGGCAGTCGTAGTACAGCACCGGGTCGTCGATGGCGAGGCTGGTCACGGCGGCGTCGTCGAACGCGACGTACTTGTGCGGCTGGTCCGGGTCGGTCGTGGTGTCGGTGATGACATAGGCCCACGAGGTCTCCGAGCCGGTGCCCGCCGTGGTGGAGACGGCGATGTGCGGCGGGTTCTTCGGGTTCTCTGACTTGTTGAAGCCTTCAAACTCGTTGATGCTGCGCCCGTCGTGCGCCACCGAGATCCGGGCTCCCTTGCACGCATCGTGCGACGAGCCGCCGCCGATCGAGACGAACGAGTCGCACTTGTTCTCCTGGTACATCGCGACGGCGTCCATCACGTTGTAGTCCTTGGGGTTGGACTCGACCTTGTCGTAGACCACGACCTCCAGGCCGTGATACTTCAGCGACTCGACGATCGTGTGGACGGTGTTGCTGCCCCGCAGGCCGGTGGTCATCACGAGGATCTTCCTGAAACCGAGCTTCTTGGCTTCCGGCCCGATCATCTCGTGAGCACCCGGGCCGAGCATCGCCCGGGGCACTGGGTGGAACTCCTTGATCGGGAAAGGCTTGAGCAGTTCGTCAACCTGCATGGCGCATCGGCTCCCTTTCATATGGGTCGTAGTCCCGGAGGCTAAGCAGCGGCGCTCCGATCCGGAAGCCGCGCGCGCCGATTCCGATCGACAGCGCGCCTATTCGGCCCGGACGGGCAGGACGGCACCTGCCCGATCGAACGGGCCGCGCTGCCGTCCCCGTGAGTACCTGCCCAACCGGACGGGGCAATGGCGGCCGGAAGCATGGTGACAGGGCGGGCACCGCCCCATACCGTCGCCAACATCGGGCGCCACCGGCCGAGCCCGCCCAGGTCTCGTCGTAGCCGGCCATAGGAGGATTCCCATGCAGAAGGACACCCGAGCCGACGGGTCCCCGGCCGACACGCCGTCGCGCAGCGGCGGCGTCACCGACGGTCCCGGCATCGGCGACGACCCGGGGAGTAGCGAGGATCTGCTGGTCGAGGAAATCTCGATCGATGGAATGTGCGGCGTCTACTAGCGCCGGGACCGTCGCGATGACCGCGCCATTCGAGCCCGCCCCCGGCGAGCGGGTGGGCATGCCGCCGGTGCGCGTGCCGGCGAAGCCATGCGACTCCAGCCCGCTGGCCGTGACGCCGTGAGCCCGGCGTTGACCGAGCCCATCGATCTCGGGCCGCGCCGCGCGCCCTGCCGGGTGATGTTCGGGCCGCACGAGACCAACCTCGCCCGGCGCCGGGAGATCTCGGCGCGGCACGTCGCCTACTATGCGCGGCGGGCGTCGGGGGGCTGCGGCGTCATCGTGACCGAGACGGCGAGCGTGCACCCGTCGGACTGGCCGTATGAGCGCGCGCCGCTGGCCGCGGAGTGCGGCCCGGGCTGGGCGCAGGCCGTCGCGGCCTGCCGGCCGTATGGCGCGCTGCTGCTGGCCGGGCTCGGGCACGCCGGGATGCAGGGCTCCTCGGCGTTCTCCCAGTCCGCGCTGTGGGCACCGTCGCGGGTGCCGGACGCGAGTTCGCGCGAGCTGCCCATGGAGATAGAGGACGCGCAGATCGACGCGCTGGTGGACGGATTCGCCGCCGCCGCCGTGCTGGCCGCCGGATCCGGGCTGGACGGTGTCGAGATCAACGCCGGCCAGCACTCGCTGCTGCGCCAGTTCCAGTCCGGGCTGACCAATCAGCGCGGCGACGGCTATGGCCAGGACCGGCTGCTGCTCACCGAGCGCGTGCTGCGCGCCGTCCGGGACGCCCTCGGTCCCGGGCGGGTGCTCGGGCTGCGACTGTGCTGCGACGAGCTGGCGCCCTGGGCCGGGGTGACCCCGGAGATGGCCGCCGAGCAGGCCGCGCGGCTAGCCGGCCAGGCGGACTATCTCGTGGTGGTGCGGGGGTCGATCTACTCGGTGCCGACGACCCGGCCCGACCTGCATACCGAGCCGGGCCCGGGCATCGAGCTGTGCCGGCAGGTCCGGGCCGCGGTAGGCGGAGCCGTCCCGGTGGCCCTGCAGGGCAGCGTGGTCGACCCGGGGCAGGCGCAGTGGGCGCTGGACGACGGGGCCGCCGATCTGGCGGAGATGACCAGGGCGCAGATCACCGATCCTGACCTGGTCGCGCGGCTGCGCAGCGGCGAGGCGGAACGAATCCGCCCCTGCCTGCTGTGCAACCAGGCCTGCATGGTGCGGGACAACCGGAATCCGGTCATCACCTGCGTCATCGAGCCCAGCAGCGGCCATGAGCTCGACGACGGCGACACGGCCGGCCCCGATGAGGCCCCCAGCCCGGTGCTGGTCGTCGGCGGCGGGCCGGCCGGGATGGAAACCGCCCGGGTGCTGGCCGAGCGGGGGCACCAGGTACGGCTGGCCGAGCGCGGACCGGAGCTGGGCGGCATGCTGGCGACGGCGGCCCTGGTGCACGGACGGCAGCGGGTGGGCGTGGCAGTCGACTGGTGGCGCCGGGAGCTGCGGCGGCTGGGCGTGACGGTAACGCTGCAGCACAGGGTGACTGCGCCCGAGGTGGACGAGGCGCTGGGTCAGGGCGTGCGCGTGGTACTGGCCACCGGCTCGGTGCCCGGCCCGCGCGACTACCGCATCGCCGCGGGCGCGTTCGTGCTGGAGGCCGCCGACCTGCTCACCCGGGTGAGCTCCGGTACGCTCGGCCAGCTGCCGGCCGGGCGGGTGGTGGTGTTCGACCCGGTCGGCGGGCCGGTCGGGGTCGGCGTCGCCGAGTTGCTGGCCGCGAACGGCCGGCCGACCTCGATCATCACCCAGGACCAGATCGCCGGCGCCCAGCTGGCGCTCACCGGCGACCTCGCCGAGGCCAACTCACGGCTGCAGCGCGCGGGCGTGCACCGCGAGCTGCGCAGCCTGCTCCGGGCGGTCACCGACGACCATGTGCTGCTGAAGGACCGGTGGACCGGAGAGCTGCGCTCGGTAGAGTGCGCGCTGCTGGTGCACTGCGGGCACCGGCTGCCGGAGGAGACCTTGTACCTGCACCGGCCGGGCACCCGCCGGGCCGGCGACTGCGTGGCGCCCAGAACGGTACTGGAGGCCGTGCTGGAGGCGCGCCGGGTCGCGCTGGCGATCGGAGTGGCCGACGAGCAGGCCGCCTCGGCCGCGGGCCGGGCCCTGACCACGACCATGACCGGAGCCGGCCGATGAGCGCTACCAGCCGGTACCGGTACCTGTTCTCGCCGCTGCGGATCGGCCCGGTGGTGGTCCGCAACCGGATCGTGTTCTCCGCGCACCTGACCAACTTCGCCGAGGACGGCCTGCCCAGTCAGCAGCACGCCGACTACTACGCGGCCCGTGCGGCGGGCGGAGTCGGGCTCATCATTACCGAGGAGCACTCCACTCATCCCACCGACTGGCCCTACGAGAAGCTGATCCACGGCTTCCACCGGACGGTCATCCCCGGCTACCGGAAGATCACCGCGGCGGCGCACGCGCACGAGGTGCCGATCTTCGCGCAGCTGAACCACAACGGGGGCCAGGCCTCGTCTATGTTCTCCAGGCTGCCGGTCTGGGCGCCCAGTCCGGTGCCAGACCCGATGTTCCGTGAGGTGCCCAAGGCGGTGGAGCGGCACGAGATCGCCGAGATCGTCGCGGGCTACGGCACCGTCGCCGGGTACTGCGCGGAGGGCGGGTTCGACGGCATCGAATTGCAGTGCTCACACTCCTCCATCGTGCGCGGATTCCTGTCGCCCGCGACGAACAAGCGCACCGACGCCTACGGCGGGTCGCTGCCGGCCCGGGCGCGGATCCTGCTGGAAATCATCGATTCCGTCCGCGACGCGATCGGGCCGGAGCGTGCGCTGGGCGTGCGGATCTGCGGCGATGAGCTGATCGACGGTGGCAGCACGCTGGACGAGGCTGTCGAGGTGGCCCGGATGGTGGAGGCGACCGGCCAGGTCGACTACATCAACACCTCCATCGGGGTGGCCACGTCCACGCTGTTCATGATCGAGGCGTCCATGAGCATCCCGCCCGGGTATGCCTTGTTCATCGCCAGCGCCCTCCGGCAGGCGGTCAGGCTGCCCGTGATCGGGGTGGGCCGGATCAAGGATCCGGTCCAGGCCGAACGGGCGCTGGCCGACGGTCACTGCGACCTGGTGGGCGTGGTGCGGGGGCAGATCGCCGACCCGGATTTCGCCGCCAAGGCCCGCGCGGGGTTTGCCACCCAGATCCGCACCTGCCTGTCCTGCAACCAGGAGTGCGTCGGGCGGATGGGCCTGAACCGGTGGCTGGGCTGCATCGAGAACCCGCGCACCGGCCGGGAGGCCGTCGCGCTGCCGCCGCCCCGCCGGCCGGGCCGGCGGGTGATCGTGGTCGGCGGTGGCCCGGCCGGCCTGCAAGCCGCGTCCACGGCGGCCCAGCGCGGCCACCGGGTCACGCTGCAGGAACGCCAGCCGCGGACCGGCGGCCAGGTCGCCGCGGCCGCGTCGGTGCCGTCCCGCGCCGAGTTCCTCGACGTGGTGCGCAACCTGGCCGCCGAATGCCAGCGATACGGCGTCGAGATCACTACCGGCGCGGAAGCTACGGCCGCCTCCTTGCGCGCCGAGTCGCCCGACGCCGTGGTACTGGCCACCGGAGCCCGGCCGCAGCCGCCGTACTGGGCCGGCGGTCATCCCCGCGTGGTCGACGTCCGCGATGTGCTCGAAGGCCGCGCCGAACCGGCCGGGCGGGTCGTAGTGGTGGATGACCTCGGCTTCCACCAGGCGACCAGCGTCGCCGAGCTGCTGGCCGACCGGGGCTGCGAGGTGGAGATCATCACGGCCGGCATGGTCGTGGGCCAGGATCTCGGCATCACGCTGGACCTGGAGACCTTCAACGTGCGCGCGCACGCCAAGGGCATCCAGCAAGCGACCGACCTGGTGGTGATGGGCGCGGCCGCCGCTGACGGGGAGGGCGGCGGTGACGAGGAGGCCGACGGCTCCGGCGGCGGCTCCGGGGTGGAGCTGGCCCTGCTCCACCATCCCACCGGCGAGCCCGCGCGCCGGCGCTGCGACTGGGTGGTGTGCGCGGTGCACCAGGCACCGGAAGATTCGCTGTGGCACCAGCTGCGCGGGGCGCCGTTCGAGGTGCACCGGATCGGCGACTGCGTCACGCCCCGCCGGGCCCATGCCGCCGTGGTCGAGGGACACCGGGTGGCGGTGGCGCTATGACCATGCCCGCTGATCTCGCCGTCCTGGCCGTGGTGGTGGTCCGGGACGGGCAGCTGCCCTTGGGCGCCGACGAGACGGTGACCGAGGCGGGCGGGGCCGCGCTCGTGGTGGGCTCGGGGACGCGCGCGGCGGCCGGGGAGCTGGATTCGGGCCGCCAGGTCTGGCTGCTCGAACGGTCCTCGGTCGCGCCGGGCGCCCTGGCCGCTGCGCTGGCGCCGGTCCTGTCGGGCGTGGGCATGGTGCTGCTGCCCGCGTCACCGGACGGCCGTGATCTCGCCCCCAGACTGGCCGTGGCCCTGGGCCGCGCGCTGCTCGCGGGAGCGGTCCGGTGCGCGCCCCATGAGGTCGAGCTGACCAGGCTCGATGATCGCCTCTCGCTGCGGGTCGCCGTGGAAAGGCCGGCGGTGGTGACACTGCGGCCCGGACAGCCCGGCAGGGCCGGACCGGCGGGGCGGGCCGTGGTGACCGAGCTGCCGGCGGCCGAACCGGGCACGCCGGCGGCCGAACGGGGCACCGAGTGGGACGCCGACAGCGTCGAGGTGCTGCAGCCCGAGCCCAGCACGGTGGACCTGGCCGAGGCGCGCCGGATCGTGGGCGGCGGCGCGGGACTCGTTCCCGCCGGAACGGACGGGGAGGCCGTGATGCGGCTGCTGGCCGACGTGGCGGGCGCGCTGGGGGCGAGCGCGGGGGCCACCCGGGTGGTGACCGACGCGGGCTGGATGGGCTACGACCGGCAGATCGGGACGACCGGCGTCGCCGTCAGCCCCGAGCTGTACGTGGCGTTCGGTATCTCCGGCGCGGCGCAGCACGTCGGCGGGCTCGGCGAGCCGGCCCAGGTGGTGAGCGTCAATACCGACCCGTCCTGCCCGATGACGCTGATGGCCGACCTCGGGATCGTCGCCGACGCGCCGGCGGTCCTGGCGGTGCTGGCCGACCGGCTCGGCGTGACCGGGGCAGCAGCGCACCAGCCCGAGGAGGCGAGCCATGCCGGATGACACGATGACCGCCGATGCCGTGGTCGTCGGGGCCGGCCCAGCTGGCGCGGCCGCCGCCCTCGAACTGGCCCGGGCGGGCCGCAACGTGGTGCTGGTGGAGCGCGGGGCCTATCCCGGGGCCAAGAACGTGTACGGCGGCGTGGTGTACGGGCGGATCCTCGACGAGGTGGTGCCGCAGTGGTGGACGGAGGTGCCGGTGCAGCGGTGGGTGACCCGCCGCGCCACCATGGTGATGACACCGACCCAGGCACTGACGGTCGACTACCGCACCAGTGGCTGGGATCACCCGCCGTACAACGGGATGACCGTCTACCGCGGCGACTTCGACACCTGGCTGACCGGCCAGGCGGTCGCGGCCGGCGCTCAGCTGGTCACCTCGACGGTGGTCACGGGCCTGCTGCGGGATGCCTCCGGCCGGATCACCGGGGTGCGTACCGACCGGCCCGACGGCGACATCCACGCCAAGGTCGTGATCGCCTGCGACGGCGTGAACTCCTTCCTGGCCAAGGAGGCCGGGTTGCTGCCGCGTACCAGCCCGGAGCACACCACCCTGGGTGTCAAGGAAATCCTGGCGCTGCCGCGCGAGGTTATCGACGAGCGGTTCGGGCTGGTCGGCGACCAGGGTCTGGACATCGAGATGCTCGGCTGCACCAGCGGGATTCCCGGCGGGGGTTTCCTCTACACGAACCTCGACACGGTCAGCGTGGGCGTCGTGGTCGGGCTCACCGGGCTGGCCGCCGCGAAGACACGGCCGGAGGAACTGATCGCGCGCGTCAAGGCGCATCCGGGCGTCGCGCCGTACCTGCGGGGCGCGGAACTGAAGGAGTACTCGGCCCACCTGATCCCCGAGGGCGGCTACCGTGCCATGCCACGGCTGGCCATCGACGGCATGCTCGTGGCCGGGGACGCCGCGTCCATGTGCCTGGCCGCCGGGCTGTGGCTGGAGGGGGTCAACTTCGCGATCGGCGCCGGGCTGGCGGCCGGCCAGACCGCCGCGGAGGCGATCGCGGCCGGCGACACCTCCGCCCGTGGGCTGGCCGGGTACCGGCGCAGGATGGAGGCGTCGTTTGTGCTCGCCGACCACAAGCGGTATCGCAACGCGGCGGATATCGTGCTCGCCGACCGGATGCAGCGCGAATACCCGGGTCTGATCTGCGATTTCGTCGAGCAGGTGTTCACCGTCACCAACCCGACACCCAAGATCGGCATGACCAGGGAGTTCTTTCGCGCGGTCCGCCGCAACCAGGTCCAGCTGCGGTCACTCGCGCGGGACGGATGGCAGGCGCTGCGGGCATTTCGATGAGGGAGAAGTGAGATGCACTACCCCGAAGTGTCTTTCGATGAGCGCATGGCGACCGTGGAGTTCCGGGTCGGGGAACGGGCGCACATCACGGTCGACTCCGACGTATGCCGCTCCTGCACGACCAAGGACTGCGTGCACGCCTGCCCGGCCGGCCTGTTCGTGCCCACCACCGACGGCGGCATCCTGTTCAACTACGAACAGTGCTTCGAGTGCGGGACGTGCTATCAGGTGTGCAACGCCGAGGGGGCCATTACCTGGACCTACCCGGCTGGCGGCGACGGCGTCGTGTTCCGGAAGGGGTGACGGGACATGACCGTGATCGTGGCGGCGATGGGGTGGTCCTGGCAGGAGGCCGACGTTGATCCGCTCACCGGGGCGATCAGTGCCAGCCCGCACGACCGCGGGCCGGACCGGGCGGATTTCGCCGCCCTGGAACATGCGCTGAGCCTGGCCGAGAAGTGGGACGCCCACGTGATCGCGGCCACCGTCGGGCCCGCCGAAGCCGACGAGATGCTGAAAGACGCACTGGCTGCCGGGGCGACCGGGGCCCTCCGCGTCGAGCCGGCCCGCCGGAGCTCGCGTCCGCGCCCGGCGGAGCTGGTCGGCGGCGGGCAGAATCGTCCCGCCGCGCTCGCCGCCGCGCTACGTCAGCGCTACGACGTACCGGACCTGGTGCTGTGCGGCGACCGCTCGGCGGACCGGGGCACCGGCTCGTTTCCCGCCTTCCTCGCCGCCGCGCTCAACGCGGCGCAGGCTCTGGGCGTCGTGCGGCTGGAACCGGAGGGCGACGGCGAGCTGCGGGTGCACCGCCGCCTGGACGGCGGCCGGCGCGAGGTACTGCGGGTGCGGCGCCCCGCCGTCGTGTCCGTCGAGGCGGCCGGGGTGCGGCTGCGGCGGGCCGGGCTGCCCGAAACGCTGGCCAGCAGGCGCGCCGTCATCCCGGTGGTCGACGCGCCGGCCGCGGCCGGACACCGGGTTCCGGTCCTGGGCGCCCACCCGTACCGGCCCAGGCCGCGCGAGCTCCCGGTCCCGTCCGGCACGGCGCTGCACCGCACCCTGGAGCTGACCGGAGCGCTCGTAGAGCGTACCCCGCCCACCGTGGTCGGCCCGCTCTCCCCGGAGCAAGCCGCTGACGAACTGCTCGGCTTCCTGCGCCGCCACGGCTATTTTGCTCCCGGCGACAGCGGACGACGATGAGACCCGCTGGTGTGGAATCGCAGCGAGGCACTGCCGCTCTTCAACGGCAAACCCGTCGTCGCCACCAAACCGCAACTCATAGTCTCCGCGAGCAGACTTGAAGAAGGGCACACCCTCTCCTGCTGGGACGCGCTGATCGTCCAGGCAGCCAACCGGGTCGGCGCGGAACGCCTGGTACCGGAAGATCTCCAGAACGGGCGCCGCCTCGGCGTGCTCGCGATAGAAAATCCTTTCCACAGGGCATGACCTCAAGCCGGGCAATAGTGTCTGCAGAAACTATCTCTAATTCGTATATGCCCCTTTATCTGCCTCAACGACTGTTATAGACCCTTTATGTACCCTAATGAGAAGGTGGAGATTTTAGAACTCCGGATGGCAGACGTATCCGGTCCAGTACGGCAGCCGCACCTCGCCGTCTGGCCTGGGCGATCTCGGTATGCCAGCTGCCCCTGACGTGGGTGCGGCTGTTTGACATCCTCCATCGCCCAGTACCTACCAGCGCTGGTCAGCCATAAATCTTCGCTGGTAATTTCGCCAAGAAAGATGCCTCGGGGGTCAAGGGGTCGCGGTTCAAATCCCGCCGTCCCGACCATTTTTCGAACGCTGGTGCGGCGAGTACAGCACGAAAGTAGAGCAGTGAGGGCTCACACTGGTTAGGGCGCGTCCGAATTGGCAGAAGATCGTTTGTCGC
>Ga0181521_10002940_pt1 | contig 20278 bp, 23 predicted proteins | sample PEATcosm2014_Bin_32_FD_119764 | JGI IMG/M metagenome (GOLD analysis project Ga0181521, IMG submission 119764) | Peatland microbial communities from MTU Mesocosm Facility, Houghton, MI, USA - PEATcosm2014_Bin02_60_metaG | ecosystem: Environmental > Terrestrial > Soil > Wetlands > Peat | place...
ATGGCTCGGACAGTTTCGCCGATTGCTGGTTCGTCACGAGCATCTGCTCTCCATTTACTACGCCTTCTTTTACCTTGCCTGCTTCTGGATCACGCTCAGGAGGCATTTTTGAAACACGCTCTAAGCATTGCCGCCAGTCTGTGCGGATCTGACCTTTCGCTTGTCCCCCAAGCATCGCCAAGTGAATGTCTGTTCGATAACAACAATACTATTTTCTGTACGTTACAACTTCTGTCAGTGATTACTCCCCAAATGTCAGCCAGTGTTTACAAATCCACTCCACCTGGACGCAAAACCGCCAATGCTGAGATGCGCGCGCCGCTTCTCCGGTCCGGCCATCGCAGACGCAGACATCTTGCGATGGCGTGCAAATATGACCAGCCTTGAAGGCCTCCACTCTGAAAGCATCTCTATGGGCGTAGCGATACGACGCGACAGTTCGTGGGCCGCGCATGCCGTGCCTGAGATGGGCGATGCCGATCAGAGGAGAGACGATGAGTTCATCCAAGTGGATCCCAGAGTCGCAATGCTTGTCGGCGTGCCGGACTGGTCTGGCGGGAAGACGCGTTGGCCAATCAGGCAAAAAGGCCGCCGGCACGAAGATTCATCGGGCGATGCTTCTGGTGTTGGCGACTGCAGCTCTGGCCGCAATGCCGGCTCCGGCAAGATCGCAGTCACTGCTCTCTTCCGGAGATCCCTCTGTAGTTTCAGGTGTCACGGCCTCAGCGACAGGGACACTGGACCAAACCTATGTCCGGCCGACTGAAAGAACAAAGGTGAGCAACTACCGTTTCGATGCATTCGGCCCGTATCCAGTTGTGGGCGCCGCGTTCGCCGCAGGAATCAACCAGTGGACCAATTCCCCACCGGAGTGGGGCCAGGGAGCCGAGGGTTTCGGCAAGCGGTTTGGGTCCGACTTTGGGATCGCAGCTATTGGAACCACCACGCGTTATGGGCTGGCGGAAGCCTTCAGGGAAGATACGTTGTACTACCGCTGCCAATGCAGTGGCCCATTACCGCGGCTGCGTCATGCCGTGATCTCCACGTTGACAGGACGCCACGGCGAAGACGGCCATCGCGTCTTCTCTATCTCGGCGCTTGCCGCGCCCTATGCGGGCTCCATGATTGCGGTTCACGTGTGGTATCCGGATCGCTTCGACATGAAGGATGCGTTCCGGATGGGCAACTACAGCCTGCTGGGGTATATGGGCGGCAACATTGCTCTGGAGTTCTTCTATAGCGGACCCCACGCCTTGATTTCACGTATGCATCTGAACAATGCGCACGGCTCCACGATCCAAGGTCCGAACCGATGAGTGACCGCGGATTTGCACCCGTCGCGGGCCTCGCCCCTCCACTTCCGCTGCGGCGGACCGACCTCATATCCTCCGTTGCAAGCTCTGCCACGGGGCTGTGCAACGGGTTTTTCGAGTGGTTCGGGGAACTGGGGATCTTTTCCTGGCAGGTCTTGCGGGCTGCGGTTACGCCGCCGTACGAGTGGCGCGAGCTGGTTCGGCAGCTCGACGAAGTTGGGTCGAAGTCTCTGCCGCTGGTGGCCATGGCAGGCGCCGCAATTGGCGTGATCATCTCGCTCGAAGCCCGCTACAGTCTCACTCGATTTGGCGCCAAGTCGATGTTTCCTGCCACTCTCGTGTACTCCGTTGTCCAGGTCATGGGGCCAATCATTACCGGCCTGGTCATAAGCGGGCGCGTGGGCGCGGGTATGGGCGCGGAGCTGGCATCGATGAAAGTGACCGAGCAGATCGACGCCATCGAGGCATCCGCGATCAACCCTTACAGGCTGCTGGCGGCGACACGCATACTGGCCTGCATCCTGATGCTGCCGCTGCTTACTCTTGCCACTGACGCCTGTGGCTTGCTCACGGGCTGGTTTGCACAGGCTCTGGTTGAACCGCTTTCGTTCCATCAGTTCATTACAAGCGGTTTTAATGGCGCAACTTTCAATGCCTTCCTGCCGCAGACATTCAAGACCGCCGTGTATGGCCTGATCATCGGGCTCATCGCGTGCTTTCAGGGAATGCGCACGCGCGGAGGCGCCGCGGGCGTGGGCCGCGCAGCCACGAACTCGGTCGTGCTGGCCTCGCTCTTCCTTATTCTGGCCGATGTTGTCCTGGTGAAATTCATCCTTGTCTTTTTCTCTTAACCGCTGTTTGAAGCACGCGTGAAACAAGTATGGCCACAGCTTATGACATTGCGACGCAACAAGCGGAACCCGGGCAAGACGGTCCTGCGCCCATGATTGCTGTCGAGAACGTGTACAAATCCTTCGCGGGCCACAAGGTCTTAAACGGGATCACCTTGCGCGTGAGCAAGGGGGAAACCCTGGCCGTGCTTGGACGCAGCGGCACGGGGAAGAGCGTGTTGCTGAGGCTCATCATCGGCCTTGATAGGCCCGACTCCGGCTCTATTTGCATTCACGGCCAGAACATTGCCGGTTTGGCTCTCGACCGCATGGGAGAAATCCGCAAGAAAATGGGTTTCCTGTTCCAGCAGGCAGCGCTTTACGATTCGCTCACTGTCCGGGAGAACGTGGCCTTCCCTCTTGAACACCATCGCAGAGATATGTCCAAATCCGAGCGAGTTGACCGGGCAAGGCAGTTACTGGTCGAGGTAGGGTTGGATGGCGACATTGATAAGATGCCGTCGGATATCTCAGGCGGAATGCAAAAGCGCGTGGGCCTGGCGCGCGCGCTGGCTCTGGAGCCGGAGATTCTGCTGCTCGACGAGCCCACGGCCGGCCTCGATCCCATCAGTTCCGGCGAAATCGACGAATTGATTCTCAAGCTTCAGAGGGAACGTCGCATGGCGTCCATCGTCGTCACACACGACCTGCACAGCGCCAAAACCATCGCGGGCCGTCTCGCCCTGCTGAATGAGGGCGACGTAGTGATCGAGGGCACGTTTGAAGACCTTCAACAAAGCGACATCGGTTTTGTGAAGGAATTTCTACAGCAAGCGTAGGAGGATTTATGTCGAGAGTGGCAAGGTTGGGAGCATTTATCGTTGCGACGCTGGCAGTTCTGGCTGCCGGTGTCTTCATCATCGGGAGCCAGGAGTATCTGTTTCGCTCCACCTACCAACTTAAGGCGCAGTTCGACAATGTTGCGGGCCTGGCTGTGGGAGCTGACGTGCAGGTGGGCGGCGTTCATAGCGGAAACGTGCATAGAATCACGCTGCCTCACAAACCAGGCGATAAGGTTATCGTCGTCATGGATCTCGACAGGTCAACTAAGGAGATCATCAAGCAGGATTCTGTGGCTTCAATTGAAACCGAGGGAGTATTGGGCAATCAGTTCGTGGCCATTTCGTTTGGATCCGCCGGACAAGCCGAGGTGAGGGATGGCGAGACCATCCAGAGTGTGCCGCCGCTGGAGTTGGGAGCACTGCTGGCAAAGACGAACGCGATCCTCGATAGCAGTCAACAGGCCATCGTCAACACAACTGCGGCCACGGCCCATCTAAACTCGGTAAGCGCCAAGATCGATTCGGGCCAGGGAACCGTGGGAGCCCTGGTGAACGACAAGCAGCTCTATGACAACCTGGAACAGACCACGACCACACTGCATGACACGATGCTGCAGGCGCAAACCGGCGTAACGGACTTCCAGGAGAATATGGAAGCGCTGAAGCACAATTTCTTTTTGAGCGGGTATTTCAAGAAGCGTGGATACGAAGACTCCTCCGATTTGGCGGCAAACAAGATCAGCGGGCTGCCGCAGAGTGCGCCTGAGAAGACATTTACCTATGCAGCAAAGCAGCTGTTCGGTGACCGCGCTTCGGCAAAAATGACGGATCAGAAAGCTCTTAAAGCCGCTGGCGACTTCCTGGCGCAAACTCAATTCGGACTTGCGGTTGTCGTGGTCTCCACGGGCATGGATGGTGATACCCAGAAGGATCTCGTCCTCACTGAGGCCCGGGCGATGGTCATCCGCGAGTACCTGGTGGAGAACTTTGGATTTGACGACAGCCAGCTCAAGACGCTGGGAATGGGCAAACAGGAAGGCGCGAACCCCGATGCAGATTGGGGCTCGATCCAGATTCTCATTTATCCCGCTGGAACTGAGATACCAGCCGACAAGCCGGCCCCGGCAGTTAGCTCATCCACACCTGAGGTCGACAAGCCTGTGCAGACCACTGCCGCGGTAACTCCTAAACCGTAGTGGTGCGCACTACGGGTGAGCAGCAATTGTTAGTGCAAGGCGCCGATTCATGACTCATGTACTGAATTGCTCAGCATCCCAGCCTCGAAGATGGAAGACTTACTTAGAAAGCGCAATGCAATTCCACTGCGGAATTTCATGCATTCCACGCGGAACTGACGCTGGCTAGCCGGCATTCGTCATTTGCCAACGCATCGCATGACGGGAGTAACTCGCCCGAGAAAATTCCCATTTAACCGCGAGACATGGAGAACACGATATGCCACTTACCACCGTCCTCATCACACTCGTTGCAGCAGGGCTTCTGTTGTGGATTGTGAACAGGTTCATTCCCATGCAGGCACAAGTCAAATCGATCCTGAACGGCCTGGTGGTCGTCGTTTTGGTTTTGTGGATCGCGAATCTCTATGGGATATTCGGTCACCTCAATCAATTCCGCGTCGGGCAATGACGGATGCACCGTCGAAGCCCGCACCGCTCCGCGCGCCAACCTGAGACAACAACGCAATACGGCAGTCTTCTGACTGCAGGAGATATCGTGAAGAATACACTTTTGTTCGTAATAGGAAGCGCGCTCAGCTTGACCGCTTTTGGTCAAACGAGCCCGCAACAGTCGATCGCCCTCGTGCCTGTCGGCTCAATGCCCGCCTATGCCGTGGTCGAAACAAGTCGCAACGTCGAAGCGATCGATTATCAACATCGCAGCGGAGCCTCGGAAGTGGATCTGGCCGGAACCGCTTTGCTGCCCTCAGCCGATGGAAAAGCCAAAGTGCGCAGCAAGCGCGGCACTATGGAAGTGGAAGCGGATTTTGGGAATTTGCAAAGCCCCACGACCTTTGGCGCCGAATATCTGACTTACGTGATGTGGGCGATTTCACCTGAAGGCCACGCAGTGAACCTTGGAGAAATTCTGATCGGCGGCAACGATCGCAGCAAACTAACTGCCACAACCAATCTTCAGGCATTCGCACTGATCGTCACCGCAGAGCCCTATTTTGCCGTTCGCCAGCCCAGCGATGTTGTCGTGCTTGAAAATGTGATTCGCGCCGACACCAAAGGAACACCCGAAGCAATGCACGCAAAATATGAACTCATGGGGCGCGGCGGTTATATCCCGACTGGATATAAGTTCGACCCCGTGGTTCTGGACGCCAAGCTGCCTTTGGAGTTCCTCGAAGCGCGGAATGCGGTTCGCATCGCGCAATCTGAGGGAGCCGAGACGTACGCCGGCGAAAGCTACCAGCACGCTGTCCAGTTAATGAACGGCGCCGACGCATACGCCACGGACCATCATTCTGACAGGAAGCAACTGATCGCGAAGTCGCGAGAGACGGTGCAGACCGCGGAAGATGCGCGAGAGATAGCCGTCAAGCGGATCGAGGACAATCGCAGGGCGAGCGAACTCCAGGCTTCGGCCGATGCGCAGGCACAGTCGCAGGCGCAAGCTGATGAGGCAAACCGGCAAAAGTTACAAGCCCAAGCTGATGCAACCAGGGCCCAGGCCGATAGAGCCAACGCCGAGGCCGACAGGTTGAAAGCTCAAACTGATACGGCCAACGCCGAGGCCGCCAGGTTGAAAGCCCAGACTGACATGACGAACAACCAGGCAGCAGCAGCCGACGCCATCAGCGCGGCTCAAGCCGATGCTGACCGGTCCCGGTTGATCGCCCAGCATGCGCAGGAGGGTGAGCAACAGGCGGACAGCGAAAAAATGGCAATGCGTGTGCAATTGGAAGCGCGACTCAATGAGATCCTCGAGACGCGCGACAGCGCGCGGGGACTGATCGTCAGTATGTCCGATGTGCTCTTCGACACTGGGCGATACTCCTTGAAGCCCGGTGCGCGGGAGAAACTGGCGAAGGTTGCCGGGATATTGATCGCATACCCATCGCTCAACATTGCGGTTGGAGGATACACCGACAATGTGGGCGGCGATGACATGAATCAGAAGCTCTCAGAGAATCGTGCGGGGGCTGTCCGTGATTACCTCGTGCAACAGGGCGTAGTCGCAAACTCGGTCAGCGCCACGGGCTTCGGCAATAGTGCGCCGGTAGCCTCGAACGATAACTCCGCTGGTCGGCAAGAGAACCGGAGAGTGGAACTGGTCGTATCGGGCGAAGCCATCGGAAGTCCGGTCAACGCAACGACTGGAAGCCTTCGCTAACTTGAACCCACTGTCCTCTGCGGATCCAATCAAGGCCGCAGAGGATCTGAACAGAACGAGCAGAGCGAAAATGGCCCTTATCAAGAAAGTCGATGTTGAAAGACATTTCGCAGCGCGGCGAGCCATGAGGCTGGGTAGGATAGGGCTGATGAGCCAACCGATTGCGGCCGGGGCCGTGCCCGCTGCTAAGAGGAAGAGAGTTCCGGCCCTTGGCGACACTCTCACCCAGGAAACTTTTTCTCCGAGCGTTCCTGCCACTTCGATTCCGATTGTGGCCGGTTCTGGTCGGAACCAGTTGCTCAGACCGCCGGGAATCAGGCAAGAGTGAAGATCAACACGGTATTCCTGCGGGATGAATGTATCCTGCCCAGTCAATTCAATCTGATCCAGGAGCCGTTTTCCAGGGGGTGGGCAGAGGCGATCGGGACCGTAGCTCTGGAGTTGGATGCCGCAATCCGCGGCGTTGGCTGGCACTTTATGTGGCTGGCAGATTCGTACTCGTCGCAAGCACTCGGAAGAACGGCAGAAACCGCGATCCATCGGGCACTGGCTCGCGCCCTTCCTGGGGTGAACAGGAGGTTCAATGCTGCCGAATTGGATTCCATCCACGTTACGAATTTCCCCGGCTTCCGCATAGCCAGAGTCACGGTCCAGGCTCGCCAGATACAAATTCAGGCATCGCTGAATTGACCCGAGGCAAAGCATCTGGATGCGATCGATCTATTCCGGAGCTCGGCTTTTAAATACAAGGCCCCATCGGTATGAGCACTTTTGTCCAACAACCGGCACTGTTGCTTGCGGCCCCTCTGCATCACTCGCTGATGCCGCATTGGCTCACGCACCTGGGAGCGCTGGGGCTCTTCTCCGTTGCCATCGTTGACTCCTCCCCCATTCCTTTGCCCCTGCCCGGCAGCACTGACCTTCTGCTGCTGTGGCTGGTGGCGTACGGTGGAGATCCCTGGCTGCTCGCAGCGTGCGCCATCGCGGGCAGTCTTGTGGGCGGATACTCCACCTGGCACCTCGGGCGCAGAGGAGGCGAAGCGGCATTGCGCCGCTATGTGCCGGCGCGTCTTCTTGGGCGAGTCGTCGGATGGGTGGAGCGTCATCGCATCCTCGCCGTGTTCCTTCCCGCAGTGCTTCCTCCTCCCATTCCTCTCTTGCCATTTGCGCTTGCCTCCGGCGCGCTGGGCGTCTCGCGCCGCCGCTTCCTGGTCGTCTACGGCTCGGCTCGAACCTTGCGTTACTCTCTCATTGCCTGGCTCGGCGTGGTCTATGGACGCCATGCGATCCGCCTGTGGTCGGGGTCGCTCCAGAAGTGGTCTACTCCGCTGATCTGTGCATTCGTCAGCCTGCTGGTGGCTGGCATATGTTTTGGAATCTGGAAAGTGAGCGGTCTTCGCAAGATCGATGCCGCCGACAGTCTTGCGCTGCGTAAATCTGCTCGGGCATGCGCGACTCCCGACGCTGCCTGATCCCGTACCTCTCGTCTAAACAACAAACATCGCAACGCCCGCGACGAACATGGCGATGGTCGTGACTGCCACTACAATCCATCCCAGGCGGGAGCTCGGCTGGCCCTGCATCAGCTTCTTGTCTGCGGCGACAATCAGGATTGCGACCATGAGGAACGGCGCCAGCAATCCGTTGATGACCGCCGTCCAGTAGAGCGCCTTTACCGGGTTGATGCCGATGAAATCAAGCGCAACGCCCACTGCGGTAGAGATCAGAGTCAGAGCGTAAAACCAGCGCGCCTGCCGCAGTTTCCTGTTCAAGCCCTGCCGCCATCCCAGAGTCTCAGCGAAGGCATACGCGGCAGACCCGGCCAGCGTGGGGATGGCAAGAAACCCAACTCCGACAATGCCAAGCGTGAACACGGTGGTTGCGAAGTTGCCGGCAAACGGACGGAGGGCCTCGGCCGCTTGCCGGGAGGTTTCAATATTCGTAATGCCGTGACGATTGAGGGTGATGGCGGTGGTCAGGATGATGAAGAACATGACGGTGTTCGAGAAAAATGCGCCGACACCCACATCGATGTTTCTTAATTCGAGCTCTTCGCGCGTGGCTCCTCTGCGCAGGGCGAGCGAACTTTGGCCAGCCGACTTTTCTTCTTCGACTTCTTCGCTCGTCTGCCAGAAAAAAAGATACGGGCTGATTGTGGTGCCGAGAATCGCCACCAGCGTCTCCCATCCAAGTTTGGTTTGCGGCATCGAAGGAATCAGGGTATCGCGCAGTACCTGGCCCCAGTTGGCTCCTACGACAAATGCAGTAATCGGATACGCGAACAGAACCAGAACCAGCCACTTGAGCACATTCGCGATCTGCTGATACCGGAGCCGGATGGTTGCCCACGAGATAAGGAGCGCGAACGACACCACAAACCAGTGCGAATTGATGCCGGACAGCATGGAAGCCGCATCCGCCATGCCTGCCAGGTCCGCCCCAATATTGATCGTGTTTGCGATAAGAAGGGCGAAGACGAAAGCAAGCAGCAGCCACTTTGGAAATCGTTGGCTGAAATTCGCTGCCAGGCCCTGCCCCGTCACTTTGCCGATGCGGGCGCACATCATTTGCACTGCGGCCATCAGCGGCCACGTAAGCAGCGCGGTCCAGAGCAACTTGGTTCCCAGCTGCGCGCCGGCAATGGAATAAGTGGCAATGCCCGACGGGTCGTCGTCAGCAGCCCCGGTGATGATCCCGGGCCCGAGCGCCTTCAGCAGCGCTCGAATCCAACGAGATGGGGCGGACGCTGAGATTACACGCTTGCTCCTGGCTCGATCTTCCGCCGGGGGTGATTCCACTTACGAGCGTGTCTTTTGCGACGGATTGGCTTGACGGTTGGCTCCATCAACCGCATCCTGCACTTTGCCCACGGCATTTTGAAGCTTGCCCTTCACCTGCTGGACGGCGCCCTTCACCTGGAGCGGCGTATTGCCAGTCAAGTTGCCCACTTTGCGCTTGGCGCTTCCTACCACATCGTCGATCGTGCCATGCACTCGATTGCTATTCATTGTCCACCTCCGTGGGTTCAAATTGTGAGGCTTCGACAAAGGCGCCGAAAAACAACTTCGATGCCTCGATCAAAGGTGATGTTGGTTGTTGTCGGTTAAAGGGCGCGCAAGCGGCTCGACCTAAGAGAGCGACCGGCAGTGCTAGGTTTTACCGGCTTGAAGTTCTCCGCGAATGTTACCGTGCCCATCGCGCACTTCATTTCCGTTGAATAGCTTTGCGGCTCTCCGCTGCGCCGCGGGCTTGTCGCCAACCTTGGGCAATGGGCCGCGATAGCCGTACTGTGGATCGAGAGTGTTGTCGACCAGGCCTTGAAAGTCGTTGGGCTCATGAAACCACGCGCCGGAGCCAATGAAGATCCCGCCACGAAACCATTCCGGTCCGTAGTAGCCGTCGGGAGCGCAGCTATGAGGCGCGTAGTCAAAATAACCATACGGGCAATCGGGGGCGACTCCAATATAGGAATTGACCTGAGCCGCTGCCCTGGGAGCGCCGGGCGCCATGGCGAATGCAGCCATAGCGGCAAACACAAGAAACCTGCTCCTGCTCATGAACCTTCCTCACACTCGTTGGCGCCCTAATCTGCCTGCTCCAACTTTCATGAGCGTAGCGGCCCAAATCGTGCGAGTCTGAGCAGATTCGACCACGTGCGGCGCAAGGGATGCGGAGCGATTCATTGTGTGGCAAGGAAGCGCCAGGGGCGGTTGGATGGGAAGCTCGGCGAGGTCAATTGCCGGCTTCTCTATCGCTTCGACGGCGCGAGCGCTCGCGAACCGGCTCTTCCGAAGCACGCAAGGCCCGGCCAAGAATGAATAGGAACAACACCATTTGCAGGATCGTCATTGCGCCCTCTCATGTGTACTTCTGGATAAGAACAGCATTTCTTTGAGCTGCGGCATTTGATTGGGAAGTTCGACGACCGAGTACTGAATCGAACTGCCGCAATAAATACAATTTGTTGTCTGCTCGCGACTGCCAGAGCCGTAGAGTGGCTGGGGGAAGGTCCGCAGGCACTCGGGGCAGGGAATCTTAACGCAGGCCTCTCCGAAAGCGTCGCTTCCGTTTCTTTGAATCAGGAGAGGCGCCGCGAGGCGGGACGGAAGCGGATCTCGCCGCTCCATGAGCGGCAAGGATTCGATGATCCGCAGTAGAGCACCCATGCTGCTGCCTTTTTGAAAGAAAGCGTCGGCGGCCACGCCGGAGGGCACTTCGTTGCCGGAGAACGCGCCGCTCATGGCAATCACCTGGATAGATGGAAACCGGCGGCGGACCACCCGCAGGAGCTCGTAACCGCACATGCCCGGCATGTTGAGATCGGAGAGGAGGACGTCGGGGATTTCCTCGCGTAACTCACGGATCGCGGAGAATCCATCCTGGGCGCTTCGCACAGAATACCCAATCTCAGCAAGCAGGTGCGAGATCGACATTCGTATTAACTGACTGTCGTCTACGATAAGCAATCTTGCTTTTTCACAGAACATCGTCCGCCTCACCAAGGGGATGAAGATGGCTACCAAGGCGAGTGTCCCACGCAAGGAATCGAAAAACTGTTCAATTTTGTACAGGGGCGCCCCAGCCCAGTCGACGCCCATGCGTGTGTGTTCAATTGCTCAGCTTTTTCAGCTCCAGCGTAGAAAACTGCAAATGCAGAGCGAGGGCAGCGGCCGCATGTGCGTAGGCCGCATACGCTGCTTGTCATCGCGCAACTGAACGAAAGTCACAACCCGGGACGCCTGGAGTGAAGGGAGAAAGAAAATGATCATTCTCATCATTGTTCTGGTGCTGTTATTCGCCGGAGGCGGAGGATACTACGGCTACAGCAGATGGGGCTCGGGCGGGGGCGCAGGCATCGGGCTTGGCACAGTGCTTGTGATTCTGCTGGTGTGCTACCTGTTGGGAGTTTTCCGGTAAAGCGATCTGCGGCAAGCTCGGCTCGCCGTCGGAAGATTGGCGGCGGAGCGGAAGTCCCGGTTCCGGTGCGCGAGGTGGGCAATAAAGCCGCTGCGGAGAGGAAAGCGATGCATATCGCAATGAGCAATGCACTGGCGCTGATGAGTTGGCACGAATTCAAGTTCTTGCATGGCGATTTCACGGGCAATGACTCTGTTTGGTTGCTGATCGGGGTCTTATTGGCCTTCGTGGTGATCTCCGCACTTGCAATGGAGGCGGCGCTGGTCTTAGATGCCCCACAACGAATCCGCTCCCGCGCCAGATGGCCCGTAGACGTCTCCGAATCGACGGTCACGGTGTCGCCAAGCCCGGCGAACCTTGATGACTCAGGTACTCCCACATAACGCAAATCGGTGCGGAATCAATAGAAACTTGCGAAGGAACCGACGATTCAATTGGCAATGTGCGAATGAATTGTCCGCGCAGTGTCGGGTGTTGTAGCGGCAAGCCTGCCAAGGTGAGTAATTGTAAACAGACCCTCCCCCGCCGGCAAGGCTTTGAATCATTTCCTGGGAAACGAAAGTCGGAGATCCTGGCCTAAGTCCATCAACGAGAAGTTAGCGGAGCAGAATTGAAAAAGATCGTAGTTTTGATGTTAGCCGCTCTGTTTGCGATATTTGCGGTCACGCCTGGGAATACCCCGTCTCTGTTGACCTCAACCTCTCGAACCGCCCGGTGCGGACCCGCATGCCGGGTGGTGTGGCAGGGGAGAGCGGGTGACCGCTCCCCCTATGCCGATTCAGTCTAAAAAGCGATTCGACGTCATTCGCAAATACCCAACGGTCTACTTTTCTCCCCATCTGCACTGGGAGAGCGCTTAGGCACTTAAAAGCCGGCCTGCGGCAATCTTCTCCACCGCCTGGGCGGCAAATCCCCGATGCGCAGGTTGCGTGCGACATGATTGCGCCCGTGAGAAGGAACGCATATAAGATTGCGCGACCCGGTTCCAGACCATTTCGCGAGCATAGGAGTAAGCGCGCTTGCGCATTGCGTCGCGTTCCACATCGTTGTCCAGGAGCTTAATTGCGGCAGCTGCGATTGCAGCCGGATCCTCAAAGGGAACCAGCGTGCCACGCCTATCGTCGAGGAGCTCGGCGGCGTGCCAGTAGGGAGTGGAGATGATGGCTTTCCCTGCGCCCATGGCAAAAGCCAGGGTCCCCGATACAGCCTGCGCCACGTGACAGTACGGCGTGATGTAAATGTCGGCCGACCCGACCAGCGAGGCCATCTCCTGAGGACTGAAGAACCGGTTGTGGAATATCACCTCTCGCTCGACTCCCAGTTCCCCGGCCAGGGCCTGCAACTGATCCCGGTATCGATCGCCCTCGCGGGCCCTGACATGCGGGTGGGTGGCGCCTGCGATAACGTAGACAACGTCCTTGTGACGCGCGAGGATGCGCGGCAAAGCGCGAATCACACTCTCGAATCCCTTGTTGGGAGACAGCAAGCCGAAGGTGAGCAATACAAGCTTTCCCGCGACGGCGAGCGCGTCTTTGTAAGCGTCCGGCTGCACAAAAGGCAGGTCGGGGATGCCATGCGGAATCAGATCGATCTTTTCGCCTGGCACTCCAAATATATCCCGCAAAACGCGAGAAGAGTACTCGCTCATCACAATAAGGCGATCGGAGCATGCGGCGATCTGCTGCATGACAATTCGTTGTTCGAGGTCCGGCTGACTAAGCACCGTGTGCAGCGTTGTTACCACCGGCATGGTGAGACGCTCAAGCAACTCCAGAACATGGCTGCCCGCCTTTCCCCCAAAGATCCCGTACTCATGCTGCAAACACACTAGATCGACGCCGCCGTCATTGAGGGAATTGGCGGTTGCCCGATACGAGGATATGTCGCCTTCGTCGATCTGGAATCGCACTCGCGCGGGGTAAGGGTAAGAGGATTGGGCGTCGTTGACGGCCACTACCGACAATGCTGCGGCTCCGTACTCCGCAGTGATCGCATCGCTCAGATCGGTGGTAAAGGTTGCAATTCCACATTGCCGGGGAAGGTGGTTGCCGATCACCGCGATCCGGGCGGGAAGTGAGCGGCTGGGCGCCGGCCGCGGGGTGAATGCCGGTTTTCTTCCGAATACCAGAGTCGGCACATCGCGCAGGATTGAAGTTCTGGGTCGCGAATTCAAGGAGATGTTCGGTGCGGACATCGCAGCCTCCTGAAGTCAAACATGCTAACGAGCAAGAACACTGTTCCAATATTGCATTTCCTGATTAGCGGCGAAGCGCCACAATGGTTGCCGCAGCTTCACTCGCGACGAAGGCCAAAAGAAAGAGTGCGGCGCCGATACCCACCAATTGCTTGCGAGGCGTGCCAGCGTCGCGGACGGAACCCGCCGTTTTCGATCCTTTTTCCTTTATTGCAAGCAGGCGGAATCCACGCATCAATGCGAAGCACCCGGTAGCAGACACTGCCAGGTCCCCCATAAGCGGTCCAAGCTTAAGCATGCGGCGTAAAAAGTGGCTCATCATTGCCTGAATCTACTCCAAGCAGCTTGGGATGGATGTGCACTGTTGCACATTGTCAGAAGACGCGCCTGGACCGAGTGATAATTGATGGATTTTGGGCAGCGGCAGCGTAGATGGGGCTCTAACTTTAGAGGGATGTATCCGTGTGACGTTCAGCGGTTCTCTGTCTCTTCAGGATCTCAAAACCTCATCCAGCAGTTCTTGGAAAAGTCTGTGATTGTGAGCAAAACTGCACAGTATGTTGCGGGATGCTCCCCTAGTCTTAAGCCAAAGAGGCATCTTCAATCACGCCCCGTGCAGTAACTAGTCTGCCGCAGCCCTCTCTTTCCTCCGCAACATACCTGACACTCCTTCAGCTTTGCCCTTCCAACATGCCTCTTGAGCGGGTTCGCCGGAAGGCGAACCCATCTCTCTATGAGCCCTCACCCGTATTCGCTCGCCCGTGATTGGCTCGTCTTACACTTTTTTCGTGGCATTTAGGCAGCCCATGAAGTCTCGTAAGTAGTCGCTAACCTGACGCTTGTCACACGGCCAAATGCTGAACGGCTCATGCGTCACCCCGCGACCTTGATTTTAGGGAACAGGAACCAAATTAGTTCACATGTCTGTCGCGGGCGGAGAAGTTGAGCCCATGCTCGCGGGCCATGCTAACTGCCATCAAATCAGGACGATAAATTCACGATATCTTCCGCTGGATCACGGGAGGACTCCTGTAACGCCAGAGTGTGCAGAAGAGGACAGTACTGTAGCCCGGGTTTTGAGATCCTTCCGTTAACTCGTCTGGGGAGGTTCTGCGCACTCATGAATTCCAGGAAAGTGACGCCAGGTTGCTTGCGCCGAGGTGAAACCGATGGGAAAAAACCCAGACAAGACTGTTCTTTTGATCGAAAATGACCGCGAACAAGCTCGCATCATTCGCGTGATGTTCGACGGCCATGGATCACACTCCTTCAAGTTGACCCACATCGAATGTCTGGCAGATGCCGAGACATATCTTGAAGGGCATCAAGTTGACATTGTCCTGTTGGACTTGAGCTTGTCCGATCCCGAAGGGCTGGTGGCGGTCAGACGTGTGCGTGCAGTCGCGCCCCACGTCTCCATTGTGCTGTTGTCTAGCCTGGACAGCGAGCCAGAAGCAATTCAAGCTATGCGAGAGGGCGCGCAAGACTATCTCATCAAGGGCCAGATCGAGCCGCACACACTTATGCAAACCCTGGGCAATGCCGTCGTGCGCACGATGAACGAAGAGATCCTGACCAATGAAAGGGATCGCGCCGAGGCCACGCTTGATTCCATCGCAGATGCCGTGATCTGCACCGACATTTCAGGAAACATCACCTTCTTCAATCCCATCGCGAGCAGCATGGTGGGTTGGCCGCTGCAGGCCGCAGTCGGCCGGCATCTGGCGGAAATCTTCCGCATCGTGGACGCCGCCACGCGCCAGCCGATCCTGGATCCGATGGCGAAGGCGGCATCGGAAAACCTGACGGGAACACTGCCGCCGAATTGCGTACTCATCGACCGTGACGGTCGTGAAGTCTTCATTGAAGACTCAGTTGCTCCCATCCACGACCGTGAAGGGACAGTGACTGGAGCAGTGATTGTTTTTCGCGACGTAAGCGCGGCGCGGGCGCGGTCGGAGCAAATAGCCCATTTGGCCGAACATGATTCTCTTACCGGTTTGCCCAATCGATTGCTGTTTTGCGACCGGGTAGGCCAGGCTGTCTCTCTTGCGCGGAGACACCGCGGGCAGGCCGCTGTGCTGTTCCTGGATTTGGATGGCTTCAAACAGATCAACGATTCCCTGGGACATGCGGCCGGCGACAAGCTTCTTCGGTCCGTGGCAAAACGCTTGCTGGCCTGTGTACGCGACCCTGATACGGTCAGCCGATACGGAGGCGATGAGTTCGCATTGTTACTGCAGGATGTACATCGGCCTCAAGATGCCACTGCTACAGCATTAAGAGTGCTCCGTGCGTTGGGCGAGAGTCATTCGATCGACGGCCATCAGGTTCACGTCACCGCAAGCATCGGTATGAGCATCTACCCCGCCGACGGTTTCGATACGGAGACGCTCATCCGTAATGCAGACAACGCAATGTATAGAGCCAAGAAGAACGAGTACCAGAGCTGTGAGTTCTACAGTTCAGAGTTGAACGTCTACACATTTGAGCACCAGTTCACCATTGATGAACTGCAGCGCGCCCTGGAGCAGAATGAATTAACGTTGCACTACCAGCCCAAAGTCAATCTGAAGACGGGAGCTATTACCGGGGCTGAAGCGCTGTCGCGCTGGAACCATCCTACGCACGGAACGATTCCTCCGGGGCAGTTCATTCCCATCGCAGATGAATCCGGCCTGATTCTGCCCATCGGCACCTGGGTCTTTGATGAAGCATGCACGCAAGCCCGAGCTTGGGCGGATGCGGGCATGCCTGCAAAGACCATGGCCGTAAACGTCTCAGGAGTGCAATTTCAGAACGAGAGTCTTTTGGATGGGCTGTCCGCAGCGCTCAACAAAACCGGCCTGGATCCGTCGCTTTTAGAGCTGGACGTAAACGAGAGTGTTCTGATGCGCCATCCCGAGCGCTCAGCATTTGTCCTCAAGGCCATCCGGGATAAGGGCGTGCATGTCTCGGTCGATCAATTCGGCACCGGCAACTCCAGCTTGAGCAGTATGCAGAAATTACCCCTCAATGCTCTCAAGATCGATCGATCGTTCCTCCGCCAAATGACCACAGTTCCCGGTGGAACGGCCGCCGTCGAAGCGCTCATCGACATGGCTCGGTGCCTTCATCTTCAGGTCATTGCTCAGGGGGTTGAAACGGTTGAAGATCTGGAGTTTCTGTGGGCACACGATTGTGACGAAGCCCAGGGGAACTTTTTTGGTCCGCCCGTTCCGCCAGATCAGTTGGCCAAGCTGTTCCGGCCGAACTGACCAAACTGAGTCTGCGCGACCTGATAGCCGCATAGAAATGGACGTCTGTGCACTGTCAGCCCTTCTCACTCAGTAAGAAGTTATATCTATCCTCATAGGAGGGTTTCGGACGCATGGGCGCCGACTCTGGGACTACCGGCGACGGCACCAGTCGGTGAGTGCATAATCGCCGAGTGTCGAAATGATGTCAGTGAGGCAGTTTTCGAGGTTCTAGGCGTGTTACCGTCTACTCGGCAACTACCAGTTGATCAACAGGGCGGCACACCGGCGGTGCCGGCACGGGAATCAATCGCTGCGCTCATCCGGCAGTCGAACGCACTCATTTCCGCGGACGCGGGCTGAACGTCGCAATACCGGAAGTTGCGTCCAATTTCGGCCAGTCCTGTGAAGTCGGCATGTGGCGAGGGTTCTTAGGGGAACGCGCCGTTCCGGTCGCAATAGGGACGATCATTGCTGATCGCCCCCTGCGCAGATCCGTACGAGCGCGTCTACGCATACGGCTCTTATGAAGGATGGATAGCGTAGAAGCGGACATTAGGATAAGGGTGCAGGACCTTCGGGCGCGGTATCCACCGTTCGAAGAAGGGACTAAGAGTCTCCCACCTTTTGCGGGCGCGCTGACTGCGGCGTGCCAGAGCCTGGTGCCACAGTCGGTTGATGCGCTGCCTGAAGGTGCTCAGCTGCCGGATATTGCCGGGCGCTGCGTGGTATTGGTAGTAGCCGTTGACGACTTTCCGAAGCCATGCACCGACGTCGCTTGGGCGATCATGCATCCGGCGGCGAAGCTCGACCTTGATTGCCTTGAGCTTCGCAACCATCCGCTTCTTCGCCGTAATGCGCCAGACGGTGAACGTATCGGTCTTGTGGCGTCGCCCACAGTAGTGAGTAAAGCCCAAGAAGTTGAACGTCTCTGGTTTTCCCGCGCCGCGTTGCTGCCGATCTCTGGCAGCATAGCGCCCGAACTCGATCAGCCGGGTCTTCTCCGGATGGAGTTCCAAGCCGAACTTTGCCAACCGTTCCTTGAACCCCTTAAGGAACCGCTCGGCATCGGCTTTTATCGCCCGAGAACTCTGTTTTTCCGTCGTGCTCGAATTTGACGGATTCTCTGCTGGGCCTGATGGTGGCGACCTCGAAGGTGGGTTTTTGAGCTGCAGCGGCAGCAAGGAACGGCTCGGTAACGAGCAAGGAGAGGAAAACGAGATTGATTCTGAAGAGCTGGGTCATGCAGCTAATACGCGCGGGACCATGGATTGGTTCACATGACCGGACGATTTCCTGGCACCAACCCATTGGATGTCATTTGCGCAGAGGCTCCGCCGACGATCCAAAGCCATAGATCGCGATCCAACAGGCAAGGGCCGGGTTGCGGTCCAATCATCGCCTAATACCTCGCGTCCGCGAGCCATGACCGCGGGCGCATTCGCAGACGCCGGCCTCGTCTTGGCCTTGGATTCGCTGGGCGCGAGGGTAAACGCACGATACGGCGCGAATGCAACGAGCCAAAGCAAAAATAGAAACCAGAACCGCAAAGGATGAAAATGCATTCTGCGCGCCAATGATTCTTGACGTGGTCCGGAGGAGGCAGCCGTTTGGTCCATGCTCTCCTCGAGGCTCTCTTTCTCTTATATCGCACGCCGGTTTAGAGTGAGATTCAGCCAAAAGCGCCAAAGCAAGTTGAGAATATGCGGCCCAAGATCTACTCAGGCTTGGCTTCGCCATTTTTTCAGCAGATCTTTAACACGATAGTAGCTCTCCCTGGGCGTGCCATCCACCTGGACATAGGCATCGTTCCCTTCGCCATTAAAGTCCCAATACGAGATGGCTTTCATCCACGGTTTGCTGTAGCAGATGGTGTAAGCATATTCAACCCAATCGGCCTGGACCGTTTGAGTGAACTCGTTGTGCCAGGCCATCTTCTCGCCGCCAATTCCGCCGCCCCAGAATGCATATTGCTGTTGATCCTGGCCGGCGAATGGAGCAATCGAGCACGGGAAACCCATCTCGGTGACATGGATGTCTTTCCCGAAATGATTGAAGCTCTCGATGTTGCGCTCAAACTCTACGAAGTCGCGTCCGGAGTGATAGAACTGCAAGCCGATTGCGTCCCACTCGGCTCCCGCGTCACGCAGCATCGTCAGGTAATCGTATGGGCTCTGCTGCCAGGGAGCGGGGCGCCGCTGCCAATTGCCGGACGGGTGCAGGCCCATGTAGTAATCGGCCCATGTGCCGGTAAGATTGATGACGCGATAGCATGTTGGATCAGCTTCGCGCGCGGTCCGTAAGGCAGCAACTGTAAGATCCACGTTCTGTTCGCGGGTAAAACCGTTCATCCCACGGTCAACTTCCGGCTGCACATGCCCCTCATTCACAATGTCCCACACGTGAACACGATGACGATACCGGCTGATGGCTTGGTGCACATGCGCGAGGCAATACTTCTTTGTCTCGTCGTAGCTGAGATTCTGCAGCCACTTTGGCGTGTTTTCCGGCTCAAGCCAGATTCCCGGGTGTCCTTTGGGAATGATTGTCGTGCCGATGAGCGTATTGAGCGCCGCTTCAAAAAGCGAATAATCAGGATGGCCCTTTTGGGGTTCGACCCAACCTTCGTAGATGGGAATCGTGGTGTAATTGAAAACCGCCGCGAATTGATTGAGCGTTTCAGGATAACCGGCGGCAAGACCGAAGCCATCGCAGCCGAAGAGGAATCCAGGACGCGCTGTATTGCGCTCAATGATTGTCCTGGCACGCACAAGGGATAATAGCTCTGCTGCCCAAAGCGAGTCGCGTAGGGATTCCATGGATGCGCGAACCTGAGCGGTACGGTCATTAACTACAGCTTCGGCGCGCTTGAGACTGGCCTGTGCTGCATCGATTCGCTGTTGCGTCTCCGGCGGAATTACGACGCCCGATTGCTTGCAATCTGCTTCCAACTTGCGCACTGTCACCATGCGATCGCGGGCAAAGGCATAGTTCAACACCAACGGGCTGGCTTTGCCCAGCGTGCTGGGGCTGTATCCCACGCCGCTATCGTCGGCATAGGCGAAAACCTCGCCAAACCCTGGTACCGTCAACGGCACTGAGATGCGGAACGGTCTTTCTGTTGGCGGCGTAAAGCGAATTTCGCCGGCACTGGTCTGGAAATCCAATGTGAAAGGCCTCAACAGAGAGTCGCAAAGGTGAAAGCGTTCCAAAGACAGGGAGCCTGTCGGCAAAGGATTTCCGTCTGCGTCAAATACCAAGCATTTCACTTCGCCGGAAAGTTCGGCAAATACAGGTGAAACCACGGGAACAGATAGCGCTGCACTCGCTAGAGCAATGAATTCGCGACGATTGTATCCCATCTTAAAATGTCCTCCTGGTTGTGGGGATTTGAAACTTGCCACGCTGCCTTCCCGCTAACCTATTCGGAGACTCCCTAAAAAGACAATCTCGTTGCCTGTTTAGTTCCCTCGTGGTCCCAAGGACATGGGTTACTCAGCCGTTTAAGCACGATTCCCAATCGATTTGCATTTGCCATTTCTTGGAAACAATTACGAACCCTTATAGCACGACAATCGATTGTTTG
>Ga0181521_10002941_pt1 | contig 20272 bp, 21 predicted proteins | sample PEATcosm2014_Bin_32_FD_119764 | JGI IMG/M metagenome (GOLD analysis project Ga0181521, IMG submission 119764) | Peatland microbial communities from MTU Mesocosm Facility, Houghton, MI, USA - PEATcosm2014_Bin02_60_metaG | ecosystem: Environmental > Terrestrial > Soil > Wetlands > Peat | place...
CATGGCAACGCTGACCTCAGCCCACGTCGTCGGCGCCGACCGTGACCGCGGCGTTCTCGCGCCTGGCAAGTTGGCCGACATGGTCCTTGTTGACGGCGACCCAACTGTCAACATCTCGGACCTTCACAAAACGGTGGCCGTGATCAAAGGCGGTAACGTTTACGATCTCGCGGGAATCGAGCGCGCGTTAGGTATCGCACCGCGGCGTTAGGAACTGATCCCCAGAGGCATCGAACTCCGCTGCAAGGCTTTTCAGCATTCGCGCGGACTCAGATAGTGACAACCAATGCCCTGCTTATAGTGGCGAGGAAGCGGCGGCGCAGCAGAAATCCTAATTGGGTTTGCCGGCAGCGGAGGTGCGGCAATTTCCGATTCGGGTCGAAAACGGTCGACCAAGCCAACGATCGGGCAACATCGGTAGATTCGGGTTGCGCGCTGGCTGCCGGTCATCGCCAGTACTGGTGACAGGCCAGCTCCGGACGATGATCCTGATGGGATAATGCGAGCCGTTAGGAGTCCAACCATGCCGCTGGCGGAACTCTTGGGCATCGAGCTGCCAATCGTCCAGGCCCCGATGGCGGGAGTCCAAGGCAGCGATCTGGTGGTGGCCGTGTCGAACGCGGGTGGCCTTGGGTCGCTACCCTGCGCGATGCTCAGTCTGGAGGCCCTGCGCGCAGAGCTGGCGTCTATACGCGCAAGAACTGGACGCCCGTTCAACGTGAACTTCTTTTGCCATGGGACGCCTGGTCCGGATGCCACCCGCGAAGAGGCCTGGAGGGCCGCGCTGTCGCCGTATTACAGGGAGTATGGGGTTGAAGTCGACACCGGACCGAAGGTTGTGCAGCGCGTGCCCTTCAGCTCAGATGCTGCGGACGTACTGGCAGAGTTCAAACCGGCCGTCGTCAGTTTCCATTTTGGGTTGCCTCCAGCAAACCTGATGGCCCGAGTTAGAGCTTTCGGCTCGAAGATAATGGCTTCAGCAACGACCGTGCAGGAGGCGCGATGGCTGGAGGCGCAAGGTGTCGACGCCATCGTCGCGCAGGGATTCGAGGCCGGCGGCCACCGCGGAATGTTTCTGACCGAAGACCCAACGACCCAAGTCGGCACGTTGGCGCTCGTGCCGCAGATCGTCAGAGCCGTGGACGCGCCGGTGATCGCCGCAGGCGGAATTGCCGACGCCAAAAGTGTCGCGGCAGCTCTTTCACTCGGTGCGGCCGCGGTTCAGGTCGGGACCGCTTACATGCTCTGTCCGGAGGCTACGACCAGCCCCGTCCATCGCGCGGCGCTGAAGAGCCAGGTCGCCGGCCATACCGCGCTGACTAATCTATTTACCGGTCGTCTGGCACGCGGGATTGTGAATCGCCTCATGAAGGAACTTGGTCCGATAAGTAGCGTAGCGCCCGCGTTTCCACTCGCCAGTACCGCTATCGCGCCGTTACGCGCCAAAGCCGAACGGATCGGGTCCGGCGACTTTTCACCTCTTTGGTGTGGGCAAAACGCGAGTGGCTGCATGGAGATCCCGGCCGCGGCGCTAACACGCCAACTGGCCTGATCGACGTTGCAGGTCAGCACGTGCTGAGCAGTTGCATGCCGAGGAAAATTGCCGTTACATTCCGACTCAGAACGAGGTCTTGAATCAGGAGTTCTGCTTCCGCACAGCGGGCGTTGCCGACTGTGCCTGCCCGGACGCGACCGTCAGGTGGCGGTCGATCGCGACCAGCAGCCGCCCGCCAGAAAAGCATTGTTGTGGCGCTGACCGTCGGCCGTTGCTGAGCGTAGTAAACGCTATTAAGCATTGTAGCTGTGTGTTACCAGCAAAGGGGGGACTCGTGAGCTTCGACAGACAGTACCTGGTATGGGCGTTGGGCTATGCGGTGATCGGGATGTGCCTGGGCATCGTTATGGCTGCATCGCATAATCACGGCGAATTCGTGACGCACGCGCATATTCTTCTCGTCGGATTCGTACTGTCCATCGCCTACGGAATAATTCACAAACTGTGGCTCGGACAGCCAAACCCGATCCTTGCCAGGATCCAGTTCATCGTGCATCAAGCCGCTGCCGTGATCCTGTCGGTTGGCCTGTTCCTGCTTTACGGGAATCTTGTCGCCGCAGACCGGCTCGAGCCCGTCCTTGCGAGTGCGTCCGTAGTTGTTTTGATTGGCGCTTTGCTGATGATGTACATGGTGCTCAGGGCACGGGTGGTCAAAGCCTGACACGGCACTCTGCCTGATCCGCAGGGCCGGCGACCCGCGGGAGGAAGCGCGCTTCCCAAAGTGCGCCGGTTGCGACAGGCCGGTTCGCGTTAAAGGCGGACGAAGGGCGACGGCGCTGCGTCGCCCGAGGTCCCGTCGCCCCTGTAATACGTGATCCGCGGACGTGACTGAAAAGACGCCTTAACTGCCGTCGTCACGCCAGTGAGACCGCAGACCCAGACGAGCCGCGCACCGCGAAGCCGACGATTCACGCGCCACGCAACGTACTGGCAGACCTCGCCGGAGGGCGCTACTGCCGGTCATAGACCATTACCCAGTCGTACTTCACGCCGGCAGAGTTAGTGCCCTTTTGCGCGAAGGTCAGCGTCTTCCCGTCTTGCGACACCGTGCGCACCGAGGTACCGACGGTTACGCCTGCGGTCATCAAGAGGCTCTGGACTGTCAGCGCATCCAACCGCTTGGCCGAGACGATGTCGTATTCAGGGTTGCCGCTGACGGCATAGGGTTTGCCGTCCTCCTTGAACGTCACGGAGGTTGTGATTTCCTTGCCGTCTGCCGCCGTCGTCTTCAGCGTCAGCGTGATGCCCTGCGGCGATTCAGCGTAGGTGCGGATCTGGCTCCTGGGCGCCGGGCCGGGGGAGAACGTCGACTTCGCCAGGTTCAGCTTCCACGTCCCGATTACCGGGTCCGCCGCCGGTGCCGCCACGCTCGTCGTGATTGCAAGCATGGCTCCAACGAACAGGGTCCTGACTATCGTTGTCATCTGGGTCCCGAGGGAAGATCAATGCGCACGGTGCTGTCTCCGTGAGATAGCGTCTCGTAGCGCGCCGCGAGCAGACTACGGCGAAGCATGCCCGTCTACCACAGGGAGCACAATCCGACAGTGCCTGCCAAGCGGTGGTCGCCCTGAGTTCCCGACGCCGGTTTTACGAATCGACGGAAGGCCCCAATTTCCTGCGGCGCGAATCGTTGCATTTCAATATGGAGCCGGAGCTTTTTACGCGTCGGACAGCTGCCTTTAGCTCGTAGCCGGAAAAGCCGCGGATTGAGTCGATGGTCGGCAGATCCGCGATGCGCAATAGGCGAGCGGACCGCGATTCGCCGGGGCCTCGGCAGCTTCACGGAGCCTGGGACGCCGGGAAGCCCATGGCCATTGCGATTGGCAGCGTGGGAAGAATTGGGACTCAGTGAGGGTCACAACCATCAGCATTGCGGCGCATCAATGTTACGTCGAGCAACCGGGAGCGCGCTCACTGCCGAGTTCGGCCGAAGGGTCTCGAGGCCTCTCCCCTCGTATCGCCGTTGCAGTACGCTGACGACGGCAGTCAGAACGGCGCGTGCGTGCGTGTACGCGCGGCCGAGTGACGCCCAAAGAGGCGCGCGGAACTAAGGCGACGCCCGCGACCTTCCGGGTCTGCCGGCAGTACACGATTGCGTCTGGTAGCGCCGACAGCACCAGCCGGTGCAGGTCGGGGAGGGATGATGACGATGAGTTCGGCGGGTCGCAAACCGGCGAGTCCCGGGTTCGACGCAGTCGAGACGGCGAGCCGAGACGAGCTGAGCGCGCTCCAGCTCAAGCGGCTCCAATGGTCCGTCGACCACGCCTACCGCAATGTCTCCCACTACAGGAATGTCTTCGACCACGCCGGCGTTCATCCAGATGACCTGCGCGAGCTCTCCGATATCGCGAAGTTTCCCTTTCTCGCCAAGAGTGATCTGCGCGACCACTATCCGTTTGGTCTGTTCGCCGTACCACGTGAGCAGGTCGTGCGCATCCATGCCTCGAGTGGCACGACCGGCAAAGCGACCGTCGTCGGCTATACGAGGCACGACATCGACACCTGGGCGGGACTCGTTGCGCGATCGATCTATGCCGCCGGCGGACGGCCCGGCCAGATCGTCCACGTCGCTTACGGTTACGGCCTTTTCACCGGTGGTCTCGGCGCTCACTACGGCGCGGAGCGGCTCGGCTGCTCCGTCGTACCGGTGTCCGGCGGCCAGACCGAGAAGCAAGTGCAGCTGATCCTCGACTTCCAGCCCGATGTGATCATGGTAACGCCGTCCTACATGTTGACCATCGCCGAGGAGTTCGATCGCCAGGGCCTCGACGCCGCAGGGTGTTCGCTGAAGGTCGGGCTATTCGGTGCCGAACCGTGGACCGGCAGCCTGCGGCAGGAGATCGAGCGCCGGATGGGCCTCGATGCCGTCGACATCTACGGCTTATCCGAGGTTATGGGACCCGGAGTCGCCAGCGAATGCGTGGAGTCGAAGGACGGGCCGGTGCTCTGGGAAGACCATTTCTACCCGGAGATCATCGATCCCGATACGGGTGCCGTACTACCGGACGGCGTGGAGGGCGAATTGGTGCTGACCTCCCTGGCCAAAGAGGCGCTGCCCGTCATTCGCTATCGCACGCGCGACCGGACACGCCTATTGCCCCCGACCTCCCGCTCGATGCGACGCCTCGGCCGCATCAACGGGCGGACCGATGACATGCTGATCATCCGTGGCGTGAACGTGTTTCCGAGCCAGATCGAAGAGCTGATCCTGCAAGAGAGGGTGTTCGCCCCCGTTTACCTGCTTGAGGTGGAGCGCCAAGGGTATCTAGATGTCCTCACCGTACACGTCGAATGGCCCACCGATGCCCCGCGCGCCGGGCCGACGCGCGATGCGGCCGCCAGGCGACTCGCGCACCGCATCAAGTCTTCCGTCGGACTCTCGGTCCTAGTCACCGTGGCCAACCCGAAGACTCTTGACCGGTCCGTCGGTAAGGCCCAGCGCGTCATCGACCGGCGGCGTGGCTGAGTCGGTTGCCGCCCTCGCGGCGTCAGAACTCGAGGTCCAGGGCCATGCACAACCACTCGAGCAACGGGTGCATGAGGCGAAAGCGCTGCAGCAGCAACTTGCGCAGATCGGGCCCCAGCACGTCGGCGTCGCTGAGGGCAGCCGACGCCACGAAGTCCTTGCGCTTCAGATCCTCGATGAGTGCGTGGTCGACCTTGTAGCCACGCGGCGGCCTCGAGAGTGAGTCACCCGTCAGCGCGAAGTGGCGAGTAAACGCCTTGGCAGTCGTCAGCTTCCTCCAGCTGCGCGGGTTATCGATCATGAAATCGCGAATGCGCTTCAGCGTCGGCGCCTGCGGATGCCAGATTCCGCCGCCGGTGAAGCAGGCGTTCGGCTCGAGATGAAGGTACAGGACCGGCGCGTCCAGGCGCCCCATCGCCGCGTTACCCGCAAGTCCGCGCGCACCACGCTGCGTGGCCGCATGGAAAAACGTCATGCCGATGTGAGTCTTGTACGGAGCCTTGTTTGCCGAGAACCGTGTATCGCGGTAAATGCGAAACAGCGAGCCGCCGACCGGCCGTGGATCGGCCACGAGCTGCGAGCTGATCGCCTGCAGCGGTGCAGCCAGATCCGTGATCAGGCGGAGGCTCGGTGCCTTGAGGTGCTCCCCGTATTGGGGCTTGCGCGGGTGAAACCAGTCGCGCCGGTTGTTGCGCGCGAGGCCGCGCAGGAACTGGAACGCCGCGGGCGTGAAGTAGGGCTCCGAATTGGCTGCCACGGGGATCTCCGATCAGTGCCGACCACGCGCCGAGACGGCACGCCGGACTTGAGCCTGCTCGATGCGCTGGCCGTCCTGCAAGTGCGACTCTGATGGTGGAGGGAGCGCCCGAGGGATGCGGCAGGCCGCCGCCCGGCTGCGTCACGCGGCTGAGATTGGAACAGGCGCGCTGTCCCCCCGGCCGGACGCCTGGATGCCCGCCCCGCTCAACTCGACGCCGCATTACTCAGTGGTGCGGCCGCAACGCCTCGAGGACGATATTGACAGCGGCAGGGGCCAGTGTGCCGAGTGCCGCCGGTGGCGTCTGGGACCGAAGCGCTGTCAGCGCAGACGCCCCGGCAAACACCGCCACATCGCGACCCGTAGCTGCCGGGTCCGACAGCATCGACACCAGCGTATGCTCGCAGGCGGTGGCCGCGTCGGACAGCGCCTGGTACACGGGCTCCGGAAACGTCAGTCCGTCGACGTCGGGGTCAGCGACCCCGGCTCCGGCGCCGACACCGCGCAGGTGCCGGCTCTGTCCCCAGTAGATTCGCTCAACCGCCTCGCGGACCTCGGCCGGCTGGCGCAGCAGCAGCTGCACTGCGCGGGCGCCCACGCCGCGGATCAGCGCATCGGCGTTGCGGGCTTCGCCGGCAACGATGACGCGGTCGATCCGCTCCGAGCGCCGCCAGAAGAACAGTGCTCCGAGCAGCGCGCGGTCCGCCGTGGCAAGGTCGACCTTATCAAACGGCGTCTCGAACGCCGCGTCCCAAACAGCCGTGCCCGAGTCGACCAGCAGCGTTTTTGCGAGCACTGCTCCGGGCCCGTGCGCGACGACAACCGCGCGAGTTGCCGTTGAGCGGGCGCGCGCGCTGTCCAGTCTCGCGCACAGCTTTTCGAAATCAGCGCGAAACTGGCTGGCCGCATAAACCAGCGGTGACACCATCGGGTACTGATAAAGCCAGACCTGAAAGCGCCGGCTCAGGTCCCGATCTCCGGCCACCTCGTTTGCGATCTGCGCCATCATCAGGGGCGAGAAGCCGGCGCCGTCCAGCAGCACGAGAGGCACGCGGTTGGATGCATATGGCGTCAGCGCGGTAAATCCGTCGACGGTGCCGCGCCGCGCGGTGTCGCGGATTGCATAGGGGCTCGCGGCTGGCTTGCGTTCCATGCCGAGCGTGTGTGCGACCGGCGCAGTGAAATCTGCCGCCAGCGGCAGCGCCACGCCGGCCAGCGGAACGGTTGCTGCGACGACGGGGTCGAGAAGCTTCACCCGCACGGTTCGCACCGGTTCATCGGGCTCTTGTTCGACCGTCACGATGGCGGTCATCGGCCGCGACGCAGTCCAGCGAGTCACGTCGGCGACGTCCTCTGATGCGTGACGCCGGGTCCGGACCGTGACCGGAATGCCGATTCCGGGTCGCGCGAAGCGCGAGCGAAGGCCGTGGAGCGGTTGATCTTCGGCCAGGACCAGCCGCATTGCGGCGTCGAGGATCCTGCCACGCCGCACGCGCGGAGTCGGTGAGTCGACAATCCGGCCGGACACCGAGTCGACACGCCACGCCGTTCGGTGCGTGTCGCGCAGCCACTCCTTGATGAACTGCCGCGATGCCGCCTGGTATTTGCGAACACGCTCGGCGAGACCCGTGCCGGCGCTGTAGAGGTCGGCTGCAGTCGGGGACCGGATGTCGCTGCTCACCAGATACTCGCAGAGCGTTTCACTCGCGGCGAGGACCGAGCGCATCACGCCCAGTGTGATCGGGCCCGTCGCCGCGCTGTCGTCGCGAGTGCGCCTGTCAGGCCGCACGCTGTCGTGGCGCGCGGCGCTAGCGGTGCGCGGGCGCGTTGCGCCCTGGCGCAATGCGCCAGTACGAATCTCATCCGCGATCGTCGCCATGTGGCAGTCCTTCGAACCCCTGGAGCGCTGCTTCGAGTGGCCGCGCGTGTCCGAAATATTGACACCGACTGCGCGAGACCGGGTGACAATTGAACAGAAGCGCCCCAGAAATCCGTGGCGCTGATGCAACGCTCGCATTATGTCACGCGCCGCGCCGCGCCTAACGCCTCGCTGCAGCAGGGAACGCAGTCATCGTGACGAACGAGGCAAAGCGTTGCTTTGCGTGCCGGCAGCCGTCGAGCCGCGCCCGTCGACGCCGGCTGCGCCTACCGGGCAGGGGGGGCGGGACGGCACGCCGCGTCAGAGCCGGTCGGCAGGCGTGCCGGCCCGGGCGCGGGGATGACGCCCTACGGCGGATGGTGGTCAGTCGGGATTGCGTCGTTGGCGTTCGCAGCAGTCCCATCAGACCAACGGTTCGCGCCGACACCACGCGTCGCTCGAGCATCCGACTCAACATAGAGAACGACAGCGTGACAACCGGCGATTTCCACTCCGGCGCCCAGCGTCTCTTGCAGGTACTGCGCATACGCATGGGTACGGCAGCGTGCGCTCTCACGCGACATCGTGGTATTCGTCGTTCGGCCGGGTGGCACGTCCGCCGCGCAGCGCGTCGGCGTCGAGTTCAACTATATAGAGGCCACCGAAGGATGCGCGGGGTGAGCTAAAGCTCCGCTCGCGGATCCGAATGCACTCCAGCCATGTGTCAGGCGCCGTCATGTCCGCTCCCGGTGTCCGGACGCGTACTTCCTGTCCGACGGACTGGCGCGAAGGGCGGGTGAGGGCGTGCCAGAACCTGGGCAACACCATGACGAACCGCCTGGGGGCGCCCACCGCGATCTGCCGGACTACGTGCGCGAGGCTGGTTTCCGGGCTTCGGAGTGATTCGGGTATTAGCCGGATCCGCACGGCACCTTCCCGGGCCGATGACCGACCCGGTGGCTGTACGCCGTGTTCAGCACTCCATTACCGTTGCGGGGGCAGCGCCGGCCTTGTACCGGCTTCCCAATTCTCCGAACCGTTGCACACGGGTCGGCACCTGACGCACGCGCACTATAGGCGCGCCAAATCGCGCGCGCAGTCTTCGCATCGGAAAGCGTTGCGATGGCCGAACTGTTGCGGGGGTCCGAACCAGACTATTGATGCGCAGGCACGACGATGACGGTGCCGATCATCTGCGGGTGGATCGAGCAGACGTATCGATAGGTACCCGGCGAGTCGAACGTGAATGTGAATGTCTCGTTCTCATCGAGGGCCCCGGAGCGGAATCTACCCTCAACGCTTGCCACTGTATGGGGCTCTGCGTCCCGGTTCTTCCAGACCACCGTCGTTCCGACTGGAATGGTCACCGAGGACGGGGAGAACATGAATGTCTTGAGCTCGATGGTTGTGACGGTCGCAGTTGGTAGCTCCGACGCGTGCCCCCGAGAACCCGAAAAGGTGAGGGCGTAGCACAGCGCCGTCGCCGCGAGCGCTCGGTATGCTGTCGGGGCCTTCATGAGCATCTCGGTGCTGGTTTTTGAGGGAGGGGTCATGTGATCACGCGAGCGACGAATCGGTCAGCGACACCGCCTGCGGGTGCCGTACGATCCTCGCGCTCGTCAGGCCGAGGACCTTGACGAGCTGGTCGGCGGATACCTTCAACGGACCCGGGCCAGCGCCGTCGCCGGGTGCCGGTTGCGGATACGCCGTCGAGCGCGCTGTGTGAAAAGTGATGTTGCCCTCAATCTTCTGGACGATCTGGTGGATGTGTCCGTTCACGATCGTGACCGATCCGAAACGACGCAGATGCACGAGCGCCGCCTCGGCATCCGCCGTCCCCCAGCCCCATGGCTGGTACACGGTCCAGAGCGGCATGTGCGCGAACGCGACGATCGGCGTGCTCGGCGAGCGGCCCTGCAGGTCGGACTCGAGCCACGCGATCTGGTCGTCCCCGAGCGTTCCGAGGCCTCCGGGCTGGAAATCGAGCACGTTGATCAGCCCGACGAAGTGCACCCCCTGGTGGTCGAAGCTGTAGTAGCCACGATTGCCGGAGGCCTTGCCGAACCGGGTGAAGTATTCGCTGACGGTCGCATCGGCGAGGTCATGCTCGCCGGGGACGGTGTGCAGCTCGCTGACTCGCAATCCCTTGAGCAGCTCAGCCGCGGCCTCGAACTCAGCTGCCTTTGACAGGTGCGTGATATCACCGGTATGCAGGACCAGCGCCGGCGATGCGCTCAAGGCGTTGACCCGCTCGATCGTCAGCCGGAGGGTGGCCGCGACGTCCGGGTTGGCGTCCTTGCTGAAACCGATGTGCGTATCGCTGATCTGGACGAAAAGCGGCTTCCCTGCCGACACGGTGTCGTGATCAGCCGCCGCCGCGAGGTCGACGGGCGTCAGCACGCCGCCCGAGAGGACGAACAAGGTACCGGCTCCGCCAAAGGCGAGGCACTGAAGCGCATCGCGCCGGGTCAACGAGGCATTGTGATCGGACACTGTGGTCTCCCGCAGGGGTTCGGGAGACCAGACGCTCGGGTGCGGTGATTTATTCCTGGCCGTCAGCTACGGTCATCGCCTCGAGCAGGCGGGTCAGACCGAGGAGTTCATCCACGGCCGTGTCGGATACAGCGCAGAACGCGAGGGAGCCGCTTTTCCAGAACACGAGGTGGTAGCCATTGCGGGCGACGATGCGCGTCGGCAGACGCGTACCCGAATCCGGCCAGGCGAACACATTGATCGTATGAGGCCCGTGGCGGTAGACGACTACTGCCGCGCGGCGCCCGTCGACATAGTCGACCCGTCCGCCGACCAGTCGATAGTCCTGCTGGGCGAAGTCGGCGACAGGCGGGGAAACGTCAACATGGCCCGCAAACCAGGGCTTTACCGTGTGGCGGTCGGTCGATTCCACGTCTATCAGGTGGTTGGAGAGCAAGGACCGGACGTGCGCTCCGACCAGGTCGTTGACGACGGCGCTCGTCTCGGGCCGAGGCATCAGCAGCAGCAGTGAACCCGCGACGACCGCCGCGGCGACGGCCCCGCTCGCGGCGCCCGCCCAGTACTGCCAGGAGCCCCGGGCCCGGCGAGCTCGAATGTTGCGTGGCTCGCCGGTCCCGAGTATTTCCCGGTCGAGCGTACCGAGGAGCGCGGCGCGGCGCAGCGGCGTCAGGCGGTGATAGGTCGCCTCGGACGCGACCGTGGTGCGAACCGATTCCATGCTGCGCCGCAAAGCCTCGCACGCCACGCAGCCGGCGAGATGTTGCTCGATGCACACGGCGGACTCTGCATCGAGTTCGCCGTCCACGTACGCATGCACGAGCAGCGGATCAGGGCAGGGCATCGTCAGTCCCTCCGACGGCCTGGGACCAGCGGGCCTTCAGCGCCGCCCGGGCCCGGGCTAGGCGCGACATCACCGTCCCGATGGGCACCCCGGTGACAGTCGCGATCTCGCGATACGACAGCTCCTCCAGTTCGCGCAGAACCAGCACTTCGCGATAGTCCGCTGGTAGCAGCCCGAGCGCCTCATCAACCGTCCGTGCCTGATCGGCCTCGATCAGCGCCCGCTCCGGGTCGTCGGTGCTGACGAGCGCGCGGGGCGTCATGGACTCATCGTCGGCGGCGAGCGGATCGGTCAGGCGCTCGCGCGGAGCCGTGCGGCGCACGCTCGACAAGTAGCAGTTGCGGACGATCGCGAGCAGCCAGGGCTTTGCGCTCGCTCCACGCCGCGTGTCGAACCTTCGATATGCCAGCAGCAAGGCTTCCTGCACGACGTCCTCAGCATCCGTCGTCGAACGGCACAGCCATCGTGCGAGGTTGTAGGCCGCATCAAGATGCGGCAGTGCCTCCTGCTCGAACCGATGCCGCTTATCGGTCATGGTGATCGGGCGCGACTCCCGGTCGGTGCGGGCAGCGTCGACCTACTCTGGTAAAGACGTTCGATGTGACGCATTTATTCCCGCGCGGCGCGCCTCATCGATCGAGCGTGCGGATGACCGCGAGTTCGGCGCGGATGCCGAGCCAGCGGAACGGCTCGTTCGGCAGATACGGCGGCAGGCGATTGAGGTAGGGCAGCCACCGCCACCGTTCCTCTTGCCCCGCGATGAGCTCCGCGAGGATACGGCCGAACACGGACGTCAGGTTAACGCCGTGGCCCGAATAGCCGATTGCGTAGTAGACGTTCCCGTTGCGGCCCATCCGGCCGACGGCCGGACTGTCATCGAGCGACACGTCGACTGCCCCGCCCCAACCCACCTCGAACGGTACATCCGCGAGCGACGGGTAGAGCCGAACAAGCGCTGTGTGCAGCCTGCGGTGACGCTCGATCAGCCTGTCAGGCGCAGGCGTACCGCCGTTGAACAGGTAATCGACGGGCCCGCCGCCGATGTGGACCCGGTTGTCGCGGGTCAGGCCCAGGTAGTAGACCTCGGTGTGGTCGTCGTCGAACGGAGCCCGGCTCTTCCAGGCAAGCCCGGCGAGCTGGGCCGCAGTCAAAGGCGGAGTGATCGCCACGTAGTCCCACACGGCGGCAGCCGCGCGACGCAGGTAGCCGAGCGCGGAGCTGTAGGCATTCGTCGCGAGCACGAGCACTGGTGTCCGGATGGAATTGCCGGACGCGGTCGTCAGCGTGTGCGTTGCACCCTCATCGACGTGCGCGACGATCGATTGCTCATAGACCTCGACGCCCGCGGTCTGCGCCGCCCGCTTCCACAGCGCAATCAGCTTCCCGGGGTGCAGCTGGCCCGCGGCCGGGATGAACAGCGCGCCGGCGTACAGATCGGTCCCGATCGCTGCCGCAGTCTGCTCGCGGCTCCAGTACTCAACGGGAATTCCAGAGTCCGTTAGCCGCGCCGCGTCTGCTGCGGCCTGTCGGGCGTCGTCCGCCGACCGCAGCACATGCACCGCGCCTGGAGTCTCGATCTCCGCGTCCATCCCGACAGTTGCCTGCAGCGTCCGCAAGGTCGCGATGTTTTCCACGGTAAGCTCGTGAAGCCGCCGGTCCACGGTCGGGTCCGCGCTAGGCTGAAGATACCGATCGGCGGTCGAGGTCAGCAGCATCGCCCCGTTGCGAGCGGAGGCCCCGTTCCCGCAACGGTGTGCCTCGAGAAGCACGACCCGCTTGCCGGGCAGCAGCTGTCGCAGGTAACACGCTGCCGAAAGTCCCGTCAGGCCGCCGCCAATGACGACGACGTCGGCCTCGATCGAGGCGCGCAATGGAGGATTGGCAGGCGGCAGTACGCGCGACCAGTAGCTGTTGTTCACATCGACGCGCAGACGTTCGGGCGCGACGATCGGCGCCAGCTCGTTGATCGCGACGCCGCCCATGCCGATGCCCGCGGTGGCGAGGCCCGCACGTATGACGAGTTCGCGGCGACTCAGCCGACCCATGCCGGACGACGACCGGCCCCTGTTCATCCGAATCGCTCTGCGGATCCCGTCGGCATCCGCTCCTCCTGCCTCGGCGCTGCGCTTCGTGGATTAACCGAGAGTGCCATACTTCGAGCTGACCGTACGGGTTGGCTGGGCCTCACCTCGCGGGATCGCCGGGAGCATTGAGGAACCAATGCGGTCGGACCCTTTTCGCGAGCCGTTCGCGCTGCGACAATCAGCGGCTCATGCTGCTGACAGGACTCGCTCCGTGACCTCACCTTCCCAGCGCCTGCCGGCCGTGTTCATCGCCCATGGCAGCCCGACGAATGCGGTCGAGGCCAACGTCTACACTAACGCCTGGCGCGCGCTCGGCAGCTCCCTGCCGCGACCGCAGGCGATCGTTGCGATCTCGGCCCATTGGTACACGCGCGGCGCGTTTGTGACCGCCAACGCGACCCCGCCGACGATTCACGACTTTGGGGGCTTCCCGCAGCCCCTATACGAGGTGCGTTACGACGCACCGGGCTCGCCGGAGCTCGCGGCGCGGCTCGCGTCGCAACTCGACCGGGTCCCGGTCCAGCAGAGCCTCGACTGGGGACTCGATCACGGCACATGGTCGGTGCTGGTCCACGCGTACCCGGACGCCGACGTGCCGGTGGTGCAGCTGAGTATCGATGGGACCCAGCCACCCGCCTTTCATTACGCCCTCGGCCGGGAACTTGCCGCGCTGCGCGACGACGGCATCCTCGTTCTCGGCAGCGGTGGCATCGTGCACAATCTCGCCCGGGTCGTCTGGGATCACGCGGCGCCGCCGCCCGCCTGGGCGCGGGAGTTCGACGCGCGCGTGCGCGGCCGCCTCGAGGCAGGGGATCACGAGGCGCTGATTGCGTACGAGCAATTCGGGGATGCCGCGCGGCTGGCCGTGCCGACTCCGGAACACTACCTGCCACTGCTTTACGTCCTCGGGACACAACGCCCGGGGGAGGGAGTCTCGATCCCGGTCTCTGGATTCGACCTCGGCACGATCGGCATGACGTGCGTGGTCATCGGCGCCAGCCCGGGATAACGGGTGCGTTACGAGCACCTCGTGCAGATCAATGATCCGGCGCGGCCGGACATCCAGCCGCTCGACCGCTCGCAGCTGTGGCGCGGCCTCGTATTGCGCGCGGCGCGGCCGGAACTCTTCGACTTGACCATCGACGCGATTCGCGTGCTTGAGGAGAGCGAGTCGCACCAGCTGAGAGAAGTGCATCGCGGATCGTCCAGCGCGACCGAGCGGGTCCGGCTGTTTCCACAAGAGGCTGTCGAGCTGACAGCCGGCGCTGACACGGTTTTCGCCGGCAGCGTACTGGCCCTGCGGATCGAGGAGCCCGTCCCGGGCGCATTGTTCGTACGCTTCGTCTACGCTCTGAACGGTTCCGGCGTCCCGGAAGACGACGCCGAACGGCGGGCACTGCGCCAAGCCTATTACTACGCCGATATCGACACGGTCCGTCACATCCGCTCGCTGGCGGAGGCTCCGATGGACGAGGCGGGCGACGCGTCCGCCACGTCGCTGACGGTGCCAGGTCGAATGACAACTTAACTGGCACGCCGGGCTCCATCAGCACACGGGTCGCGGGCCTTGAACGCGCCCGCCGACGCGCGGGCGCGGTGCGTGCGGCCGGCCGTACGCCGGGAGAGTCTCAGCGGCCCGTCCAGTGGATCTCAGCTGCGGTCGCGGGCCCTACGACGCACTCATCGAGCGACGTAGGCATCTCCTGCGAGGTTTCGGACACGGCGCGCCGGCCAGCCATGATTTCGGTCAGGCGCTGCGGGTAGCGTGGCACCTGATCCGGATCGCCGAAACCGGACGGGAACAGCGGCGCATTGGTCGCCGGGTCGTATTCGTCGTTGGCCCCGAGCGTGTGCAGGATCTCGTGCGCGATCACGACGTTGTTACTGTCGCGCATGCGGCGCGTCGCGAATGCATGCACGATGCCGATCAGCCCCTTCGCCAAACCGACGGAATGGGGCACGCTCGGCATTCGCGCCGGGTCGTGATACAGCACGAATACGCGGATCGGTGGTGACGGACCGCTCGGTGCATTTCCGTGGCGCGCCGCGTAATAGCGCATTTCGAGGCTCCACCAAACGGCAGCGAGAATGCCGGGGTCCGCCGGTGGCGAAGGCGGTAGGGGCGCAGCACCTGGATATAGCTCGACGCGAACGGGATCGGGAAGCGTGACGCCGTGGGCTTTTGCCTGCCGGGCAAAGAAGGCCTCGAGCGGCAGGAAGTCGCTGCGGGTGAGGCTGGAGACGTATTCCCGCGCGACGGGACTCGAATCGGCGACGAGCGGAAATACGCCGACGTACAGAGTTTGGCGCCACGCATGCGCGCGCCGCTGGTCGAGCCACGCGGAGCCGGCGACGATCAGCAGGATCGCGAGCAGCGCCGTGATGCGCAGTGTCTTCCACATCGCGCGCGTCCGCCCCGGCGGTCGCTGCGACTTGTTTACTGGATCGCGCCGAGATAGTCGCCCTTGCCGATCTCGACCCCGTTCGACCGGACGAGCGCGTAAGCCATGGTGACGTGGAAGTAGAAGTTCGGCAGCACGAACTTTCTGACGTAGTCGAGGCCGCTGAATTTCATCGTCAGCCTCGGAAACTCCAGGACGATCTCGCGCGCATCCGCGCCCGCCAGCTGTCCGGGCTTGATGCTCTTGACGAAGTCGAGTGTCTTGTCGATGCGTGCCTTGAGCTCGCTGAGCGTCGTCTCTGTGTCCTCGTGCTTGGGTATCTCGACGCCCGCGAGGCGCGCGGCGGCACCTTTGGCGGTATCGCACGCGATCTGCACCTGGCGCGCCAATGGAAGCATGTCGACAATGAGCCGCGACTGGGCGAACGCCTTCGGGTCGACCTTTTTGGCTTCGCCATGGGCAGCGGCCTTATCGAGGATCGCAGACAGGTTTGTCAGGCCGAGCGTCAAGGCCGGGATCGAGACGTCATAGAGGGAGACGGGCATCGGAACTCCTGCAGTGCTATTGAAAGGGACCGGCTGGCCGGGGCGCACAGTATGCCGCAGCTGCGCCGACCATCGGGGCTGGTTCACGTGGGCGCCGGGACCGGCTCGCGCCTGCGCAATCCGGTCGCGGGCCCGGAACGACGGCTGGCCGGCTGCGGGCGGTGCAACAAACCCGATCAGGCCACCTGCCACCCCCGATTCGAGTGCAGTGGCTCCTAGGCCCTTGACGTGACCGGCGCCGTGCCAAACCGCCCCTGCCCGATCGCGCCGCCCCCGGCGACCTGGGCGCGGTTGAAGCGGCAGGCGTCAGCCCGTAGAGTCCCTAGTCCAAGCACACCGGTCCGTGCTTGCGGGTCGCGCCGGAACCTCCTCGGGACGGAACGCGCGTTTGGTTCGCAGTGCGAGCCCGCATGCTGGCCCCCAGGGGGCCAACAACGACGGGGTGACAGCTCCCGCGGTGACGCGCTCGATTGCCGCGGCGCGATCGGAACAGGAGGATGCAAATGCCGTTGAACGAGCGCCCGGTGCATCGGCTGCCAACGGCCGTTGTTCTCGCGCTGCTCATGGTCGGTGCGGGGCTTGTCGGCATGACGGCAGGCGAGCTGCCGGGTATTGCGGTCCAGCTTGCCGCACCGCGGTGGCTTCTGGGCGTGCTCGGCGGCGTCCTGGTCGGGTGCGGGTGGCAGGCGGGTCGGGGGGATTTCGCGGGGCCGCCTCCGCGACGCCTGCCGTCCTGGCTTGAGCTCGTGGGGTTCGGTCTCGCCGGAATCCTCTGCGCCTGGCTCAGCCGACTGACGCGCGCCGGGGATGGGACCGGACTCGCGCTGTGGAGCGGCGTCGTGATCAATACCGCTGCTCGCGTGTTGTTCGGAATCGGCATCGGCATTGTCGTGGGCTGGGCGGCCTACGAAGGGTCGGAGAGCCGCCGGCGGGCGGGGTGACCTCCGCGTGCCTGCACCACCCTGCCGGTCACTCGGCCGGGCGCTTAGATCCCGGGTGTACGCCCCGTAAGCATCAGCCGCGCATCGGCTTGCGGACAGCCTCCATTCCCCTGAATTCGACGAATTTCGTGATTGTCGACCATAGGAAATCGCCGAAGAGGAACGGCTGGAAGGCGCCGGGGGCGTCGATTGGCAGGGGACTGATCTCAGCATCGGCGCGCGCCTCGTAGAAAAACGGGATTGAGAACCGCTCATGCCCGGTCCCGATGACCCGATGCTCGGTCGCCTTGATCCGGCCACCACTCCAACGCTCCAAAACCTTCCCGAAATTGACGGCCAGCGTCCCCTCCACGGGCGGCACGTCGATCCAGCGTCCGTCGCGATGGTGGGCCTGGAGACCCGCGATGCCATCCTGCGCAAGCAACGTCAGAAATCCTGAGTCGACATGCGGGGCTCCCGTCACGTAGCAGCGCGCTCCGGAATGGACGACCCACAGGCTGGCATCGGTGCGCGCCGCCAGGTCCAGATCCGTGCGCACCGGATAGCGAATGAGGCGCAGCGTCGACAACCCCTTGTCGAACGCTTCGTCGAAGAACCGTTCCTCTAGCGTGAGAGCGCGGGCAATAGAGCGCATCAGCGCCTGGCACACCCTTTCCATCCCGCGATAGTAGTTTGCGACGGACTCGCGCCAGCCCGGCAACAGGTTCTCGGGTGGCAGCGGCGTTTGCTCACGCAACGGATCGTCACGCCGGATGACGCCCGGTTCGTGCGCCACGTCGGCCCCGAGGTCGATGCCTTCCTTGCTCGTCAGATTGCCCGGCTGCAGCGGGAACCAGCCGCGATAGATATTCGGGTGGGACGGCTCGAACTTCTGGCGCCAGAGCATTCGGATCACGTGCTCAGGCAATTGAAACAGGCGCAGTAGCTCAGCCCGGGCGGAATGGTCGACACGGACGTCCGCCGGAAACCCCGTCACCGTCATGAACCCGAACGTGGACGCGGCGGCCGCGATCGCCTGATCGGCCCGGCCGCGCGCGGGCGACGGGCCTTGGAACAGGCTGCTGATGTCAATGACCGGTATGGAGACGTCCATCGCCACCTGCTGCGGCCCGCCGGTTCCCCGAGCAGATCCCGGCTTCAACGGTCCACTGATGCTGGATCTGACGGACAATAGCCATGTCACGGGTGCCGCGCAAAAGCCGGCACGCCATCACCGCCATGCGTCGGTCACCGAACGCGGCGACCCGCCGGGTCAATGACGGCCTCGCCGTCCTCCTTGATGAACGGCTTGCGCTGGGGCAGCGGCAGGATGTCCAGCACCACCTCCGACGGTCGGCACAGTCTGACTCCCCATGGAGTCACGACGATCGGCCGGTTCATCAGGATCGGATGGACGAGAATCTGCTCGATGAGCTGCTCGTCCGTCCAGTGACCGGCTCCAAGGCCGAGTTCGGCGTAGGGCGTGCCCTTCTCCCTGATCAGATCCCGCACGCGGATGCCCATTCGCTGAACCAGCGATGTGAGCGTTGCCCGGTTCGGCGGGGCCTTGAGGTACTCGATGATATTCGGTTCGACAGCGGCATTGCGGATGAGTGCAAGCACGTTGCGGGACGTACCGCAGGCCGGATTGTGATAGATCGTCACGGGCACGGGGGAATCAGGCATCGGGGATCTCGCGGCGGGCCTTAGGCGAGTCTCGGCCTGAGGCTGCGGACGTCACGCGACGATACGGCTCCGAGCAGATGGTCCTGCTCATCCGTGATGGGCAGTGCGCGGAAACCATAGCGGTCAAACAGCATGGCGGCTTCGCGCAGCGTCGCGTCCTTCGGCAGCGCGATGACATGCTCCGTCATCACATCGCCGAGGGTCTGGCCCGGCTCCGCCGCAACGATCTCGCGGATGTCCACGACCCCCTTCAGCCTGCCTCCGTCGTCGATGACATAGAAATACATGACGACATCCTTGTCCTTGGCGAGCTCCCGATAGTTTCTGAGCACCTGCGCGGCTGGTGTCGTCGGCGGCAGCCTGATGACCTCGGACGAGCCGTACAGCAGTATCTGCTCGTCGTGCTCGCCGATAATCTGCTCGACCTTGGAGGATGTGTCATGGTCGAGGAGCTTCAGAATCGCCGCGGCCTCGTCGCGTGGCAGGATCGCGAGGATGTCGGCGGCCTGCGCCGGGGTCATCTCGTTAATCAGCCGGGCCGCCCGCTCTTTCTCTATTGCGCGTACCAGCTCGCGCTGAACCCGCGGCTCGACTTCCTCGAGGGTGTCCGATGCCTGCTCCTCCTCGAGAGCATTGAACAGCGCGACGCGTTGGCCACCTTCCAGCTCCTCGAGAATGTCCGCCAGGTCGACCGGGTGGATCTCGCTCAAGGAAGCCTTCTGCACCTTGAGCTTGATGTTCCCGGCAAAGCTGCCGAGCTGCTCGGGAAGCGGTTGTACGTAGAGCCAGGAAACGCGGTTTTCGCTGTTGCGGTCAGTGAGTATCTTCGCAAGCTTGTTGAAGCCGAGGCGGCGCAGGGCCCGGTAGCGGCTGAAATCGACCTCGGCTGCATACAGCTTGCCGTTCTGATAGGCGAGCTTGACATCGTAGACGACCTCGACCTCATGGTCGTCCATGTCGAGGATCTTCTTGTCGAGAACGTGATCATGCAGCAGGATCAAATTCTCCTGCGGCGCTCGCTCGTACTGCGCCATCGCGCTCGCCTCAATGTCGAGTACGATCTCGTGGTTCGAGATCAGGAGCACCTTGTCCCATGGAATCGTCAGGGCCGGGTGTCCGAACGGCCGGTCGACGATCACGTGGGTAACTTCTGGCAGCTTGCCTGTCTCGACGATCGCGAGGTCACCCAGCCGACCGATCTGCAGCTTCTTCACGAAAATCTTACGGCCGAGGATCTCGCTCAGATAGAACTCGTGCTCGAGTACGGTAACCATGACCTAGCCCGTGACGACCGAAACGAATTTGTAGACCATTAGCCCCACGAGGGCGAGAAGATAGATTCTGAGAGCCATCAGCGACAGCCGGACGGCCCCGGAAATCTCGATGCGGGGCTCGCGATAGCGGCGATTGATGTCGGCTATCTTCGCGAAGAGATTGCGGAGCGCGTTCATATGGCTACCATCGCCTATTGGACTAGGGTGGGAAACATCACGGTGACGCCGTAGAGGGTCGACAGCACGACGATCGAGACGACGATGAAGCCGCCGACCAGGTTCTGGGCGGGAGTGTTGCAGTACTCACCCATCGTCTTGCGGTCGTTGAGCAGCAGAATCAGGAACACCAACGCCGCCGGGAGCAGGGTGACGGCGATGACCTGCACGAACA
>Ga0181521_10002942_pt1 | contig 20271 bp, 13 predicted proteins | sample PEATcosm2014_Bin_32_FD_119764 | JGI IMG/M metagenome (GOLD analysis project Ga0181521, IMG submission 119764) | Peatland microbial communities from MTU Mesocosm Facility, Houghton, MI, USA - PEATcosm2014_Bin02_60_metaG | ecosystem: Environmental > Terrestrial > Soil > Wetlands > Peat | place...
AACCGCAAGGTACAATACTCGGTCAGCAAACCGCGCTATGCGCTGCGGTCACGGATGGAGTGCTGCATTTTGCATCCCAAGGAGCAGCGGCGCATCTCCACCCGATATGACAAGCTTGCCACCAGCTTCATCGGATTCGTCTTGCTCGGATGCATCCGCATCTGGGCGAGGTTTGTCCACAGGGCCTAGCCGCCGACGATACTCATTCTGTTATTCGACATACACGGAGAGCGCCTCAAGTTGCGTGCCGTCATCGAGTGCCGCGAGAGGCCGCCAGTATCGGGAACAGCTATGCCATTTGCGAAGCAGGTGCCGCTGTCTTTTGTTCCGAATCATCAAAGTAAGCGTCGGCTGCCCAGCCAATCGCTTCAGTCAGCGCGGCAGCTGTAGAAGCGTTGATTGCATTGCCAAATCCCGGGATCCAGCCCACGAGCACTTGACTTAGGAACCGCCCACCCGTTGTCGCTGCGAAGGTAAGGAGCAGATCCGCTGCCATCTGTTTTGTCAGAGGGATGCCGTATTCCAGGGCGATGGCAGTAAGCATAGTAGTTTGAATTGGTACGATTGCGACCGAGTCGGAGCCTGGCACCTGTGCTAAACCTCCGCCGATAGCTGCGCAGGCCGCGGAAGCAGTATGAATTATCCCATGCACTTTTTGGTTCCGGGTAGCCATTCAGAAACTCCCTATCATCAACGTAGTCGGCCGCTCTAGCCAGTTATCTCAAGTCAACGCTCAACGCATGTTATTCCGAATGTGCTGCAAAGAAGTTACGCGAGACCGGAATATGGACGGCGCCGCCACGACTACGGAACTTGTGCAACTTACCGATGATTGCGGTTCCCGCTATAGTGACGAGATGCGGCTATTCCTCTACGGCACCCTGCTGCAACCGGCGACCCTGGCGGCACGCAGCGGCGATCCGACGCTGCCCCGGCGCTATGTCCCCGCCACGCTGCATGGCTGGCGGCGCGTTGCGCTGCCGGCGGTTCCGTGGCCGACCTTGCGGCGCGATCCTCGTAGCGTCGTCGCTGGCATGGTGGTGGATGTGTCCGCCGCGGCAGCGACCCGGCTGGCCGCTTACGAAGGCGACACCTATCGCCTGGTGCCGGTTGTCGTGGCCACCGCCAACGGCAAGACTGCCGCCCGCACCTTTATCAAGCCGGGCGGCACACGCCGCCCCTGGAAAGGATAAGCCATGCTGCAAGCACCACCTGCGCAACCCGGCATGCGGGAAGACGAGATCGACACGCCGGCGTTGCTGATCGACCTCGATGCGTTCGAAGCCAATCTCGACCGCATGGCCGCATTGCTGGCGCCCACCGGCGTGAAGCTGCGTGCCCACGCGAAGACTCACAAGTCGCCGGTGATCGCGAAATTGCAGATGGCGCGCGGCGCGGTCGGGCAATGCGTGCAGAAGGTGGCGGAGGCCGAGGTGCTCGCCTGGGGCGGCATTCCCGACATCCTGGTGAGCAACGAGGTGGTGGGCGGCGCGAAGCTGGCGCGGCTATGTGCCCTGGCGCGCATCGCCACGGTGGCGGTGTGCGTGGATGACGCGGCGCAGGTGGCAATGCTGGAAGCGGCGGCGGCGGACGCCGGCATTCGCCTGCCGCTGTTGGTGGAGATCGACGTCGGTGCCGCACGGTGCGGCGTCGCGCCCGGGCCGGACGCGGTGGCGCTGGCGCAGCGCATCGCTGCGTCGAAGCACCTGATGTTCGGCGGTTTGCAGGCCTATCAAGGCAGCGCGCAGCACAAACGCACGGTGACGGAGCGGCGCACGCTGATCCAGGGCGCGGTGGATGCGTCGCGCCGCACGGTGGAGCAATTGCGCCAGCAGGGGCTGGCGTGCCCGATCGTCGGCGGCGCCGGGACCGGGACGTTCGAGATCGAGGCGCATTCCGGCGTCTATACGGAAATGCAAGCCGGCAGCTACGTGTTCATGGATGCCGACTACGCGCGCAATCTGGACGCGGACGGCGCGCCGATCGGGACGTTCCGGCATGCGCTGTTCGTGCTGGCGACGGTGATGAGCGCGCCGAAGCCGGGGCTGGCGGTGCTCGACGCGGGGCACAAGGCGGTGGCGGTGGATTCCGGGTTGCCGCTGGTGTGGCAGCGGCCGGATATTCGCTACGTCAGCGCATCGGATGAGCATGGCAAGCTGGACGTCGGGAGCGAAACGACGATGCCGAAGCTGGGGGAGAAGCTGCGGCTGGTGCCCGGACACTGCGATCCGACGGTCGATCGCTACGATTGGTATGTCGGGGTGCGGGGCGGGCGGGTCGAGTGCCTGTGGCCCGTCGCGGCAAGGGGCGGGATGAGCTGACACGAGAGGAAAACCTCTCCCGCGGGAGCGGGAGAGGTTACACGCGCGTAGCGCCGGAGCGGTTACTCCGCCGCTGCTTCGGGCACGTAGATCTCCGCACCCTTCTCGACGAATTCGCGGCTCTTCTCCTGCATGCCGGTCATCCGCAGGGCCTCCTCGCGCAGGTCCTGCGTGATCCGCATGGAGCAGAATTTCGGGCCGCACATGGAGCAGAAGTGGGCGACCTTGTGGGCCTCCTTGGGCAGCGTCTCGTCGTGGAAGTTGCGCGCCGTATCGGGATCGAGCGAGAGATTGAACTGATCCTGCCAGCGGAAATCGAAGCGCGCGCGACTCACCGCGTCGTCGCGCAATTTGGCTGCGGGATGGCCCTTCGCCAGGTCCGCCGCGTGCGCCGCGATGCGATAGGTGATCACCCCCACCTTCACGTCGTCACGGTTGGGCAGGCCAAGATGCTCCTTCGGCGTGACGTAGCAAAGCATCGCCGTGCCGAACCAGCCGATCATCGCCGCGCCGATCGCCGAGGTGATGTGGTCGTAGCCGGGTGCGATATCCGTCGTCAGCGGGCCGAGCGTGTAGAACGGCGCCTCGCCGCACTCGCGCAACTGCTTCTCCATGTTGACCTTGATCTTGTGCATCGGCACGTGGCCGGGGCCCTCGATCATCACCTGGCAGCCCTTGTCCCAGGCGATCTTGGTCAACTCGCCCAGCGTCTCCAGTTCGGCGAACTGCGCCGCATCGTTGGCGTCGGCATTCGCGCCGGGGCGCAGCCCGTCGCCCAACGAGAACGACACGTCGTACTTCTGCATGATGTCGCAGATCTCGTCGAAATGCGTGTAGAGGAAGCTCTCTTTGTGATGCGACAGGCACCAGCGCGCCATGATGGAGCCGCCGCGCGACACGATGCCGGTGACGCGCTTCGCCGTCAGCGGCACATAGGCCAGCCGCACACCGGCATGGATGGTGAAGTAATCGACGCCCTGTTCCGCTTGTTCGATCAGCGTGTCCTTGAACACTTCCCAATCGAGTTTTGCCGGATCGCCGTCCACCTTCTCCAGCGCCTGGTAGATCGGCACCGTGCCGATCGGCACCGGAGAATTGCGCAGGATCCAGCTTCGGATGTTGTGAATGTTCCGGCCGGTGGACAGATCCATCACGGTGTCGGAACCCCAGCGGATCGCCCAGACCAGCTTCTCGACTTCGTCCGCGGCACCGGAGGTCACCGCGGAGTTGCCGATATTGGCGTTGATCTTCACCAGGAAGTTGCGGCCGATGATGACCGGCTCGAGCTCCGGGTGGTTGATGTTGGCGGGGATGATGGCGCGGCCGCGGGCGATCTCCTGGCGGACGAACTCCGGCGTCACGAACGCCGGCAGGTCCGCGCCGAAACTTTCGCCGTCGGCCAGCCGTTCCTCTGCCCCTTCCAGCATCTTGTGCCGCCCGAGGTTCTCGCGATGCGCCACATAGATCATCTCCTCGGTGATGATCCCGGCGCGGGCGAATTCGAATTGCGTCACGGGCAGGCCGGGCTTGCCGCCGTACACCGGGTGATCGGCGGGGCATTCGGGCACCAGCTTGTCGCCGCTCGCGCCGCCGTTGTCCTCGGGCTTCACCGCGCGGGGGGCAATCCGCTCGAAGCCGCGGCGCGCGATCCACTCGCGGCGCACCGGCGGCAGTCCTGCGGCCAGGTCGATCGTTACGCTGGGATCGGTGTAGGGGCCAGAGGTGTCATAGGCGTGGTACGGCGCCTCACGCGCTGTCGGATCCAGGGCTATCTCGCGGAATGGCACCAGGATATCCGGCCGGCCTTCAGGGGAGACGTGGATCTTCCGAGAACCGGCGATCGGCCCCGTGGTAACGCTGCTGGGCCTCGCGGCGGTTTTCGATTGGATGGTCATGGACGTCTCCTCCTCGGCTCCTTGGGCGCCGCGATCGGTCCGGGGAATGACTCTCAGGCAGAATCCCCGTCCCTCCGCCGGCATGACCCGGTTCAGGTTCCAGGGTCACCGCGCCGTCGCACGTGCGACACTGTCGGTCTCTCAGCCCCCTTCGGGCGGGGCTCCCCTCGGTAATCGCGAAGGATGCGAGGCCAGGGGCGTGTTGTCAAACTTGTCCCTGGCAACTTCTCCCTGGCGGGCAATCCCGCATTCCCCTCGCGCTTGCGGGAGGGGGCTGCGGGAGGAGGCTGCGTGCGGTTCGCGTCACCCTCCCCTGACCCCTCCCGCAAGCGGGAGGGGGATTCACCTGGGTACGCGCCGCGCCGGACGCGACAGCGCCTCGATCGCGGCGGCCGCCGTGCGGGTGAGGGTTGCGCCGCCGATCAGCCGGCTGATCAGCGCTTCATAAGCCGCAAGGTAGTCGTCCATCGCCAGGTGCCGCTCGGCGTACTGCCGTGCCTTGTCCCGCAGCGATCGCGCGAGGCGGGTATCCTCCAGCATACGTTGGATCGCCCGCGCCAAACCCGGCGGATCGAAGAACGGCACCAGCAGCCCGTTTTCGCCGTGGGTGACGAACTCACGCACCGGCTGTGTGTCGCTGCCGATCACGGCGCAGCCGATCGCCAGCGACTCGCGCAACGACCATGAGGCGACGAACGGATAGGTCAAATAGACGTGCGCGTCCGAGCGTTGCAGCAAGCGGAGATAGGTGTGGTAGTCGAGTCGCCCGGGAAACACCACACGATCGGGGTCAATGCCATCGCCGACCTCCTTCATCATCGCCTGTCGCCAGGTGCCTTGCCTCGGCGGGCTGCCGTAGCTGACGCCGTCGCCGCCGACCATCACCACACGCACGTCCTTGCGAGCACGCAGCAAATGCGGCATGGCCCGCATCATCAGATGGAAGCCGCGATACGGCTCCAGGTCGCGCGATACGTAGGTCACCAGCTTGTCGGCCGGACGGATCGTCATGTCGCCGATTTTCAGCGGGCTGCGACGCACCTGCGGGTTCGGCTTGCAAACATCCAGATGCACCCCTTCGCGCAGCAGCGTGATCTGCTCCTGCGCCCAGGCAGGATAGGTGGAGAACTGCCACTCGGTTGGCGTCTGGCCGTGGCCACCCAGGTTGAGCGCGATGTGATTGATGGCGTTCTTCGCGCGAATGCGGGGGAAATCCTGCGGATCGGGAGGAAACTCCGGGTCGAAGCCGACATCGATCCCGTCGTGATGGTAGTAGAATTCGAAATAGCCAAGCAGCGGCACGCCAGGCCAGACGTCCTGCAAATTCAGCAATTCGCCCCAACCGTGATGGCCGATAATGATGTCCGGCTGGAAGCCGAGCTGTTTCAGGCTGGCCGCCGTGCGCGCCACCGCCTCGGCGCGCCGCACGCCGCCATCCAGCTCACGCGCGGCGATGTGCGCCTCGGGGGCCGCGGCAGGTGGCTTGCGGTAGGGCACGACGCGGACGCCCGGGATGGCGTTGGCATTCGGCTCGCTGATGAACACCACTTCGTGCTGCTTCGTCTTCGCCAGGTGGCGCACGATGTGCAGGAACTGCCCCGGAAAATTCTGATGCACAAACAGATATTTCACGCGTCGGCGATCCTTGCGGGAAGCTGCGTCTGGTCGCGGGCTGGTGCGGTGGTAGCGCTAGCGGTTGCCGCCTGGTCGAGCCCCTCGAGCCGCCGATCGTGCCGGCCGCGCCGGTTTGGCGCCGGCGGCTGGTTCCCGCTCGGGCGCGGCGGGGCTCTGGCGCCGGCGCAGCTCGATGCGGAAGGCTTCCAGCGAGGCGAGGCTCTCGGCCTCGCACGTCTCGTCGGCACTCACCGGACCAACCTTGCTGCCGTCGGTAAACGTCGCCTCGTAGCTGCATTCCCATTGGCGGGCCGCAGCGCCCTTCAGCCGCAGCTTGATCCCGAGCAGGGGCAGCGCCATGCCGCGGCTGCCGCAGAATTTGCCACCCTCGACCCAGGGGGATAGCCAGCCGCGGCCGAGCACTCCCTGATACTCGATGTCTTCCGCGGCCACCCCTTCGCGTGGTTTGAGCGCGAAGCCCTCGATCCAAGAGCCGCTGCCACGCACGCCGATCCAGTCTCCGATCGGCCCCCCGACATCGCCGGTACGCTGGACATGCGCGACGATTTCCGGTTCAGCTTGCGTTGCAACCGCGGGGGCAACCGGTTGCTCGGCCGCGGGCGCGGCTGCCCGGCCGCTCAACCGCAACACCTGTAAGCGGGGTGCGGTTTCGGGGCCCTGGCGCGGCGACTGGTAGATGGTCACCAGCACCTGGGCCGGTCCGTCAGCGACCCGGACCAGCGCCGCGGTACCGTCCAGCCAACCATCCTGCCGGAACGTGCTGATGCTGATGGCTTCGGGGCGCCCGGAGGCGCCCGGAGGCAAGGTGATGCGCACGCCCGGCAGGCCGGTCATCCCATCGGGGGACGGACTGCCAGGTGCCTGGAACACGCAAAACAGCCCGCTGTCCAAGGTCATCAGGTGTCCCGAAACACGCAATTCGGAAACCCTGCCCTGACTATCGTCGGGAGGCGCGGCGGGTTGGGGGGCCGGTCGGGTCATGACCGCAGCGGCTGGTTCAGGCGCACGTTCCGCCTGCTGTCTCGACGTTCTTGCCATGGATGATTGCTCGTTGCTGGGATGGATGGGTGGCGAAGGGCTTCGTCCACAGTTCGGGGGCCTTCATGACCTGTCAGGCCCACGGCTGCAACCAGTGCGTTGTTTATTCCGCGCGGCGGCAACCCCAGCGGCAGCAGGAAGCCCCGCCCGGTGCGGCGGATTCGCTCCGCTGGTGCGCCAAAATCGAACGCCGCCACGGACAGGCCGGCGCGCCAAAGCTCGGTCAGGCCGAAATTCCACGTCTCCGGCCAGACCGAAGGCAGCAACGCCAGGCTGGCATCCTGGGCACGGATCAGTGCCACCGCCTCCCCTGTCGCGAACCGGCCGGTCACGAACACGCGACCGGTGGCCAGCAAGCGGGCGTCGTCGATGGTGTGGCCGACCACGACGAATTCGATCGGCAGGCTCCGTTCGGCGGCATCCCGCGCGCAGGCCAGAAGCACGTCGTAGCCCTTGTGGACGCTGATAGCGCCGAGCGTGCAGACGCGGCAAAGCCCGGAACGGGCCTGCGGACGCGGCGGATCGGCGACCGCGGCATCGTCCTCCAGGGGGACGATCTCGGGATGCAGCGCGGGGAAGTGCCGGCGCATACGCATCTCGGCGTCACCGGATGGCACGACGACCCGCCGCGCCGCGGCGAGGAAAGCAGCGGAGCGATCGCGCAGGGCTTGCACGCCGATCGGTTCGTCGATCACCCGGCCGGCGTCGGCGACACACGACTCGCAGCGCGCCACGGCCGGTTCGCCGCAATAACGGCGGTCCACGCCGACCAGGGAAACTTGCGGACAAAACCAGGGATAGTCGTGGACGTGAACGTCGTAGGGCGCGCCGAGCCGGGTGATGAGGTCGAAAATCGCCGGCGGGTGATGCAGCGTGTGGTGAACCTCCACCAGTCGGGGATCGGTGGTGCGCAGGAACCGTAGCAGCGTCGCCATTTCCCGCGGCAGCGCATAGCGCAGGTTGGGAAACCCGGCTGCGGCGCCGTCAATCACCACCATCGCCGGACCGTCAGGCGCCTGCACTGGCCGCAGCAGCACGGGCCGCAGGCCGGCGGCACGGTGCGACGCTGCGGCGACCCCGACCTGCCGTTCGACGCCGCCGCCGTCATCATGCGTGACAAGAATCACCGATCCCGTCTTATTCCGGGCCCCGCCGCGCCAGCGCACGAGGTCGAATCGCCGCCGTACCTCGGCCAGCGGATCGGCGCGCCTGAACGCCTCGATCAACCGGTCATAACCGGGGTGCAGCCGGTTCAGCAGTTTTTCGTTGCGCATCTGAAGGTGGCGGCCGGCCTGGCCGAACGACGCCCCGCCGAGATGCGCGACGAACAATCCCGCAACCGCGACATGCCGCCAGCCGAGGTGCCGGGCGCGCAGGCAGAAGTCATTCTCCTCGCCGTAGCCCTGGGCGAAGATTTCGGCGCGGAATGGACCGACCGCGTCGATACAGTCGCGCCGCAGATACAGGCAGAAGCCGACGCCGACCGGGATATCGACCACCCTCCCCTGGTTGGCGCGGCGGGCCATGGCGTCGAGCCCGATTGTCGCGTCGCGATCCGGCACCGGATTGCTGCCCGGCGGCCCCGGATAGCTCAGGATCGTGGCCTCGTTCGACAGCGGTGTGGCCGTGCCGATTTCGCCGGCCGTGTAGGCCGCGTCGCGCAGCCGTTCGAGCCAGCGGGGCGGCACCAGCGTATCGCTGTTGAGCAGGACCACGTCGCGACCGGCGGCAGCAGCGATGCCGTCATTGGCGCTGGTGGGAAACCCGCGGTTGCGCGTATGCCGGATCAGGCGGACGCGTCCGTCGGCGGCAAGCGCGTCGAGCGCGCGGCGCAGGGCCGGCTCGGGCGAGGCGTCATCGATGACGATGATGCCATGCGGGGCGCGCACCGAGGCGAGCACGCTGTCGAGGCAGGACAGCACCGTCGCGGCCTCGCCGTACACCGGAATGACCACGTCCACGCCTCGGCGCCGGCGCGACGCGCCCGGCGCCAGCCTGGGGGCCGCAATGTCGGCCGGTATCGCCGGCGGCGGGAACGGCGGCACGCGCGCCTGCTGGTGCGACAGGTAGCGGGCCAAGGCAGCCGCCGCGGCAGCCGCGGCGGATTGCTCCGCTGTCGGGTCGAGTGGGCTGCCGAGCACATCGGCACCGTCGCATCCGAGCACCTGCAACGGCCGGTGAATGGCAACCAAGGCGTCGGCCGGAACCGAAAAGCCGCGCGGGCGCGCAAGCGGGACCGCATGCTGCACCGACGCCGACAGGTCCGTGGCGGTGATCCGTAGCGTGCCCCGGCCGTCACCACCACGGACCAGCAGCACCGGATCCGTGTCAGGATCGCTGGGGTGCCAGGCCCATCCGCGCAAGCCGCCTTCGTGCGCCTCGACAAAGCCGGCGACGCGGCGGATCGTGACAAGCTGGATCGGACTTCCCAGCATATGCCGCCCGCCGATGCTGACCGTGACCTCCGCAGCCTGCGTCCAGGTCCGAGGCAGCGCAGGGCCGGTGCAGCGCCTGCCGTCCAGCCGGATCTCGGCCGTGCCTGGCGTCGCCGGCCGCACCACAAGCGTCCCGTCAAAGGTGACGCCACACCAGCCGGCGGCGCCGGCGTTACGGGCGATCGCATCAGCCAGCGAGTCGCGCGTGGTCAGCAGCGCAGTCTCCGGCACGTGCCGCGCCAGAGCATCAGCCAGGGCGCTGGCTGCCCCCCCGGCGTCGCCCAGGTTCGATCGCGCCGCGGCCAGGCCGAGCCAAGCCGCCCGCACATCCTCCGCCTCGGCAACCGTGCGGAACAGCGCCTCGGCCCGCAAATTGTCGCGGTGCAGACAAGCGGTGGCGAGCGTCAGCGTGAGGGTCCCGTCATGTGGCGCCAGCCGGTGGGCACGATCGAGCCACCGCATCGCAGCCGCGCCGTCGCCCGCCATGAGTGCCTGTTGGCCGTGCTGTTGCGCCTGACGCGCCAGGACGACGCTGTCGTCGGCGACAGGCCCCAAAACTGTCACGGCCGGGTTTGGACGGGGAGAGGGAGACGGGGAGAATCCTCCCCCTCCCCTTGTGGGAGGGGGTTGGGGGGAGGGGTGCTCACCGCTGCGGATGGTGCGTGCGAGCACCCCTCCCCCCAGCCCCCTCCCACAAGGGGAGGGGGAGGCATCTAATTCTAACTCTGACTCTAACCCTGCTCCTCACCAGCGACCCTGCTCCCCATCAGCGGCCGACGGCCTGCGGTTCGGGCGCGGTGGTGGTGGGCGCCGGCAGACCGGCCAGATCGCCGCGCGCCTCTTGCAGACCCTGTGCGACAGCACGCTCGAGCCAGTGCCGGGCACGCTCGGGGTTGCGTTCTCCCGCCAGACCGCGCGCGAGGTAACGGCCGTACATCATCTGGGCATAAGCGTGACCGCGCTCCGCTGCCGCGCGGAAGCAGCGCTGCGCCTCCACGCGGTCGATTGGTACCTCGTGTCCGCCGCCCTTCATCGCGCCCACGGCGAACATCGCTCCGACATGACCGCGCGCCGCCGCCTTCTCGAAGAAAGCGAGGGCCCCCACATGGTCCTTCGGTCCGCCGCGGCCGTTCAGCATCATTTCCGCCAGCATGACCTCGGCTTCCGGCATGCCGACATCGGCGGCGCGTTGGATCCAGGCGCGGCCGGCCACCGGATCGGCATCGACGCCGCGGCCATCGACCAGCATCCGGCCGTACCAATACTGCGCATTCACCACGCCGTCGGCGGCCCGGCGCAGCCATTCCGCCGCCTTGCGGTCGTCACGCTCGACACCGACGCCTTCGGCCAGGCAAACCCCGAAATTGAATGCGGCGACAAGGTCGCCCGAGGCAGCCGCATGCTCGAACCATTCGCGGGTGCGCAGCGAATCTTCCTCGCCGCCCATGCCGCGCAGCAGCAGGTTGGCGAAATCGACCTGGGCATTCTTGTCGCCGGCCAGCGCGGCGACGCGGAACCACTTCGCCGCCTCTTCCTGGTCGCGCCCGACGCCGGCCCCGGTGAGATGCAGCATGCCGAGGGCGCGGGCGGCGCCGCGGTGATTGGCTTCGGCGGCGCGGCGGAACCAGATTGCCGCTTCGGCGAAATTGGGCGGCAGTTTGCCGCCCTTCGCGTAAATGTCGCCAATCACGGCCGCGGCCTCCGGATCGCCCGCCAGCGCGGCGCGCCGCAGCCAGGACTCGCCGTCGGTCGGATTGCTGGGAACGCCGCGCCCCTCCAACAAGGCCACGCCCCAGCGCGCCTGGCCCTCGCGGTGGCCCTTTTCCGCCGACTGCCGATAGAACTGGGCGGCCGCGGCCGGATCGGCGGGCACCCCGAGCCCGCGTTCGGTGATCATCCCAAGCAAATAGAGCGCGGTGGGCAGGCTGGCTTCGGCGGCACGCCGCAGGTGCTCGGTGATTTGGGCCTGCGTTTCCGGGGTTGTGCCTCCCCGCGCCAGCGACAGCGCGTAGCCGAGATGCCCCTGTGGGCAACCGGCGGTCGCCGACTTCTCATACCAGCGCAGCGCTTCCTCAAGGTTGCGCTGGCTCTCCGGTCCCGAGCTGAGGATGTAACCGAGCAATGCCTGGCCGTCGGCCGAACCGCCGTCCGCGGCGCGGCGCGCCCATTTCTCGGCGGCAGCGAAGTCGGGCTGCACGGCGGCATTGGCGGAGAACAGATTGGCCGCCGCGCCGCTTGGCAGCCCACCGGCATCCGTCGCCATGCCATGAATGTACAGCGTCGCCAGCAGCGCCTGGGCTTCGACATAGCCCTGATTGCCGGCGCGCTGGAGCCAGCGGGCGCCCTGGGCACGGCTGGCCGGCACGCCAACGCCTTCAAGATAGCAGCGGCCGACGCGGAATTCGGCTTCAGCAATTCCAACGGTTGCCGCACGCACCAGTAGCGGGAACGCCCGCTTGATCTGACCTTTTTCGGCTAGACGCACGCCTCGCCGCAGAGCGCTCCGCGGCGAGGCCATCCCGACCAGGTGATCGACTATGGTCATCGTGTCAGGCCCGGACGCCGCCCGGCAGACAGGCCCCGCATCGCGTCATGGTTCGCGCATGCCCTCCGCGGTGACCGGCAAGATGCGTTCCAGCAGGTATTGCAACACCGTCCGCTTGCCGACTTTCACGTCGGCGGTTACCGGCATGCCGGGCATCAGACGGAAGCCGGACGGCACGTCGTGCAGCGCCACCCGATCGATGGCAATGCGCGCCCGGTAATACGGCTGGGTGCTGCCGCCGCCCATCGTCGACAGCGGCACCGCGCCGGTCGGATTGCGCTGATCGTCCTGTGCCGTGAAGCTGTCCGCGCTGACGACGCGGACCGTGCCGTATGCCATGCCATACTGGGTGAACGGGAAGGTGTCGAACTTGAGGGCCACCGGATCGCCGACATGCACGTAACCGTCGTCGGAGCCGAGGATGTCGGCTTCCACCTCCAGCGGCGCGTCGGACGGCACCAAGGTGATGAACTGCTGGCCCACTTGCAGCACCGAACCGACCGACACCTTGGCGATCGTCAGCACCGTCGCATCGCGATCGGCACGCAATTCGACGAGTTGACGATGCAACTGCGCCTTGTTCAGCGCCTCGCGTGCGTCGGACAGCTTGCTGGTCGCGTCGGACAGCTTGTCGGCGAGTTCGGCGTGCCAGTTCTGCACATAGGTGTTGCGCTCGGCAAGCGACGCGGCAAGGTCGCGCTGCGCGCCCATGGCCTGCTCCTGCGCGCCCGCCAGGTTGCGCGCCATCTCCGCCCGGTTGTCCATCGCCGCCAGCGTGTTCAGCCGGCTGCCGACTTGCAGTTTCTCCAATTCGCGCCGCATCTGCTCCACGCTCTGCGCCACCGCGAGACGGTCGCGGTAGCCGGCTGCGTCCGAGTTGGCGCGCGCAATGGCCTGGATCAGGCTATCGGCCTTCTGTCTGTAGTTCTCCAGCGTGTAGTCGAACTCGGCCTTACGCTGGGCGTAGATCGCTGCCTGCAACGAGAGGTTGGGATCCAGGCCGGTATAGCTGAACGGCTTATCGCTCACCTCCGCCTGCATGCGCTCGACCTGCGCTTGCAGACTTGCCACCTGCGCGGCGCTGGCACCGAGATCGGCGGCGGCGAAGGTCGGATCCAATCGCGCGAGGATCTGGCCGGCATGAACCGCTTCGCCCTCTCGCACATCGATCGACCGGACGATCGCCGTGTCCAGCGGCTGCACCACCAGGGTCGGGTTCTTCGACACGACCTTGGCCTGCGCGGTCACCACCTGGTCAACCTTGATCAAGGCCATCGCCGTTATGCAGGCGACAAACATGCTGGTGACCAGCCATGCCGTGTGCTGGGCCTTGCGCGGCACCGGATAGTTAATGATCGCCGTGGACGGCGACTGGAACTCCAGGATCACCGGCAGCGTGGGGTCGTGTCGCTCGGTGACGACCAGGGCGCGGTCAGTCGCCTTGGACGAGGGTCGGGGCAATAGCTGCATGACGGGGACCTGTGCTATCCATGAAACGAGTTTGCTGAGCCCAGAGCTGGCGATACACCAGGCAGCGCTCGAGCAGGGTCTGGTGCGGCGCGACGTCCTCCACCTTGCCCTTCTCCAGCACCATGATCTGGTCGCATTCGGTGAGCGAGGAAAGGCGGTGGGAGACGATCACCATCGTCCGGCCACGCGCGATGCGCAGCAGGTTGGCGTTGACCAGCGCCTCGCTCTCCGGATCCAGCGCGCTGGTGGCTTCATCCAGGATGAGGATGCGGGGATCGGTGATCAGCGCACGCGCAATCGCCAGGCGCTGCCGTTGGCCCCCCGAAAGGTTGGGCGAGCCTTCCTCGATGTAGGTTTCGTAGCCGTTCGGCATCCGCTCGATGAACTCCTCCGCGCCGGCGAGCCGTGCCGCGCGCACCGCGTCCTCAAGCGTGAGTCCGGGCCGGCCGGCCAGGATATTGTCGCGGATCGAGCCGCGAAACAGGAAGTTGTCCTGCAATACCACGCCGAAGCTCGACCGCAGGTGACGGAGGTTGATCTCGCGCAGGTCGGCGCTGTCGATCTTCACGTAGCCGGTGTAGTCGCGGTTGATGCCCTGTAGCAGCCGCGTGATGGTGGACTTGCCGGACCCCGAACGGCCAACCAGCCCAAGCATGGTCCCTGCGGGAACCGAGAAGCTGACGCGATCCAATGCCGGCGTCTTGGTGCCGGCATAGGTAAAGGTGACGTCATCGAAGCTGATCGCGCCGGCGAATTTCGGGCGCAAGCCGCCGGACGCAGCGTCGACCTCCAATGGGCGGTTCAGCACGGAAGCGGCCTGGCCGATCGCCGCGCCGATCTCCTCGTAGTCCTCGATCAGCCGGGCCAACCCGACCAGCGGCTGCCCGACACGGTTAGACAGCATCATGAACGCGAACAGGGTGCCGACCATGTAGCCCTGTTGGTCTCCCATCGCGAGATAGGCGCCGAGCATGATGACGCCCATCCACATGAACCGTTCGACCGGTGTCACCAGGGTCTGCGGCCAGTTGGAGAGCCTGCCGAAGGCGATGCGCCACTTGCCGGCGTCGGCGACACGCTCGTCCCACACCGCCTTGCGTTGCGGTTCGAGCGCCAGCGCCTTGACCGTCTTGACGCCGTAGATCGTTTCGGCGAGCGCCGAATGCTTCTGCGTCTCGGCCTCGACCACGCGCCTGAACACGACGCGCAGCGGCCGCAGGTAGGCCACGATGATCAGCGCGATGATGCAGGCGCAGGCGACAACAATCCAGGCCAGTGTCGCATTCAGGTAGAACAGGAACGGCACCAGCACACATAGCGTGATCAGGTCGAGAAAGGTCTTCAGCAGCTTGCCGGTGATGAACTCCCGCACCTTGTTGATCTGGGTGATGTTGTACATGGTCTCGCCGGCCGGGTGCCGCTCGAAATAGTCCAGCGGCAGGCGGACCAGGCGGTTGAACACGTGCAGGCTGAGCTTGGCGTCGATGCGGACGCCGACGATCAGGATGATAAGCCGGCGCACGTATCCCAGGATGGTCTCGTAGGCGATGGCGATCCCCAGGATCGTGCTGAGCAGGATCAGCGTCGAATAGCTGTGGTGCGTCAGCACCTTGTTCACCACCGTCATGACCAGGAACGGTGGGAAGATCGTCAGCATGCTCAGAGTGAAGGAGGCGATGCCGATGTCACGCAGCGACCGCCGCTCCTTGCCGACCAGGTTGATCAGCCAGCGGAAGGAGAACGGGGCATCGGCCTCGGTCTGGCCGCGCTCGGCGCGCAGCAGGATGGCCTCGCCACTCCAGACCTCGGTCAGCCGCATCTCGTCTACCGGGACCGATGCCTCGGCGGCGGGACCACGCGGGTCCTTGAGGAAGACGACCTTGTGCTCGAGGTTGACGCCGGTGAGCAGGCCGGCGGTACCGTCGGTGAACAGCAACACCACCGGGCCGGTGTTGTTGAAGTTCATCAGGTGGCGCCAGCGCAATCGCACCGCGCGGGACCACATGCCGGTATTCTGCGCCCAGGTGGATAGCGAAGCCGCCGAAGGCTCGGTTTCACCCACCGACATGCGATATTCGGCTGGATCCAGCTCAACCCCGTGGTAGCGGCCGGCCAGGATCATGGCGAGCAAGCGTGGATGCATGGGGCCCTCGCGCGGGCCGCCAAGTGCGCCGGGGGCGCCGGCATCCGAACCGCTGCCGCCGGCGCTTGCCTCGGCTGGAACCGGGGGCGACGACTGGCGGTCCTGCCCGGGCGGGCCGGCGGTTGTTCCGTCACTTATATCCACGAGCAATCCCTCTCAGAGGCGTTTCAAACGGCAACAAAATTGCGCCCCGATCCGTGCTTTTCCCGCGTGTCGCGCCGAATGGAAAGTCGGTCCTGCCGGTCCGGGCAAGACGATCCGGTCGCCGCACGGTTTGACCACAACTTCTGGTGGTCCTTGGTTCACGGGGCGAGTATGCCCCACCGCATGAGGCGATTTCAACTTATTCCTTGATTTCGCGGACGAACCGGCCCGTGCTGCGGCGACGCCCGGAGATTTGCAGCGCTGCCGGGGCTCCGCCACCTTGTGCCGGCGGGCATCTGGTCTGGTGGGCAATAGGCGTAATCGGGTGGCAGGTATGCGAGGAGCAGATCCATGGTAGCGATCGAGGACACTGTAGGCGCCTTTGTTCCCGGGCCGCGGGCCGAGCGCGCCCCGCTCGGCACTGGGCGGCTGTCCGGCCTCAGCTTCGCAGTGAAGGATCTGTTCGACCTCGCCGGCGCGATGACGACGTTCGGCAATCCGGATTGGGCCAGCACCCACACCCCCGCTATCGCCACGGCGCCTGTGGTGCTGGCGTTGCTCCAGGCCGGCGCGTACCTGGCCGGCAAGACGAAAACCCAGGAACTCGCCTATGGCCTGACCGGGGAGAATGTCTGGCACGGGACCCCGACCAATCCCGCCGCGCCGGACCGCTTCCCGGGTGGATCGAGTTGCGGCTCGGCCGCTGCCGTGGCGGGGTCGCTGGTGGATTTCGCGCTGGGCTCGGATACCGGCGGCTCGGTGCGCATTCCGGCGAGCTATTGCGGCCTGTTCGGCATCCGTCCCACGCAGGGAGCGATCAGCCTGGCCGGCGCCTGCGCGCTGGCGCCGAGTTTCGATACCTGCGGTTGGTTTGCCCGCTCTGCCGCCTTGTTATCCGGGGTTGGCGAGGTGCTGTTGGCTGGCCCGCGCCGCGGCGCCGAGGGCCCGCTGCTGCGCCCCGAGGAAGCCTGGGTGAATGCCCAGCCGGAGGTGGCAGAGGCGCTGCGCCCGGCACTGGAGAAGCTCGAGCAAATCCGTGGCCGCTCGGTGGGGGTGCGTATCGCGCCGGAGGGGATCGACAGCTTTTTCGACCATTTCCGCACGGTGCAGGCGGAGGAGGCCTGGGCGACGCTGGGCGGATGGGTCGAAACGACGCGGCCCCGCTTCGGCCCCGGCATCGGCGAGCGCTTCGCCGCGGCGAAGGCGACCGATCCGGCGATCGCCGCACCTGGCCGCGCGTTCCGCCGGGTCCTGCAGGCGCGCATCCGTCCGTTGCTGTCCGGCGGCGCGGTGATGGTTTACCCCACGAGCCCCTGCATCGCGCCATCGCTGCGCGCCACCCGTGACGAGCAAGACAGGGTGCGGCAGGCGACGGTCGGGGTGACGGCGATTGCCGGATTCTGCGGCTTGCCGGAAATCACGCTGCCGGCGGCCCGGGTGCATGGCGCCCCGGTCGGACTGTCGCTGGTCGCCGGCCCGGGCCACGATCGCGCCCTGCTGGCTCTGGCGTGCGACGCCGCCGCCGTGCTGGGATTGCCGGTCTGAGTCGCACGTTCCTCCCTCTCCCCTTGAGGGAGGGGGAGAAAGTGTGCCCGCCCGCCGCCTACCGAGAAGGAACTCCGCGATGCAGGTGCGCCCCGCCACGCCCGCCGATCTCCCCGAGATCCAGTCGATCTACGCATTTCACGTGCTGCACGGCACCGGCACATTTGAGGAGGTGCCGCCGTCGGTCGAGGAAATCGCCGAACGGTTCGACAAGGTGACGTCGCAGGGCTGGTCCTGGCTGGTGGCGACCGATGCGACCGGGGTGCTGGGCTTCGCCTATTACACGCAGTTCCGCGACCGCTCGGCGTATCGCTACTGCGTCGAGGACAGCGTCTATGTGCGCGAGGACGTGCGCGGCCAGGGCGTCGGCAAGGCGCTGGTGGTGCAGTTGATCGCGGACGCCTCGGCGCGCGGCGCGCGGCAGATGGTCGCGGTGATCGGCGATTCGGAGAATGTCGGCTCGATCGGGGTGCATGCCAGCCTGGGCTTCCACATGGTCGGCACGATGCGGGCGGTGGGGATCAAGTTCGGGCGCTGGCTGGATGTGGTGTCGATGCAGCGTGCGCTGGGCCGCGGCGACGCGGATCTGCCGTGATTGGAGCCGGAGAACCTCTCCCGTCTGCGGCGGGAGAGGTCGAGGCGCGAAGCGGCGAGGGTGGGGGGCGTAACGCACCGGCGCCGGTGCGTTACGCCCCGCACCCTCGTCGCGCACGCGTCTCGAGCTCTCCCGCAGACGGGAGAGGTGTACGGGAGCTCTGGCTGATGGCGGCGTACGGCTTCGTTGCCGGACTGCCGCTGCCGCTGTCCGGCTTCACGTTGCGACTCTGGCTGTCGGAAGGCGGCGTATCGCTCGCGGTCATCGGGCTGACCGCGAATATCGGGCTGGCCTATTCGCTGAAGTTCCTCTGGGCGCCGCTGCTGGACCAGGCGCCGCCGCCCGGCCCCCTGCGCCGCTTCGGCCGGCGGCGCGGCTGGCTGCTGGCGATCCAACCCGCGCTGGTGCTGGCGGCGGCGCTGCTGGCGCTGTCCAACCCGGCCGCCGTGCCGCTGGCGTCGCTCGCGGCGGGGGCGCTGGTCGCGTTCCTGTCCGCCAGCCAGGACATCGTCGTCGATGCCTGGCGCATCGAGCTATTCCCCGCCCGCCTGCAAGGCGCGGCAATGGCGGCCTATGTCTGGGGCTATCGCGTCGCGCTGCTGATCGCCACCACCGGCGTGATCGGCGCGGCCGGCACCATCGGCTGGCACGCCTCCCTGCTCTGCGTGGCGGCGCTGATTGCACTTGGCGTGCCCGTGACGCTGCTGGCGCCCGAGCCGTTCGGCGAGGCGAGGCGAGCGGTCGCAGGGTTCGCCGCACGCCTGCGGCACGCGGTGCTGGAGCCACTGGTGGAGTTTTTCGCCCGGCCCGGCGCGGGGGAAATCCTTGCCTTCGTCGCGCTGTTCAAGCTTGGCGAGGCAATGGCCGGCATCATGACCGCGCCGTTCTACCGAGCGCTCGGCTTCAGCCGCGATGCGATAGCCGCGACGGGTCCGTTCTCGCTGGTGGCGACGCTGGCGGGGATCACGCTGGGCGGCTGGCTGGTGGCCCGCATCGGCGTCGGCCGCGCGCTGCTGTGGACCGGCTGGGTGCAGACCGTCGCGATGGCGATGTACGTGCTGCTGTCCTGGTCCGCCGGCGACCACCGCGTGCTGTATGGCACCGTCGCCACCGAGGCCTTCGCTCAGGGCATGGCCGACGCCGCCTTCATCACCTACCTGTCGGGGCTTTGCTCCATGGCGTTCACCGCGACGCACTATGCGCTGCTGTCATCGCTCGCCGCTCTGACGGTGCACACGCTGGGTGGGTTCTCCGGCGTGCTGGCCGGCGCGCTGGGCTGGACGCGGTTCTACACGCTCTGCGCGTTCGCCGCGCTGCCGGCCATGCTACTGATGCTGCGATTGCTCCGCCGGTATCCGCCGGCGGAGCAACGCATTAGCGGCAGCGCCGTCAGCAGCAGCCCCTGAAGCGGCCCTTGCCGATGGCGTAGCGGGCGTCCTGCCGCTCGCGGAAGAACTCCTGGTAGTTCATGATCGGTTGGCCCGGATGGTTGGTTTGCCGGTGCGTCACGTAGGTCTGGTAGTCCGGCACGCCGACCATCAGCCGGGCGGTCTGCACCACCATCTCGCAGACCAGCCGCACTCGTCCCGTTGTCATCTCAGTCATCGCCTGCTCCTGCCAACAGGCCGGGGCCGACCTCGTGTGTCGTGCTCTTCGGAGTACCCATCGCCTTGCGGCAATGAATGATCCCGTAGACCACCATCGTCACCACCAAGGCCGCGAACAAGCCGGCCAGCGTTGCATCGACGTAGTCGTTGAACACGATCTGACCCATCTGATGCATCGTCTTGGCCGGAGCGAGTGTCGTGCCCGCGGCCATCGCGCTACCGAACTTCAACGCGTGAGCGACGAAGCCCACCGCCGGATCCGGGCTGAACACCTTCTCCAGGCCCGCCGTCACGGTGCAGGCGACCAGCCAGACCGTCGGCACGATGGTAACCCAGGCGTAGCGCTCGCGCTTCATCTTGAACAGCACGACCGTGCACAGCGTCAGCGCGATCGCCGCGAGCATCTGGTTGGCGGTGCCGAATAGCGGCCACAAGGTCCAGATGCCTCCCAGGGGATCGAGCACGCCCTGGTACAGGATATAGCCCCACAGCAGGCATGCGAAGGCCGATCCGACGATGTTGTTGGTCCACGACTCGGTCGCCTTGAACGCGGGCACCACGTTGCCGACCAGATCCTGGATCATGAAGCGGCAAACCCGCGTGCCGGCGTCCACCGTGGTGAGTATGAACAGCGCCTCGAACAGGATGGCGAAATGGTACCAGATACCCATCAGCATCTTGCCGCCGAGGAAACCGGACAAGATGGTGGCCATGCCCACCGCCAATGTCGGCGCGCCCCCGGTGCGCGACATGATCGAGGCCTCGCCCACGTCATGCGCCGTCTGGGTCAGCAGGTCCGGGGTCACGGTGAAGCCCCAGGAGGTGATCACCTGCGCCGCATGGACGGGGTCGGCGCCGATCAGCCCGGCCCCGCTGTTCATGGCGAAATACACACCGG
>Ga0181521_10002943_pt1 | contig 20270 bp, 13 predicted proteins | sample PEATcosm2014_Bin_32_FD_119764 | JGI IMG/M metagenome (GOLD analysis project Ga0181521, IMG submission 119764) | Peatland microbial communities from MTU Mesocosm Facility, Houghton, MI, USA - PEATcosm2014_Bin02_60_metaG | ecosystem: Environmental > Terrestrial > Soil > Wetlands > Peat | place...
CCCGACCGACGCCGATATCGATGGCGCGATGAGCGGCAACCTATGCCGTTGCGGCATTTACAGCCGCATCCGCGCCGCCATTCACCAAGCTGCCGCCGACATCGGAGAGCAAGCATGAATGCCAGGGACACCATGACCGGCACTTCGCGCCGCGACTTTTTGCACACCGTCGCCGGCGTCGGCGGCGGTTTGATCATTGGCCTCACCCTACCCTTGGCCACGCGCCGGGGCGCGGCGGCGGCGGCGCAGTCCAATGAGGTCAATGCCTTCGTCAAGATCGACGGCGAGGGAACCGTGACCTTGATCATGCACAAGTCCGAAATGGGCCAAGGCGTCTATACGGGTCTCGTGCAACTGCTCGCCGAGGAGCTGGACTGCGACCTCAAACGAGTGCGCATCGAGACGGCGCCGGTGGCCGCCGTCTACAACAATCCGATGATCCCGGTGCAATTCACCGGCGGCAGCATGAGTATCGCGTCGTGCTGGACCGGCCTGCGGGTCGCCGGGGCGGCAGCTCGGATGATGTTGATCGCCGCTGCCGCGCAGAGCTGGCAGGTCAGCGTCGACTCCTGCCGCGCCGAGCAGAGTTTCGTCTACGGCCCTGGCGGCCGCAAGGCAGGCTACGGGCGACTGGCGGCGGCGGCCGGCAAACTCGCGGCGCCCGATCCGAGCACGATACGCCTCAAGCCGCGGACCGAATTCACGGTGATCGGCAAGCCGATCAAGCGGATCGAAGTCGCCGAAAAGATCAATGGCAGCGGCAAGTTCGGTTTGGACGTAGTCCTACCCGGGATGGTGCGCGCAGTCATCGCGAGACCCCCCGCGCTCGGCTGCACGCCGCAGAGCGTCGATGATGCGGCGGCGCGAGCCGTCCGCGGCGTAATCACCGTGGTCGCGTTGAGTGCGGGCATCGCGGTCGTCGCTCAAAATACTTATGCGGCGCGCAAGGGCCGAGACGCGCTCTTGATTGATTGGCGACCAGGACCGGGCTCGACGCTCGATACGGAGCAAATGCGCGCCGACTATCAAAAATTGTCACTGACCGAAGCCTCTCTGATCGCGCGCAACGACGGCGACGTCGGGCCGATTCTGCGCGGTAGCGGCCCCGGGCATCTGGAAGCGTTCTATGAGGTGCCGTTTCTGGCGCACGCGACCATGGAACCGCTCAATTGCGTTGCGGATTGGCGTGCCGATCGCTGTGACGTATGGACCGGAACGCAGATGCAATCGCCCGATCGAGCGGCCGCCGCCGCAGTTGCCGGCTTGCCCGCCGACAAGGTGTTCATCCACACGATGTTGCTGGGCGGCGGCTTTGGGCGACGCGCGAATCCGAGCAGCGACTTCGTGTGTGAGGCCGTGGAGCTGTCGAAAAAACTCGCCAAACCCGTGCAGATCGTTTGGACTCGCGAGGACGACATGCACGGCGGGTTTTATCGGCCGCAATGGGCGAATCGCCTCAAAGCAGCGCTCGCTTCGGACGGTAAACCGCTTGCGTGGCAGCACACGGTAGTGGGGCAATCCATCATGGCGGGAACCTTCATGCAAGGCATGGTGCAGAAAGGCATCGACCCGTCGTCGGTCGAAGGCGCCGCCGATCTGCCCTACGAGGTCCCCAATCTGCGCGTGGATTTGCATACCACGACGGCGCCGGTCAAGGTGCTGTGGTGGCGCTCGGTGGGCCATTCGAACACGGCTTTCGCGGTTGAGAGCTTCATCGACGAATGCGCCGCCGCGGCGGACCGGGATCCTATGGAATATCGGCGCTCGCTGTTGGGTGAGCGGCAGGGGCGTCATCGGGCGGTGCTGGAGCTGCTCGCCGAGAAATCCGGTTGGGGTCAGCCGCTGTCGCCCGGACGAGCGCGCGGCATCGCGATTCACGAATCCTTCGGCAGCGTAGTCGGCGAGGTCGCGGAGGTTTCAATGCAGGAGGGCCTCCCGCGCGTGCACCGCGTCGTCGCCGTGATCGACTGCGGCATCGCCGTCAATCCGCAGATGATCGCCGCGCAAATCGAGAGCGCCGTCAATTACGGTTTGTCCGCGGCGCTTTACGGTGAAATCACCTTCGCAGCGGGTAAACCCCAACAAGCGAATTTCGACACCTATCAAGTGATGCGCATCGACGAAGCGCCCACGGTCGAGACTCACATACTACCCAGCGAATCGCCGCCGTCAGGCGTGGGCGAACCCGGTCTGCCGCCGATTGCGCCTGCGGTAGCCAATGCGATCTTTGCACTCACCAAAAAGCGCGTGCGGCGGTTACCCATGGTTCGCGGTGGCCAGTTCACTGCTTGAGCGTCGAACCCTCTGGATCGACCAGACACATTAGGCGGTGGTGACCAATTTGTCGGCCGTGAGTTCGGCACCGCCATTCCAGGTGTTCACCGTCGCCTCGTAGAAGGCCAGTTCCTTGAGCAGATCTTCCAGCGGCTGTGCCTTGCCCATGGCAAAGCCCTGTCCATAGTCGACACCCAGGTCCGCCATGCGCGCGCGCAAGACATCCGTCTCGACGTATTCCGCGATGGTCTCCATGCACATGACCTTCGCCAGCTGAGCAATGGCTTTGATCATCGACTCGGAGCGGGTATTGGTCAGCGAATCGCGGACGAAACTGCCGTCGATCTTCAGATAGTTGACCGACAGGTCCTTCAAGTAGGCCAGCGAGCTGACGCCGGTGCCGAAATCGTCGAGCGCGAACTGGCAGCCCAGCTGCTGCAGCGTGCGCAAGAAGTTCTGCGCCTTCTCCAGATTGCCGATGGTCGCGGTTTCGGTCAGTTCAAAGCACAAGACGTTCGCCGGCAGCTTGCTCGACTTGATTTGATCGACCACGAACTGCAGGAATGTCTCATCCTGCAATGATTGTCCCGACAGGTTGATGGCGAAGCGCGCGATCTCCTCGCCCACCAACGCGCTGTGCTCACCGAGCAGCTCGCAGGCACGGCGCACCACCCAGCGATCGACCGTCGGCATGAGCTGATAGCGCTCCGCCGACGAGAGAAACTTGGCGGGCGGAATGATTTCGCCGCGATCGCCCAGCATGCGAATCAGCAATTCGAAGCGCGGTCGCCCATAGTTGCCGCGGAGCGGGAGAATCGGTTGCGCATCGAGCCTGAAACTGTCGTGCCCCAGGGCGTCGCGCAGCTTGCCGATCACCAGGATGTCGGTATGGCGCCTGATGATGCTTTGATCGGAGTCCTGAAATACCTCCACCCGATTGCGGCCGCGATCCTTGGCTGCTTTGCAGGCTATTTCAGCGGTCGCCAAGGCATGCGCGAGGGCGTTTTCGGAACGACCTACGGGAGCCACACCGAGGCATACGGAGACCTCGAATGAGCCTTGCCCGGCGCGCGGCACGATGGCGGCGGCGCCCGCGCGAATGAGCTCGGCGGTCGCCGCAGCCGACTCCAATCCCGCATTCGGAATGAGCGCAGCCAAGCGGTCTCCCGAGATGCGCGCCGAGACGGCGGTTCCGGGCAGCGCCTTTGCCATGCGAGCCGCGACGCTGGCTATCACGTCATCGCCCACATGCATGCCGAAGGTTTCGTTGATGACGTGCAGGCGATCGATGTCCAGATAGAGAATGCTATGCGTGCTCGACGCAGCGGAAGTTGCCAGCAGGGCCGCGACCTGCCGTTCAAACGCGTGGCGAGTCATGAGGCCCGTGCTGGAATCATATTGAGCCTGAATGATCATCGTCACTTTCTTCGCCAGCAGCTCGGCGATGCGCGTTTGATGCGAATCGAAATCATGGGCGCTGGGCGGATTGAAGAGCGCGAGCACCCCCATGACGCGTTCCGACGGATGGCGCACGGGGCAGGCCAAGATTTTATACGGCGCCGCCACTTCGCTGGCCACTTTGGAAATATGATTGACGACGATGGTGCGCTGTTGCAGATGCATCCACGCGATCAAATGCTGCTGCGCGCGCTGCAACGACTCCGGTGCCATGGGATGTCCGCTGCGCGTCATCGACAAGGATATGCCCTTGTCGGGGACCCAGAGCGCCGCGAGCGCACAGCCCATGTGCTCGAGGCCGGTTTTCAAAATGAGATCGAACTCGTCCACGTCGCCGGTCGCGGTTTGATTCGACGACATCTCCAGCATCAGCGACAGATCGCGTTCGCGGATGCCGAGATCTCGCTCGCGCGAGCCTAGTTTCGAACGCAGGGACAATTCGCGACGCAGACATTCCAATGCCGGCTGCACCATCTGTCGCACGTAGGGCAGCGGCCGGCCCTCCGTGCGAGCGCCCGACAGCCGCGCGAGCAGCGAAACGACACCGAGCAGCTCGACGTGCTCACCGCGCACCGCGAACGAGTACATGGCGCGATCGGCGTCGATACGCACGATGCCGGCATACTCGGTGGGGTCCGTCAGGGCATTGGAAATCGCATCTTTCACGACCTCGAGGTCATCGCCGAGATCCCAGTCATCCGACGCCCAGAGCAGGTTGGCGAAACCGTCGTGCACGACCACCCCGCGCAGGCTCGGCATGAGCATTCTGAGCAAGCGACCATAAGGTTCGAAGGACGCCGCTGTGGTATCGGACTCGACGGCGATAGATTTGATGTCCAGCACTGCAGCCAGCCTTGATATTCAGTGAAATTCTTATGAATGTGAGGCAAACGCCGCTGCACATCCTTGACGGACGTCGCAGTTCAACGCGGGACTTATGTCGCGTGCGGCCGGGGATTGACAATAAACAGCCGCGGCTGTGATCCAGTTCCTTTGTTTACTTGGGACCGCGAGCCCGGCGCGCAATGAGCCCCAGGAGATGCCGCCCGCCCGGAATGCGGACCAAGCGAAATACCCGTCGCCAAAAGCGTCGCGCGGCATGATCGAGCTCTACCAACGGCAAGTCGTCGTAGAGACGCGGCAGCGGTTCATGGATGACGGCATGGCGTGCCGTCAGAACCCGAGTCCCCGCGGTCGAGGTGAGCGTCAGCAGCACCCCGTCGCGGCCCCATTCGAATTCGACCGCGGAGATGCGCGAGTCGCGCAAGGCCTGTGTCGCATTGGACTCCACGCCCCTCAAGTAAATTTCGGGACCGGCAGGCACGCCGGTCGTCAGACGCCAGGCCCCCGACCCCGCGTCCCGACCGAGGAATTCCCCGCAAACGGTGCGCCGCATTTTCGTGTTCATTGCTTCTAACCAGGCGGCGACCGGGGGATATCTGAAAACCTGTCAAACGACAATGCGATCCGGCACGGGCTGCGCCGTCGCGGCGAACCTGCGGATGGGTAGTTGCATAACGAACGTCGAGCCCACGCCCTCTCGGCTTTCGACCTCGATCGATCCGTCATGAAGCTTTAGTACCATCGCGACCAGATGAAGCCCCACGCCGGTCCCGGCTATCCCGGTGGCGTTGCCGCCGCGGAAATATCGCTCGAACAGGTGCTCGCGATCCCGCTCTGGAATGCCCATGCCACGATCCCGCACCGCTAATATCACGCGATTGGGCGCTGTGCGCGTCGAAAGCTCGACGAGACTACCCGGTGGCGAGTACTTGACCGCATTCGAAACCAGATTGCTCACGGCGTGGAAGAGCAACTTCGGGTCTCCCTCGATCGTATCCGGCAGATCCTCGAAATCTTCGTGAATGATCGCGCCGTGAGTCATTTCGCGGTGAAGTTGGCAGATCTCGCGCAGCAGCGCCCCAAGCTTGACCTCCGTGGGGTGGAAGACCCCTTCACCGTCGAGCAATCGGGATGCTCCCAGCAGGCCATCCATGATGCTGGTCATTCGTAGCACCGCGCTTCGTATTCTTGCCCCGCGCTCGGCGATGTCCGCCGGATCCAACCGATCTTTCATCTTGATCAGGCGCTGCGCCTGGCCGTCGATTACCGTCAATGGGGTTCGGAACTCGTGGGAGGTCATTGCGACGAAGTTGTCTTGCTGGGCGGTCAGACGTCGTTCGCTGTCCAGGGCGGCTTCCAGCGTGGCAGCCTGCTCGAGCAAACGCCGCTGGGTAGCCATCAATGCCACGGCATTGTCGCGAAACACGACCACCGACCGGGCCATTTCGCCAATCTCATCGCCGCGCCTAGCGCCTGAAATTGTTACGTTGGTGTTGTGACCAGCAAGCGCGTGCATTCGCGCCGAAAGTTCCAAAAGCGGATTTGAGATCGAGTGCGTTATGTAGACGATCGCTGCGACCAGTAAGCAGGTCGCTACCAACATCGCCGCGATGATCAGTGTCCGAGCCCGTTGGTACGTGACCGCCGCGCGCTCGGTCGCTTCGTGCGCGCGGGCGACGGTTTGGTCAGTCAGCCGCCCCAGCGTATCGCTCGAGATATCAAAGGCGCGCCGGGACATCGTCATGTACTTGCGCACCGCCTCGGCCTTTTGCCCGGCTCGCGATAGCGCCAGCACCTCACTCGCAATCTCCTTGTAGGCAGCCCACTGCTCGGCGAATTCGTCGTAGATAGCGCTCTCGGCGCTGTCCTGCGGTATCGATTCGTAGCCGCGTTGGCTGCGCGAGACGGTGGCATCGAGCGAAGCGATCTCCTTCTCGCTTGCTACAATTTCCCCGGGCGTTGTCGACAGCAGATGCGTCCCTTCGGCTGTCCGGTAGTCCGACATGTAATTATTAAGATCGCCCAGCAGCCGTGTGTCCTGCAGCCAATGATTGCGAATCTCATCGGACACCCGATTGACTTCGGCGAGCCGCTGGATGCCGAAGGCGCCGAGACCGATGACCAGCAGGAGGAATAGCGCAAAGACTACCGAAAGGCGCAGTCGGATCGAACCCGGCTTGATCCAATGCGCCCACCGCGCTGGCTGGGTGGGCGCGGTACGCAGGCGCGGCGTCGAAGCCACACCGATCGGAGCTTCAGGCGCTGTCACCGCCGCACCGCGCTCATGGGTTGATCAGCCGCCCGGACGTCGCTTTGGCCACTGCCTCGATTCGCGTCGTGGCATTCAGTTTGCGACAGGCATTCTCGATATGGAAGTCTACCGTGCGCTTGCTGAGACCCAAGGTGGCCGCGATTTCGGCCGATGTCTTGCCCCGCGCCGACCAGGATAGACATTCCACCTCTCTCTCGTTGAGATCGGCGAGACGGGACAACACCTCGTTGCGTGCGACTCGACTGAGACGCGCCTCAATAATCGTGGCGAGAATCTCGAAATCAATCGGTTTCGTCACATAGTCATCCGCGCCGAGACGACGACCCTTCAGTTCACTGGCGCGATCGACGAACGCAGTCAGGAAGACGAACGGCACGGCGTCGAACTTTGGCGCCAGCGCTGTTAGTCGCTCGAGGACTTCGAACCCCGTCATGCCGGGCATGCTGACGTCACACAGGACGAGATCGGGAGCGGTCTTCAGTATCGCGTCAAGCCCCGCCAAGCCATTCAGAGCGATGGTCACGGCAAAGCCGCGCTCCTGGAGGTCCTCCGCGATCAGCGCGGCCGTCTCCGGATCGTCCTCGATGCAGAGAATTCTTTTCGCCGTCGAAGTCATGGTGATGCAACCTATCGGCAAATGGACAGAGCCGTCGCCGGCATCCAGAGGCACGGGCCGTTAATTATGCGCCGCCAGCCGATCCTCGGCACCCAGACTCGCTCGACGCGGAGGAAGGTCTGGCGCAGCCACTGGTGGGCCGCCGGGTTGCTCGGCCGAGCTGGGTGTGACCTTGCGATTCCACCAGCCGCCGCCGAGCGCCTGATAGAGTGCGGCCGTATCACCGAATCGCGTGGCCTGAGCCTGGACCCGGCCGAGCAAGGCCTGCTGATACGACGTCTCGGCGGCGAGGTCCGTTAGGTAGTCCGTGTAGCCTTCCTGCATCCGCTCGTGCGTCAGATCGAGAGTCACTTTGGCGGCGCGCTCCGCCTCGGCCGCCGCCGCCAGGGCGTCAGCATCGGATAGCATCGCGTGCAGCGTATCCGCAACGTTCTGGTAGGCCGTAATGACGGTGTTCTGATAGTCCGCCGCGGCCTGCAGCAGCGCCTGATCGGCGGCGCGCTTCGTGTGCAGCAGGGTGCCTCCGGCAAACACCGGCTGCGTCACGCCGCCAATCAGATCCCAGAACGGCCCGCCGGAGCGAAACAGCCACGGGAACGTCGTCGCCGCCCCGCCGACCGCGCCCGTGATGGAGAACTGAGGGAGCATGGCGGCGACCGCGATGCCGACCTGGGCATTGACCGAACGTAGTTGCTCCTCGGCGGCGCGCACATCCGGTCGTTGTTCGATGATCGTCGATGGCAAACTCAGGGGGAGGTTCGGCGGAAGCTTCAGCGACGCAAGGTCAAAGGTCTCCTCGGTCTCCCGGTTGGGCAGATTCCCTTCTAGGCCGCGAATCAAGTCGCGGGTCTGTTCGAATTGTTTTTCGAGCGGAGGCAGCAATTGCTTGGCCTGCGCCAACGCCGACTCCTGAGCCGCCACGTCGATTCTCATGGCATAGCCCAGCCGGAACTTGTCGCGCAGGACCTGCAGTGACTTTTCGTTGTAGTCGATAATGTCCTTGACCGCGGCAATCTGCGCGCGCGTTGACGCTTCCTGAATCGCAGCCGCTACGACGTTCGACGCGAGCGTGACGTAAGTCGCCTCGAGCTGGAAGCGCTGCATCTGCGCCTGCGCGTCCAACGACTCCACCTTCCGCCGGTTGCTCCCGAACACATCCGGGACGAAGCCCACCGTCAATTGCGCGGTGTGAAAGTTGTAGTAGAGCGGCTCATTGTGGGGCGGTGGAGCGGGAGACGGATTCTGATACGCAATGATTGACGATCCGTTTCCCTGGACACCGGGAGCGCTGGTGCCGGTCAGATTGCCCGCCAGCTTCTGCCGCTCAAAATTATAGTTCGCGGCAACCGTCGGGAAGAAGTAACCCTGCTGCGCATAGACCAGTTCTTGCGCCTCGCGGAGCGCGGCCTGTGCGGACCGAATCGTGGGGTTTGCACGCAATGCCTTCTCGACCACGGAATTCAGCGCCGGACTGCCAAACGCCTCCCACCACTGAAACGGCACGTCCTGCCCCAATACGAAGCGTTGGGCATCGCCACCGAGCGTGCTGACCGCAGCGGTTCCCTCCGGCAGCGGCGTCGGCGTGTAGCCCGCACCGGCGGGCGCATCGGGTTTGTGGAAATTTGGACCCACGGCGCATCCGGCAACGGCCGCGACGGTGGCCGCTGCGAGGGCAACGCTGGAACGACGTGTAGCGGAGATAGGCAAGGGCGTGATCACTCGCGCAAGCTCGATCGTTTAGGGGATGGGCGCCGGATCGAATTCTGAGCCTTGCGCATGCGCTGGTGCACCGTGATGAATGACAGTACCGCTGTGAGTCGTCACAGTGACGCGGGTTCGCATATCTGGACATGCTCTCATTTCGTTCGGAACGAGGTCCGGCCATGCCCTATTTGCATTTTTCTTTGCGACGCAGCACGAGACGCGCCTGGCTGTGCACGGCTGCCGGGGCGACCGCCGCGATCATCGCGGTGGGCGGTTGCTCGGCTTCGGGCGACAAGTCGGTGGCGCCTGCTGCAACTGGTGACTCGGCTGTTCAGAGCGTGCAATTGACGGATTCGCAGCTGGGGTCGATCAAGCTCGGATCGGTCGTCGACCGTGAGTTCCCAATCGAGAAGGAGGCCGTGGGTAGCATCGATTTCAACGAGAACCTGAACGTCCAGGTCTTCACACCCTACCAGGGCAGGGTACTTCAGACGTTTGCCGACCTCGGCGATGAGGTGAAACAGGGCCAGACCCTGTTCACGATCGAAAGTCCTGACTTCATTCAAGCTGAATCGAATCTGATTTCCGCGGCCGGGGTGCTCGCTCAGACCACGAGCGCGCTGACACGTGCCAAGCAGCTGTACACGGTGAAAGGCATCGACCAGAACGACTTCGAGACGGCGGTTGCCAATCAGCAGAGCGCCGAGGGAGCACTCCGGGCGGCGCGTAACGCCGTCGCCATTTTCGGCAAGACGGAAGCGCAGATCGACCAGATTGTCTCGGCACGCCGGGTCGAAACGGCCCTCGTCGTGAAAAGCCCGATTACCGGACGGATCACGGCACGGAATGCAGCGCCGGGACTGCTCGAGCAGCCGGGAGTTCCGCCGGCCCCGTATTCGGTCGCGGACCTTTCACGGGTGTGGATGCTGGCGAATGTAATCGAGTCGGACAGCCCCGCATTCAAGGTGAATCAGGACCTTACTGTGTCGGTCCTCGCTTTACCGGGTCGAGTATTCACAGGACACATTGTGGCCATCGGCGCGGCCGTCGATCCCAATTCGCGCCGCGTCACAATCCGCTCGGAGATCAAGGATCCGCAGCACGAACTGCGGCCAGGAATGTTCGCCAACTTCGTCATTCGCACCGGCGCTCCGGTGCACGCGCCAGCCGTGCCGCTGAACGCGGTCGTGCGCGAAGGCGACGGCACCATGTCCGTCTGGGTGGTCGGCAGCGATCGCCATCGCTTCGTACGCCGGATGATCCAGATCGGTCTGCAGCGAGATGGATATGACCAAATTCTGGATGGTCTGCGCACCGGCGAGACGGTCGCCATCGACGGGGCGATATTGCTCAGCAACATGCTTTTCGGCGGAGCCTCGTGAGTCCCTGCGCCGACCCGGCCTCGCCCACGCGTGCTGACAAAGAGCGTCAGTGCTGAAGCGCATTCTGGTGTTCGCGCTGATGCGCCGGACGATCATTCTGCTCGGTCTGTTCGTATTCCTATGCGCCGGCGTTATCGCATTCGCCAAACTGAACATCGAGGCCTATCCGAACCCAGCGCCAGTGATCCTGGAAATCACGGCGCAAGCGGCCGGTCTGTCCGCCGAGAAGATGGAGAAGTACTACACGACGCCGATGGAAATCGGCCTGTATTCCACTCCCGGCATCGACAACATCCGCTCGACATCGTTCTATGGCCTGTCCTTCGTCCGGGTCACGTTCAAATACGGGGTCGACTACTACTTTGCGTACACCCAGGCCGCCTTGAGCCTGCAGCAGAATGTGTCACTGCCGGGCAACCAGGTAGCGACGATCCAGCAGTCGAGTCTGGTCGGTGAAGTCTACCGCTACCAGGTGGTCGGCCCGCCGCATTTCGGTCTGACGAATCTCCGCACAGTACAAGACTGGATCGCGCTGCGGCGACTGTCGACAATCCCCGGCGTCGTGGCGATCAATAGCTGGGGCGGAACCACCAAGGAGTTCGAGGTCGAGGCGGATCTTCACAAGCTACAGGCCTATAGCCTTACCATTTCGCAGCTGCTCAGCGCTTTCAGCAATTCCAACATCAACGTCGGTGGCCGCGAGATCACGCTCGGCCAGCAATCGGTGAACATCCGCGGCGTCGGTCTGATCGACAGTGGAGGCAATGACGATCTGACCCAGGGTTATCACGTCGACGACATTCAGAATGTCGTCCTGGGCCAGTTCAATGGCCTCCCGATCCTTGTCAAGGACGTCGCGCGTGTCTATATCGGCCACGTGCCCCGACTCGGCATTGCCGGCCGTGACCACGAGGACGACGTGGCAGCCTCGATCGTCGTGATGGGCCGAACGCAACACACGAATGACATCGTGCCCCGCATTAAAGACACAGTCGCCGCGCTCAACAGTGACGGCTCCTTGCCGCCCGGCGTCAAACTCGTTCCCTACTATGATCGCACGTCACTGGTCAACGTCACGACCCATACGGTTCTGCACAACCTGGTCTTGGGTTGCATTCTCGTATTTCTGATTCAGTGGATCTTCCTCGGCAATCTGCGCAGCGCCATCATCGTTGCCACCAACATTCCCTTTGCCTTGTTCTTTTCCATCATCATCTTGGTCTCGCAGGGCCAGGATGCAAACCTGTTGTCGATCGGGGCGGTTGATTTCGGCATCATCATCGATGCGGCAGTCATTCTGGTCGAGAACATCTTCCGCAATCTTCAAGCATCAAAAGACAAGAAATCCGAGATTCTCCAGGATCTACACGAGGGAACGTACGGGGTCGATCCAACGCACCATAAGGGCTGGACAAGTCGATTGCGCATGATCTACGTGTCGGCACTGCAGGTTGACCGGGCCATCCTGTTTTCCACCGCCATCACGATCGCCGCGTTCTGTCCGCTGTTCACGATGCAGGGTGTCGAAGGACAAATTTTCGGCCCGATGGCGCGAACCTACGGCTACGCCCTGGTTGGGGCGCTGATTGCGACTTTCACGGTGACGCCGGTGCTGTCCTCGCTCCTGCTGCCGGAGCACGTGAAGGAAGTCGAGACCCTGGTGGTGCGAGGCTTGCACCGTGTTTACACGCCCGTGTTGAGATTTGCCCTCAACCGCCGGGCCGTCGTCGTGGCGATCGGTGTTGGCTTTCTCGCACTGACAGGACTACTGATTCCGTTTCTGGGCAGCGAGTTTCTGCCGGCCCTGGAGGAAGGCAACTATTGGATCCGCGCGTCAATGCCCCAAACCATGTCGCTGGACGCTGGTACTGAGGCGACCCGCAAGATGCGGGAGATTCTTCTCAGGCACCCGCAGATCCTGACTGTGGTGTCGCAGCACGGGCGCCCGGACAACGGTAGTGATGCGTCGCCGTTCTCGAATGTCGAGTTGTTCGCGCCGCTGAAGCCATTCGACGAATGGCCCGCCGGAATGACCAAGGACAAGCTGACAGAGCAGCTGCAAGCGGAGTTCTCGGCCGAATTGCCGGGCGTGGGGTTCAATTTCTCGCAATACATCCAGGACAACGTCGAGGAGGCTCTGTCGGGCGTCAAGGGCGCCAATTCGGTCAAGATCCTGGGCCCGAACCTGCAGGTGCTCGAGCGCTACGCCAACCAAGTGTTGCATGAGATGCAACAGGTCAATGGCATGGCGGATCTCGGGATCTTCCACATTGTCGGTCAGCCGAACCTCAACATCAAAGTGGATCGCGCCAAGGCAGCCCGGTACGGGCTGAATACCGGCGATGTCAACACCGTCGTCCAGGCGGCACTCGCAGGCGCGGTTGCGACTACCGTATTGGAGAGCGATCGGCAGTTCAATCTAACCGTCCGTCTCGCACCGAGCTATCGCGACAGCATCGAGAAGATCGGCAATGTTCCGGTCGGTTACCAGGGGGCGAGTGGTGCAACCGCCTACATTCCGTTACGCGATCTTGCATCCATCAGCGTGGACTCGGGCGCATCGTATATCTACCACGAGACCACTCAGCGGTACGTTCCGATCAAGTTCAGCGTGCGCGGTCGTGATCTTGGCGGTACGGTGGCCGAAGCGCAGGAGCGAATCGCAAGGAACGTGAAGCTGCCGACGGGCTATCGCATCCTATGGGCCGGCGAATTTCAGGATCTGCAGACCGCGAAGGGACGCTTGGCCATCTTCGTGCCGATCAGCCTGGGGATGATCCTGGTCCTTCTGTTTGGCCTATTTAACTCGTTGCGCGACAGCCTGCTGGCCCTCGTGGGAATTCCGTTCGCTATCAGCGGCGGCATTCTCGCTCTTTTTGTCACCGGGTTGCCCTTCAGCATTTCCGCTGCCATCGGATTCATTTCGCTATTCGGTGTCTCAGTCATGAATGGAATTCTGCTTATCAGCTATTTCCGTCAGCTCAAGCGCAGCATGAGTCCCTTTGAGGCCATGGCTCAGGCGGCTGAGAAACGCATGCGACCGATGTTGATGACGGCGCTGTCCGCCTGCATTGGTCTAGTACCGGCTGCGTTCTCGACGGGCATCGGTAGTCAGGTTCAGCGCCCCCTCGCTACAGTGGTCGTCGGCGGCATGCTCGTCGGGCCCATCATGCTGCTTGTCGTGGTGCCGGCACTCCAATTGGTGTTTCTGCGCAAGGACGAGCACCACAAGCACACGCCTCTCGCAGAACCTCGGGCCGGATGATGCGCGCCTTGAAAATACAGAGGGCGCCTTGGTGTCATCGACCGATGACGCGTCGGCGCTGTCGCCTCGTCGCAGTCGTTTGCTTTACGTTCGTGTCAGGCGCCGGTATGGCGGCGCCACCCACAACCGATTCCGCGAAAAGCGGACAGCATGGGGCGCGGCACGAACAATCCGGCACCGGCCAGGGCCGTAAGCGAGCGCCGCAGATTCACACCGGCGCGGCGGGTGTCCATGCCGTATTCACGTCGCACCGCGCGACGATAATTGTGAAAGCTCCCGCGGTGGCGGGCGTGTCGGGTAGCACGATTGGGCATTACACTAGGGCCACGCCGGCCGTGGGTGGCCCTGCCCACTACGACGCGAGGAAAGGGGCGGTCATTAACGGAACGGGAATCCGACGGAATTTCTGAATCAACCGAGCATGCGTGTTGAGCGCGGTTTTGCGACCCGACAGCGCCGACGCTACGACGCTGCTAGAGACGGCACGGGAGTAACGTCGCCGGTTCGATCTTGAGGAAAAAGTGGACGCGCTCAACAAACTACTTCCCGGCCAAGCCTTAAGCGCTAGTGGGCGCCCGCGGCTCGATTATGCCGCGGTAGCCGAGCTCGCCTTTCCCTTCATGCTGAACAGCGTCGTGCCGCTCGCGCACATCTTGTCGTTCAAGCCGGGTGCCGGATGCGTCGACTGGTTGCCGCAGGCAAGGCTCGGCGCGGTCGGCGGCTGGTTCGCCGCTCTCGCTTACATTTGCTGCTTGGGAACGATGCTGTTTCTGCGCTGGCGTTCCGCGGCGTGGCGCCGCGTGGTGTTGCGTTGATGTGCCGGCTGTGGGCGCGAATCGCGTTCGCGCTGCTGCTTGCGCAGTGGGGAGGCGCCCGTGCGTTCGCGCAGAGCGGCGCGCCGGAACCGGTTGCGCGAGCACTGGCGGCACAGGGCGTGCCAGCGAGCGCCCACAGCTTCGCCATCGTCGACCCGGTTTCTGACCGGGTCCTCGCCGGTGTGTACGGCGATACACCGCGCAGCCCGGCATCCACGGCCAAACTGATCACGACGTTCGCCAGCCTTGACTCGCTGGGTCCGGCCTATGCCTGGCACACCCGGGCGTGGCTGCGCGGCGACCTCAAAGGCGGCGTACTGGATGGGGATCTCATTCTGCAGGGCGGCGGCGATCCGTACATGACCCTGGAGCGTTGGTGGAGCTTCGTCCACATGTTGCGCGCCAAGGGCCTGCAGGCGATCCGCGGCGATATCGTCGTCGACAATACCGCGTTCGCCTTGCCGCCGGATGATACGGGCGCCTTCGACGGGCGGCCGAATCGGGCCTACAACGCGCGGCCGGATGCATTGATGGTCAATTTCCAATCCATCGAGTTCAGGGTCGTGCCGAACGCGAACACGCACACCGTCGACATCGTCGCGACGCCCGCGCCCCCCAATCTCGCGATAGATAATCGCATCGGCTTTGCGACCGGACCGTGTAGCGCGCACGCCGCCCGGGTGGATTTCGAAGTCGCCTCCGCGCAGTGGGATCGTGTGGTGTTCGCCGGCGCCCTATCCCCGCAATGCGCGGAGCGCAGTATCTCGCGGGTGCTGCTCAGAGCTCCCGACTACGCGTACGGCACGTTCGTCGAGCTGTGGCGGGAGCTGGGCGGGGAATTCAGCGGCAAGTTGCGCATCGAGGCAACCGCGCCGGATGCGCAGCTGTTCATGACCTTCGACTCGTTGAGCTTGGCGGAGATCGTGCGGCTGACCAACAAGTTCAGCAACAATTTGATGGCTCGGCATTTGCTCCTCACCCTGGGCGAAGAGCGCTATGGTGCTCCGGCGACGCCGGAGAAGGGAGTCCAAGCCATCGTCGCGTGGGGACGCGAACGTGGACTTGCCTTACAGGACATGGATATCGACAACGGCTCCGGCTTGTCGCGCGCCACCCATATTTCAGCCCTGCAAATGGCCAAGGTCCTGTGCGCGGCGTATCGCAGCCGTTATGCGCCGGAGTTCATTGCTTCCTTGCCGCTGGCGGGTATCGACGGCACTTTGAAATCGCGAATGCTCGACACACCCTTGGGCTCGGTGCGTCTGAAAACCGGCCACCTCGATGGTGTCAGCGGTGTGGCGGGCTACGTAACGACCCTCGCCGGCAAGACGCTGGTGCTCGTATCGTTCATCAACCATGAGCGCGCCAACGAGGGTGCGGGCGATCCCGTACACGCGGCGCTCGTCACTTGGCTCCAAGAGAACCTGTGATCAGGCGTTCGAGCGCTCCATGTCCCAGAGAATTGCAGTGACGTCCTTGCGCAGCCAGACTCCGAATCCAAGATGGCGGAAGTGTCGCATCAAGCGCCGCCGATACCACGCGCCCGGGCGCAGGTGCACGGCGCGGTCGGTCCGCTGGCGATCGCAGTTCGCACGCCAATCCTCGCGGGTCAACGCACAGACGTAGACGGCCGAGCGCGTGAGCCGTGCCAGGTTTGCGATGGCACGCGCGGCGTTACGATCGTCGAGATATTGCAGCACGTCGTAACAAACGACCAGGTCGCTGGGATTGCGCGGCACATAGTCGACCACCGAGCCCCGTGTCCAGCCGTAGCGGGCGCATAGGAACTCGCTGGCCTCGAGACCCGTATAGCGCGCTCGCGGCAGCACCTGCGCAAAAGGCCTGCACAGCAACCCAATGCCGCAGCCGGCGTCGAGTATGGTGCGAACCGGGACGCAGACGTGTTTCAAGATGGCGCCGATCAGACACGCGCGAGCATGCATCTCGCCGGGGGTCGTCACTCGCGTCCTGCGGTTGAGATAGAACCTGCGAAAGTAGGCGGGCCCAAAAGTCGCGCCCTCGCGGTCGGCACAACTCAATCTCTTTTCACGAGCCAAGAGTCAACCTCAAATCGTCCGGCAACGACGGGCACACCCGCCGCTTACATAGTCATGTAAGAAAAGCAACACGTTCGTGTATCCTCGCCGGGCTATTCGACCGTCAAACTCTTGGCCAGATTGCGCGGCTGATCGACATCCGTGCCCTTGAGGACCGCCACGTGATAGGCAAGCAGCTGCAGCGGAACGGCAAAGACCACCGGCGCTTGCAGAGCGCTCACCGTCACGGGCAATTGAATGACGGTGATGCCATCCGCGCTTTCCATGCCTGCTTCCGGATCGGCGAACACGAAAAGTTGTCCGCCGCGGGCGCGCACTTCCTGCAGATTCGACTTGAGCTTTTCCAAGAGCTCGTTGTTGGGCGCCACCGCGACCACCGGCATATCCTCATCGACCAGCGCCAGCGGTCCATGCTTGAGTTCCGCCGCGGCATAGGCTTCCGCGTGAATGTAGGAGATTTCCTTGAGCTTCAGCGCGCCCTCCATCGCGATGGCGTGCAGCGGCCCGCGCCCCACGAACAATGCGTGCCGCTTCTCCGCAAAGGATTCCGCCAAAGTTCGGATGCTGTCATCCAGCTTAAGGGTTTTTTCGACCAGGCCGGGCAATTGCAGCAGCTGCACGACGAGCTCGCGCTCGTGTGCGGCGCCCGGCGGGCGATGCTTCGCGAGCGCCACGACCAACATCCCGAGCGCGGCCAGCTGGGTGGTGAATGCCTTGGTCGAGGCCACGCCGATCTCCGGCCCGGCGCGGGTCAACAGCACCAAATCCGACTCCCGCACCATCGAGCTTTCGGCCACATTGCAGATCGTGAGCGTCGACAGATAAGAGGCCCGCTTGGCGTTGCGCAGCGCCGCCAGGGTGTCCGCGGTCTCACCGGACTGCGAGATGGTGACGAATAGCGTATCGGGCGTAATCACGGGATCCCGGTAGCGATACTCGCTGGCGATCTCGATGCGCGCCGGGATGCGGCAAATTTGTTCGATGAAATAGCTCGCCACCAGCCCCGCGTGATAGCTGGTGCCGCAGGCCGCGATGTGCACGGCCTTGACGCGTTTGAATACCTGCAAGGCATTCGGGCCAAACGCCGCGTCCAATAATCTCGCCCCCGCCACCCGTTCCTCCAGCGTTTGCGCAATGGCACGAGGCTGTTCGTGAATTTCCTTGAGCATGAAATGCCGATACTGGCCGCGCTCCACCGCGTCGGCGGCCAGATCACTCTCACGCACCGGCCGCGACGCTTGCGCGCCGGCGGAGTCCACGATGCGGATGGATTTGCGCCGAATCTCGGCGACGTCGCCTTCTTCCAAGAACATGAACCGGCGGGTCACCGGCAGCAATGCCGCCACGTCGGAGGCAACGAAATTTTCGTCGATGCCGAGCCCAATGACGACCGGGCAGCCCTCGCGTGCGAGCACGATGCACTCCGGATCCGTTTCGGACACGACGGCCAGCGCGTAGGCGCCGTGCAATTCGGCCACGGTTTTGCGTACGGCCGCGTAGAGGTCGGTGGAGGTCGCCAGATGATGATGGATCCGGTGCGCGATGACTTCGGTGTCGGTTTCCGAGCTGAAGCTGTATCCGAGCTCGATGAGGCCGGCGCGCAGCGCCTCATGGTTTTCAATGATGCCGTTGTGCACGATGGCAATGCCCTCGCGCGACACGTGCGGGTGGGCGTTGCGTGTGGTCGGAACGCCGTGGGTGGCCCACCGCGTATGGGCGATGCCCACATGCCCCTCCATGGGCGCCGCATCGAGGGCCTCCTCGAGGACTTTGACCTTGCCGACGGTGCGCAGGCGGGCGAGCCGGTGTTCGGGCCCCAACACCGCGAGTCCCGCCGAATCATAGCCGCGGTACTCCAGGCGCCTCAAGCCTTCCATCAGGATGGGGACTGCATTGCGTTCCGCAACGACACCGACGATTCCGCACATTTTTTGGGCTTGGCTCCGGTTGGTTCAAAAGGATGCCTAGTGTGCCAGAATCGATCGCTTCATTTAATGGCGGCCGCTCCGATGGGAGCGATGGACCCGCCGAGGGCTTGGAACAGAGCGGCGGTGTCGGCATACCGATTGGCCCGCGCTTGGGCGAGCGACACGACCGCTTGCTGGTAGGTTTGCTCCGCGCCGATGAGCGCCAGGTAGCTCACGGAGCCGAGGTCGAGCTGATGACGTGCCACGTCCAGGCTCTTTTTCGCGGCTGCTTCGGCGCGGCTGGCGGCACCGAGCGCGTCCGCATCCATGTCTAGCGCGTGCAATGCATCCGCTACGTTTTGAAATGCGGTCAGCACCGCCGACCGGTACATCGCGGCGGCTTGCTCCAGCGCGGCATCGGCAGCGCGCTTGCGGTGGAGCAGCGTCCCGCCCTCGAACAACGTCTGGGTAGCGTTCGCGCCGATCATCCAAAATCCGGTTCCTGGTTTGAATAGATCGCTCATCTGGGTGGCTGAGCTGCCGAGATTCCCGGTAATGGTCAGCTGCGGCAGCAGATTGGCGATGGCCACGCCGACCTGCGCAGTGGCAGAGTGCAGCTGTGCCTCCGCTGCGCGCACGTCAGGGCGCCGCTCGACCAGTTGCGACGGCACACCGAGCGGCAAATCGACGGGCAGGACCATCTGATCCAGTTCGAAACGAACCGGTTTGAAGTCGGCGGGCAAATGCCCGGTCAGGACGGCCAGTGAGTCGCGGGCCTGTTGCAATTGCTTGTTCAATGGCGGCAGGGTGCCCTCCAATTGCGCGAGCGCCGCATCCTGGGCAAACACGTCCGCCTCCGCGACCGCGCCGAGTTCGAGCTCGCGGCGCAGAATCGCGAGCGACTCGCGTTCGAGTGCGATCACCTGCTCCGTGGCCGCGATTTGCGCCCGCAAACCGGCTTCCTGGATCGCCGTCGTGACGACGTTCGCGGTCAGCGTCAGGTAAGTGGCGTCCAGCTGATAGCGGGTCGCCTCGGCCTGCGCCTCCAGCGATTCCACTTGGCGCCGGTTCGCGCCGAACACATCAGGAACGTAACTCACCGCGACCTGCGGCGTAAACAAATTGTACAGCGCGGTGCCGGATGCAAGGGTGGGGGCCAACACGCCGACGGCGTTGCGTTGACGCTGTGCGTCGAAGCTCGCCTGCACCGTGGGGAAATAGGCGCCACGCTGAGCAGCGGTGTTTTCCATGGCTTGGCGCAGCGCGGCCTGGGCCGACAACACCTCGGGATTGGCGCGCAGCGCCTCGGTCACAAGCTCATCGAGTTGCGCGGAACCGAACAGGGTCCACCAGTTCCTCGGCACGTCTTGCTGCTCCAGGAAGCGTTGCGCTGCTCCGCCGGGACCGGGTGCGGACACCGTCGCCGGTGGGAGCGGCTCTGCGGTATAGCGATCGATAGTGGGCGCCGCCGGGCGATGAAAATTGGGCCCCACGCACGCGGCCAACACCGCTACGCCGATCGACGCCGCCGCCGCGCACACGGGCGAGCGCCTCACGGGCCGGCCTCCCGCGGCATCTCCGCCGGCATTTCCCGTGCGGTCGAGAATTTCATGATCAGCACCGGCAATACGAGAAGTATCAAGATGGGCGCGAGCAGCATGCCGCCGACCACCACCA
>Ga0181521_10002944_pt1 | contig 20264 bp, 16 predicted proteins | sample PEATcosm2014_Bin_32_FD_119764 | JGI IMG/M metagenome (GOLD analysis project Ga0181521, IMG submission 119764) | Peatland microbial communities from MTU Mesocosm Facility, Houghton, MI, USA - PEATcosm2014_Bin02_60_metaG | ecosystem: Environmental > Terrestrial > Soil > Wetlands > Peat | place...
GTTGCGGAAGTGTTCGGCAATGGCAACCGCCAGCGCAGCGCCCTCTTCGGGATCGGTAGCGGAACCGAGTTCGTCAAGCAGCACCAGCGAATTTGGGGTCGCGGTGCGCGAGATGAAATCGATGTTCGTAACATGCGCGGAAAAGGTCGAGAGATTCTGCTCGATCGATTGGTAGTCGCCGATGTCGGCCAGAATCGCGTCGAAGACCGGCATGTCGGCGCGGTCCGCGGGAAGTGGGATGCCAGACTGCGCCATCAGGGCGAGCAGGCCAAGCGTTTTCAGGGTGACGGTTTTGCCGCCGGTGTTGGGGCCGGTGATCACGAGTTGGCGGCGCTCGCCTTCGAGTTCGATGGTGACGGGAACGATCTTCCCGCTCTTGAGTTTCAGGTTGCGCTCAAGCAGAGGATGACGAGCGCGATGAAGAAGTAGCCGAGCTTCGCTCGACGTTCCAGACAAGCTCACCGCTACGCAGTTGTAATCTTCCGCGAAGCGGGCTTTGGCGAACTGGAGTTCGAGCTCGGCGAGGATCTCGGCGGCGGCCAGAATCGCATCCGCGTTTTCGCCGATACGGCGCGTCATCTCGAGGAGCACGCGATGGACTTCGGCTTGTTCTTCATCCAGCAGGCGGACGAGTTCGTTGTTCTGCTCGATCGTTTCCAAAGGCTCGACGAACACGGTCTGTCCGCTCGAACTGGCTCCGTGCACGACTCCCTGCACACGTCGTTTCTGCTCGACTTTGACCGGGATCACGAAACGCTCGCCGCGGATGGTGATCAGTTCGTCCTGTACGGTGCCGCCTTCGGCGAGTTTGCGCAGGTAGCCGCGCAGCGACTCCTGGATCTGGCGCTTCTGCTTCTCGATCTCACGGCGAATGCGGCTGAGTTCAGGGGAGGCGCGATCGTCGAGCGTACCGTCAGGCAGGATCTTGTTGTGGAACGCGCGCAAGAAGACGGTGAAGTCCTGGACGCCGTTGGAAAGCGCGGACACGGCGGCCCAATCGGAGCGCATAGCGGCCGGAGGCTGACGCACGATTTCGCGCCACTCGGCGGCGCGATCGGCAACGAGGACAACGTCGCGGATCTCGCTGGTTTCAAGAGCGGCTCCGCCAATGCGGGATTTCTCGATCAGCTTGTTTACTTCGGGCAGGCCGGCGAATTCAAAGCGTCCGCCGACACGACGATACTCGCGGATTTCCGTGGTCAGTTGCTGTTGCGTTTCAATCCACGAGCGATCGAGCGAAGGGAGAAGATTCGCAATGCGCCGTTGGCCCAACGGCGAAGAGGAGTAGTCGGCGAGCAATTCGCGCAAGGTCTCGAACTCAAGCAGTCGCGAACTGGTGTGGGATACAGGATGTGGCACGAAGGGCATGCATTTTGATGTTACAACGTGGGCAGATCTACGTGGGCGAGGGGTGATTCCGGGTGGGCAGCAGTGTAGAATCGAGAGCGCCGGTTAGTGCGATGTGACGACCGGCAGACGGCCCCGTAGCTCAATTGGATAGAGCATCAGACTTCGGATCTGAGGGTTGGGGGTTCGACTCCCTCCGGGGTCGCCATTTCAAAAAGCCGATTTGCGATCCCTCCAAACGTTCCTGAAATAGCCCCCAGATCATGATCCTCACCTGCACTCTGGTTACTTGCTAGCGGCTTGGTTTCGCGCTGCAATTACACTTGCGGAGCAAATTTATGGGACGTGTTCTCGGATTTGTAGGCACGATCATTACGATGGCGATTGGGATGTACATCTACTCTCAGCAGATCAAGACCCTGACTCCAGGCGCTGGGACCGGCAATCCTGAAGAAATTGCCACTATCGCGGGCGTGAAGAACGATCTGATCGGCATCGCCAATGCCGAGCGCGGATACCTGGCGACGCAAGGGAAATATGCTTCGCTGGATGAGCTGATTTCAGGCAACTACATCAGCGTTAAGGGCGAGCGCCCTCCCTACATTTACGATGTCGAAATCAATTCCGGCAGTTTTCGGGCGACTGCCACGCGCACGACTAAGGGCACTCCGGCCCAGCTCTGGATTACCGAGGACATGCAAGTTCAAGCATCCGACTGAAAGGCTTTCCTACCAGTAATCTAATTTCTTCCAAAGAGAATGCAACTTCGTAACCGGAGGGATCAGGTTTTTTTCCAGTCTGTCAAGGACATGAGTTCGTCCATGATTTCCTGCAGTCTTTGCAGTCGACGTTCCTGGTCGGAAGCTCCGATCATCTTTTTTCCGCCTTGCAGGTACAGGCGGTTTGCTTCACTGATTTCTGCGATCTCTTCTCGCAGCTTTCCCACGCGCTCTTTGACGGACTGCGGCATAAGGATAGGCTAGCAGAGCATTTCACACCTTGGTGTTGTTTTTCAACGTTGACAGCTCTTCCACGAGACGATCTACACCATGACATCGGTCGGGGCGCGCCTAAACGCGGCCACTAGCTGATTTTTCCATGGAGGCCGTTTGCTCGCAAGCCCCGCCCGGCGATATTATTTATAGTTACGTCTGTATTATTTTCTTATGTTCACCGATTTCACCGCCACGGACCGCTGGAGCAAGAAGCAAGTGCACTGCCTCTACCAGGCTCTGATGGTGGCCATCGCCACCCGCCACGCGGATGCGGTTGACATCAAATTCCTAGTGGAAGGACGTCCGGTCTGGGTTGCCCTGCCGCATCCGGCCTGGGTTGAATACAAGAAGCGCACCGGGAAGCTGATCACGGACTCCCTGGCGAAGGAAATCGCAGGCCATTTTCTGAAAACGGCGTTGGAATCGGGTGAAGGTCTAGGTCGTGAGATGTATTCCCTGACCGTCGATGAAACCCTCAAGCACCTGGAAGGCGTCGTGGCGGAGGTTGAGCCTCCGGTGGCTGCTGCCGCCCGCTAGCTGGAAAAAACCCTCGCCGTGCTTAAATCAAGAAATGTTCGCCCGGAAAATTAAGGTGGAATACCAACACGAAGGGCAGCTTCAACCTTGTCCGTTGAAGTGGCTCGACAATTTCAGCATGCGCAACTTCACCAACGCATCGGTTTTTGACGATACGTTGCCCGTGGCGGACGGGTGCCTGGAAATTGGAACGCATGTCCCGCTCGATCAATTGCGGGATGCGATGGAAGACTGGTTTCGCCGCAAGAGCTACCTGCCGAAAGACGCGAAGCTGGTGCTGACACTGAGCTAGAGACGAAGCCGATATGCACTCGGTTTGGACAGCCGGGGGCGGCTGTCCCTACGCAAGCTTGGGTGGGCGAGGGCGACAGTCTCTCCACCGTCTAGCTCTGGCTTCACGGTGCTAGGTTGCGCCGCCCAGGCTGGAGGTTCTTTCCATCTTGAGCAAGCGGGCAAATAAACGGACGATCATGCCATCGAAACGCGTGCCGCTCATTTTCCCTAATTCTGCAAGCGCTTGTTCGTCGGTCTTGGGAGGAGCGAAAGAGCGATCGGTCGTCATGTTCACGTAGGCGTCGGCTACGGCGACGATGCGGCCATAAAGCGGTATACTCTCGCCCTTCAGTCCGCGAGGATAGCCGCCGCCGTCGAAGGCCTCGTGATGGGATTCGATGGCCTGGGCCACTTCCTCGATTTCAGGAATTGCCCGCAACACCTCGCCTCCTACTCGCGGGTGGGTCTTCATCACGGCGAATTCATCTTCCGTAAGCGCACCGGGCTTGTTCAGGATTCGCTCCGGGATGAACAGCTTGCCTACGTCGTGTATCCGCCCAGCGAAGGTGATGTCTTCCACCTCCTGCGACGAGAGGTTAAGTCCGCGCGCGATAATCCCGGCATAGTGCCCACACTGCTCGCCATGTCCCGCAGCATTGAGCTCCCTGAGTTCGGCCGCGCGCGACAAGGCTTCGATAGCCTCCTTCATCGCTCTCTGATTCGTATCGTCCTTACCGCCGCACAGCTTGCGGAGCGTGGCGACCAATTCTTCAAGATGTTCGGGCCCGTTATGCTCGCGCTGAAGAAATCCCTCAATGTAACCGGAGACAAGCTGTCGCTGTACTGCGGAACCTTCGCCGAACGCATTTGAAGTAGAAACCTGATTACCTCCCGCATGCTTGGCTACGTACATGCCGGCATCGGCCACGCGAATCAGGTCCTCCATGGAAAAGCCGTGAACGGGGAAACTGGCGACGCCGAAACTGCCGGTGATATGGTGCTCTTCGAGCATCGGGTCGGTGGCCAGCCACAAGCGCAATCTCTCCGCCAGCACCTGCGCCTGCTCGATGCCGGTCTCGGGCATGAGAATGATGAATTCGTCTCCGCCGTAGCGAGCGACCACGTTCGACTGGCGGCACTTCTGTTCGAGGAGCCGGCCGACGCGAGCCAGCACCAGATCCCCTTCCAGATGGCCGAGTGAATCGTTGACTTCTTTGAATTTGTCCAAATCGACCAACACCACCGAGAACGGCCGTCCGGAACGGGACGCGCGCTTCCACTCCGAACTCAGCGCTTCCCAGAAAAAGCGTCTCGTCTTGATGCCGGTCAAACCATCGGTGATCGATTGCTGCTGCAGCTTCTGGAAGACGAAGGAGTTGTGTAACGCCGTCGCCAAGAGATCGGCCAGCGTATTCAGGATCAAAACATCCTGGGGCGCGAAGGCATTCTCATCGCGGCTCTCCACGTTAAGCACACCCAGCAGGGTCTCGCCGTAAGTGATCGGCAGGCAAAGCACGGCCCGCGATTCCGGCAGCACACCGGCGAGCTGTCCGGGGCCGGCGTTTTGCACCAGCGCGCTTACTCCAGTACGCGCGACCTTTCCTAGAACTCCACTGCCCAGCGCGATCCGGCGGCCTAACGTTTGCGATGCCGTTCCCGCCTCAGCTTTGATCTCGATGTCCTTGGTAGCATAGTCCATGATGCCGATGCCGATGTGATCGTAGCGGAAATTCTTCTGGATCTCGCGCACGATGTTGGCCATCATCTGCTCGGCGTCTTCGCTCGAGATCGCCATTTTCGAAATGCTGTTAAGAAACGCGAGATGCCGGGCGCGGCGCTGCTCCTCGGTAAACAGGCGCGCATTCTCGATTGCTACCCCCAGTTGACCGGCAGCGGTTTGCATGACCTCAAGGTCCCTCGCCAGGAACTGTGATTCCCGCTCCGTACTCAGCGCCGCCATCACTCCCACCGGTTTGCCGCCGAGAAGAATAGGCACAGCGCAGAACGACCGGGCCGGCCGCTCCGGCACGAAATCGACCCCCAGTTTTGAACGCATCTGTTCAAGATCGGACTCGATCAGCAGCGGCTCACCCGTCCTGATGACGTACTCGGTAAATCCATTGCCGACCTGGCGCGAGCGCTTGGGAAGAATGATGCCGCCTTCGATCTCCAGCTCGAAGTGAATCTCATCGTCCTCTTCCTCCTGAAACGCGATGTAGAAATTGCTGGTGTCGAAAATTTGGCCCAGCTCGACCTGCACTGTGCGCAGCACCTCGTCCTGGTTGAGATGAGAGCTGATGGCCTGCCCGATCTCGGTGAGGAGTTCGTATTCCTTGGTGCGCCGCTGCGCTTCGTGCATCACGACATAGTTTTCCAGGGTGAGCGCGATCTGCAGTGCCAGGCCGATCAGCAACCGCAGATTCGAAGAGCCGAACATCCGCCGTTCCGCGTGTGGAAAAAGGAGGACGCCGAAGTTGTGCTCCCGCGTCTGCAGGCTCACGGCCATCAGGTCGGTGATTCCCTCCGCCAGAAGAGTCTGCTTGCAGGCCTCGAACTTGCCTCCGGAAAGCGCCGGCAAAGGCTCTTCCAGATCAGCCAGACCTCTGAAGGTGACTACTCCACCCCGCCGGTAGGCAAGCTCCGCGATGTAATCCCCGGCTTGCGTCTTTTGCAACTTTTCCAGAAACTCGTCTGAAAAGCCTTTTTGCACCGAGGGCACGGCGCCACGCCACTGCTGGGAAACAAAAAAGACCGCGCGGCGCGAAGGCAGGGGTGCCACCAACCTCTCTACAAAAGTCTGCAAGCTGGGCACAAGGTCGGATGCCGAGAGCAAGCGGCGCGGATCGACGCCAAGGGTCGAGAACGCCAACGCGTTTTCCTGGATCGCATTGCGCTCATTTTCAAAGAGCACCATCACCATCGCTATGGCCAACAGCATCTGCGGGATCGGCCCGAGGAAACCTCCCAGATGCCCCCCAACGTCGAGGAAAGGTTGCCGGAGCTGCCCGACGCCCATGAGCGCCGCCCAGAGTGCCAGCGCAAACGCTAGGGTCCAGAACGCCACGGAATTCCGGCGAAAGGCGTATCGGTAAAAATGGAACGAGCAATAGAGCAGTGTCGCGGCCAGCCCCACTTCCAGGCGCAGATAGACTGGCACAGGAGTCGAGGTCTCGCTGAATACTCCGCTGGCGATATGTGCTTGCAAGCTCACATACGCCAGCAGGACTCCGGCCACCGTCAGGGCAACGTCATACCACTTCAACTTGAAGGGCTCTTTCATCAGCCGGGTCGAGACGAAGATGCAAATCGCCATGCCCACCAGCAGCAGCGAGCTCAAAAAAAATAGTAGCGCGGAAGGGCCGTGAAAGTACTCCGCGGCTTTCAGCGCATAGTGCAGCGTGTAGGCAGCCCAGGCCAGTTGCCACGCGCGAAAATAGCTGTGACGGTTCTGTTCGTGCAGGTAGGTGAAGACCAGAAACACGAGCAGGGCCACGGCCCCGGGAATCAACACCAGACCTGTGGCAACGCTATACATCGATTAACGATCCTCGATTAACACTTCCCTTATCGCTCGTAATTGCGGCCCGGATGGAACTCGGGATCGGCCTAATCCTGTCACACCAGATCCTGTCATACCAGACAGATCGAAACAATAGTTGTCTTTCGGCAAGTTCCGCCCTACCTGGGCACGGCGTTTTCAAAAGTATCTTCTTATCAGATGCGACGCCGCTATAGCGATTTCCCCCTGAAGAGTTACCTTCGTAACCGCTCGTAACCCGTTATCCCTCGCAGGGGCTGCCCGAAGTCTAGAGGCAAAGCCCCAATGCCGCTATACTCAAAAGTTATGCTTCGCGTTCGATTCGCGCCGTCTCCCACCGGTTTTCTGCACGTCGGCAGTGCCCGAACCTTTATTTTCAACTGGCTCTACGCCCGTCACAACGGCGGAACCATGGTGCTCCGGCTGGATGATACGGATGTCGAGCGCAACACCGACGCCTCCGTCAACTCGATTTTCGATGGTCTGCGCTGGCTTGACCTCAATTGGGACGAAGAATACAAACAGTCGGAGCGTCTGGCGCTTCACCGGCAGATCGCCGACGCCATCTTTCAGAAGGGGCTGGCTTACCGTGATTTCACCCCCGCCCACACTGGCGACAGCGAAAAATCCGGCGTCAATCAAACCTGGCTTTTCAATCCCGGCATGCGCGATCTTCCGCGCGCCGAGAGCGACCGCCGAGCCGCCGCCGGAGAGTCTTTTGCCCTCCGCTTCCGGGTTCCGCGTGGCATCGGCGAGCAAATTCGTTTCAGCGATGCGGTCTACGGCGAGCAAGTCAAGTCCGCTGACGACATCGAGGACTTCGCGCTTCTGCGTTCCGACGGCATGCCCACCTACCACCTCGCCTCCTGTGCCGACGACATCGACCTGCGTATCAGCCACATCATCCGAGGCCAGGACCATCTCTCGAATACCTACAAGCACGTGCTTATTTTCGAACGCGCGGGCGCCAAGCCGCCGCAGTTTGCGCATCTTCCCCTGCTGGTCGCGCCCGATGGGTCCAAGCTCTCCAAGCGCCGCCACGGGCCGGTGGTCAGCGTCACTACTTACCGCGACGCCGGATTTCTTCCAGAAGCCTTTATCAACTTTCTATGCCTGCTGGGTTGGTCACCAAAAGACGATCGCGAAAAGATGACCCGCCAGGAACTGATCGACGCGTTCTCGCTCGAAGGCATCAATCGCGCTAACGCGGTCATTAATTTCAAGGAGCCCGCCTCGACACCGGACGAAACCTTCGACCCCAAAGCCCTTTGGCTGAACGCAGAACATATCCGTGGGCTTTCGATAGACGACCTCAGCGCGCGTCTGCTCCCGGTCGTGCACGACGCCGGATTCACAATCGCGCCAGACAAAATGCACGCCATCACCCCGCTCATTCGAGAGCGAATCAAGCTCCTCCGCGATGTCCTCGCCGCCGCCGACTTTTTCTTTGTGGAGCAGCTCCCGCCATACGACACAGCCGAGCTCATCCCGCAGAAGGGTGACGCAACCATGGCCCTCAAAGTCCTGACTCGCGCTCGAGAAGTGCTGTCACAAACCGGATTCAAACACGACCCGCTGGACCAGGCCCTTCGCGCCACCGCGCAGGAACTCGGGCTCAAAGCCGGACAGATGTTTCAGCCGATCCGGGTAGCCGTTTGCGGGCGAAAGAACGCCCCGCCGTTGTTTGAGACGCTCCAGGTTCTTGGACGGGAAACTACGTTGGCACGAATCGATCAGGCAGTTGAGAAGTTGCAGTAATGTCGCGCGAGCAGTCCTAGTGAGAAGCCTGGAACTGCGCGGCCTTCTGCCGGGCGTCCTTGGCTTCGCTCTTCATTCCCTTGGCTTCGTAGAGACTAGCCAGCAGGTTCTCGTTGTCGGCGTCGTCTGCGGTTTGCCGCTGCTTCAACAGGGATGCAATGGCATCGTCATCGAGCTTGAGCCGGGCCTGCATGACGCCTATGTTGTAGTACACACCTTGATAACTGGAGTCGAGTACCGCCACTCGTTTGTACTCTTCGAGCGCTTCGAGATCCCGGTCCTGATTCGCCAAAGCGTCTCCCAGCCTGGCATGTCCGTCGACGCTGTTGGGGTCGACTTTGAGCAATTGAGCAAAAGTATCCTGTGCTTTTGCCGGCTGCTTCAGCTCCAGATAAATCAGCCCCAGCCGGTAATACGCGTCTTCGCTCCGCGGATTCAGCGCAATCACGTGCTGAATTTCCACCGCCGCATTCTCGAAATCATGCTTCGCAATGTAGGCGCTAGCCAAGGCCGCGTGGGCGGGAGCAAAGTTGGGCCGCAGGCGTACGGATTTCTGCAGCTCCGCGATTCCCTCGTCCGTCTTTCCCTGGCCGAGAAGTCCGACCCCGTTTTGTCCATGAAGTATGTAGGCATGGGAGCGCTGCAGCCACATCACGCCACCCACCACGAGCAAAGCTCCAACCAGCAGCACCGCGATCCGGCGCAAAAAATCGTCATGTCCCGGAGCGATTTTTGCGATGAGCGCGCCGAGAAGCAGTCCCATGAGCAAGCCGCCGATATGCGCCGCGTTATCGGTGCGGGCAATCACGGCCCCAAAGAAGAGGTTGTATCCCACAAATACCACTACACTTCGCAGCGTTCCGCTGAGCGCGGCGCGTGGCAGCGAAAACTCGCCCAGATAAAACGATGCGATCAGAGCCCCTGCAATCCCAAAGATCGCGCCAGACGCGCCTACACTCAAGACGACGGAATTCCAGATCAGGCTCGTGAGGCTCGCCGCTAATCCAGCGATCAGGTACACCGCGGCAAATGTCCAATGACCGTAGACCGACTCCGCTAGTCGGCCGAGACTCCACAGACACCACATGTTGAACCCGATGTGCAGCAAGCCGCCGTGCACGAAAACGCAGGTCAGCAACCGCCACCACTGCCCGCTGACGGTAAGCGGCCCAAAATTGGCTCCCCAGTGCACCAGATCCTGACCGGACGGATTGTCGAGCATCGAAACGCCCGCCAGACACATGGCGACGAACACCGCGACATTAATGCCTAAGATTGCCTGCGTGACGGCCATCGAACTAGACTGCTGGCGCATCCAGGGCACTGGTTCGACGCGTTGGATGGGGATATCTTCGCCGCGCTGCGCCGCTTCGTGCTGCACGCACCACTGACAAAGCTTCCTGCCGAAGCTTAGCGCTGGAAGCTGACGACCGCATTGAACGCAATTAGCCATGAAGGATGGAAGGCCGCCGCCAATCGTAATTACAGGAAGGCCGCGGTCCCTCTCGTCGCAGATTATCATGCGGGTTGCTTTGTCGGCGGTGACGCCGCATTCGGCTCGACATCATCGAGGTCGCACTGTGCCGAGAGCTAGTCAGCCGCCGCGAATCCACTTTTGCCATATAAAATACCAAGAGCATGAGCCCTGCAAATTCATCTAACTCTAACGAATCTGGCCCGAACTCATCTTCCGAGTCTCGCCCCTCGAACTTCATCCGCGACCAGGTCATCGAAGACCTCAAGATCAAGAAGTACGGCGACGCCGTAATTCAGACCCGCTTTCCTCCCGAGCCCAACGGTTACCTGCACATCGGTCACGCCAAGTCCATCTGCCTCAACTTTGGATTAGCGGACGAGTTTGGCGGCAAGACTAACCTGCGTTTCGACGACACGAACCCGGAGAAAGAGGAGCAGGAGTACGTGGACTCCATCATGAAGGATGTCCGCTGGCTAGGTTTCGAGTGGGACGGTCTCTACTACGCCTCCGACTACTTCGATCAGCTCTACGAATGGGCGACCAAGCTGATTAACGAAGGCAGAGCGTATGTTGACGATCTAAGCGCGGAAGAAATTCGCCAGTATCGCGGCACGCTCACCGAGCCCGGCAAGGAAAGTCCGCATCGCAACCGTGGGGCGAAGGAGAACCTTGACCTGTTTGACCGCATGCGCAAGGGCCAATTCCCCGACGGATCGCGCGTGCTGCGCGCCAAGATCGATATGGCGTCAAAGAATCTGAACCTGCGCGATCCGGTCATGTACCGCATCCTGCGTGCCGAGCATCACCGCACCGGCGACAAGTGGTGCATCTACCCCATGTACGACTATGCGCACGGTCAGTCGGATTCCATCGAGCACGTGACCCACTCCATCTGTACGCTCGAATTTGAAGACCATCGCCCCCTTTACAACTGGTTCATCCAGCAACTCGGTATTTTTCCGTCGCAGCAAATGGAGTTCGATCGCCTCAGCCTTACTTACACGCTGCTCAGCAAGCGCAAATTGCTCACACTGGTGCAGGAAAAACGCGTCACCGGTTGGAACGATCCGCGCATGCCCACGCTCTCCGGCATACGGCGGCGCGGCTACACGCCGGAAGCGATCCGAAATTTCTGCGCGGCCATCGGAGTTTCCAAGACCAATGGCACGCTGGAGCTGGCGATGCTCGAACACTTCGTCCGTGAAGACCTGAACAAGCGTGCGCCGCGCGTGATGGGTGTGCTGCGGCCACTGAAAGTCGTGATTGATAACTATCCGGAAGGTCAGGTTGAGGAAGTCGACGCGGTCAACAATCCCGAGGACGAAAGCGCCGGGAAGCGCAAAGTACCATTTTCGAAGGTGCTCTACATCGAGCAGGATGATTTCCGTGAGGACCCACCGAAGCAGTATTACCGTCTATCGCCGGGGCGCGAGGTGCGGCTGCGTTACGGCTACTTCATTACCGCGAAAACGGTGGTAAAGAACGACCGGGGAGAAGTGGTTGAGGTGCACTGTACGTATGACCCAGCCACGCGCGGTGGCAATGCTCCGGATGGACGAAAAGTGAAGTCAACCATCCACTGGGTCTCAGCCGCGCATGCTCTCGACGCCGAGGTGCGTATTTACGATAAGCTCTTCAGCAACGAGGATCCGAATCAGGTTGAAAAAGGCCAGGAGTTCACTGCTAACTTGAATCCGAATTCTCTCGAAGTGATCGCGCAGGCTAAGTTGGAGCCTTCGCTGGCGAACGCGCCGATCGAAGGCCGCTATCAGTTCGAACGCCTCGGGTATTTTTGCGTGGACCCGGATTCGAGGCCAGGGCATCTTGTGTTCAACCGCACTGTAGCGCTGAAAGATACTTGGGCGAAGGTCGAGAAAAAATCGGGATCGCAGACTATTCGACTGTGAATGTTTCGGTAGAGACGCGGCTTGCCGCGTCTCCCTCACAGCACCCGGCGCGCCTCATCAAATTCAAGACGCGGAATACGCGGGAAAAGTTTGCTGTGATCGCCGTATCCCAGATTGCAGACGAAGTTCACTTTCCCTTTGCCATCAGGGAAGAATTCGGCATTCACCATGGAGTTCTGTACCTAAAATTTCCATCGCTTTCCGTTCCTTTCATTGGGCGTGAACGGTAAGGCCGCCCGGGCCCAGCCAGTAAACCCCATCCCGCTGGCAGAACAGCTGGGAGTATTCCGCCACGAGTCCGGTGCCGACCACCTTGTCGCCCAGCATGATCTCGCCATCATTCAAGGAGCCACTCTGTACGGTGCAGTAGTTGCTGATCGCCTGCGGGGTGTACCAGGTATCGATGGTGCCAGAGAACGAGTAGCCGTTTTTTGCTCCGGCGTACTTATAGAGAAGGGTGAACTCGCCATCGACATAAGCGAAACCGTTACCCAGAAATCCGCCGATGCCGGACGGATAGCCACAGCACAGTTCGAAGTCGTAAACAAAGGTGGAATTCAGCGGGTTCGGTTCTACTTGCAGCCCAACCACGCTGCCCTCGCTCAGCGATTGTCCCGCAGCCATACTGATTAAGAGAAAAGAACCAAAGAAAATAGCGAATAACTTACTGCTGCTCATGCCGTATTCCTCCTGAAGTTTGAATTAAGTAAGTCATGGCACGCACGAACACCGAGTGCCGGTGAAGTTTAAGTTTCTGGGTGACTCTGTCCACGGCTGGGTTGCCTGTCGGCATCACCAAAACGCCGTTATAGCGATTGACAAATGTAGTAAGGCTATAAGGCGGCGCGCTGCGAAATGACTTGGCCACCGAAGCGCTCTGGCAGGAGGGGATCACTGATTCAATCGCCGCTACTGTTCCACCCACCAGGTCCGCGAGCAAGGTAATCTTCGTCTGCGTGTTCCGATTGCTGACCTGCGCTACCTGCAATACCAAGGTCTGATCGGCCTTATAGGCGCTGACCGCACCCCGCAACTGCGAGCACACGTCCGGAGCTGCCAGCGAAGAGGCCGTGGATAAGTCGTCAGCCAGCGTCTTGATGGTCGTAGCGTCAGCATTAATCTTCGCTATTAGGTTACTGTTCACCGGCTGACCGTTGGCCACGGCGACGATTTGCAGAATATTGATCAGCGCCGGCGCCGCCGCAGCCAGAATGGAATCGAGTGTCGACACCCAGGCGGTCGAACACGCGGTGCAGAACATGGCAAGTGACAGCGTAATGACAAAAACTCTCCTCATAGATGCTCTCCTACTTTGTTTTTGGAAATTGGTTTACTTGCCCGAGCTGACAGGGGTATACGGTGAAGGCAGCCAATGCGCGACTATGACGGACAGCGGTGCAAAGATCGCTGCTGCAGTGGCATGGTTCATCCAGAATGTAGCAATCACAGGCGTGGCGGCGTTCGCCAATGCAGTAAGCAGTAGAACAACAGTGGGCAGATAGACAGCATACTTTGTCAAGATAGTATCTCCTTTTAATAGCATTTAAGGGAAAGACGAATGGGATAGTGGGAGTCAGCCAGTCAAGCTCTAATGCCGGACTCGTAAGCCGCCCTCGGCGAACGTTTCGTGAGGGACTCACGGCGAGATAGCACTCCTTTTTGCACCAGGCCGACATGGACCCATCCGTATTCCAGAATGAGTTGGTCGTATTCGATATCAGACTTCAGTATGGCTAATGCCACTTCGTATGGAGATCCGAACTCGGGGCAAACGAAATCGCAAGCTAAGCCCAAGCAGTGAGCGCTGGTCGCTACACCGCCCACCGCCTTGTTAACTTGCGGCGATCGATAGCCACTGTGAACTGCGATCGGCCTGTCCCCAAGCAGCGTTCGAATGTTTTCCATGACCGCCGCCACCAGGCCCACGTTTGTAATAATGATCGGACTCGGAGTGTTGTCCAGTTCGAGGCGCGCGGCCGCTTCGGAAAAAGAAAATTCCTCTAACGTAAAATGCTCTGAGATTTTCATGGGGGACTCTATTTCAGTGCTGGTTTCCTAGGTTTACTGCAAACACATCTCCGCGCTGATTCTGTGGACCCACGTCCTGCCATACGATGCCGTTGGGGCAACTGGTTGAATATGGCAGCGAAGGGTTGATAGCATCGGGGTTCACGCTGGGGTCGGAACTGTCGCAGACCGTATCCCCGGCCGACGTAGTGAGATTGACCATAGCCCCGGACGTTCCGCCCGTCTGAAGCGTGGAGGCAGAAAGAGTTACTTGTCCGCTGTTCTGGAAACTGGCGATTGTTGTGTAAAGTGGAATCGTGCCTCCTGCATTTCCGGCGCCTGAGATCGAAATTGCCTGGCCGACTTGGGCGGACGTAAAGGGGTTACTCGTAGAAGTCAGAACAGCTGACCCGGCGCTCATCGCACCGTTCATTGCCAGCTTTGTTGTTCCCGGCGGATTTGTGTTCGCAAAGCACGAGACTGCTCCGCATTCCGGCTGACCTCCGGCGAGGGCTGAACTGGGTCCGGACGTTCCTTCGCCGTTGACAGCGATTGCCTGAAATACGTCGTCGACACTGGCGCTTCCGCTGGTTCCTTCAATCGGATTGCTGAGGTTTCCTGTGAGGTAAGGCGTAAGCGGCTGCCACGGCAACCCACAGAAACTTTCGGGTGCAGCTGGCACCGGCGTAACCGGTAGTTGACCGAGAAATCCGTTCGCGTTGACAATCGGTATCGAACCGTCCGTAGAGCCATTCTGGCAATCCCAGTCACTTGACCAGAACAACCAGTTTGCGTCTTGGGAATATTGGCTGATCTGGAATTGAGTGGCGAACGTTTTACTGGTGCCAGTCGCGAAGCTATGCGTGAACTGCCAAACGCTGCCCACGCTCGTCGATGGAAGTGTGTAGGATGCCGGAGGAGCATATCCTGTCGGATAGGTGGGAGACGTTTGATAGCAGGTTTCCATGTTCTGCCAAGCGTTAAACGCCGGACCTAGCGTAGCGTAGTTGTAAGATGTACCGCACGCTGGGTAAGTATCAGTACCCGGATCACCCACCCAGCTGAGGTGAGAATCGAGTATTTCCGATAAGTTACAGTCCGGATTCTGGATCCCGGTCCCCGAAGTGACATAGCACCCAGGTGGAATCGTCTGCTGAGTTGCTTGGCTCGTCAGAGGATTCAGGTACACGCTGAAAGGAGGCGAGTAGCCTATGCCGACGGCAAAGCCGCCCACTCCATCATTGCCCTGCGCGTTGTCGGCGTTGTAGACGCCAAGAAATACACCAGACGTGTATCCCCATCCGGAGCTGTTGAATGCCACCATCTTGTTCGCACCGATGGCCCAGTGATTCATACCGGCAAAGGTAAACTGAAAGGATTTAACAGGGTCAAAGTTTGCGGTCGTTGTCTGCCATAGCCCAAAGTGCGAGAGAGAGGCGCAAGCCGGGTAAACATCGGCCTGATTGGTGAAAACTGCATATAATCCGTTGCTGCTAAGCTTGAGGTTGTGGACGTAGAACGGGCATGTTTGGCCTGTGCCGAGAGGATTGGAAAACGCAGTCAGCGTCCCTACACTAGCCGCAGTTCTCGGGCAGGCGTAGCCTGAACCGGAACTGCATGACCAGTCCGTCCATATCCCGGTCAAGGTGTTCAGCAGGTGATAGACATCGCTGACTGCGTCATACTCCAGCCCCCACGCTCCCGTCCCCTGATCTGCGGTGTACTTTGAATACGTGGGTGCGAGTCCGTAGGAGTTAGTAGAGATCGCAATCCCGTACTTTGATGCGTAGCCACCATAGGCCGTATCCCTGCTGATTCCTCCAATTGCACTCCATAGCTGGTTCCGGTTGGCGATCGGGTAACTCGGCCCTACGTTCGTCCAGATGATTCCGTTGCTATCGCTCACGGTGGACGACATAATGTCCGGGTGACCCGGCAGCGCAACTGTAGCTGACGTGGTTACGGTGTGGAGGGCGATTGTTGCGAGAGTTATTTGCCCTGCATTCTGGTAGGTCAGAATCGTAGTGTAGAGAGGTGCCGTGCCGGCGCTGTTGCCGGCTCCAGAGACCAGGATTGCCTGCCCGACTTGCGAAGCAGTAAACGGGTTGCTCGAGGAAGTGAGTACTGCCGCCCCCGAAGTGATCGACCCATCCGTTGCGAGTGTCGAGGGCGTGGCAATCCATTGGAAGGAGGAACCAGCGGATGTTCCAGCAGCGCCGGTGTTCTGGTAGACGAACTGAGCAACACTGTTTGTGCCACGCCACTGCAAAGTCGAAGGAGCAGCCTCTTCAACGATGTCGTTAGCGCAAGGAGAACCACTAGAGAATGATGTCGCGAGTGTCCCGTTCGTGGTGCCTCCTACAATTGCGCGATACATACACGTTCCGGCCCCCCCCGGAACAATAATGTCTCCAGGGTTATACGATGTGGAGGTGGTATACGCTAGGTACTCCGGTTTACTCGATCCGGGGACATTCAGCACATGCGTGACATAAGCACCGTACGCATAGAAAGTATTCGTCGTCCAGTTCGGCGCGTTCGGTCCTAACGGCAGCCCATACTGGAAATCGACCAGCGGAGAACCCACACTGTAGGAACCTGTCGCTGGATTGATCACGTAAGGAGTCACTGTGGTGGGGGTGGTAATGTCGTACGAGTCGCTCCCAAACGTGTAGAGCACTGTCGGGTCAGTTAAAGAGAAACTGAGAGATCCGAAGTCATTGACTGGACAGTTGCTTGTACATGACCCGCCTGATAGTTGCCCTGTGGTGATGAAGATTCCAGATGACGGCGGAGTTCCGCTCCAACCGCCCGATGGAGTGCCACAATGCCCCTGGTTCGGACCGCTCGTGTTAAATAAGCAAATCAAGCCAGCGGAGTTTTGGTCGACCCGTACCAGGCTCGTATTGGTATTAGTTAGCGTAAACACGCCCGACCCTCCCATCCCCGCTGTGAAATTTGCGTTGGTTCGTCCGTAGGCGCTATCGGAATCCGTAATGCGGGTGATAGGGCTCAAGAGTGCCGAATTGTTGAACGTAGATCCGTCGAAATTCGTATGCCCCAGGTACGATGTGTCATAGGCCGTAGTATTGTTATTTACGATTCCACCGAAGTTGGGCACGGTCGCCCAAGGGATAAGGTCGGCTCCCGTGTACGCACAAAAACTGGGTGCTGCGCAACTGCCGCTGCTCGAAGCAACATATGTGGCAGATCCTGAGTACACCTCGGGTCCCGAGTACGCCGCTTGCCCAAAAGCCGGAAGGCAAGAAAATACAACTGCCAAAAACATCTTCATCGCTCTTTGCTCCACAAATCGCATTCCTCACTCAACCAGGGCGGAGCCGTTTGCACAACGCAAGGGCCCGCACAGAGTCGTGCACGATGTGCCCGTAGTCACTCCGGGCTTCGTTATAATGTTTGCTTACTCTCCCCCGCCATTTACGCAGGGCCTCGTGGAAAGGGAACTATGCCGACTGACGTAGTGATGCCCCAGATGGGTGAATCAATTTTCGAAGGAACCATCACCAAGTGGCTGAAAAAGCCCGGGGACAAGGTCCAGCGCGATGAACCTCTGTTCGAGATTTCCACCGACAAGGTCGATGCCGAAATCCCCGCGCCCGCCAGCGGCGTCCTTCAGGAAATCAAGGTCTCCGAGGGCAACACAGTTCAAGTCAACACCGTCGTCGGCGTAATTGGCGACGGCAGTGGCGCTTCCGCGTCCGCCAAGGCTGCGCCGCCTGTACCCGCTCCTGCCGCTCCGACATCCCCAAAGAAAGAAGCTCCTGCTCCGCCGCCAGCGCCCGCCGTCAGCGCTTCCGAGGTGGAAGAAGACTCGGACGTCCGTTCTTCACCACTCGTCCGCAAGCTCGCCCGCGAGCAAAATGTGGATCTCGCAAAAGTGAGTGGTAGCGGTACCGGCGGCCGCGTCACGAAGCAGGACGTCCTCGATTTTGTTGAGCACCGCACCGCTGCTCCAGTTGCAGCCCCCGAACCGCGTACAGCTTCGGCCCCTACGCCAGCTGCCATTCCGGGCGACCTCGTGCCCATGTCCCAGATGCGCAAGATCATTGCGCAGCGCATGATCGAATCGCGCCGCACCAGCGCTCACGTCCACTGCATGTTCGAAGTGGACATGACTCGTATCGTCAATTTGCGAAACAAGCTCAAAAACGGATTCGAGCAGCGCCATGGCGCGCGGCTCACCTTCATGCCGTTCTTTGTGCGCGCTGCCATCATCGCTCTGCAGCAATATCCGATCGTCAACAGCTCGCTCGAAGGCGACAGCATCCGCTACCACAAGCACGTCAACGCGGGCATCGCCGTCGCACTCGATTGGGGACTCATTGTGCCCGTTCTCAAGAACGCCGATGAACTCAACTTCCTCGGACTACAGCGCGGCATCACCGATCTTGGCGAACGCGCGCGCACGAAGAAGCTCATGCCGGCGGACGTCGAAGGTGCTACCTTCACCATCACCAACCCCGGGCAATTCGGCGCCGTATTCGGCTTGCCTATCATCAATCAACCGAACGTGGCCATCATGGGTGTTGGCGGAATCACCAAGCAGCCCATGGTGGTCACTGACAAAGACGGCGCAGATTCTATCGCCATCCGTTCCATCGTTCACCTTACGCTGGGCTACGACCATCGCATCATCGACGGGGCCATGGCCGACCAGTTCATGGCTGTCGTAAAGAAGACTCTTGAAAATTGGGGCGAAGAAGTCGGCTAGGCCGCATTTCGACAGGCAAATTCTGGTTGTTCGTGCAGCGTCAAACTAGTGGCGTTTCTCCAAGAAGCAACGGCCCGTCTTCTGAGCGTTCGATGAAGTATCGGGCCACGTCATCGCGGAGTCCAGGTTTGTTTCCTGTCCAGCGCCACAATCCCTGATAGTCTCGCGCGATGTCGGTTGCGGGATTGAAGTCCCACTTCTGCAGCAGCGCCCACCGCTCGCCATAAGCGCGCAGCGCTTTGCTGCCGTGAAAAGCATGCGTCGCGAAGTTGTCGATGCACCCCATTGGGGAGCGGCCTTCGACGTGGTTCAGCTTCGCGGCGCGCGCTTGCCAATTGAGTACAGCTTCCACGTAAGGCCCCGTGCACCGCTTCATTTCGGCGGCGACGTTCGTCGCTTGTACCAGTCCGAAAGCTTGATGCCAATCCGCGCTACCCAGGATGCAGGTGTCCAACATCCCGCCCACCATATCGAAAGCATCCCGGCGCCACGACCACGCGCCTCCGGTCGCTCCCGGAGCATGACCAAAGGGAAAGGTTGCTGACGGTTGGAGCGCGGCGTAGTAAGTATCAGTTCCGCCGCGACGCGCTCGCCGCGAACTGAGGAATTCAGTTTGGTGCATATGGTTCCACGCAAAACTCGTGCTCATGCGGTAAGGGCGGTGACCCAGATAGCTGGTGGCCGTTTCGCCAGTTAGATCGGCATAGACGCTGAATAACTGGACAAAGCCGTGATGCTGAAGCGTGTGGATTGCCTCCAGCGCCCAGTCATGTCGCGTGAAGTGGAAGTCGCCGTCCACGTAGCCGCCGTATTGCCAGTCTGACGGAAACCGGCGCACGCCTTCGTTGATGGCGCATTCTTTGATCCAAAGGCTCGAGTCAGTCCGCAGTTGCAGATCGAGTGGATTATCGGGACTGGTGACTTCGTGCGGTCGATCTCCGAAGGCGACCTCGACGACATGCAGTGCGACATTCGGGCTTGCCTCAATATGAAACCGGAAATCATGGAAAGCTTCTCGCCTACGCTGCCAGCGGTATGGATTCGAATACACCGAAACGATGTGCAGCGTCTGGGCCTCGGAATATTTCACGAACTCGCGATGAACGTTCGGGTGCTTGAAAGTCACAGCCGCTTCCTTTCGATATTGTGCCGCCAGCCACTTCCTCGTTGCGGAGAGAAGCAAGTGTACCGAGGTCCACTCGCCATGCCTTATTTGCCGATTCCTTATTTCCAGAAGTGCAACACCATCTGCGCCACTATCACCGCAAATGCGACCATCGAAGCATAGGCTGCGGTCTTTCCCACTTGTTCTCCGCGCACAATTTCCAGGATCTTCACCCGGTCCGCCAAGGCAGTGTGGTCGCGCTCATACATTTCACGCCGAAGATACTCCGCACGTTCCTGGTTGATTTGGGCGCGGAAATTGTTCATCTCCTCCAGACGGTAGTCGAGGACCTCATTCGCCTTTTGGATTTTGGCATCTCCGGCCACATGACGCAGATCCTCCGCTCGGGCGTGAGCTTCCAGTGCGGCATCGCGGCGGCGGAGCTCAGCTTCGATTACCTTTCGCTCGGCTTCGAGGGTTCGATCAATGAACTGAACCAACGGCAACTGGACAAGCGGAGTTGTATGCGAATAGTTCCCGCTCATTTACTGCACCTTTTCTTCGATTTCATCGTTATGGTGTTTCATA
>Ga0181521_10002945_pt1 | contig 20262 bp, 20 predicted proteins | sample PEATcosm2014_Bin_32_FD_119764 | JGI IMG/M metagenome (GOLD analysis project Ga0181521, IMG submission 119764) | Peatland microbial communities from MTU Mesocosm Facility, Houghton, MI, USA - PEATcosm2014_Bin02_60_metaG | ecosystem: Environmental > Terrestrial > Soil > Wetlands > Peat | place...
CCTAGAAGCCGCGTCCGTAGTACCCGCATCCGCCGGAGCCGCGACCGCCGTAACCGCCATAGCCGCGACCGCCGTAGCCGCCATAGGCGCGACCGCCGCCGGCCGCGTGGCCGCCCCCGGCATGCCCCGCACCGCCGCCTGCCGCGTGGGCGCCTCCGGCGTGCTGGGCCAGCGCCGGAGCCGGCAGGGCGAGGGCGAGGGAGAGGGCGAACAGGACCGCGAGGAGCGGGCGTCGGTAGATTGGCATCTTGGATTCGACGGCGCTAAAGATGTTGCCAAGAGCGTTCATAGGTCACCCGCTTCACTAGGGGCCGTTGCGACCCCGCACCGAAGTTAGACTGCCGGCAGATCCGTCAGATCGGCTGGATCGCGGCCCCGCACCGGCGCCGACATTTGCACCATCCCTGGTGTCGACCGCGACGCTCCAGTCCGCGCCCGCGCCGAACAGGGAATCGCCCGAGCCTTCGAAGCCCAAACTCGCCGCCGAGATCAACCTTAATACAGTGTATTCCGTCTATCGCGCAGGGCATCGCCGATTACCGAAGCAAACGATGCACCGACAAAACTTGACCTGACTCTGGGCGCTAGACCTGGACAACCCTGGCGTGCGAGCCCGCGGGACGGCGCTCAACCGAACACCGCCGCGCCGCGGACGAGCCAAGCCCCGCGGCGCCAAGAATTGTGGAACCAGTCACCTACTTCGCAGGCGCTGGCGCGTGCTCCTCGTGGTGCCCTGGCCCGTGTTCGCCGCCGTGCTTCGCATGCCCCTCGAGCGCGTTGCGCTGCTCCGGCGTCAGCACCTCGTAGATCTGGTGATGGGTCCGGGCACGCAGCAGCGCGGCCTCCGATAGCGCCTTCCCCAGCGAATCCGCGAACCCCTTGGCCTTCGCCTCGTCGTATTTCGCACTCGTGGCGAGTTCGTGAAGCCCGCGATGGGCGTTGCGTACTGCCTTGCCGAGGTCGCGGGCCTGCGGCGCTTCCGCGTGCATGATCGCGAAAACCTTGTCCTCCTGGGCCTCGCTGAGCTGCAGCATGCGCAGCGGCGGCGGGACCCAGCCGTCCGCGCCGGCCATCTCTTCGCGGTCCATCCCCTCGCCGCGATCAAAGCCGCCTGCCATCCTGCAGCCAGGCATTTCGTGCTCATGGGCAGGCCTATCGGCGGCGGGGTCAGATCCCGCAGCTGGCGGCGAATCCGCAAACGCGCCGAGCGGCCAGGCGAAGACCAGACTGGTCACGATAATCAGCCGTTTCATTTCTGGGAGGATGCTCATGGGTGTGTTCCAGTGGATGCGACACAACTGTGGTGGTCAACAGAGCATGAATTGTCCACCGCCGTTTCGGCGGAAACATCGGTGGATGTACGAGTACAGTCATGTGGCGGCTGCGGCGGTGCCGCTGACTGTTGAAGCTCTCACTTTCGCCCTCTGATGCCACACGTGCACTGGAACCCGGACAGGGGTCGGTGCGCCTCTGATTGCTCGGCACATTTTCGATGTCAGTGCATCCGATGGTCTGCTGTGAGCTACACGAATGCCCGTCAAAATCTGCAATATGCCTGCCAACGGATCTGTTGCCGGAACGGCGGGTTGGTAGGATCGGCGCTCTCAGGAGCCGCCAACGCCACATCACAGACATCGCGATCCGATGTTTCGGTACCGCCGCCACGATGACGAGATCATCGTCCTCGCCGTCCGATGGCACATCTCCTACCGATTGAGCCTCCGAGACCTGACGGAGACGCTCGACGACCGGGGACTCAGCGTCTATCCGTCCACCATCTGGCGCTGGGTTCAGCGATTCGTTCCGGAGTTTGAAAAGCGTTGGGATGTGCTTCGAAGTCGAACCGGCAGTTCCTGGCGCGTTGATGAGACGTACGTGCGGATTCGGGTGTGAGTTGCACGAATGCCTGTCAGAATATATAGAAATGGCTGTCAGCGACTCTGGCGCAGATTGTTTGAAAACTCAGTGCCTTACGGCTCCGAGCCCTCAAAATTCCCTGTAAGACGCCGGCTTGATCTTCGGATTGACCTTCCACGCAATTGCGCCAATAACCAAACGGCTCGCGTTAGGCCTAAGTTCCTTCAGCCCGTCAAAACAAGTTCTTGGCGTAAGCGTCCGGTCTTGGCCGCGTAGTCACGCTTAGTCACGCCTAGGATGATGTGTTCATCAAGGTGGACGGACACGTCGTTAGGTGTCCACGTAGGGCCTAGATGGACACTTCGGCAGAGGGGCCGGCGACGGATCGGCTGGGCCGGCGGACGGGACCGCGTCGCAGGTACACCCTGGAGGAGAAGCGGGCGATCGTCGAGGAGACGCGCCAGCGAGGTTCCTCGGTGGCAGTGGTTGCGCAGCGCAACGGGATCAACGCCAACGTCGTGTTTGGTTGGCGACGGTTGTACCGGCAGGGTCTGCTGAGCGGGGACGGTGCAGTCGAGGCAGCGGCATTGCTGCCGGTGACGATCGAGACGCCGACGGTGGTGCCTGGCGAGGCGGCGCCGGGGAAGGAGGCGCATCGGGCACGGCGCCGGGATCGCGGCGGGGCGATCGAGATCGAGTTCGCGGGCGGCGTACGGATGTGCGTGCGTGGCGAGGTCAACCGCACGACGTTAGCGCGCGTCATTGCTGTGCTGTCGGGTCGATGATCGCGCTGCCGGCCGGTGTACAGGTGTGGCTGGCCGCCGGTGCGACGGATCTTCGCAAGGGCTTCGATGGGCTGGCGGCACTGGTGCAGATGCAGCTCGCAGAGGACCCGTTCTCCGGCCAGTTGTACGTGTTCCGGGGATGTCGCGGTGACCGGGTGAAGATCCTGTGGTGGGACGGCGATGGCTTGTGCCTGTTTGCCAAGCGCCTCGAGCGCGGGCGGTTCGTGTGGCCGCAGGCGACGAGCGGCACGGTGAGTCTCACCGGCGCGCAGCTCTCGATGCTGCTCGAAGGGATCGACTGGGTGCGTCGGGTAACCGACGCGAGACAGCGGGTGCAAGTCCCGCACGATGAAGGTGTAGCGAACCGCATTGACCCCGAGTCATGCACGGTCGGTCGCGAGGCCGAGCGCGAAGCGTTGACAGGGGCGCACGTAGGCCAGCCATTGAGCGGCGAAAGACTTCTCATCCGGAGTGCCGATGCCATCCAGTCGGCAGAAGGCAACACGCAGGCCGCGCCATCGCGAGCGACCTGCGGCTCCGCGTCGTCTGAAGAACCTGGCATGCGTGTACGTCTCGCGGACGGGAACCGAGAGATCTCTGGGCTACCCTGCGCCAGCCGGGCGCGGGGTCGCGGGGTGGAGGCGGATGCGCCGTAGACCCCGATGAACGGCCCGGAGAAGTCAGACCCGCTCGTAATACCACGGACGCCGGCGAACAAGGCGGGACGATCTGCTGCGGAGTCGGTCGAGGGAAGGAGCGGGACCAAGGGGAAGGCGGGACTGCAAAGCACGGTCCGGACTCAGAGCCGGGAAGCTGTGTCCCATGCGCAGGATCGCCTACGAGGAGCTGTTAACAGGAACAGAACGGATAAGTTGACAGCACTCCTGCACCACATCACGGTGGACACGCTGCGAGCGGCGTACTTCTCACTGAAGCGACGCGCGGCTCCCGGTGTGGATGCCATGACGTGGGACGCGTACGCGGAAGGATTGGAGGATCACCTCCTTGATCTCCATCGGCGCGTCCATGCGGGAGCGTATCGGGCGTTGCCGTCGCGACGGGTATATATCCCGAAGGCGGACGGCAAGCAACGGCCGCTCGGCATTGCTGCCATCGAGGACAAAATCGTACAGGCAGCAGTGGTCATGATCCTGACGCCGATCTACGAGGCGGAGTTCCTGGGCTTCAGCTATGGGTTCCGGCCGGGGCGCGGCCAGCACGATGCGCTGGACGCGCTCGCGTTCGGGATCAAGGGACGGTACATCTGGTGGGTCCTAGACGCCGATATCCAGCGGTTCTTCGATACGATCAGCCATGACTGGCTGATCCGTTTCCTTGAACACCGGATCGGTGATCGACGGATCATCCGCCTGATCCAGAAGTGGTTGAAGGCGGGTGTGCTGGAGGACGGGGTGACCCTCGATACTATCGAGGGCACGCCTCAAGGCGCGGTGATCTCGCCGTTCCTCGCCAACGTGTACCTGCACTACGTCTACGATCTGTGGGTCAACGGGTGGCGGAAGCGCCATGCCACGGGCCACATGATCGTGGTGCGTTATGCGGACGATACGGTGGTTGGCTTCCAGCATCGCCATGAGGCACTTGAGTTCCTCGACGATCTGAGGACGCGGCTAGCGAAGTTCACGCTGACTCTGCATCCTGAGAAGACTCGGCTGATCGAGTTCGGTCGCTTCGCGGCTGAACGTCGAGCACGCCGTGGCGAACGCAAGCCCGAGACGTTCGACTTCCTTGGCTTCACGCATATCTGCGGAACCAAGGTAGACGGCGACGGCTTCCAGCTCAGGCGCAAGATACAGCGCAAGCGGCGCTCCAGCTTCATCCATCGGATTGGCCAGGAGCTTGATCTACGGCGACACGAGCCGGTCGACGTTCAGGGTCGGTGGCTAAGATCGGTGCTCGAGGGCTACTACGCCTACTTTGCGGTGCCGACTAACTTGATCACCGTACGCAACGTTCGCCATCACATCAAGGTTCGCTGGTACCTGAGCCTCGCGCGACGGAGCCAGCGGACGCGACTGTCGTGGCGGCGCATGAACGTGGTCGCGGCCAAGTACCTGCCGACGCCAACCGTTCTGCATCCATGGCCTGAGCAACGCTTCCGCGTCACTCACCCACGGTAGGAGCCGGATGCCTTAATTGGGCACGTCCGGATCTGTGCGGGGGGCGTCCCGAGAGGGACGTCCCTACCGCGATAGACGTCCCACGCGGACTTTTGATCCGCAGCTCGCGGTGTAAAAAGGCCTTGTTTTAAAGCGTTTAGTCGTGTCTACCTAGCGCAGATGCGATATAATGACGCATGCGCAAGGCGGATGATCTGCCGCACGATGTCGAGACGCTCCAGCGTCTCGTCCGCGAGAAGCAGGCCGCCCTCGAGACCGTCCAGGCGGTCCTGATCGCCCGCGATGTCGAGATCGAGCAGCTGCGCTTCGAGCTCGCGCGCCTGAAGCGCATGCAGTTCGGGCGCTCCTCCGAGCAGCTCGATGCCCAGATCGCGCAGCTGGAACTCACGCTCGAGGATGCTGAAGCGAGGCAAGCAGCACTACCGCCCCGGCCGGTTCCGGTCGCGACCGAGCCTCCCACCAAGCCTGTTCGCCGACCACTGCCTGCGCATCTGCCGCGGGAAGATACAGTGCATCCGACGCCGTGTACGTGTCCTGCCTGCGGCGGTGAGCTGCGCTCGCTCGGCGAGGACGTCAGCGAGATGATCGAGTACGTCCCCGAGCGCTACAAGGTCATCCGGCATGTGCGGCCGAAGCTGGCGTGCAGCCGGTACTCGCGCATCGTGCGGGAACCGGCTCCGCCGCGGCCGATCAAGCGGGGCCCGCCACGGCCGGCCTCCTCGTCCAGATCATTGTCGGCAAGTACGCCGACCACCGTGTGTCACGAACACGCCAACTGCGAAGGAGGTGTGGAGCTGTGCGAGAGATGGAGGTAGGTCCTCCGGAGTCGGCGAGTAGGCGCAGGCTCCAAACCACTGCAAGCTGCGGTCATTAAGAATGATCGTGGTGAGCGTTGCAGCAAAAGGCGGGACGAGATCCCGTCAGGTGAGGTCCGGGGAGACGAGGGCAAGCGAACCGCTGATGACATGCCGAAATCGTATCGACGGTGTCGAAACCGGGGAGGAGTGGTCGCCCCGGGATCGGTATGGGCGGAGCCTAGCAACCGGCCCACGCGGCACCCGGCTTGAAGGCGGCGTGAACCCGGATCAGGCTCTCGTGCGGAACGTGAGAACCTGTCGCCTCGATGCAAAGGGAGACGTTCAAGTGGGAGAGCCCCACGAGAACCAGAGTACCGATGCGAGGCACAGGGACGGAGTGGCCCGTAGTAGGGTTGAAGGCTTCGAAATGGAGCTGGACCGAAGGGGCTGCGATGTCCTGTCGCAATCGGTGGCCAACCGGTAACGGGATGAGCCGCATGAGTGCGACGAAGCCGTTCGATATCCCGAAGCGGGAAGTCTGGGAGGCCTTCAAGAAAGTGAAGGCCAACCAGGGAGCGGCTGGCGTAGATGGGCAGTCGATCGCGGAGTTCGAGGCCGACCTTGCGGCCAAGCTCTACAAGCTCTGGAACCGACTGTCCTCGGGGAGCTACTTCCCTCCGCCGGTGCGGCGAGTGGAAATCCCGAAAGCGAGTGGCGGAGCGCGGCCGTTGGGTATCCCGACGGTGGCGGATCGCATCGCTCAGGAAGTTGTCCGACGGTACCTGGAGCCGCGACTGGAACCCGTGTTCCACAGCGACTCCTATGGATACCGGCCTCGCCGTTCGGCGCTCGATGCGGTACGCCTCGCACGCCAGCGTTGCTGGCGTTACGACTGGGTACTCGACATCGACATCAAGGCGTTCTTTGACAGTCTTGACTGGGAGCTGTTGCTGCGCGCGCTGCGTCGGCATACCGACTGCGCGTGGGTGCTGCTCTACGTCGAGCGCTGGTTGAAGGCGCCGATGCAAAGGGAGGATGGCACACTCGAGCCTCGCAGTGCAGGGACTCCTCAGGGTGGCGTGGTCAGCCCGATCCTGTCCAACCTGTTCTTGCACTACGCGTTCGACGTATGGGTAGCTCGCGAATATCCAAATGTCGCCTTTGAGCGATACGCGGATGATGCGATCTGCCACTGCCGAACACGGCCCGAGGCCGAAGCCTTGCGCACCGCGTTGGAGGCGCGGTTCGCGGCGTGTCGGCTGGTGTTGCATCCGCAGAAGACGAAGATCGTCTACTGCAAGGACACCAATCGACGCGGGACCTACCCCGTCATCATGTTCGACTTCCTCGGGTACACGTTCCGGCCGAGGTTGGCAGCATGGCCGAATGGGAAATATGGCGTCTCGTTCTTGCCGGCGGCGTCGCATGCGGCGCTTAAGGCAATCCGCCGTGATATCCGGCACTGGTCTCTCCAGACCCGGACCGATAAGGCTCTCGATGATCTTGCGCGGATGTTCGCTCCGTACATCCGTGGCTGGATCAACTACTACGGCCAGTTCTACAAGTCCGTGCTCGCGCAAAGCTTGCGTCGGATCGACTTCCACCTGATCAAATGGGCGCGTCGTAAGTTTAAGCGCCTGCGGCAGCAGCCGCGTGGCGCGAGGAACTGGCTCGCACAAGTGATCCGGAAATCGCCAATGCTCTTCGCTCATTGGCCGCTTCTGTATCGTGACGACCGGACGTTAGGAGCCGTATGAGCCGAGAGGTTCACGTACGGTTCTGGGAGAGCGCGGCGGTGCAATCCCGCCGCGCCACTCAACTGCCGCTCTACCGGCAGAGCCAGATCTACGCCCGGTCAGGCCTCGATCTCGATCGATCGACGCTTGCCGACTGGGTCGGCGGCGCGAGTGCGTTGCTTGATCCGCTCGTGACCTCGATCGCGCGCTACGTGATGACGGCACACAAGCTCCATGCGGACGACACGCCGATCCCGGTCCTGTGCCCGGGCCGGGGCACGACCAAACAAGGTCGGCTGTCGACATATGTCCGGGACGATCGGCCGGCCGGCAGTCAAGACCCTGCCGCCGTGCTGTTCCGCTACTCACCGGACCGCAAGGGCGAGCGACCGAGGGTGCACCTGCAGCCGTTCGTCGGCTACCTGCAGGCCGATGCCTATGCCGGGTTCGACCGCCTGTATGGCGACCGGATCCAGGAAGTGGCCTGCTGGGCGCATGTGCGCCGCAAGTTCTACGACCTCCATGTTGCGCACGCCTCGCCGATCGCGGCCGACGCCCTCGATCGGATCGGCCGGCTCTATGCCATCGAGGCCGATATCCGAGGGCGACCTCCGGACGAACGTACCCAGGTCCGCAAGGCTCGAGCCGGTCCCGAGCTCGAGGCGTTGCACGCCTGGATGCACACCGCGCTCACAACCGTATCGAAGAAGAGCGAACTCGCCTCTGCGATCCGCTACGCGCTATCTCGATGGGCCGCGCTCACCCGCTACCGCGATGACGGCCGCCTCGAGATCGATAACAACGCGGCCGAGCGCGCACTGCGCGCCGTGGCTTTGGGCCGCAAAAACTGGCTGTTCGCGGGATCTGATGATGGTGGCGAACGCGCCGCCGCGATCTACAGCCTGCTGGGCTCTGCGAAGCTCAACGACCTCGACCCGGAGGCCTACCTGCGCCACGTGCTCGAGCGCATCGCGGACCACCCGATCAATCGCATCGACGAGCTACTGCCCTGGAACGTCGCAGCTCAGCTCCCCTCGCTCCGCCTCGCAGCCTGACCCGCTGGTCAAGACGGCTCAGACCGGACGCTTACTTCTTGGCGATCTCGATTTAGTCTGATTTTCACGATTGTGTGTCAATGACAGGCACTAATGGAGTTTTGCTATGCACTCGTGGAACTCACAGGGGAGAGGCATGGCAAGTGTCACGCTTACCGCCTAATGCATTGTTTTTACTATATATATTTCGTATGAACGAACCAGTCGAATACCGGATCCGTGCCATCACCCACGGCGCCGCGTCGTATCTCACACGATGAGGTGTCCCACCTGTCTCGGGAGAGCGTTGCAACTCTTTGTGAAAGGGCGAATTTGACATGCTGTGTCAGCGACTCGAAGGACGCCCCCTGTTCACTCCTGTAGTACCTATAGTCCATCCTCTGTCGCTATACAGCGAGTCGGAACTTGGCAGGGAGAGTCGAACGGCCTGTCTTCCGAAACGTGCTAATTGGTGTGGTTTCCATCGTCGGCGAAAAGAGGAACTGATTCCCCGCTGGTTCGGCTCGTGACGATAGAGTCGTCGGAACTGTAGGAGATTGTCTTCGATGGCCTGACACCCGTTGCGAGTAGACCTAGGGCATGGCATGTCGAGGTGCATCAATTCCGAATCGAAACACGGCCCGGTGAACCCGGTCGCCCGACGCCCGAAGGAGTGCATCGGGATGGCGTCGACTGGCTCCTCGTCCTACTCGTCGGTCGAGACAATGTCGCGAGCGGCGAAACAACGATCCTAGATATCGTGATGCGTCCGATCGGACGCTTTACGCTGGCAACTCCGCTCGATACCGCCCTAGTCAACGACAGCCGCGTGTTTCATGGCGTCACAGCGATTCACCCCACGGACCCGGCGCGCCCTGGCCATCGCGACGTGCTCGTGGTCACGTATCGTCGGTAGCTACGAGGCGGGCGGCCTAATCTTGCGCGATATGGCGCGAACGGCGCTCGCGCACGACGTCAGTCAGTGTCTGGCCGCGGCTTTTCAGTAGCAGCAGCGGGTGAAACAGCAGGTCGGCGTTGTCGCTGACGAGAGCGGTGTGAGTTACACGAATGACTGTCAAAATCTGCAGAAATTCCTGTCAACCATTTGGGGCGCAAAACATATGTGAAATCAGTGTGGCCTGCAAACGCAGTATGGACTTACGGCCGCGCTCGTACTAATAGTCAAAGCACCGCACCGAGTTGCCAGGGGACGAACTCATCTGAGCCGAATCCGAGAGCTTCACTGCAGGTCGGCTGCCCAGACGCGGTAGCCAGAAGTTGCTCGAATATGCGCCGTCCGACGCTCTGAACGGACTCATTGCCATCGACAATCCCGCCGCAGTCAATGTCGACATCGTCGGACATGCGCCGGGACAGCGCCGAGTTGGTAGACAGCTTGATACTTGGTACTGGACGGCAGCCGAATACGGAGCCCCGGCCCGTTGTAAAGCAAACGATGTTGCAACCAGATGCCACCTGACCTGTAACTGCAACCGGGTCGTAACCAGGGGAGTCCATGAAAACGAGCCCTCTGCGATCAATTGGCTGCCCATATTCATACACAGCCTGGAGCGGGGAGAAGCCGGCCTTCGCGACGGCACCAAGCGCCTTTTCGAAGATTGTGGTAATGCCCCCAGCGCGGTTGCCCTCCGACGGATTGTCACTAACGGAGACTCCGTGTCGGCTCGTGTAGTCCCGCCACCATTTGATCCGATCGAGAAGTTGCTGACCGATCGCTGACGAGGCGGCCCGCTGAATGAGGATGTGCTCGGCGCCGATGATCTCCGGTGTTTCCGACAAGACTACGGTTCCGCCTTGAGCAACGAGGAGATCCGCAGCAACGCCCAAGGCCGGGTTCGCGGAAATTCCGGAGTAGCCGTCGGAGCCGCCGCACTCCAGGGCCAGCATGAGTTCGCTAGCAGGTACCGGTCGCCGCCTGGCTTCGGCGGCGTGCCGAAGAAGTCTGGTAACACGCTCTATGCCGGCCGCAACACAGGCCCTCGTGCCACCGGCGTCCTGGATCACCAAAGCTTCCACGTGCATACGCCCCCGAAGCCGGAAGTCGTCGAGCAGGGCCGCGACCTGGTTCTGCTCGCATCCGAGGCCAAGAATCAGTACCCCGGCAAAGTTCGGATGGATCGCGTAACCGGCAAGCGTGCGTCGCAGCACGTCGAACCCCTCACCAGTTGTCGACATACCACACCCGGACGTGTGTGTTAGCGCTACAACACCGTCAACGCCGGGATAGTCGTCCAGATGCTGCTGAGAAAAGCTATTCGCGATCATCCGCGCTACCGTCGCGGAGCAGTTCACAGTCGTCAACACGCCAACAAAGTTTCGAGTTCCGACGCGGCCATCCGGGCGACGAAAGCCGTCAAACATGAATGGAAACTCGGCCGATACCACAGCCGGGGCAGCCCGAACAATCGCCGCCGGCGATTCGGGAAGGGCCGCCTTTAGATTGTGGGTATGAACGTGCTGCCCAAGACCAATGGGTCGTGAGGCAATGCCTATTGGGCTACCGTACTTGATAACGGCATGGCCAAGCGCGATCGGTTCAACAGCGATCTTGTGTCCAGCCGGTATCGTCTCGACGGCTCGCAGCGCGCCGCCTTCGATCGGAGTTCCACGGTTGATCTCGGTGCGGGCGACAACCACGTTGTCCGCGCTATTCAATCGCAAGCTCAGGGTGCCGGTGTTTTTCACGGGTAGGTCGTCCTTTACAATCGCCGAACATGCGCCGCAGACCCTTCATGACACAAACGAACACAGATAATGCCGTGCATTAACCACAATGATGAATCCGGCCTGCGCGTCGGCTGTAGGATCCCCGACGTTAAACTGGACGTTGCAACCGACATCCGAACCATAGCGTGGAGTTTCGTCGATAGCTCACGGCTCGCGCACATCGTTCGCGTGTCCGGCGCGCTGGCACCGCGCGCGCGAGCCGTGCGGTAGGGCACTACGACAGCATGTGCCAGGTTTGTGCGACCAGGGCCGGGGAAGGCGCTCTGTCGCCGAAGCATGCGGCCACGGATCTGCTCACCAGAAAGGGCCCTCGTGTGCCGTGGACGTCACTGCCGATTTCATCTGCTGATAATATTGACATAGTCGCGCAACCAGTGGCATACCACGGACGTGAGAGTAGTCAGCGGGACTCCGCACGGACTTCAAGCGGGCTGAGCAGGAGTCCCGCGATTTACGCGGACCCGACGGGATGGGCCCGATCATCTGGCGCGGTACGGTTATGGGGCACCCAGCACGCCGGAGGCACGAAAAGAGCTTGAAGCGTACGCAAGCCCGGCCGCCCGTGACGCCCGTTGCGGTCGCATTGACCGGCGCGTCTGGCATGCAGTATGCGTTGCGCCTGCTGGAATGCCTCGTTGCAGCGGACATCGAGATCTATGTAATGGTGTCCAAAGCCGCGCGGGCAGTGCTCGCGTGGGAAATGGATATGGTGGTGCCGAGGCAGGCGCACGCCGCCACGCGCTTTCTCACCGAGCGCTGCAACGCTCATGCCGGCCAGGTGCGTGTATTCGGGGTGGAGGAGTGGACCGCACCGGTCGCGAGCGGATCGGGCGCTCCACAGGCGATGGTCGTCTGCCCGTGCAGCATGGGTACGCTGTCCGCGATCGCGGTCGGTAGCAGCGACAATCTAATTGCCCGGTCCGCCGACGTAGTCATCAAGGAGAGGCGGCAGCTGATCTTGGTGCCCCGGGAAACACCGTTCTCCGTGATTCACCTACGCAACATGACGATCCTAGCCGAGGCTGGCGTTGTCGTCCTCGCTGCGAACCCGGGGTTCTATCACCGACCGCGCCGGGTCGAGGACCTGGTCGACTTCATCGTGGCGAGAATTCTTGATCACCTCGCCGTCCCGCATGAACTGACTCTACGGTGGGGGACCGGCCCTCCGCCAGTTGCCCCACCCGATGAAATGTAGGATGACGGCTGAAATCCATGCAAGTTTGTTGTGAAGACTTTGAACTGTTCCATACGCTGGCTCATCAATACGATCAAATCGTCGCGAGTGGGGACGAGGCCTAGGACGTCCGAGACACGAGGAGAGCCTAGCGCCAGCGGGACAATAACTCACACGGGGAAGAGGGGCACAATGCGCAATGCGCTCAGACGTGCCTTGGCGACGGCGGCCTGGTTGAGATTTCAAACGGGGGCGAAGTGAGCGACGGCAGAAAGCAGGAGTACCGAGTCGCGGTCGTGATTGGCGAGATGGCGCGTTGCTCAGCCTGGCCGGTTCTGGCTTATCGGGTCTTCACCGAATGACGAAGATGCAGGTCCGTTGGCCTTGGGGCCGACTGTGGCACGAGCGGGCCATCGCGGCCATCGCGGCCATCGCGACCGTCGTGGCGCTGGTCGTGCCAGAACGTGTCTTGGCGCAGTCGAACGGCTCAAGTTTTACCGACTTAGCAAGTCTGGGGAGGCTCTTAAAGGTTGCCGCCCAACGACCGGTAATGCGGTGCCGCGAGTTGGTGGCCACCGGGGCTCCGAGTTATACGGTACTTACGGCCGAACCAGCCGGCGGGCCCGGGGTCGCCGGCAGTGTCTGCCGGGTGCACGGCGCCGTGCCGCTTGAGCTCGAGTTCATGCTGGAGCTACCGAATCCCTGGAATGGGCGGCTGTACGTGCTCGGAAACGGAGGTTACGCCGGCGAGTCCGTCACTGGCGATTACGGTATGGCGGAACGCACTCGTGCCATGGCCGTTGGATTCGCGGTGATGTTCACGAACCTGGGTCACGATCGCGTTCGCGAGCCTGGGACCGACTGGGCCCGGAATAGCTTTGCAAAGAAGCTGGACTACGCTGTTCGCGGACTTCACACCACCACCACAATCGCCAAGGACATTGCACGCCTATATTACGGTAGACGCGTACAGCGCAGCTATTTCGATGGCTGTTCAACGGGCGGCGGGCAGGCACTGAAGGCGGCGCAGCGATTCCCTGCCGACTACGACGGTATCGTAGGCGGCGCACCCGTCTTCGACTTCGTACAGTTGCAGCTCTACGGCTGGAACAATCAGATGGCAGTTTTGAACACACCGCTTAGCCGCGAGAAGGTCGCTCTGCTGGGGCAGCGGATCATGGATCTGTTCGATGCCCAGGACGGTGTCAAAGATGGCGTTATCGAGAATCCATTGGCGATCGACTTTGATCCTGTGCGCGACCTCCCACATGCGGGGCCGCTGGGACCGGGTTTTACAGATGCGGAGCTGAGCGCGCTCTCACGAATTTATCGCGGCACGTTTCTCGACGGCCGGCAGCTGGCGCCGGGCGTGCCGGTCGGGGCAGAGTCTCTTGGGCAGGTGTACGCGACCGCGGATTTCGGATTCGCGCCTCCCGAATCAGGTTGGGCGACGCGACTCGTTCCGGATCGACAAGGGCACATGCAGCAGCGCGCGAATGTCGAAGGTTGGTTGAAGTACTTGGCGTTCGAGCAAGACGACCCCGACATGGACATCACGCGATTTGATCCCGGACGGGACCTTCCGCGCATGCAAGTGATGTCGAGCATCATGGATGCAGCCGATCCCGATCTCGGGGACTTCAAGGCTCGTGGTGGCAAGATGATCTTGTACCATGGCTGGGCTGATGTCGGCGTCAATCCCATTATGACGGTTCGTTATTACGAAAAGATTCAGCGGACCATGGGCAAGGGCGTAGACAGGTTCGTCCGACTGTTCATGGTGCCGGGCATGTTTCATTGCAGAGGCGGCTTAAATGTGGATCGGTTTGATGCCGCTGCTACTGTCATCGCATGGGTCGAGCGCGGAGAGGTTCCGGAACGCATTATCGGCACAAGGATAGAAGACGGCAAAGTGGTACGCACGCGCCCGTTGTGTCCGTATCCGCAAGTTGCGCGATACAAGGGGATTGGTGGTACAGACAACGCTAGCAGCTTCTCTTGTGAACTGTCAGGTCCGTGAGCGACAGGGGCGTTCGCGGCTTCTTTGGCTGGCGAGTCATCGTGGCGTCTATCGTCGGGGCAGCACTCAGTCCGGCCACGCTGGTGAACGTCCCGTTCAGCCTGTTTATCAGGCCGCTTGAGGCTGAATTCGGTTGGAGCCGCCCGGGAACTACGGCGGCCTTAAGCATATTTATCGCCCTTCTTGTCGTGTCACTACCGATCGCCGGGCGCATAGTGGATTACTACGGCGCGCGCCGTGTCGTGCTGCCCTCGATCCTGCTATACGGCCTAGCGTTGGCCTCGGTTTATTGGGTCACACGGCCACTCATTCATCTCTACTTGATCTATGGAGCCATTGCCGTAGCCGGAGCGGGAGCGCAAAGTCTGACCTATATACGCGTGCTCTGTAGCTGGTTCGATCGAAGACGCGGGCTTGCCATCGGCGCGTGCATGGCCGGCTACGGGCTTGGTTACGTGTTTGTGCCAATGATCACGCAAGCCATGCTTCATGCCTTTGGCTGGCGGCTCGCTTATGTCGGTCTCGCTACTTTGGCAATTCTAGGGGCCTTGCCGGTAGTCGCCGCGCTGCTGCGCGATACACCTCAAGAGCTAGGCTTAGAGGCCGATGGCCGACGCGTGCTGAATTCAGCCCGGCCGGCTACTGCGACGGGTGAATCGCTAGTCGAAGCGATGCGGGCGCGCGAACTGTGGCTGTTAGCCACGACCTTCGCGCTCATGTCCGTTGCGCTGAATGGCGTTCAGGCGCAGATTGTCCCCTTGCTGACCGACCGCGGTATGAGCGTCGCGACCGCCGCGCTGATGCTCTCGGCGATAGGTGTGGGTTCATTTCCGGGGCGTCTCCTAGTGGGACTTCTGATAGACAAAGTCTTCGCACCGTTCGTGGCAATCGGCTTCTATAGTCTTTCGGCGCTTGCGTTGCTTTGGTTGGTCAACGGTCGATCGGAGGCGGGTATACTATTCTGCGCGATTGCGGTCGGGCTAAGTCTCGGCGCGGAGAATGACATTTTGGGCTACCTCGTCGGGCGCTACTTCGGCTTACGATCGTTCGGGCAGATTTACGGCATTCTCTTCAGCGCGTACCTGCTGGGCGCCGCCCTGGGACCGTACCTGATGGCGCGTGTCTATGCCGGGACGGGGTCGTATAACGTAGCGCTTCGGATCGGTGCGGCGGCAATTACCGCATCGTGCGGCCTCCTGCTGTGCCTGCGACGTTATTCGATCGGCGAGCGGGGCCGATGAGAGACCTGATCAAGCAACTATCCGACAACGGTGAACTCCTGATTGTGGAGCGAGAGGTCGACCCGAGATTCGAACTCGCGGCCGTCACAAAACGCATCCAGCAGGCGGGGGATAAGGCCGTTCTGTTTAGGCGCGTCACCGGCACCGCACTCCCAGTCGTCAGCAACCTTTACGGCAGCTATGCACGACTGTGTCGGCTCATTGGTGCCCAGACGGAAAGCTTCTGCCGCTCGTGGGCGGAGGTGCTCCGGCGTCCTGTGTCGCACGACATCTACGAGGTTCGTGCGCCGCCGCCGCACGTCGAACGCAGCTCGCTGAACGAGCTGCCACTGATTACCTATCACGAAAAGGACGCGGGGCCATATTTTACATCGGCGATTTTCTTAGCCCGTGAGCCCGATACGGGCGTGCCGAACCTGTCGTTTCACCGGTCGATGTTTGTGGGTGACCGCGAACTACGAGTCCGGCTGGGATCGTCACACGACCTAGCGCAATACCAAAAAAAGGCGGAACTCCGTGGCCAGCCACTGGAAGCGGCAGTGCTCATCGGCGTCCATCCGTCAATATTTCTGTCCGCCTGCTATTCGCTTCCGTACGACGCAAACGAATTGGAACTCGCGGCAAAGCTAGCTCGCAGACCGGTGCCGATGCGGCCGTGCCAGGCAATCGATCTGATGGTGCCCGCTGACGTCGAAATCGTCATAGAGGGTCGATTCTTGCCAAACGTGCGAAGACCAGAAGGGCCCTTTGGCGAATTCCTGGGTGCCTATGTTCCAGAAGGGCTCAATCATGTATTTGAAGTCCTCGCGGTCACTCGACGGAGCGACGCCATCTTCCATTCAATTACGTGCGGCACGCCAGAAGATCTATGCCCGCTTGAAGCGCTTACAGCTGCGCGTGTTTACGAGCATGTCAGTCGTGTGGTCCCAGGGGTTCTGGACGTGTCCACGCGGCCAAACTGCATGATTACGATCGTGAAGATTCAACAGCAATACGAAGGGCACGGGAAACACACACTGCTCGCCGCGCTTGGCTCGAACATGGACTTCAACAAGGTTTGCATCGCCGTGGACGCGGATGTGGATATTCGGGATCTTAATGACGTGATGTGGGCATACCTGACTCGTGGCCCAGCCGATCAGCGAGCATTCATACTCGAGCGGATCCCAGGCTTTTACCGTGATGACTTTAAAGACCACTGGGGCCGGCTGGCGATCGACGCAACGATGCCGTGGGGACGCGCCCAGGAATTTGAGCGGAAACGAATTCCAGGCGAGGACGCCGTGGATCTTGCGCGGTACGTCAAGGGGTAATGGATAGAGCGATCGCATCAAACGGGGCGGTGAATCTGACTTTGAGGCCCGCGCGGCTACGACGATGCACGGTGCGGAATGACGGAAATCCTCCTGGCGGAGGACGGCGTATCAGGCGATGAACAAACCGTGCTGGGTGAACGGAATGGTGGCCGCCCAGTCGCTGCGCCAATAGAGCTGGGCGCTCGCACGCGTAATTACGTTCATCCCGAAAGCAGCCCCGCACCAATGAAACGACGGTCTCCATCAGCCGCCTCGGAGTACTCGACGGGGCTGGATGCCGGCGGATTCGAAAAGCCGCTCGAATTCCCGGCCGCTTTCTCGGGCTGTCCCATCCGTGATGCAGACGTCTTCCATAAGATCATGAACGTCGGGTTAGAGTCGCTCCGCGGTGGGGTGGGCGGCAGGTAACAACGCCACGATTTCGTCGCTAAACAGAGGCATGGACCGAAGCGTGGATTGGCTCACTTCGGATGGCATGATGGCGACATGCTGCGGCACGGTGGAAAGGCTGGAACGATTCGACTTCTACAGGCTGGCTCATGATGCGTTTGGTGTCGCCGTTACCGGAGAACGCCGCTTGTACGCGAACCTGACACTGCGCAAGGGTCTTCTCATATCGAGCAAACTGCCGTGATCGTCGATGCCCATCAGCACTTCTGGGCTCTGGCCCGTCACGATTACACCTGGTTGACGCCAGTGCGCCGGGCGATCTACCGGGACTTCGAGCCGGCCGACCTCGAGCCGCACCTCATTAGAAACGGTGTCGACATGACGGTGCTCGTTCAAGCGGCACCATCGGAGAGGGAGACGCAATACCTGCTGGATCTTGCCGCGCGAACGCCATGGGTTGCGGGTGTCGTGGGGTGGATCGATCTCGCGTCAGCGCAAGCACCAAGCGTGATCGAGAGGCTTGCACAGAACTCAAGACTAAAAGGCCTGCGTCCGATGCTTCAGGACCTGGACGACGATCGCTGGCTACTGCGTGCAGACATCGCGCCGGCGATCGAGGCAATGATCGCGCACAAGTTGCGCTTTGACGCTCTGATAAAACCGCGCCACCTCACCGTAATTCTCCAGTTCGCTGAGCGATACCCGGCGCTCCCGGTTGTTATAGATCACGGCGCCAAGCCAAACATCGCTCGCAGCGAATGGACTCCATGGTCGATGCACATTCGTCGGCTTGCGGCGTCGCGGCCCATATTCTGTAAGCTGTCCGGGCTCGTCACCGAAGCAGGTCCGCAGTGGTCGGTATCACAAGTTGCCCCGTACGTCGAGTATCTCGTGCAGGAATTCGGTGCCTCGCGGCTGATGTGGGGAAGCGATTGGCCGCTCGTTGAGGAGGCGGGCGGGTATGACGAGTGGTATCGCAGCGCTCGCGCAGCGCTTGGCGGCCAGACTCCGTCCGCCCTGGCAGAAATATTTGGGGGCGTTGCGATGGACTTCTACGGACTCGCTCGATGACGCGGAGCCTTGGAACCATTGTGTTCCTGAGGGCGGGCTGCGTGGCGCCCTGGTCGGTCGCGTGTGGCTTCCAAGGCCGTCGGCCGGTCCGCGAATTGGCGCGTTTCGGTCACAGGGCGTGGTCGATCTGCCGGCGCTTGCCCGACGATGAGCGAGCTGCTCGAGATTGATGACGTCGCCCGTGAGGCGGCTTCACATCGCGGCACGGTGATTGCAACGGTCGCATCGGTCTTGGCGAGCAGCCATCTCGCAGCGCGTGTCGAAGCGCTTCGGCGGCGGAGTGCTGCTCGAAGCTGTTGTATGCCTCCATCGCTAGCCTCGATGATGCTCGGGCCAGCGACCGAGGCTATAGCGCAAGGCCGTCTTGGCGCGTCGGGCGTCGACGAGCAGGACGTGCTCCTGCTGCGCTACCCAAGTGGCGCCCAGGCGGTCCTTTCATGTGTCGCTCGCGAGCCTACGCGCGCCGGACACGACAATTCTCGGCGCGGATGCGCAGCTACTCATAGAAGCGCCGGTGTTTCGCCCCACGCGGCTAACACTCCAGCAAAGCGTCGAGATACTGATTACGGTTGACTAGCCGGTAACGGGATCCGGCTATCGGGCGGAACTCCTAGAAGCGACGCACGCGCTTGCCGCCGCCCGCTCGGAGAGCCCGACCATGCCGCTCAACGAGTCACTCTCGATCATGCAGACCCTCAATGCCGTCCACAGGGCTGTCGGTCTTTCGTATCCGCGCGAGTAAGCAAAGCGTCAGTAGTGGAGGGTCGCGTACTTTAAATCGTGTCAGGAATACCGGCTTCTCTGCTGCACCGCGGCTGTCGGGAACTGGAACTGGAACGACATCTGGGGTGTCTCGCGGATAATGCGGGCAGCTCGATGGCGGGGGGCATCGTCCCGAACGGTGGATGTCATTCCCGGAACACCCGTGCTCTGATCGCTGATGGCGCGCGGCTTTGGCGCCGCGCTCGTCACTGACGGGCGCATGTCCGGTGCCTCCGGCTCCGTGCCGGCTGCGATCCGCGTCACGCCAGAGTGTGCCGCTGGCGCGGGCCGACGTGATGTTGCGATGCAACACTGACACCGTCATTTTTGCACGCGGTGCACACGAAGGCCAATCAAAGCATCGCGCACAGGTTCTGCTGCACTTTGAGGAGCGTCTTGTTTAGGTTCTCAATCTGCGACGCCTCGATGCCATGAAACGCGTTCTTGTACACCTGACTCGCGACGCGACGGATCACCACCACCGCCCGTCGGCCCGCGGCCGTCGCTTCGACCTCCGTGACACGCCCGTCAGCCTTGCTGCGCCGCAGCTTGACGAGGCCCTCATCGCGCAGGCGCTGCACGACCTTGGTCGCTGTTGAGAGCTTTAAGACTCCGTTGTCCGCGATCTCGCCCACGCTGAGGGGGCCACGCTCATGCGCCAGCATCAGCACGCGCCAGCGCGGGATGTCCGTACCGACCGCGCGCAGCGCCCGCTCCATCACGAGCCCATAGGCTCCAACCGTACGGTTCATCAAGAAGAACGGCGAATCCTCTAGTTTGAAGCCCGGCGTGGCCGGATCGCCGCGCACCTTTGCGTCATTAGACTGTCTCATCGGATACCTCGGCAAGTCGCACCGGCCGCCGGCGCAGATTCTGGATGCGGCGCGCGGAGCCAGCCCGATATGGGCCAGATACTTGACATTTCACGTGATTATTCAATTATTATTCCGCGCTGCGCAAGTATCACGAGCGTAACGCGGTCCGGATGCCGGTTGGCGCCTGCCGGGGCGCTTCGTCGGGCCGGGAGATATCGATGGCTGAACGGTCGTTTGCCAAGGAAGTAGAGTCGCTCCGCCTGGGCGCCGGGGACGTCTTCGAGGGCGAAGCGATCCTTGCGGTCACGAAAGCGCTTCTGCAGGCCGGCGTCGGCTATCTCGGCGGCTACCAAGGCGCGCCGGTGTCGCACCTCA
>Ga0181521_10002946_pt1 | contig 20262 bp, 17 predicted proteins | sample PEATcosm2014_Bin_32_FD_119764 | JGI IMG/M metagenome (GOLD analysis project Ga0181521, IMG submission 119764) | Peatland microbial communities from MTU Mesocosm Facility, Houghton, MI, USA - PEATcosm2014_Bin02_60_metaG | ecosystem: Environmental > Terrestrial > Soil > Wetlands > Peat | place...
AACTCCCAGCCTCAAGCTGCTGCGCAACCCGGATGTGACCGTGCGCAGCCGCGGCGTAATGGAAAAATGTACTTACTGCGTGCAGCGCATCAACTCGGCCAAAATCGACGCCGAAAAGCAGAACCGCCCGGTGAAGGACGGCGAAATTCAGACCGCCTGCCAGGCCACCTGTCCGGCCGAGGCGATCATCTTCGGCGACATCAACGACCCCAACAGCCGCGTCTCGAAAATGAAAGCCGAGCAGCGGAATTATGGCATGCTGGCCGACCTGAACACGCGGCCGCGCACCACTTACCTGGCGGCGCTGCGCAATCCAAACCCGGAGATAGAGGACTAGTAACCGCGATGGCAGACGACCAACAGATCGTAGTCGAGAAGCCCGCGCCAGGCGAGATCATCGCTCCGGGCTACACATTCTCCACCATCACCGACCAGATTTCGAGCGTGGTGCTGACGCGGAAGACGCCGCTGTTCTGGTTCGCGGCCTTCGGTTTCGGCGGCTCGCTGCTGATGCTCTTCTTGCTGGCGGTGACCGTTCTGCTGGCCAAGGGCGTGGGCATCTGGGGCATTCGCACGCCGGTGATGTGGGGTTTCGCCATCACCAATTTCGTCTGGTGGATCGGCATCGGCCACGCGGGCACGTTGATTTCGGCCATCCTGCTGCTGCTCAACCAGCGCTGGCGGAACTCCATCAACCGGTTCGCCGAGGCCATGACTCTGTTCGCGGTGGCCTGCGCGGGCATGTTTCCGCTGCTGCACATGGGCCGCCCGTGGCTGTTCTATTGGATGCTGCCGTATCCCAACACCATGGGCATCGAGCCGCAGTTCCGCAGCCCGTTGGTGTGGGATGTGTTCGCGGTCTCGACCTATGCCACAGTGTCACTGTTGTTCTGGTTCGTCGGCCTGATGCCCGACCTGGGGACGCTGCGCGACCGCACCAAGAACCCGATCGGCCGCGGCATTTACGGAATCCTGGCGATGGGATGGCGCGGTTCGGCGCACCATTGGAGCGTGTACGAGACCGCTACTCTGCTGCTGGCCGGCCTGGCTACGCCGCTGGTGCTTTCGGTGCACACGGTAGTCAGCTTCGACTTCACCATCGCCATCGTGCCCGGCTGGCACAGCACGTTCTTTCCGCCTTACTTCGTGGCCGGCGCCATTTACTCCGGCTTCGCGATGGTGCTGGCTCTGGCGATTCCGTTGCGCTCGGTTTATGGCTTGCAGGGACTCATCACCGATAAGCACCTGGATAACTGCGGAAAGATCATGCTGGCCACCGGCTGGATTGTAGCTTACGCGTATATGTTGGAGTTATTCGGCGCGTGGTACGGCGGGAACACTTATGAGCAGGCTGCTTTCTGGCACCGCATGACGGGGCCGTACGCGCTCCAATACTGGTCGCTGGTGGCGTGTAACATCGTGGCGCCGCAATTTCTCTGGTTCAAACGCGTGCGCAGCAGCTCGGTGTTGCTGTTCATTTCATCGATCGTGGTGCTGGTCGGCATGTGGCTGGAGCGGTTCATGATCATCGTCAGCAGCCTGGCGCAGGATTTTCTGCCTTCCTCGTGGGGAATCTTTCGCGCCACGCGTTGGGATTGGGCTACTTACCTGGGTACCATCGGCTTGTTCCTGTTCCTGTTCTTCCTGTTTGTGCGCGCGCTGCCGATGATTTCCATCTTTGAAGTGCGGACGCTGCTGCCGCAGGCCAAGGTGAGTAAGGAGGCGAAGAGTTGAGGGAGCAAGGCATCTACGGAGTGATGGCCGAGTTCGACAGCCCATCGGCCCTGGTTAGCGCCGCGCGCGCGGCCCGCGCCAAGGGTTACCGCAACCTGGACGCCTACTCTCCGTTTCCCATCGAGGAACTTACCGACGCGCTGCACCTGCATAAGAACAAACTTCCATTGATCGTGTTGGCCGGCGGAGTTATCGGTGGCCTGACCGGCTTCTTCCTGCAATATTGGATCGCGGTCGTGTACTTTCCGATCAACATCGCCGGACGGCCGCTCAACAGTTGGCCGTCGTTCATCGTCATCACCTTCGAGCTGACGATTCTGTTTGCGTCGCTATCGGCAGTGTTAGGCATGATGGCGCTGTGCGGGCTGCCGATGCCATATCATCCGGTGTTCAACGTGCCGCGATTCAGCGCCGCCAGCCGCAACCGGTTCTTCCTGTGCATCGAGGCCGCCGACCCTCTTTTCGATCGGGCCCAAACCAGCCAGTTCCTGGGCACCCTGGAGCCCAAGGAGGTCTCCGAAGTTGCGCACTAACTTCCTCACTGGCCTTGTGCTGCTGGCAGCCGCCGCAACTGTCGCCTGCCGGCAGGACATGCACGATCAGCCGAAATACATCCCCCTACGCCCCACCGATTTCTTCGCCGACGGCCGTTCGGCGCGCCCGCTGATCGAAGGCACCGTGGCGCGCGGCCACCTGGATGACGATGCCGGCTATTACACTGCCAAAGGACCGGATGGTAAGTTCGTGGCTGAGTTTCCTTTCCCAGTTACCAGGGAAGTAATCGAGCGCGGCCAGGAGCGTTTCAACATTTACTGCACGCCGTGTCACGATTCTCTGGGCACCGGCAACGGGCGGATAGTGCGGCGCGGCTTCCGCCATCCGCCGTCTTACCACATCGACCGGTTGCGTCAGGTTCCTGCGGGCTATCTCTACGATGTCATCAGCCAGGGATTCGGCGCCATGCCCGACTATTCGGCTCAAGTTCAGCCCCGCGACCGCTGGGCCATCGTGGCTTATATCCGCGCGCTCCAACTCAGTCAGAACGCTTCCATCAATGACATTCCGGCCGGCGCCAAAGCGCGGCTCAATCAGGAGGGCGGACAGTGATCGCGCAGGCAACCGATTTCCAGGTGACGGAAGAGCTTCGCGACATCATGCGGCAATGGCGCATCCGCTTCGCGGTTTTAGGCGCCGCCGGCCTGCTGGCGACGGTGGCGGGCTTGTTCCTGGTGTCTCCCAACCAATTCTACCGTTCCTGGCTCTGGTCTTATCTGTTTGTGCTTGGCCTCGCTTCGGGCAGCCTGGCGTGGCTGATGGTACAGTATCTCACGGGTGGCGCCTGGGGCGTCATCATACGCCGCCCGGCCGAAGCCGCCGCGCGGACGCTGCCGCTGGTGCTGCTGCTGTTCGTCCCTATCTTCATCGGCATCCGCAACCTATACCCGTGGTCGCATCCCAACTTAGTAATGGCCGATGAGTTTCTGCGTCATAAGCAGCCGTATCTCAACGTCCCGTTCTTCACCGTTCGCGCGCTGATTTACTTGGGCGGCTGGTGCTTCCTCTCCTGGTTTATGAACCGTTGGTCGGCTATCGAAGACCGGGATGGCGGCCAGACGCCGCGCCGCAAAATGGGCGCGCTGGCGGGGCCGGGGCTTATCTTCTGGGGACTGGCGGTCACCTTCATGGCCACCGATTGGGTTCTTTCGATCGACCCGCGCTGGTACTCCACCATGTATGGCTTGCTGATGATCGCCGGGCAGGCGCTTTCCGCGATGGCCTTCCTGATTGCCGTCGTCGTGTTTCTCGCCGCGCGCAAACCGATGGCGGATGCAGTTACCCCGCGGCATCTGCACGACCTGGGCAAGCTGATGTTCGCGCTCGTGATGCTGTGGGCGTACTTTTCGTTTTCGCAGTTTCTCATCATCTGGGCCGGCAACCTGCCGGAGGAAATTCCCTGGTATCTGGTCCGGCTGCATGGCGGCTGGCAGTGGGTGGGTCTCGCGATCGTCATCGGTCACTTTGCCCTGCCTTTCGCCTTGCTGCTGTCGCGCGACCTGAAGCGCAATTTCAAACTACTAAGGAACATCGCGCTGTTCGTTCTGCTGATGCGGGTGGTCGATATTTACTGGCAAGTGGCGCCGGATTTTCTGAAAGGCTCCTTCGGCCTGAGTTGGATGGATTTCACCGCCGTGCTGGGGTTAGCTGGCATCTGGCTGGCCTACTTCCTCCGCCAATTGGAAAAACGGCCGCTGCTGCCGCTCCACGACCCGCATCTGAGTGAGGCTTTGGAACATGGCCGAGAATAAACACGGGCAACACACAGAACCGGACGCACCGGTCGATCTGAGCCGCCCCGAGCTGCGCCACGAGCGCACCGACGCCGACGTCTGGGCGCTCAGCAAATTCGCCATCGCGCTGCTGCTGCTGTGTATCGCGTCGCTCGGCCTGGTGTTCGCGCTGTTCCGCTATTTTGAAGGCAAGTACGGTGGAGTGCTGCCGCGCGCCGCGCAGTCGCTCACCCTGGACGCCCGCCGCCTGCCGCCGGCGCCACAGTTGGAAGTCACCGAAATCCAGGACCTGGCGGCGCAGCGCGCAGCCGAGACTCAGATACTGTCGAGCTACGGCTGGGTGGATCGCGAGCGCGGCATCGTGCGGATCCCGATCGACCGGGCTATTGACTTACTCGCGGCGAGCCATTTGCCCGCGCGTCAAACCGACCAACCTCAAACCGCCGCCGCCGGCGTCAGCCTTCCCACCGCGTCCGGTCTTGGTCCCAAGATGCAACCACCCGGCGGTCCGCTGGCCGGCCAGATTCCGGAAGGGTTGGTAGCTGCCGCGCCCGCGCCCACGGCGGAATCGCCGAAAGGGAAGACGAAATGAAACGCCCCTTCGCCATCTTTCTCTTCGCCGCCGCCGCGTCGGCGCAACCCGGACAGCCCGCGCCCATGCAGCCTTCTTACAGCTTGCAGGATTCCAGCCTGAAGCCGGTCCTGCCGGGCTCGCTCGCCGGCGTCGGTATCGATCAGAGATTGGACGCCCAGGTCCCGCTCTCGACCGTCCTGCGCGACGAAGCCGGCCGCGATATCCCGCTTTCCACGTTCTTTCATCCCGGCAAACCGGTGCTTCTGGCGCCGGTCTATTACCGCTGCCCGATGCTGTGTACCCAGATTCTGAGCGGCATGGTGAGCGCGCTGAAAGTGGTTTCGCTCGATCCGGGTAAGGATTTTGAAGTGATCGCGATCAGCTTCGATCCCAAGGACACGGCCGAGTTAGCGGCGGCTAAGAAACAGAACTATCTACGCCGCTATCGCCGGGCTGACACCGCCAATGGGTTCCACTTTCTCACTGGCGACGAGGCTAACGTCCGCGCGGTGACCGATAGCATCGGCTTCCATTATAAGTACGACCCTAAGAGTGACCAATACGCGCACGCCAGCGCCATCATGATCCTCACACCGGAGGGCAGGGTGTCGAAGTATTTCTATGGCGTGGAGTATTCGCCGCGCGACATCCGCCTAGGGTTAGTCGAGGCGTCGCGCAATAAGATCGGCACGCCGGTCGATGAAGTTCTTCTGTTCTGTTTCCACTACGATCCTGCAACGGGTAAGTACGGCGCCGTCGCCATGAGCCTGTTGCGGATTTCCGCCGCGGCTTTCTTATTAGTGGGTGGAATGGCGATCCTGATCGCATTGCGCCGCGACGCACGCGGGCGTCGGCAGAGTATGAGTCAGGCTGGACAAGCCAGAATATGAAGATACCTCTTTTCCCGGAATCGGCGTCGAACTTCGCTCCCGACGTGGACCACCTGTTGTATTACCTTGTGGCTGTGTCGGTGTTCTTCACCGTGCTGATTTTCGCATCCATTTTCTACTTCGCCATCCGCTACCGGCGGCGCTCCGACAACGAACTGCCGAAGCCCATCCACGCCAGCCTGGTGCTGGAGATCGCCTGGTCGGTGATTCCTTTCGGACTGACCATGGTCATGTTCGCTTGGGGCGCCAACATATTTTTCAAGGAAAGTCGCCCGCCCAAAGACGCCATGCAGATCTATGTGGTCGCCAAGCAATGGATGTGGAAGCTGCAGCACATGGAAGGGCAACGCGAGATCAACGAGTTGCACATTCCCGTGGGACGGCCGGTCAAGCTCACCATGACCTCCGAGGACGCCATCCACAGCTTTTTCGTGCCAGCGTTCCGCACCAAGCAGGACGTGGTGCCGGGCCGCTACTCCACCACCTGGTTCACCGCTACTAAGCCGGGAAAGTATCATCTGTTCTGCGCCGAATATTGCGGTACCAAGCACTCCGGCATGACCGGCTGGATCTACGCCATGGAGCCGCAGGATTACCAGGCGTGGCTGAGCGGCGGGCGTTCCTTCGGATCGCTGGCGGAGAATGGCGAGAAGCTGTTCCAGGACCTGGCTTGCGGCAATTGTCACAAGGCCGATGGCTCGGGCCGATGCCCCAGTCTCGTCGGACTTTATGGAAGAAGCGTGCAGCTCGCCGACGGGAGGTTTGTCAACGCGGACGAAGCTTACCTGCGCGAGTCCATTTTGCAGCCAAATGCGAAGATCGTGGCCGGCTATCAGCCGCTGATGCCTACCTTCCAGGGCCAGGTGACCGAAGAGGGCGTCTTAGAGCTCATCGAATATATCAAGTCGCTGGCGCCGCCGCCGGCCGGGGCCGGAACGACTCCGGCGGAGATCAATGTGAACCCAGGCGTCGCCACCGCTGCGCCCAGCAACCGTTAGCCATATGAATACCGCCGCGATCGAGACCCAAGAGAATTACCTGAACGCCGGCTACGGCCTGAAGAGCTGGCTGCTCACCAAGGATCACAAGCGCATCGCGATCCTGTATCTCATCACCGTCACCATTTTCTTTTTCATCGGCGGCATTTTCGCTTCGCTGATCCGCATCGAGCTGCTGACGCCGCAGGGCGACCTGGTCTCCTCGGAGACTTATAACAAGCTCTTCACCATGCACGGGATTGCGATGATCTTCTTTTTCCTGATCCCGTCCATACCGGCGACGCTGGGTAACTTCTTCCTGCCGATGATGATCGGCGCGCGCGACCTGGCCTTCCCGCGCATCAACCTGCTGAGCTGGTATCTCCTCGTGATCGGCGGCGCCTTCGCTCTTTTCGCCATGCTGGCCGGCGGCGTCGACACCGGTTGGACCTTTTACACGCCCTACAGCACCACTTATTCCAACTCCTGGGTGATCGCCACCGCGCTCGGTATCTTTGTCTCGGGCTTTTCCTCGATTCTGACCGGTCTCAACTTCATCGTCACCGTGCACCGCATGCGGGCGCCCGGCATGACGTGGTTCCGCATGCCGCTGTTCGTGTGGGCCAATTACGCCACTGCGGTCATTCAGGTGCTGGGCACGCCGGTGGTCGCGGTCACGCTGGTCCTGGTCTTTTGCGAGCGGGTCTTCCACATCGGCATCTTCGACCCGAACCTGGGCGGCGACCCTGTGCTCTTCCAGCACATGTTCTGGTTTTATTCTCACCCGGCCGTTTACATCATGGTGCTGCCGGCCATGGGCGTGATCAGCGAGATCATATCGGTCTTTTCGCGCAAGCCGATCTTCGGTTACCACTTTGTCGCTTTCTCGAGTATGGCCATCGCGGTAATCGGCTTCCTGGTTTGGGGACACCATCTGTTTGTCAGCACGCAGTCGGTTTACGCCGGCCTGGTGTTTTCGTTTCTCAGTTATTTCGTGGCGATTCCATCCGCGGTGAAAGTCTTCAACTGGACCGCGACCCTATATAAGGGCTCGATATCCTTCGCTACGCCCATGCTCTATGCGTTCGGTTTCATCGGCCTGTTCACCATCGGCGGCCTCACAGGGCTGTTTGTCGCCAGCCTGGGATTCGACGTGCATGTTACCGACACGTATTTCGTGGTGGCTCACTTCCATTACGTAATGGTCGGCGGCACTATTATGGCGTTCCTGGGCGGACTGCACTACTGGTGGCCTAAGATGACGGGCCGCATGTATCCGGAGAACTGGGCTAAGTTATCCGCCGCCATTATCTTCGTAGGATTCAACCTGACGTTTTTCCCGCAGTTCATTCTCGGCTATATGGGTATGCCGCGGCGTTACCACGTTTATCCGGATGAGTTCCAGGTGCTGCACGTGCTTTCCACGGCGGGCGCTTCCATACTGGCGATCGGCTATCTGTTCCCCATGTTTTACTTCATGTGGTCGCTACGCTACGGCGAAGTTGCGGGGGCCAATCCCTGGGGCGCGACGGGGCTGGAGTGGAAGACGCCGTCGCCGCCGCCGGTGCACAACTTCGATGAGATTCCGGTAGTGACACACGAGGCTTACGATTACAGCACGGTAGTCGGAGAGGGGGTGGAAGTTGGCTGAACAAGCTCACGCTCCCGTGGAAACGCTCGCGCTGCGCGAGCAATTCGATACCGCCGAGCAGCAGAAGGAATCCTCCACCTTCGGGATGTGGGTCTTTCTCATCACCGAAGTGATGTTTTTCGGCGGGATGTTTCTGGCTTACACGGTTTACCGGAACACCTACCCCGTCGTGTTCGGGATGGCATCGACCTCGCTCAATGCGGTGATCGGGGCGCTCAACACGGCGGTCCTGCTGTGCAGCAGCTTCACCATGGTGATGGCCGTGCGCGCGGCGCAGCTCGGGCGGCGCAAAGCCCTCATCTGGTTTCTTGTCCTGACTCTGTTTCTTGGACTGGTTTTCCTGGGAGTCAAGGCGTACGAGTGGAACCAGAAATTCGTCGAGCATCACATTCCCGGCGCGCATTTCTATTTCGAAGGCGCGGCGGAGCAAGGACCGGCGCAACTCTTCTTCTCGCTCTATTTCGCGATGACCGGTCTGCACGCGCTGCATATGGTGGTAGGCGCCGGCATTCTTAGCTGGCTTCTCTATCACGCCGCCCGCGGCAGATTCACTGCCGAGTACATGACTCCGGTCGATATCGCCGGTCTTTACTGGCACTTTGTCGACATAATCTGGATCTTCCTGTTTCCCCTGCTTTACCTGATTGACCGTCACATGAGATAGTTATGAGCGAACACGTCGATTCCGTCAAGACTTATACCACCGTTTGGCTGATCCTGCTGGCTCTCACCGGCATCACAACCGGCGTAGCCTACATCGACTTAGGCGCTTTCAGCGTGGTGATCGCGCTGCTCATCGCCGCCGTCAAGATGCTGCTGGTGGCGCTGTTCTTCATGCATATGCGCCATAGCACCAAGCTAACTCAGCTTGCCGCCGCTGGCGCATTCCTCTGGCTGTTCATCATGATGGCGTTCACACTGGCCGATGTCTGGACCCGCGGCCTGGTCGGCACCCAGGGGCGGTGACGGCGCTTGGTGGGTAAGAGGTAGGACGGACGATCGGTGTTTGTCGTCTGTTGTGATGGCCGCCGGCCCGCGAAATTTCGTGAAAACTCGGTAACGCCGGCGGTTTTGCCGCCGGTGATTCGCCGTTGATCCCCGCAGCTTCGAGGCGGTTTGTCGACCCTGTCAAGGCTTCGTTTACCTTGGCTGCGCCTGACAGACCACAAAAGGCGATGGTCTGTCCTACCTCTTTATCGCCATCCCTGCCGATGGCCCATCAACAGCACCGGTGAGTCGCCGATAGTCACACTGCTTCCTTCAACCCGTGTGGCGTTGCCGAAGATATCGTGTTGGGACGCGGAGTGGAGCGTGCTGGGGATGGCGAATTGCACGGTTGTCGTCGGGTTCCACGCGATCAGCCCGTGGTTGCCGCCGGCCAGGATGAGTCCAATCTGCCAGGTGCCTGAGGCATCGATGGAAGCGCCGGTGAGTGACGCGCCGTGCAGCCAGTTCAACAGGATGCCGAACGCGCGGCCAGCTTCGGTCAGCTCTTGCGGATCGTTCTCTTCCGTGCCTACGCAGAAAGTGGTGGCCTTGCCCCAGGCGTACCAGTCGAAACGGATGGAACCGAATGCGAGATGGACCAGATACTTGCGCACCAGGTAGGCCGCCGCCAGAGACTCGGGCACGGTGGTGTTGTCGCCGGAGGCGCCTTCGCTAGCCCAGAGGGGAATCGCACTCACGCCATTCGCTGCCATCACCAGGTTCACGTTGGCGATGTCGGTGGCGGTCGCCTCCGGCGGCGTTTCGTAAAAGTGATAGGCGATCATGTCCACGTTCTGCGCGATGCCGGCCTCGAGGAGTTGGTTCAGGTATCCCGGCGCATAGGCCGCCGGCGATAAGACGATATTACCTGGGTCCACCGACTTGATAATGCTGTAAGCTTCGGCGGTAAGTTCCGCCAGTTCGGCCACGGTTCCGGTGTAATAAGTGGGATCGTTCGGCTCATTCCAGATCTCGTAATAGCGGATACGTCCTTTGTAGCGCTGGGCGATGGCAGTGATATAGTCGCGCCAGTACTGATTGTCGGTGGGCGGCGCGGGAGCGCCCGCGCCGACGTAGTTGACGTCGTCGGGATTGGTGGACGCCCAGGTAGGCGTCTGGCCCAGCGTGAGTAAAATGTCCGGCACGCCATGCTGCTCCGCGGCTGCCACCCAGATGTCGAGCGGTTGCCAGTTCCAAACGCCCTGCTGCGGCTCGAGCGAAGTCCACGAAGTGCCAGTGTCCCACAGCCGCAGGGTGCCGAATTTGGCGGTCGGCCATGGCACGCCGCCGGAGATCGGTGCGCCGGAGGCATCCGTGAACTGCGCATCGTCCACCCAGAACGTGCCGGCCTGCGGAGCCTGAAACATGAGCAGAATGCTGCCCGTATCGTTCACTGTCCCCTGCGTGCTGAACTGCTGCCAGTCGCTTGTGAGGGTGACCGGCGTCTCGGCGTAATATGTATACGGCGTGTTAGCGTCCTGCAGGATCAGGTTGACCTTCATTCCGGCGTCGCCACGCAGCCACGCGCTGAACGTGTAGACCTGGCCTGGAATCACGGTGAGCGATTGGACCAACTGCACGGCGTCGCCGGCTGGCACGGTTTGTACGCTCACTTTCTGTGAAGCCGTGCCGCTATGCGGGTTCTCGGTGTCCTCGGAATAGGTAACGGTGGGATTGGGAACTCCCCACGAGGAGTTATCGTACCAGTCCACCGCGGTACTGCCGGAAATAGGATTGTTGACGCCGGCCGAAACATAGGGCGGCTCGAATCCGCTGTTGAGAAGTTGGCTTTGCAGGAAGTTCTCCACGTGCATGCCGAAGAACGACGTAGGAATCGGGCCGATGCGCGGCGCGGGCGCGAACGTTCCGGGCGCAAAGGAGAGTGCGAAGTCATCCGCCCACAAGGTGCCGGGCGCGGGGATGGCGACCATCAGGTACGCATCTTCGGTGGTGGTGATGTAGCCGCTCGCGGTGAGTTGCTGCCAATCCCCTGTTAGAGCAAACGAGTTCTGGATATAAGTGGCATAGGGGGAGTTGGCCTGTTGAATCACGAGGGAAGCCTGCAGGCCCGGATCTCCCCGCAGCCAGACGGAAGCGGTGTAGACGTTGTCGGCAAGCAACCCGAACTGCTGAATGAACTGCACCCGGCCGGTGCCGACACTCGTCACAACCACCTTCTGGGACGCCGATCCACTGTGCGGGTTGTTGGTGTCCTCCGAGTATTGAACGGTCGCGCTTGCCCAGCCCGAGTTATCGGACCAACCGTAGGCGATAGAACCGGAGATGGCGCCGTCGTCCAGATTCACGGCGTTGTATGGCGGCTCCATACCGGGATTCACCAACGCGACGGGCGTAGCCGCGTGCGCCGCAACACCGGCGCATATGGCCGCGAACAGGAGCGCGGCGCAGCGCCGCTGCCGGCGATCGCCCTGAGTCATCGAGACACCCACCGGTTCCACCTGTTTACATTATGGACGGATTGCGCCGGCGCACAGCGAACCCTGCGACAATATATTGAGGGGACAGCCCTCGGCGGAGCGTTTATGATCGACACGGTGCTGAACCTGCTATTCCGTTGCCCTCACCGGCGCCTCACCCGCCCTGTGTCGCCGATCACCAAGGCCGGCCAGCCGCACAGCCAGTGCTATGTCGTCTGCCTGGATTGCGGAAAGCAATTCGAGTACGACCTGAACGAAATGCGCATTGGGAAAGCGATCGACCGCTCGCCGGACGGCGGCGTTGTGCCTCCCGACATGCCCAAGCCGCGCAAGACCAAGATCAAGTACGCACTGTTGGCGGCCGTGCCGGCGGCTGTCGTGCTCGCCGCGGTATTGGCCGAAAAAAAGAAACCCGCCAAGCCGGAGGGTGGCAACGCCGACCCCGCCGCGCGCCCCGATCCGGATCGGCGCGAAGAGTGAAGTAGGATGTTCCGCGAGCCGGCGGGTGCTAATAAACCGCGCGGTTTTTCTGGCCTGGCCCGCATTTCCAGGAATCACAGATCCACAGTGTCAATCCTTCAATCCTGGCTTGACTTTTGTTAAGCCAGGATGTACCTTCTCTATTGTAGTTTAGGCTGCCGCTTTGGCCGCCGCATTGCCGGGTAGGCGTGTGCGCGGCAGGGAGCTTCAGTCCGCCCCTGGCATTTCGCATCGCCTTTGGAGGAAAGGTAGAAAGATGACTCAACGAAAATGGCTATGGCCGGCTTTGCTCACAGTCAGCTTGGCCCTGATAATCGCCGGTGTCGCGTTAGCTACCGTAGTAACGATTCCGGACTCCGACCTGGTCTCGTCGACCCAGTATTACACCGATATTATCGGCGGCGGGATTGGCCCGATTGCCGTGATGACGGGCGGCGGCAACGCATCCGACGTCGGCGGTGCCACCGGACAAAACGATGATGGATTTGACGGCCCGATTAACCTCGGGTTCACCCTTAACTTTTTTGGCACCAACTACACGCAGTTCTGGGCCAACAACAACGGCAACATTTCGTTCGGGAATGGAATCGCCGCGTACACGCCCACCGGACCGCAGGGAGCCGCTCAGCCGATTATCTCCCCGTTTTTCGCCGACGTCGATACCAGAGGCACTGGCAGTGGGGTGATGCATGTCCGCACCGATATTGCGAATGAAGTGATCGTTACGTGGGATGCGGTGGGATATTATGACGCGCATGCCGACAAGCTCGATAGTTTTCAGTTGGTCCTGCGCGGGCCGGGCTTCACCATTCCCGCCGGCGAGGGACAAGTCGGATTCTGGTACAAGACCATGCAGTGGGAGACCGGCGACGCCAGCGGCGGCACGGGTGGGTTCGGCGGAACGCCTGCCGCGGTCGGCTTCGGAGACGGCAACACGAATGGCTACGTGCTGGCGGGCTCGATTGCAAACGGCATTTCCGGGATTGTGAACAATACTCACATCTGGTTCAACCTGGTGGGCGGCGTCCCGACTCCTACCGGCAGTACTGCGACACCACTTCCAGGAACGATCTGGCTGATCACGCTGGGCATCATCGGTCTGGGTTTGACGCAGTGGCTGCGGCTCAGAAATCGCAGGGCCTAGAGGAGAACGACGATGAAAAAGATTCTCGTATTGCTTTCGCTGATCTCGATCATGAGTCTCGCAGCGTTCGGAGAAGTCGCCAACGGCAAGTGGGCTCTCCAGGGCTCGGCCAAGAACGCGCCGAAGGTCCTGGCCTTGCGTGTGGACGGGACCAAGCTCTCCGGTACGATGGACGGTGTGCCGATCTCGAACGGCAAAGTGGAAGGCGATTTCATGTGGTTTGAAGTCGTCCGGCAGGGAGTTACGACCCAGTACAAGGGCAGGGTCACCGGGGACAAGATCGGTTTATTCGAATCCGGCCCGCAGGTGAAGCGGAGCCTGAGCTTCTCTCGCGCGCAGTAGAATGGGTTCATGAAATCTCGCTGGGCCGTGATGGCGGCCGTGGCGGCCTTGCTCGCCTGTCACCTCTCGACCCTTCGCGGGATGGCCTCGCAGTGGTGGAACGATGAGGACATGGGCCATGGCTTCCTCGTTCCCGTCGTAATCAGCTGGATTGTTTGGACCGAGCGCCGCAAGTGGCGCTCGGTGCCGGCGCAGCCGAGCTGGTGGGGCATTCCACTGCTCGTCGCGGGTGCAGCCCTGCATTTCGCGGCGGTGGTGGGCGTCGGGTTGTTTGCCGCCTCGTTGGCCCTTCTGATTTCAAGCGTGGGCGCGATCGTGTGTCTCGAGGGTTTCGGCCGGCTGCGCGCGTGGGCCTTTCCGCTTTTCCTCAGTCTCTTCATGCTGCCCAAGCTGGCGTTTGCATACAACATGGTCACGCTGCCGTTGCAGTTGCTGGCCAGCCGCATGGCGGCGGGGTTGTTGTCCGCCAGCGGGATCGGCGTGATCCGCGAAGGGAACATTCTGGATGTGGGCGGGCATCGCGTCGCGGTGGCGGAAGCGTGCAATGGAATCCGCTATCTGTTGCCGCTCGGGTTCATGGCGGTGGTGCTCGCTTATATCCTGGACCCGAAAGCTTGGATGAGAGTCGCGCTGCTGGTGGTGGCCGTGCCGCTGGCGATCGTCGCCAACGCCGTGCGGGTTGCCGCTTCGGCTGCCATTCCGGCGCTCGATTCGGGAACTCCCCACTTCACTGCGGGAGCGGTGATTTTCCTGCTCTGCCTGGCGGCGCTGGCCGGGGCACGGCAGTTATTCCAAATGATCGGCGCCCGCCACCATGCCTGATCCACTCAAGATCCTCGTTCCCGTTTTGCTGGTGGCCGAGGCGCTCACGGTTCAATGGGCAGGTCATGCCGAGCGTGTGCCCTCCACTCCGGATTTGAACGCGTTCCCGCGCCAGATCGGCCGCTGGAGCCAATCGAGCGAGATCCTGATCGAGCCGGAGGTGCAAGCCCAGCTTCGAGCCGACCGGCTGCTGGACCGCATGTATTACTCCGGAACTTCCGCCGGGCCTGTGTCGCAGGCCGAGGTGTTGGTCGCCTGGTTCAATTCGCAAACCAAGGGGGACCGGCAGCCGCATTCGCCTCGGGTGTGCCTGCCGGGTGCGGGTTGGTTGCCCGAATCGACCGGCACGGTGAGCATCGAGACGCCGGCCGGGCAGTTGGCCGCAACCCAGTACATCGTTTCGAAAGGCGGTTTTCGCTCCGCGGTTTTGTATTGGTATCAGACTCCTCGCCGCACCATCGCGGGAGAATGGGAAGCCAAATCGTGGATTCTGGCGGACGCGCTGCGCGACCATAGGACGGATGTCGCGCTGGTGCGAATCGTGGTTCCATCGTTCAACGGCCAGGACAGAGTCGCGACGGACGCCGCCGCGGATTTCGCGCGCGCGGTGTATCCGGAGCTGCGGAGAGAATTGCCATAAACTGGCGCGGCCCGGCCCGCCGGCGTGGGGCGAATTTGCCCCACTTCATGTGGCTAACTCATTGAAAACAAGAGAAACCGTTGGCTGTTCGTGGGGCAATCTGCCCCGTTTTGACTGGTTGTTTCATAGATAAGGTCACAGGCCGGCATTTCGCAGGTCCTAAGCGGGGCATTCGCAGGTCGGGGACCTGCGCCACTTCCCATCCTTACTGTGGCACAGAGGGCGGGCGGAAGCGGTGCGCGGAGGGTGGAAAATGGCTGCAAGCCTTTGTGGGATGGGGGGTTGGGATTATTTGGCGAATCGGTGAATGGGGCACTCGGCGGGCAAAATCCGTCTGACCCCTTTACGCCGACCCCTTTACGCCCGTTGAGCTCGTCGCGGAGCAGCTCGCCCGGATGGATGGGCGGCAGTTTTTCCCTTGGTGCCATGTTTCTCTCCACGAAAGCTGCGCGGTTCAGTCAGGATATCCCTGTTTCCCTCAGGTTGCGGCGGATGTCACTCCCCGTTTAGGGTATCGGTTGGAGCTACAACGACAAAGCTCCTTATGTTTCTCAGGATATATGCTCGGTTTAGCTTCACTAGTTCCCCGACGCAGTTCACCGGTATGCGGTCGATATGCGCGCGGCCAGCCTCGCCGTATTCGGTTGATCCGAGTTCCAAGTAGACCCTACGAGGTCTCCCCTCTACGAACCCTAGGACGGTGACCCTGCCTATCGCTTCGCCCTCTGCCCTCTGTAGCCCGATGACCACCCCGACGAGCTGAAAGTCCTCCAATGGAGCGTTGTCCCGGAGACGCCGGGCCGCCTCCTCGATTATCGGGATGTGCTCCGGCCTAATCTCGACCTGGTGGATGGCATCGTCCGGAATCGTGTACGCCGGAGACCAGGAAAAACGGATCTCTAGAAGGTGCTGCTTCGGCCCGCTCATCTCCACAACGGCGTCACACAGGTTTGCGCTCACCCCTTGTCTATACGCCTGTGTCAACGGGGCGATCTCGCCAGTCGAAAGAGCATGATCCGCTCCCCGTCTGATCGTGTCGAGGGCCTCCGCGAGGGTCCGCGTGGCGATTCGTTCGAATGGATCGTGGAGACCCGGCAATAACTGTCCATTCGCTGGTGGTGTGAGCCGAGATATGAGCGTGATGACATAGCTGCCCCGCTCGCTCTGTCCCAGTCGTGAGCGCTCGATGAAGGCCGCAACCTCGTCCGATCGGCGGTTCGGGTAGATGGGCTTCGGGTCCTTCGCGGAGGAGGCGGCATCCAGAACCATGTCTCTCGCAGACTTGATGAGGCGAACACCATCCTCCAATAGAATGGTGCCGTCGGCGGTGTCCTCATCCGCTGAACGTACTCGGATAACGTCAGCGAGGGCGTTGGCTACGTCGACGAGAATCTCTGTCTGAGACCTGCGTTCAACGCTTTCCAACGTGGAGAGCAAGTCGCTGATCCTGGTCGCATAGTCGTCGATTTCCGTAGTGGCCGGGACCAATACCTCGACCGTTTTCGCCCCTGGTCGTCGCAGCACCCACGCGGCCCCGAAGTCTGATGCAGCCGCCTTGAGCACCCAGCTTTTCCCTTCCAGATAGGTTCTTAGGTCGAGCGGCCGAATGGAGTGAAGCGCCCTGGGATCGCGGATGGTCGTCATCATAGAAGCTGCCCCGTCGCGATACGCGCCATGATAGTAGACAGCGCCTCCGGCGTGAACCGGTTTGTACGAGGGATCGCCACCGTGACCTTTTGTGTGTTCGAGGTCTCGGGCTCCCCTCGGAGCGAGATCCAATAGCCACTGTGTTTGAGGACGGTCTTGAACTCGGAGGCGCTCAGCCACGCCGCAACGGATCCCGGCACGCAGACGACGATTAGTATTCTAGGCACCATCACCCTGACGGTTCGAAGGTCGTTGTAGTTTTTGACCTTTAGGGGGAACCGGAGTTCCGTCTCGCAGAGTACGTCGCAGGCCGTGCACTTCAGCTGAGCCTCCAATCGGGGGGCCACGTGCATGTCGTCGCCGTCACCGGCGAAACCCAGGTCAACGCTCTCCCGATCCGTGAACGGGTCCGTCAACGAGAACCCAGCGGCGGACGCAACAGCATGCACAAAGGCCCGGCTGAATTGCTCCTTGCGCTGGGAGTCCTCCATCCTCGCTGTGTAGCCCGCTATCAAACGGTAATTCTATTACCATTTCGCTTTGTAGACGAGCCGCCGCCCGAGAATAGCGGGCATATGCTTGGAACACCGCCGCTTTTTTGCAGTTCTAAAACAGGTCAGTCCGGCCAGACGACGGCGTCGCCGGCCGAGCGACGCGCCCCTTATTTCTTCCGCTTCGCCACCAGCCTCACCCGCTTCGTTTGCGACAGTGGCCCCGGCGTCAACGCGTCATCCACGATTTCGTGCTGCTCTTGCTGGTGGCGCTTGCCGGAGCCGGTGGCGGGGCTGGCGGATTCGGCGCGGCCTACGTAGCGGATCTCGCGGCGGGTGGGATCGGCCAGGAACTGCATTTGTTCATGCATATAGCGCCAGGGGCCCATGTTTCTGGGCTCTTCCTGCGCCCAAACGATTTCGGCGGTGGGTGCGTAGCGGAGCAAAATCTCGGCGGCCTGAGCGGCGGCGAAGGGATAAAGCTGCTCGACGCGGACCAGGGCGACGTGATCGGCTTTGCGCTCCTCGCGGGCTTGCAGTAAGTCGTAATAGATCTTGCCGGAGCAGAAGATGACGCGCGAGATACGCTGCGGATCGGCGGCGGAGTCATCCAGGATCTCGATGAAGCCGCCGGCCGCGAAATCGTGCACGGTGGAAACGGCGCGCGGATGGCGCAGCAGGCTCTTGGGCGTGAAAATGATCAGCGGCTTGCGGACGCCGCGGCGGTCGGAGCCGCCATACATCTGGCGGCGCAGTAAGTGGAAATACTGCGCCGGCGTGGTGCAGTTACAAACCTGCATGTTGTTTTCGGCGCAGAGGACTAAGAAGCGCTCGATGCGGGCGCTCGAATGTTCGGGGCCCTGCCCTTCAAAGCCATGCGGCAGTAACATCACTAAGCCGCTCGGCTGTCCCCACTTAGATTCGGCGGGGGAGATGAACTGGTCGATCATGATCTGCGCGCCGTTGGCGAAGTCGCCGAACTGCGCTTCCCAGATGACCAGCGTCAGCGGATCCGCCACGCTGTAGCCGAATTCGAAACCCAGCACGGCGTATTCGCTCAAGGAGCTGTCGTAGACATCGAAACGGGCCTGGTCCGGCGAGATGTGCTGCAGGGGAATGTAGCGCTTGCCGGTTTCGAAATCGTAGAAGGCGAGATGGCGCTGGCTGAAAGTGCCGCGGCCGGAATCCTGGCCGCTGAGACGGACGGCCGTGCCTTCGAGAGCCAGCGTGCCGAAGGCGAGCGATTCGGCCAGCGCCCAATCGAGCGGCGTGGCTTGAGCGATCGCATTGCGGCGCTTTTCCAGGAAAGCGCGCAGCTTGGGATGCACATGGAAAGTGTACGGGAAATTGGTGATGCCGCGGATCACGCGCTCGAGGACCTGTTGGTTGACGGCGGTGCGCGGGCAGAAGCTGGAGATCTCGCCGGTCGCGACCGCGCTCAGCTCCTGCAACTCGTAGCGCTCGGCCTGCTCCTGCGCGGCGTCATAGCCGGCGGCCAGGCGCTGGCTGACCTGCTGGCGGATAGCGGCGACTTCCTCGGCAGTTACCACGCGCTCGCGCACCAGGCGCTCGGCGTAGAGGGTGGCCACGGAGGGGTGTTCCTTGATCTTCCGGTAGAGGATGGGCTGCGTGTAACTGGGATCGTCGGCTTCGTTGTGCCCGTGACGGCGGTAGCAGATCATATCGATCACCACGTCGGTCTTGAACTTCTGGCGGTAATCGAAAGCGACTTGCGCCACGCGGACGGCGGCCTGCGGGCTATCGCCGTTGACATGGAAGATGGGCGCCTGCACGCCGCGCGCGACGTCGGTGGAATATGGCGTGGAGCGCGATTCATCGGGAAGGGTGGTGAAGCCGATTTGGTTATTGATGATGAGGTGAATGGTGCCTCCGGTGGAATAGCCATCGAGCCGGGAGAGGTTGAGCGTCTCGGCCACCACGCCCTGACCGGCGAAAGCGGCGTCGCCGTGGATCAGCAGCGGGATGACGCGCTCGCGGGCGGTGTCGCCGAGGTGGTCCTGCTTGGGGCGCACGATGCCTTCGACCACGGGGTCGACGGCTTCGAGGTGGCTGGGGTTGGGAGCGACCGAGACCACGATTTCGCGGCCGTTTTCGCAGCGGCGCACGCCGTGGGCGCCCAGGTGGTATTTCACGTCGCCGGAGCCCTGCGTGCTCGATGGATCGATATCGCCTTCGAATTCGGAGAAGATCTGCTTGAGGTCCTTGCCCACCACATTGGCGAGGACGTTGAGACGGCCGCGGTGCGCCATGCCGATGACGATCTCATTGACGTCGGCGGCGCTCGAGCGTTCGAGAATTTCTTCCAGGATGGCGAGCGCGGTCTCGCCGCCTTCCAGCGCGAACCGTTTCTGTCCGACGAAGCGGGAGTGGAGGAAGTGCTCGAAGCCTTCGGCTGCGATCAGGTTGCGCAGAATGCGGAGGCGGGTTTCGGGGGCGAGTGGCCAGTGGTTCTTGTCCGGCTCCATGCGATGTTGCAACCAGCGCTTCTGCTCCGGCACCTGAATGTTCATGTACTCGCAGCCGATTTTGCCGCAGTAGGTTTCGCGCAGCGTTTCGAGGATCTCGCGGAGCGTGGCGAGCGGCTTGGGGCCGGCTTCGCCGATGGCATCGCCCAAGCTGCCGGTGAGGAATTCGCGGTCGAGGTCCCAGATGGTGAGGCCATATGTCTCCGGGTCGAGCTCGGCGTGATAGCTGGGCTCATGGCCAAGCGGGTCGAGGTCGGCGATGAGATGGCCGCGCACGCGATAGGCGTTGATCATCTGCATGATGGCGGCTTCCTTGGCGATCTCGGAAGTGCGCGTGGAAGCGGCGCCGGGAAGGCCCGGCCGGCGGTCGGTTTCCCAATGCACCGGCTGGTGCGGAATCTTCAGATGATCGAAGACCTCTTCGTAGAAGCTGTCGGCGCCATCGAGCAGGGCCTGCACGCGGCCCAGGAACGCGCCCGATTCGGCGCCCTGAATGATGCGGTGATCGTAAGTGCAGGTGAGAGTCATCACCTTGCTGATGCCGAGCGTGGCGCGCGTTTCGGCGGCGGTGCCGTGGTATTCGGCCGGATAGTCGATGGCGCCGGTGGCGATGATGGCGCCCTGGCCCGGCATGAGGCGCGGGCTGGAGGACATGGTGCCCACCGTGCCGG
>Ga0181521_10002948_pt1 | contig 20255 bp, 23 predicted proteins | sample PEATcosm2014_Bin_32_FD_119764 | JGI IMG/M metagenome (GOLD analysis project Ga0181521, IMG submission 119764) | Peatland microbial communities from MTU Mesocosm Facility, Houghton, MI, USA - PEATcosm2014_Bin02_60_metaG | ecosystem: Environmental > Terrestrial > Soil > Wetlands > Peat | place...
GAATTGACCAAACAATTCGAACTTGCCACACCAAACAAGGCCGACCTCATCATGAGGAAAGCGGTCGAAAATTGACCGCCGTCGACATCATGGTAGTCGGAGGCCCACTCCTAATTATCGTCGCGGACTTGGTCATCTACTTACTCGTGGGAAGACTTGGAAAGACATCTTCGGGAAAGGGAGACAAATATCAACCATTCACAGGTGGGGAACAGGATGTTGCCCCGCGGGGCACATACAGCTCTGAACTATTCGTGTACGCAACCCTCTTCATGATTGCAGAAGCTTTCGCCCTCTTACTCGCAGGGTCCTTTGCGGCCACCACTTACTTCTACCCTCTACTCTTTTTGTCCGGTGGCTCTGGCGTAATTCTCATCGTAAGTTGGTGGCTCATGATCGTTGGAGGTCTGAGGCCCTAAATGATTGCAACCCAACTCTTTGAAATCCTGCTTTTCCCTGGCCTAACATTTTTCGTTTGGATAGGATTCATCTTCGATTGGCTCGACCGAAAAACACAAGCGCGCATGCAATCGCGAAGAGGCCCTATCCTAGCGGGGCCATTCGGAATTTTACAACCCGTCGCAGATTTCTTCAAGCTTACGTCAAAAGAAGAGATTATTCCAGAAGTTGCTGACAAATTCGTTTTCCTTCTCGGCCCCTCACTTTTCTTTTCGGCACCTGCAATCGGAACTATCTTCATCCCAGTACTGGGATCACAAGCGATCGTTAGCAATGACTACGACCTTCTCTTCGTATTCTTCATACTCGGATTTTCCGCCCTAATGGCGACGATGTTGGGTTACGCGGCGGGTGGAAGGTGGTCAATAATTTCGATCGGTCGTTTGGTAGTGCAGTATACCGGTTATGAAGTACCATTAATCGTTGCAATAGTTGCGCCAGCTCTGTTGGCCCGCAGCCTTTCAATCAGTGGCATTGTTGCCGCACAACAGAATATTTGGTTCATAGTCCTGGCTCCTATCAGTTTCTGTGTCTTCATAGTCGCGGCCTTAGCAGAATTGGAGAAACCTCCGTTCGATATTCCGAGCGCCAAGACGGAGATTGTTGGGGGTTGGATGACTGAATTTTCGGGCAGGCCTCTCGCTTACATCAAGCTCACAAAAGAGTTGGGTTACGCCTTTCTTTCTGCGCTTGCTGTGAGCCTATTCCTCGGCGGCCCACTGGGCCCCATACTTTTCGCTAACCCAATCCTGCAGAGCATTCTATACTTCATCTACTTCATCGTCAAATTGTTTGCAGTCGGCTTTCTAATCTTCACAATAAAGACAGCCCTAGCTCGAGTCAGGATCGACCAGGCGGCTCGACTGTTTTGGATGGTGATTACACCATTGAGCCTGATTCAACTCGGGATAGTCATGGCGTTGAGGTGGTAAGATTGGTTACGGAAGTAGCGTTACTCCTCTCCGTAGCTCTCCTAGTCACCATCATTGCGGCTATCTTCTCGAAATCCATCTCAGTGACCGTCATCATGCTGTTTTACGCGAGCCTCGTTCTAGGTGTTATTTTCACAATCTATCAGGCGGTTGTGGTTGGCCTCCTGCACATCACTATGTTTGCTGGCGCGATGTCAGTGATGCTAATGACCGTTGTATTGATGACGGGAGAATCGAAACTAGACATAGGCAACCGCAAGCTGGCCGCACTGCTCGCAACTATTACGATCCTCATCGTCGCCGCGTCATCCTACTCACTTTTTTCCGGCGCATCGTCTCTCCCTCAATCGCCTTCCCAGTCGACAGAAGGCATTCTGGCGTTCGTTTGGATGTTCAGGCCCTGGGACCTGCTTATTCTAGTCATCATCTTCGCAGCCGCAATGATCGGAGTGGTCAACCTGCTTTCCAAGGAGGAACGAGCGTGATAACGGATCAGACAGTTTTCGCAACTACTGCCACGATTCTATTCTTCCTGGGGCTCTTCTCAATGTTCTACTCACGGAACTTGTTGAAGACCATTATTTCCTTCCAAATCGTCGTGTTCGGCGCCAACCTCGCCCTATTCTCATCAGGTCTCGGCCACGCATCCAACTTGATGGCCAACACACTCGTTCTCTTCTCCATAGTTGTTGGCGCAAGTGTGGAGGCAGTCGCCCTTGCACTCATCGTCCTAGTTCACAGAGCGTACGGAACTCTGGATCCTTGGAAGATTAAGAGGCTTAGACATTGATCGACCTCAATCAACTGGCGCTGCTTGGCACAGTGGGGCTGCCATTTTTCGGCGCACCGATAATCGTCGCACTTAGAAGGTATCCAAACGCACGAGAATCAGCCTCGCTTATAGTCTCGGTAGGGACGTTCCTTTGTGCCGTCTTCAATTTACCACAGGTCTTCAACGGCCAGACTGTAGCGGTCACGTTAGCCGTGATGTCATCTCACCCCGACCTGCAACTTGCGCTCTGGGCTGATGGCCTAGGACTCATGTTCGCGAGTCTTGCGTCGTTCCTTTGGATCATCACAACGGTATACTCTACGGGTTACATGCGCGGGTTGAAGGAGCATTCACAGACCCGTTACTTCGCATGCTTCGCGCTTGTGATCGGAGCGACGATGGGCGTCTCAGTGGCTGCAAATCTCCTAACTCTGTTCATCTTCTACGAAATCCTCACAGTCTCCACCTACCCTCTCGTTGTCCACAATCAAACTGAAGAGGCATTCCGAGCCGGCCGCAAATATCTCATTTACACGCTCAGCGGAGGCGCCGCTGTCCTAGTCGGAATGCTTGCCCTGCTAGGCGCGGGTGGTGGAGCAGCGATCACTTTCATACCTGGAGGAAACCAAACAGTTGGATCCATTTCACTGGAATTCGCTAGGGTAGCCCTAGTGTTGCTCTTCGTTGGTTTCGGTGTGAAAGCCGCGCTCGTCCCAGAACATGGTTGGTTGCCGACCGCAATGATAGCGCCCACACCAGTAAGCGGACTACTTCACGCGGTTGCAGTTGTGAACGCGGGAGTATTCGGCCTTCTCAGGGTGATGTTGTTTCTGTATGGACCGACCCTGATGGAGTTGCTTGGCATTCAGAATCTGGTGATAGCGGTAGCCGTCATAACTATCCTGGTCGGATCTTTATTCGCCCTAACGCAAGACAACCTAAAGTTGCGTTTAGCATATTCCACGATAAGCCAACTGAGCTACATGATTCTCGCAGCCGCCGTGCTCTCTCCTCTCGGCGTCAGCGCGGACGGGCGCAGTGCAGCGGTCATAGCCGCCGTCTTCCTAATGGCAGCCCACGCGTTCGGGAAACTTACAATGTTCTTCGTTGCGGGCGCTGTCTCCGTGGAGACTGGGAAAACAAGAGTCTCAGAGTTGGATGGGATCGGTAGGAAAATGCCCGTAACAATGTTCGCTTTCTTCCTAGCCACGTTGAGCATGGCCGGACTCCCTCCGTTAGCTGGGTTTGTGGGGAAGTGGTACCTTTCGGTGGGAGCATGGAACGGAGGATACTGGTGGATCCTCTTCGTACTAGTGCTCTCTGGAGTGTTGAACCTCGCCTATTTCATGCCTATCATCTTCCGAGCTTTCCTTCGCCCGTTTGATGGAGCCCGCGGTGAAGCCCGCGGATTCCTCCTCGGCCCCATCATAGCGACCGCGACCGGTACACTCGCGTTAGGCATCTGGACTACGATGCCCTACGGCCCGTTGGAGATAGCGAGCAGAGTTGCAGCGGCAGTTACGGGGACTGGTATCGCGGCCGCCGCAAGCTTTGTTGCGGGCACTACTATTCCGCCGTTCATTTTGTTCCTAGTTGGCGGTCCGATAGTAGTTTGGCTCTTCAGAGGAAGAGTGCGGCAAGCACTTATGATTATTCTCGCAGGCCTCGCCCTGATTGACACGGTCTCCTTACCGCACGGAACTGAATGGAGCTTGCCTTTCATGGGCTACCGATTGGTTCTGATGAGAGTAGACAACCTATCCTATCTGATGGGAGTGATCTTTGCTACAATTACATTCTTGGCTGTGCTTTATGCAGCTGGTTTCGCTAAGCCTTGGATGCACTTGTTTGCAATGCTGTACGCGGGAACCTCTCTCGGTGTTGTGTTCGCGGGCGATTGGATCACACTTCTAATTTTCTGGGAGCTCATGGCGATAACATCGTTACTACTCATCTGGGAAGCGAGGGGTGAGGCTGTTCAGGCCGGGTACCGATACCTGCTCTTCCATGGTTTCGGAGGTGCGATGCTCGCAGCTGGCATAACCCTATTCATCCTCCAAGGAGCCAATCCTATCGTAGGCCCAATCACTGGCTTCTGGCCCTCACTCTTCATAATCATCGGAATCGGCGTCAACGTGTGTATGATTCCCTTACACACGTGGCTGCCCGACGCCTACCCGCGAGCGCATATCGCCGCGTCAGTCTTCCTAAGCGTCTACACGACAAAAGCTGCAGTGTATCTACTTGCCCGTGCGCAACCCAGCACCGAACTCGTCGCTTTCATGGGCGCTCTTATGGCAGTGTACGGAGTAAGTTTTGCAGTCTTTCAAACCAACATGAGGAAACTTCTCTCCTACCACATCGTTTCGCAAGTAGGTTACATGGTCGCCGGGGTAGGACTAGCAAGTTGGCCCGGGATAGCACCGCAGATAGCCCAACTGGCTTTGGATGGAGCAATGGCACACGTATTCAACCACATACTCTACAAAGCGTTGCTCTTCATGACGGTTGGTGTAATCATCTGGAAGACCGGTGAGAACACGCTGGATAAGTTGGGCGGACTCATGCGAAAAATGCCTGTCACCGCAATAGCGTTCTGGATCGCCGCGTTTTCAATTTCTGGCGTGCCGCTATTCAACGGCTTCGTATCAAAAGGCATGGTCATAACCGCCGCTCAACAAACCAACACGCTGCTCTTCATACTCCTTGAGATCGCATCATTTGGCACATTCCTTTCATTTCTCAAACTCGGATATTTCGCATTCCTCCGCCCCGGAACAATCGAAGCCAGCGACCCGCCACTGTTAATGAAGGCGGCGATGCTTGGCGCGGCTGCGCTCTGCGTCGCAATTGGCGTATATCCGCCGCTCCTCTACGCCATACTCCCGTTCGGCGGATCCGGCTACCAACCATTCGCACTCAACGAACTACTACAAACCTCACTGGTCTTAGCTGCGGCCGCGTTGACGTTCTTCACACTTGGACGAAAATACTTGGTACCCCATGAGCCGCACCTACGAGACTTCGATATGCTCTACGTTGCGCTCGGACATGGTTTCATTACTTTCTCGGCTGCTCTGCAGCGAGCCTTCGGAGACGTGTACACCGCAGTCACTCACAGGATTGTGCCGCGTGCGGCAAGAGCTGCAGGCGATGTGCAGACAGGTGTGCTGGGGGTTAATGGAACCTTGATGCTAGCAGTGCTGCTGATTCTGCTCATCCTGATTGCAATATGGAGTGTATGAGAATTGTGGCTCACCGACATCATGGAGATACTCTTCGCAGGCGCCATAGCCTGCCTCGTAATGGACCTCGCCAAACAGTACACTGGCAAGTGGAGAGTATACGCGGGAGGAATCATTTGCACCGCTGTCTTGGGTGTCTCACTCGTTGATGTGCTGTTCAACTGGTCTGCAGGCATTGCGGGGGAGATATCTTTGCGTCCCATCGAATCGAGTTTCGCGAGTTTATACGTTGTAGATAAGTTCGCTATCTTCGTAATCTTCACGGTCCTTGCAGTTGGGACGGCGGTTTCCTTTTATTCCTGGAGAAAAGTAGGCCTTGACGACAATGTCGGCCCGTTCTTCTCACTGCTCCTAATTCTGCTGCTGTCGCTTGTTGGTATAATTGCCGCCGGGGATCTGCTGACTCTGTTTCTTTTCTGGGAGGGAATGAGCATTGCTGCGTACGGCTTGGTGTCCTGGCAGAAGAAGGTCGCCGTCTCACTCGAGGCAGCCTTGAAGTACCTATTCCTCGCGGGGGCTGGGAGTTTGATCGCGCTCTTCGGTATTTCGATAATCTACTCCCTCACCGGAAGCATCCAACTCAAGGACCTGCCTACTATCTTTCAGGGCGACCCGAGACTAGGCGCATTCGGCTTGGCGTTGCTCTTTGCGGGGCTTGGCGTAGAGGCTGCCATATTCCCGTTACATACATGGTTACCTGACGCATATTCTGCCGCTCCAACGGCTGTAAGCGCGACGTTGGCCGGCGTCGTGACAGAGACGGCGGTCTTCGCGCTCATCAAAATCATTAACCCAACATTCGTGATTCCCCAAGTTCAAGTTTCGCAGAACCTGACGGCTACGTTTCAACTTTCGCTTGTTCTCATAGCGGTACTTACCATGCTGATCGGAAACCTAGGCGCCCTGGGACAGACTAATGTTAAACGGATACTGTCCTATAGTTCTATAGCTCATGTCGGATACATGTTAGCGGCGCTAGCGACCTTCTCAGTCGTAGGAATCGTCGCGATCATCTTTCACATCTGGAACCACGGTCTAGTGAAGTCCTCCTTCTTCATGCTAACAGGCAACAAGGGCGAAGGCTACCAAGAATCTGAGCTGAGCGAGCTAAAGGGACTGTTCGGCCAGAACAGGTCTCTCGGAGGAATGTTCGCGTTATCGTCGCTCGGTATGATAGGTGTCCCACCTTTCGGAACTTTCTGGAGCGAACTACTCATAATTCAATCACTCTTCGCAACTAACCAACTCACGTTCTATGCACTCGCCGTAATTGTAGTCCTGAACATTGCGTTGTCGGTAGGCTACTATTCCAAGATAATTACTGCAGTCTCCCAGCATTCAGACCAAAGCGAGAAGATGAAAACATCCTGGCGACTGACAATTTCACCGTTGCTATTGATTCTTCTCAGCCTTTTGACGGGGTTCATTCCATGGCTGTTGTTGGGAAGGCTCTCCTGAATAAGGGAAGACACTATGCCAATGCCGGAGTTTGTTCAACAACCTAATCTGAATGTTCTGAAGGTTTACCTTGAGCATATCATGAGGGATTACCAGTGAGTGAGAAAGGAAGAGAACGAATAATCAAAGACATAGAAACTCTAGATCAAGCCGTCAAAGCCGAGAAAGATGTTGAGTCAGGCTATCACGGAGTGATAGACGAGAATGTCAGTTACTGGCTTGCCGTAGAACAAGACATCATAGACAGCTACACAAAACTGGCGAACCAAAGTGAAGACAAGAAGGTTAAATCAACTCTCACAGGGATCGTTGAAGATTCGAAAAACCACATTCTAATGCTGACTTCAATTCGCAAGACTTTTGACAAGATTATGGCAGACGAAGAACGCCACGCTAAACTACTTCAAGAGCTATCCGACAGACAACACAAGTAATCGAGAAGAGAATTCGGATTACCCACACATTAATAGCACGTGCGCGCAGATACTTCTCCGATCGCGGTTGACAGTAGACATTAGGATCAAACATGTTCCCGCCTACAAAGTAGCCTCTATCCTCCGAGTCGGATCATACGACAGAAATATGCTCCGATCTGAATTCAGCCAACTTGTAAAATGGGCAAACAAAAGAAAACTTCGAACCGGCAAGTGGATGTTATTTTTCATAGATGAGCCGGGTGGACGTAGGCCGATGAATAAGCTTCGGTCCGAAGCCTGCCTCGAAATAAAGGGAAACTCGAAGGGTGAAGGAAAAATCAAAGTGAAGATACTCCCCGCACAAAAGGTCGCCAGCGTCACATTCAACCCTGACAAAGTCTCACCCCGCCTAGTCTACTCGGGGATCTACGGATGGTTGAGATATGCAGGGTTCAAAGACACGATGCAAGGCCGAGAACTATACAACGGAAACCCATGGCGCAACCCTCGTGCTTGGGCGAACGCGGAAGTTCAGGTCCCAGTGAAAAAGAAGTAAACGTAGTTTACTCAAGTCAAAAGACGCTGCGCACGGTATACAGATCAGCATCACACTGTTTTCTCAGCTAGTTGACTGCAAACGGCGTTCTTTCAGCTTCACTAATGACAGAGCATGCTTAACGCAATTTAGTTCACACTCTTGCGCTTCTTCCTCTTTCCCGTAAACAAACCCGCAAAACCCGCATTTGAACAGGGCCTCAGATCTCTGTTGTTCGCCTAGCATACACACTCGGCTCGAAGTCAATCTCCATCCCAAATATCATAAACCTAAGTGGAATATGTGGACGCAACCGCCCACGCTTCCACATAGCAGAAAAAATCTGACACTGGCACCATGACCATGCAAAGTACCCTTGCATTGCAGTAGGGTCTACTCCAGCTCTGCTAACTCATGACGCTAGTAAGATTAGGTTTGGGACAAGAACGGCTGCTTACAGCTCTACCAGGTGGAAATGAGGAATATTTGCTCTTTCTTACTTTTTCTCCAAGCCCCGTTAAATATGCTGACTACACGTAGCTTGGTTCTGGAGGATTTGTGGAGGTGTTTGAGGATGGCTAAGAAACGCAAGGTTAAGATGAGTTTGGGTAGAGAGCACGACAAGAACATTAGACAAGAGGAAATGGTAGCTTAAGGCTGCCAAAGTGGCGGGCTGTTTCCGCCTCTTCTTTTCTTATCTTAAGCTTACGCTGATAGTATTCTTAACCTCTGTTAGGATGAGGACTAGCACCTTTCAGTTCCGCTGCCATCACAATTTGCTCTGGGCTTCTCTGTCTAGGAGTAGGTTGATTATCCTGAAAGTTAATCCCCATATCACGTGTCCGGCTACGACGTAGGAGTCAGCTGACAGGCTGCCTTGGTCAATTCTAACCTCTCGACTCTCTGCCTCAAGTCCCTCCAGATCGCTTAGCGGTATCCAAAAGGTCTCAGCGACCTCCTCGTTTACCTGAATCCTGACGGTTGACTTGAGTCTAAAGACGAAAGGCAATACTCGCAGCCGCTGAGACCTCGTAGTAACGATTGGAAGGCTGCCAAGCAATTCGTGGCCAGTTAGTTGTATTCCGACCTCCTCCGATGTCTCTCGCACCGCTGTTTCAGCAAGGCCCTTGTCGATGGGCGATTTGCGTCCGCCAGGGAAAGCAATTTGCCCTGACCATGGATCGCCCTCTCGTTCAGTCCTCTTGATGAAAAGCGCTGAGCCACCCCGATCATTCGGGTCGATGATGATGGCTACAGCTGCAACTGGGGGCCCTTCTCCCGACTCCGAAAGGGAACTCTGAGGTAGCAGCCGATTCCTAAGAGATTCCAGGTTGAACTGGCCAGTCACAACAATGCACTAGCCTAGTGACTGTTGGATTAATTCTCATGCTACTTGAAAGGTATTGTCGAAAGACAACTAGATACTGCCACCATTCCGCAGACCCTGCCCCCTCTGTTCCTGGCTCTAACTTGTTGAACAAACTCAATCCTACCAATCCGGCAAGACCTTCGACGTGGAAGCCAGCTGTTAGGTGGGCGTTTTTTCGCAGCGAGTTCCACGCCGGGTTGGCTATTGAGATACTGTAGTCAAGCTTTATCTTTTGGTCGAAGACCACTTCGATTCGATCGGACTGAAAAACGATGGCAAACACAGCTGATGCTATACTTTGGATCGATCAGTCTCGCGATGATATCACGCGTTTCATGGTTGACATGCTAAAGATCAAGGCTGTAAATCCGGATGGGGGAGGAAAGGGAGAGTACGTTCGAGCTCTCTTCGTAAAGAATTGGCTTGAAGACAATGGGTTGAAGGTGACGAGGTATGACATTCCTGATAGTCGCGTAGCAGAAGGTGTCCGGGTAAGCCTAACGACGGTTATCGAGGGTGAGGATGCGGGGCGAACCTTGTGGTTGGCTGCGCATTTGGACACTGTACCTGAGGGATCGCGTGAGCTATGGGCAACTGATCCCTACGTCCCGGTCGTGAAGGATGGCAAGATTTTCGCAAGGGGCTCAGAGGATAATGGGCAGGCGGTTGGCTCAACCCTATTCACCATGAAAGCGATCAAGATTTTAGGCATTAGACCGAAAATGAACCTTGGCCTTGCTCTTGTCTCCGACGAAGAGTCCGGGAGCAAATACGGGGTTATTCCTCTTCTTGAAAAAGGCGTATTCAAGCCCACCGACATGGCGCTGGTACCCGACAGTGGGAAGCCGGATGGCTCAGAAATCGAAATTGCCGAAAAGAGTATTCTTTGGCTCAGAATTACGACAAAAGGCATGCAAGTGCATGGTAGCACCCCGGAAAAGGGATTGAACGCCCGCCGGGTGGCTATGAAGTTGGCTATTCAACTCGACGAGATGCTGCACTCGAAATATCCCGCTAAAGATCCCTTATTTGATCCGCAACCCTCAACCTTCGAACCGACGAAATGCGATGCGAATGTTGACAATATCAACACTGTCCCTGGGATCGACGTGCAATATTTCGACTGTCGAATTCTTCCACGCTACCCCCTCCTTGACGTACTGAAAGAGATTGAATCTGTCCGGGTGAGACTAGAAAAGGAAACTGGTGCATCGATCGAAGTTAAACCTATTCAACAGGAACAGAATACGCAACCAACTCCAATGGACAGCCCAATTACGGTCAGATTGAAAGCTGCGTTGAAACAGTTGCGGGGGTTGGACGCGAAGGCAATCGGAATCGGCGGCGGCACTGTGGGAGCGTACTTTAGGCGTAAGGGAATTCATACTGCCGTTTGGTCAACACTAGACGACATGGCTCACCAGCCCAATGAATACTGTAAAATCGAGAACATGGTCAACGACGCCAAAGTATTCGTCCACGTCGCCACAGCGTAAAGCAATCCGGTGCGTTTCAGACGAAACAACCTCAATTCAAACGCACAATCGCGAAACAATCCGACCTCCGCTCGGTAGCTAGACTGTGTCGCCGCGCCGTCGGCCCATCAGACTACATCCTAAAAATACTTCCCAACGTCATCGCCCAAGGCCGACTCTTTTTGGCTTGGCATGGATCCGAACTCGTAGGCATGACTAACTTCGATAAATGCGTCGACGATAGTGGATGGCTAAGCATGGCACGCACAGACCCCGCTTGGCGTCGGCGGGGCGTGGCCACCTTCCTGCAAAGTCAAGTTATCGACTACGCGCGGGGGAAGAGAATAACTGCCCTAAGGCTATGGACGTTATCGAAGAATAAAGCGGCAATAAAAGCGTGCGAAAAGGGCGGATTCAAACTAGTCTGTGAAGCTGCTCACGTCTCCTCCCGTCTAAGACTCAAGACGAAGGCAAAGGCCACATCTCCAATCTCCGCCTCCGACACTCAACTGCGAGCATTCTTGAGATCAGGCTATTCAAGCAAGATGAATGGGTACATAGCACGCGGATCGCATTTCTTGAGAAGCTCAGAACGCCTGCTTGGACATTTGGAAGGGCAAGGCGAACTCTACGTTGAGGAAGATTCCGCTTTCCTCGTAACAAGGCCAGAGATAAGATTCAAAGAACCTCAGAGCAGTCTAACAATTCTGACCGGTCCCGTGCAAGAGTCGATGAAGAGCGCTAAGAAAATAGCACGCGCACTTGGAGCTAAGATCCTTAGCGCCTACGTACCTTATGAACAGTATCAACTCTCAATCGCGAAGAGATGCGGTTTCAAGAGAAGCCCATGGGGGACCCACTGCCTAGTCTTTGAGAAGAAAATATGAACTCTCCATGAAGCTAGAATTTAAAAACCTGACTCGCACGACCTACATTGTTAGGCGCCGTTAATGATCACTGCATTTGTTATGATGAATGCGGAAAGGGATCGGATTGCTGCAATACCCGATGAACTACTCAAAATGACCGACGTAACGGAGGTTTACTCAATCGCCGGCGACTTCGACCTCGTCGCAATAGTTCGAGTGAAAGAGGCTGAAGACCTAGCTGGGGTTGTTACAGAGCGATTTGCAAACGTGAAGGGTATAACGCGAACAATGACATTGATCGCATTCAAGTCGTACAGCCACTATGATCTTGAAAATATGTTTCAGATAGGATTCAAAAGTTAGCCATACTTCGACAAAATCCTTGATAGCAGTTTTAGAGAAATATTTCCGCCACTCACAACTACCACGATCTCGGAGTTCTTCCTGAGGTCAGGTTTCTCCGTTAGTGCAGCGATCGCCGCGGCGGCCGACGGCTCGATGACCAAATGACATTCTTGCATCACTGTGAAGACGGCTTTCTCGATATCTTCTTCGCTCACTAGATAGATCTTATCGACGTAACGCTTTGCACAATCGAACGTGAGCACCCCTGGCTCGCGGGTTGCTAAACCATCCGCGATGGAGGTTGTGTCTGATAACTGAGTAATCTTCCCGCATTTAATTGAAAGGTACATGGACGAGGCTTTCTCAGGTTCCACTCCGAAGATCTTCGTCTCCGGTTTCAAGCTCTTCAAAGCTGTAGCGATTCCGGAAATGAGTCCACCTCCGCCTATAGGGACAATAACCGCGTTTGCCGTTGGTAAGTCCTGATGGATTTCCAGTCCGATGGTTCCCTGTCCAGCAATTATGTCTGGATCATCGAAGGGCGGAATCAGAACCGCTCCTGTTGCCTTCTGAATCTCAAGCGCCTTAGCGTAGCGTTCGTCGTGGAACAAACCATGTTTGATAACCGTCCCGCCGTATTCTTCGATTGCTTTCACCTTCTCCGCAACTGCATTGGTTGGTACCACTATCGTTGCTTTACTGCCCGTCAATTTTGCGAGATATGAGACGGCGACTCCATGATTACCGGACGAAGCAGCGACCAAACCTCGGCTTCGTGCTGATTGGGAGAGTTTCAGGATCTTATTTGCTGCACCTCGAACTTTGAAGACGCGTATTGGTTGATAGGACTCAAGCTTCAAGTACACCTTCGCGCCCGTGAGGCGGCTCAGGGCGGGAGAATGATAAAGCGGCGTCCTGTATGCGACGTTTGCAATTCTCCGGCTCGCGTCCTCAATCGCGCGTAGATTAACTTCCGGGTCACCCATACGCTTCCCCAAATTCTCGACAAGTTACAGGAAAATGAGCTAATCTCGTTTCCTTACTTCTAACACCCTCGATGCTGGCAAGCTCGGGCCTTTGGCTAAATAGCGTTGGACCCCGGGTTGCATTAGGGAGTACACAATTACCAAATCGCTGATGAATAACACGAATTCGCCCGTTCGCGGCCTCACAAACAAGACAAATACGGAAGCAACGATGCCGAGGAGTGAGAATATGAGAGAGCCCGCCCAAGCCCATTTTCCGCTGCTCCAAACAGCGTACGCTAGAACGAAATCTATCAAGCCAAAGACAATCACTGGTAGACCGTTGAAGACCCGAAAAGCCGGAAACGGCCGAGTATTCATAATCAATCCGGTGACAAGGAGAAGCATGCCGAGCACTGCGTCCAGAGCGACGAGTAGTTTAACGCCGAAAGGACGCACTAAGATTGACAATTGGACCTAGCCCTACTTGCGTACATCCCTCACTTGGTCGATAAGAGTTGGCGAATCTTTTCTGCCAGGTTTTTCCGTTCAGCCTCGTCTTTAGCGGAAATCCATTGCAACTTCAAATAGAAAATGTCTTTGTCCTTTGAGCGCATGAATCTCGCCCGATCTGGGTTGCCTACTTTAACAGCGCACCAGTTCAGGAATGCGAAATATAACTTTAGGCTGCCTCGGGATTAGTCTTCGCGCATAGAGCGGATGGTTTGCGCATCGCATCGCCAGAGCTGTCCTGCAACATTCTGTGAACTCTGGCGAGACCATAACCGCTTCATCAATGTCATTGCGATCCACTAAATCGAAGCCTAGATGCTTGAAATAATCGAATACGCTCTCCGTTAGCAAGTCGATCGTATGGACTCCATTTTGTTTGGCATTTCTAGAACAGCGTCGACCAAGGTCCTACCGTGTCCCATCCGCCTGGAATTCTTCTGAACCGCAACCGATCGAAGCAATGCGCTCTGTCCATATATTTCCAATCCGGCGACTCCAAGCAAGGCACCCGTCTCATCGGCCGCGATAACAAAGTTTGGGTAGCATGATTCAACTCCTATCGTCGGCAAGCCGTTGTCCTCTAGGAAGCTTACGAGCTGTTCGAGATCACTCGATTTTGCGCGTCTAAGATATGAAACTGGCATCTAATCTTCAAGGCTTGGTTAGGCGCCGGGATGAAAAAGTCTGCGAAAACTGGGGCCGCTCCTGAGAAATTGAAGGCATCATCCAATCTGCTTGGCTCTGTACTACCCCCCAGCCCCAGGGCGGGTTGCTCGCAAAGTAGATTTGATGGTTCTATCAACCCATGCAGTAGGTGGGATCAGTGCCGATGGCTGAAAAGCGAAGCTCGCGACCTGCTGAATTGTACTCTGAGCGGCCAATCAAGAGCGAACAAGATCTACTAGATTTCATTGAAGCTCTTGATGAAGATGAGGGAATACGTGCCGATGCGGATTTGAAGAACCACGTAAATGGAGGTTTCATCTTTGTCGGTTACTATAGGGGGAGTTATTGCGTGAATATCTGCGATAAATTGTGGAGTCCGAAGTTACACAAACACGTCGCTGGGGGAAAGGATGAATGGTATTACTTTAACACTGGCAAAGAAGCATTTCGTTTCGTCCTGAAAGAGGCGAGGCATCCGCTTCGCGCTTGGCTCTATTAGGGGTTGATTAGGAAAGTATCCCAAGTACAGTCGCCATACTCCGAAATGTTGTCTCGAGGCGATCCTTAGTTTGTTGACTGAGCCTTGGGCTAACCTTTGCTAGTTCATAAGCAAACTCTTGCAGAACATCCAGTGCTCCGGGTGTGTAGAAGTCATTGCTCATATTACGTTTGAAAGCCGACTCGCACCGGGTGAAGTTGGCCGATGCTTTTGTCTCTCTGGAGTCTGTGGAGGGCTGTGCATCTAGGAATGAGTTGAAATTCTTGCGTAGCTGATGGAGCTCGCGTACAGCGTTTGTCAGTCCATTCTTTGAGAAAATCATTGGTTCTCTATAGTGGACCGATGCGAAGTAGAACTTCAGCTCTGCAGCACTGTACTCGCGGAGGGCGTCGCGGATTCTAATCATGTTACCCAACGATTTGCTCATCTTGCGTCCGTCTACATTCAACAAGCCCGTGTGGATCCAGTATCGTACAAAGGGTATCTTCCCGGTGAGTGCCTCTGCTTGCGCAATTTCCGCTTCATGGTGTGGAAAAATGAGTTCTGAAGCGCCGCCGTGAACGTCATAGGTGTCTCCGAACTGCGCCATTGAGATCGCTGTGTCTTCGATGTGCCATCCCGGTCTGCCTCGACCCCAAGGCGAATCCCATGCGAGCCCTTTCTCATACTTTCTCCATAACGAGAAGTCCTCCGGGTTTCGCTTAGAAGAACATAACTCAAGTCTTCGCAGCCCGAGTTCTTCGTGGCTTTGGCCAGAAAGTTGACCAAACTTGGGGAACTTGTCAACCTCGAAATATACCCCGGTCTCAGTTTCGTAAGCTACTCCCCTATCGATTAGGCCGGTTACTTGGGCAATCATTTTCGGAATGGCTTCGGAAGCTCTCTCGAACCGGTCAACTTGTGTTACTCCAAGGCTTTGCATGTCTTCCAAGAATGCGACTTCGTACTCTCGGGCGAGGTCAAGAGGGTCTCGTTTCAGCTGCCCGGCTCGTTGAACGACTCGTTCAGCTACATCTGTGATATTCATGAGGTATTGGATTTTGTACCCCAAGAACTTCAGGTACCGAGTGATCGTATCAAAGGCAAGGTATGTTCTCGCGTGCCCCAAGTGAACGTAATCGTACACGGTTGGCCCACATACGAACATCCTAATCTGCCCGTCTGGGGATACGCGGAACGGTTCCTTCCTGCGGGTAAGTGAATTGTATACTTTGAGCTGCATTGATTTCTACTCCAACCTCCGGCATAGATCGTCGGCTACGCCGTTCCGTGGGTGCCAGACCGCTGTGCTAGATGCCGTATAAACTTCTTAGCGGCATAACTCTAGGAATGAAAGGTCTATCGACGATGTTGCCTACGTACGTCGCCGGAAATGGAACGCAACTGTGGAACGGGCGTGGAGTTGAAACGTTTGCGGCTAAGTCGGCTGTTTTTTCGCCTTGCTCTGTACAATGTAGTAGTTTTCGTCCACATCGATCTCCAAGTCTGGCACGAAAGCTAAGACGAATTCGATTAACTCATCCATACTTCGCTTGCGTCTCTCTTTCAACTGCAGAAATCCTTGTAGGCTCACAAGCCGCTCGTACATGTCAGAGCTGATCTTGATACTTCGACTAAGCCGCCTCTTCTTGCCAGGTTCAAATGTTCTCGACACTAAGTATCTCCGGTAGAAATGTAGAACATTCGGGCTTTTTACCTTTTTCTCCAAGCCTAGTTATATACAACGTTCATGCCGAGCCTAGTAACCTGGTTACTTAAGACCAGAAAACAGGGAGGTGAGTTGAGATGGCGAAGAAACGCAAAGTTAAGATGAGTTTAGGCAGAGAGCACGACAAGAACATTAAGCAAGAGGAACTGGTAGCTTAAGCCCGGTTGTGGGTTCCGTCTCCGGGTCAACCCCGTTTTCAAATTTTTTCTGTTTATTCGGTCGTTTTCTCCTTGAAGACGCTTTACGAATTTGTTCTCCGTCGATTTAGGTACAGATAGAGTCTTAAGCAAACTGTCGTATACATCGGCGAACACTCGTAGTGTTCCTGTCTTGTTGGAATTAATACCCGGCCGGATATCTCAAGCAATACTACTCGTTATTGTGTTGGTCGCAATTTACTGGGTAGCAAAGATCGCGGTGAAAAGGAAACTTAAGACTCGGAGCATTCCTGGCCTGGAGCGGATTGATGAATGGATCAAGGAAGCGGCAAAACTCAATCGAAGCGTCTTCTTCACTCCCGGAACAGGCGGAATAACCACACCAGATACGCTCGCGGCACTTGCCCTTCTCGGATACGTTGCAAAACATTGTGTCGAACATAACGCTAGACTTCTTGTCGCAAATTCCGACCCGCAAGTGCAACAGCTCACGGAGGATCTGGTGAAAAATGCATATGCTAAAGCCGGCAGAGAGAAAGAATACAGCACCGACATGGTGCGGTACGTATCTACCCGCCAGTTCGCATACGCAGCGGGCGTTATGGGGATTCTACGCCGCGAAAAACCCGCCGTTAACTTTTTCGTCGGCGACTTTCAGGCCGAAGCACTGCAAATCGCCGAAACTGGTAGAGGCGAAGCCATTTACCAGTTCGGAGGCACAACAAATACCGATCAACTGCCATTCTTCATGACAACTTGCGATCAAACTCTAATCGGAGAGGAACTATACACAGCACAAGGATACCTCTCCTCAGATCCTGAAGCGATCTCCCGCCTAATCGGACCCGACGCAGGAAAAATCCTCGCGATTCTCCTAATTTTGGCTGGCGCTCTCCTCATAACTTTCGGTAACTCGATTCTAATCGCCTTGATGGAGCTTTGAGGCCGATGAGTTCAGACAAGAAGATGACTCGGGAGGAACTTGGCCTTCAGATAATTATCTTCAGCTTAGGCTTTTTCTATGCAATCGTCTACTATATTGCCGTACCAGGAACAGTCAATTTACAGGCTGTTTCTGACCAGTTATTAGCCTACATAACGGCAATGCTCACGGCCGCATTCGCGATCGGGGTTATCAACCTCACTCGCGTGCATGTGAACAACATCAAAAGAAAACGAGCGACTTGGAAGTACAGCGTAATTCTCATCATATGCCTTTATGCAATGGCGATATTCAGCATGATCGCTTCACCTTACGCACTTGACCCCCAAGCCGCTGTCATACCAGCAAGTGTCATCGCATTCTCAACCCCAATCTGGGAATTCCTGTACTACAAAATTCTCGTGAACATAAACTCAACCATATTCTCTCTTCTCGCCTTTTTCATCGCCTCAGCAGCTTACCGAGCTTTCAAAGCCCGATCCTTAGAATCAACGATTCTTCTAGCCGCGGGCTTACTGGTCGTGTTAGGACAGGCGCCAATAGCAGATTTGGTGTGGCCAGGATTCGGTGCGATTCGCGACTGGATACTTGCGTTTCCCAATACAGCGGGCCAAAGAGGTATCCTCATCGGCGCCGCACTCGGAATTCTTGTGTTTAGTGTTCGCAGATTATTCCGGTACCCTTGGGGGGATTAACATAATGGTTACCTCAAGTCTCAGATCGGATTCAAGGTTAGTGTATCTAATCCTGTTGCTGGTTATTACTGTGCCCGTTCTTACGCATGCATCAATCGCAGTTCCAATCACCCCAATGACGCGAGCATTGTATGATTTCATCCAGAATTTACCGCCCAACAGCCTTGTGGTAGAGAGCTTCGATTACGCTACTAGCGTCGTCCCTGAATTGCACCCGCAGGCCATAGTCGTCACACAACACATCTTCATGAGACCGCTTAAGGTTCTCTTTGTCGCCCTGGATAATAACGGCCCACCGTTAGCGGACGCGGTCCTCGACACAATCAACAAGGGCAATAAGAGCTATGGAGTCGACTATGCGAACCTTGGATATATCCCCAATACTGCGACGCTAATTGGCATGCCATCAAACATAGCCCAATTCCTACCTGTTGACACGCACGGCAATCCTACCGCCGGTCTTCCGATCATCAAAGAGTTTCCTGCTGCCAAGGACGCTGCATTCGTAATCACATTCGACGATGACAGCAGCGCCCTCTACTCTTACCTTCAATATTGGCAGGGGAGTTTCAATATCGCAGTTGCTGTTGGAGCTACAGCCACAATAGCTCCAGGCTTCATGCCATTCTACAATTCAGGCCAACTTGTGGGCGTTCTGATCAGCATTCGCGGGGCCGCAGAGTACGAGTCGCTGCTTAACCAACAGTATCATTGCTGTCTAGGAATCAGCGGAGCATCCTCCGCCATGGTTGCACTATCCGCGTCCCACGTGCTGATAGTCGCAATGGTCGTATTCGGCAATGCGGCCTATTTCATCAGCCGCCGCACTTCGAAGAGGGAGAAATGAACAGTGAACCCAATTGACTTGATTGGAGTTTGGGTTGGTGTATTCATTACTCTTATGGTGCTTAGTTTTCTGTACAAGGAAAACCCATTCTTCCGCCTAGCCGAATACTCATTTATCGGCCTCGCCGCTGGCTACGCGCTCGCCGCTTCTCTACGCCTATTCATAAACCAAGCCCTGAACCCGATTTTCGTAGATGGAAACCTAACATTTATCGTACCAGTGATTTTAGGCTCGCTGTTCTACGCCCAGTTCACGAAGAAATATTCGTCGCTATACCGGTTGCCCTTGAGTTTAGCGCTTGGTTATAGTTTAGGGGTCACTATTTGGAGTATCTTTGCGACGTTTTTTGTGAAACAGGTGACTGCAACCATGATTCCTCTCTTTACGGGGAATGCCCTTACTACTTTCGACAACGTAATCTTAGTTGCCGGAACCATCCTATCACTCTCCTACTTCATCCTACACCGGGAACAGAAAGGGGTCTGGGGAGGATTCACAAAAATTGGCAAGTACTTCATCCTCGCGACCCTTGGGGCCGTCTTCGGAAGCACGGTTCTAGGACGAATGGCAATAATAATTCAAAGGGTCCAATTTCTTGTGGGCGATCCAGCATTTCCTTGGCGCGCTCTAGGAATGGGAACCGCTACCGAAGGTGCCTATGCTCCAATTGGCGTAGTCGCATTTCTCGCAGTTTTCGGCTACTACATGTATAGAGAGCGCAAGAAAGGATCTAGCGCTGAAACAGCGTCGAAGGCAACTAAGCCTTAGACCTAGACAGCTGTTCTATCCGACCGATGATTCTATCTACATTTTGCTTCTTCATGAATAGCCCTGTATACTTGGGAGTTTCAAGTTCAAACAGCCATTGCAGAGGCCCGAGGGCTACGATTGCTAGCTGCGAAGCGATGAAAGAAAGAGGTTTCGTAACCTCGAGGAACATAATTGCGGGTGCTTCGAGCCCTTTACCTACAACAATCTTAGCAATGTTGCTGATGAGTCTCTCTTCTTCCTCATTGGTTAGGTCGAATTCAGACAAAACCCGGCAATCATCTTAACCTATTACACCGAACGGAAGACAGTCTCTTCGGGGTAGACCTCAATACCCTCTGACGTAATCCTATACGGACACAATCGATCTGTATGCTTTGCTCCACGCATTTTTCGAACTTCGAGAGCCTTGACATTAGACTCCTCGACTCGATACATATGAAGCACAATTACGCCCTGCGCGAGAAACGATTCCGGACCGAAACGAGTCAAATCCTGCCTGTCCTCCGCGTTTTCGGCCAACATGATAGTGGTGAGGTTCATCTCCGTTAGATCTTTGATGAGTTTCAGCGTCTGCTGCCTAATTTCGAAATCGTCCTTATACTGTAGCGTGAGGGC
>Ga0181521_10002950_pt1 | contig 20245 bp, 16 predicted proteins | sample PEATcosm2014_Bin_32_FD_119764 | JGI IMG/M metagenome (GOLD analysis project Ga0181521, IMG submission 119764) | Peatland microbial communities from MTU Mesocosm Facility, Houghton, MI, USA - PEATcosm2014_Bin02_60_metaG | ecosystem: Environmental > Terrestrial > Soil > Wetlands > Peat | place...
CGTCGCTCCAGGCGATCAGGCCGCTGAAGGAACGGGCGGAGTCCCGGTACGCTTCGTAGTCGGGATAGCTGAAATTGGACTCGGTGGCGCCAGACTGGCGCACCAGCGCGAGGTCGACCATCTCGCCGGGATGCCGGGCATCGATGGGCCGGAGGATCATCGCTTTATAAGCGGTGAAGACCGCGGTGTTGACCCCGATGCCGAGCGCCAGGGCAAGGATCGCCACAAATGTGAACCCCGGGCTCCTGCACAAAATGCGCGCGGCGTAGCGGAGATCCTGCGCCAGACTATCGATGAAATTGAGCCCGCGCATGTCGCGGCATTCTTCTTTTCTCAGCTGGATGGGGCCCAGCGCCCTGCCGGCCGCGGCGTGCGCGTCCGCGGGCGTCATGCCTCGGGCGAGGCCGGCGTCGACTTGCTGGTCCAAGTGGAACCGAAGTTCTTCGTCCAGTTCCTGTTCCACGCGGTCGCGAAGGAACAGAGATCGGATGCGTAACGGAACGATATACAGCCAACCTCGAACTCCCATGGTTCAAATCTCATTCAGGCGAACGACGCCGCTGATGGCGCCGGCGAGCCGGTCCCAATTCGCCGTCTCTTTCGCCAGTTGCGTCCGCCCGATGCGCGTAAGCGAGTAGAATTTCGCCCTCCGGTTGTTCTCCGTGTTGCGCCATTCGGCTTTGATCCACCCCTGCTGCTCGAGCTTGTGAAGGGCGGGGTAAAGCGAGCCGTCGCTGACCTGCAGGATGTCACCCGAGACCTGCTTGAGGCGGATGCCGATCGCCCAGCCGTGCAGCGGTTCGAGCGCCAGAAGCTTGAGCAGCAGGAGATCGAGGGTGCCCTGTACCAGATCGGAGGGTTTACTCATATCGGTTACCGAGATCTTAGCAGAAACTCATCTCGATAAACAAGAGGAAAGCCGGGGAACGCCACGCTGACTCAAAAACGCCAAATCACAAGGGCTATATTGGAACGTCGGCGAGGCACGTCGAGAACGCTTGCGAATCCTGGTGGTGGAAGACGAACGAAAGGTCGCGAAAGCCCTGAAGGAGGGCCTTGAAGCCGAGTCTTATTCCGTCGACATTGCCCATACCGGCGAAGAGGGCTTCTTCCTGATGAATTCACAGATGTTCGACCTGCTCGTGCTGGATGTGATGCTCCCCGGCCGCAGCGGGCTTGAGATTCTCTCGGCTCTGCGGTTGCGGGGTCCCCGAATTCCCGTCCTGCTCCTGACCGCGAAGGACGCCGTGGAAGATCGCGTGAAGGGGCTGGACGCCGGCGCCGACGATTATCTCGTCAAGCCCTTCGCGTTTCCCGAACTTCTCGCCCGCGTTCGAGCCCTGCTCCGCCGCGGAAAGTCCGAACCGGTGACCTCTTTGCAAGTCCAGGACTTGCACATGGACCTCGTGAGCCGCGCGGTCCGGCGCGGCGCCCAGACGATCGATCTCACGGCGAGAGAGTTTGAAGTTCTGGAATACCTGCTGCGCCACCAGGGCCAGGTTGTTTCGCGTGAGATGCTTGCCCGCGACGTCTGGAAGGAGACAACGCGGCATACTCCTCTCGACAACGTTATCGATGTCCATATGGCCCGGCTGCGCCGGAAGATCGATGAACGGTTTCCGGTGAAGCTGGTGCATACGGTGCGCGGCGTCGGATTTGTGCTGAAATCGGAAAGAGCGAATGAACCTTAACCCGCGCAGTCTGCGTCCCCGGAACGTGCGCGCCAGGCTGACGCTCTGGTACGTCGCGATTCTCGCCGGTCTGCTTCTCATCTATGGCGCCAGCACCTCAGCCTTCCTGCTCTTCCAGTTGCGCAGCCAACTCGACCGTCTCGCTATAGAAGACCTGGAAACCGTGGAGGGCTTTCTAAGTTTCGGTCCGGATGGAAAGGTCGTGCTGAGGAGCGACTACCACGATCACCCCTATCCCGCCGAAATGCAGGAGCGCCTTCTCGAAGTCCGCGATGCCGGTGGAGCGGTGCTCTTCCGGAACGAGTTACTGGGCAATCGTGAACTGGGCGGAACACCGCAAGCCGACGAGGGCACCGCAACCTATTCACAGCGTTCCATCCGCCTGTCCGACGGGACCCCCGTTCGCCTTATAAGCAAGCGCCACCGGCTGGATGGCCGGCCCACTCTGATTCGGGTTGGTTTCAGCGAGGAGCCCTTGTGGCAAAGTTTCTGGCAAGTAGTTATAGGTTTGATCGCCGGCCTGCCACTCGCCCTCGGACTGGCGGGCATGGGTGGTTACCTGCTGGCAAAGCACGCTCTCAGCCCGATTGAGCGCATGGCGCGCCGCGCTCACGAGATTAACGCGGAGCGGTTGAGCGCCCGTCTGGAGGTCGAAAACCCACACGACGAACTGGGGCTCCTCGCCCAGGCCTTCAACGAAACACTGGCGCGTCTGGAGCGCTCTTTCGAGCAATTGCGACGCTTCACCTCGGACGCTTCGCACGAAATCCGGACGCCGCTCACCGCCATTCGCAGCGTCGGCGAGGTAGGCCTGAGAAAGCAGGGTTCCAGCGACCATTACCGCGAAGTTATCGGCAGCATGCTCGAGGAGTCTGGCAGGCTGAGCCGTCTGGTTGACAGCCTTCTCACGATTGCCCGCGCGGACTCCGGCCAGGTCCAACTCGCGCGGATGACGATCCCGGTACTGCCGTTCGTGCGCGAAGCGATTTCTCTGCTCGATGTGCTTGCCGAAGAGAAGGTGCAGCATCTGTCGCTTGAAGGAGACGCGGATGCGAAGGTCGAAGCCGACCCGGCAATCCTGCGCCAGGTCGTCATCAATTTGCTCGACAATGCCATCAAGTACTCTCCAGCCGGAGGAGATATCTCGGTACGAGTCGTTCACGTTCTCAACGGGCACGCCGCTGACCAGATCGCGATCGAGGTGGAGGACTGCGGCCCGGGGATTCCCGCGGAACACCGGGACAGAGTTTTCGACCGGTTTTACCGCGTCGATGAGGGCCGTTCGCGCGAGGCTGGAGGCGCGGGCCTCGGTCTGGCAATCGCAAAATGGGGCTCCAACGCGCATGGCGGGCATCTGGAGTTGGATTGCCCTCCCCAGGGTGGGTGCATCTTCCGCGTGCTGCTGCCCGGCAGAGATACGCGGGCATAGCGTGTCAGGAAACGGCACAACGGAACGCACAACCCCTACTCTTACAGGGCCCGTTTCCCGTTCCGAAACTACCCATTATGAGAACCTATTCACCTCGGTCTTGGGCTTTTCCCGATAATCTCGGACTCGGGCGGCCCCATGAGGCGTATCTCGGCTTGGTTGAACTCAGCCTGCTTTCTCGGATCGTTACCAAACATTTCCACCAGCCTCTCCCCGGTCAGCGAGTCTGCGATTAAGACGTAAAGTTCACCGTGGTTTAGATAGCCAGCGCGGACAACGCACGTGTTCAGTTCGAGATTGTAAGCAAAGCGTGGATCAATCGGAGAGTTTCCGATTCGCTCTCCTGCCTTGGCCAAATCATCCGCGTAGCGTTTCCCGAACTCGGCACGCCTCATTTTCAAAGCAAGAACCGCCGCTGCGTCGGGTGTTTTGGCGTCCGGTGCTTGTGCGGTTGCTGCCGTCGTCCCAGGATGTTGCGCGGTGCAACCAGCCACCAAATACATGGGTGCAAGGATCAACAGACGAGTCAGGTTCACGTAGCAGCGTAAGCCGCTTCTCATTCCGCGAACTCCGGCACTGGCGCAGCTGCAGTCCTCGCGTCATGCTCCGCAAGCCTTCTACGCGCCCCTTCGAGCCGTTCTTGCAAATCCGGCGGTGTCGTATTGCCCTTCGAGCGGCTCCGGTTCACAGTAACCCGCGCGGCCTCTGACTCCACCGAGTAGCCCTGCACGTCCTTTCGACAAAAGCTTCCCACGAGATTGCCGTGATCATCCGTGAAGACGAGCTGGCCATCAGCATCTTTGACGTTTGCGGCTTCTACGTGGTGCTGATCCTTTTTGGATCGCACCGAAACTTTCCATACTCTGTTTTCCGCCATCTTTTCGAACGTGGCCTCTGCTTTCTGAGCATACCCCACAAATCTGAGACTTGCGGCTGCACTTCGCGCCGTTTAAAAGCACGGCGGCGGCTAATTTGTTGCACGTTTCAAACGTGGAATGAACACGCCGCAATCGATCGTCTTGACCGCACCAGGCCGGGCATCGTCAATGGCGATGGCAATCTTATCAATGTGCGGCCTGACCACCGGCCAGTTGATTGCAGACATGATCGGCACCGCAAACGGACGGCCTTCAAGCCGCTGCTGGTTTTCCATATTCTTGTCGCCGGTAAGGAACGCCTCAAAGCCTTCGTGTTCGATCAGATTGAGCAGATCACCATTCTTAATACCGCCCCATTGCATCGTGACAACGGTGTGAATCTCGTGGCGGGGCAGGGATCGCGCCAGCTTGGCCGGCACGTCCTCATCGAACAGAACCTTCAACGCGGCGCCTGAAGCTGATGAGCGGCGCGATAGCTGAGAATGGCCCTGATATTGTCAAGGCCGGCTTCCGGGTAGCAATCCAAAGTCTCGGCAATGGCCTCGTCCGGCGATAATCCTTCATCGCGGAAAGCGTCATAGTTTCCCGTGATGGCGTCCACCGGCAAGCGCGTGTTCTTGAGCAGCGGTGCGCCGCTGACCTTGCCGGGGACGACTTCAACCAACTGACAATAGGACCAGTCAAGAGTCGCTGCTGCCATGATTCAGCTCCTCCTCTTTTAGGCTACGTTACAAGTACAAGGCTGTGGGAACCCGGTCCGCCAACGTCGGCGGGACATCTGTGTGAGGAGCGCCGCTGTCGAGAGGATCGGCAGCAGGCTACGGTTCCGGCGGATTACTATAGCGTTCTACCATCGCGGTGGAGATTTCGAGGCTGCTCGGCCACTGCCCTCGCCGCTGTCCAGCGTGGGTCTGATAGTCCTGTAGCCGCGCCGGATCGGGCTGCACGACATGGCCGTCTTTCAGAAACAAAAGCCCAGCCTTATCGGTCGGCATGCGCGTAACAAAGGCTTCAGCTTCGCTGAGAATCTCCCGCAGGCGCGTCATCGTGGCGGCAGGATCGATCGGCGGATCGCTGGCAACGCGCTTAAAATCAGCTTCGGTATAACTCGCCGTGCGCCGAATTTCGTTAATGACTCCTTCGGGCGTAAATCCCAATGCCTTGCCCACCGATGCCCAAACAACGGCGCCAAGCGGCAGAATCCGCTCATGAATCGTCAGGAGGTCCACCACATCGCGGGGCTCGCGGCGACCGTACGCCGCGGCTGCCTTGTTGGTGGCAAGGTCGACCGGATGCAGGACGTAGCCGAACGTCTCGTCGCGGATCGTCGGAAAAAAACGGAAATCACTGTCTACAATCCATTCCAGCTTCGTGGTCTCGCCCGCGTGCTCTGCCAAGACGGTATAAATCAGCGGGTCGCGTCGAAGCCATTGCAGGACGTAACCGTTCTCCTGGAGGAATGCGGCGTCCTGCTCCGCCGCCTGCGCAACCCGTTCTTCGCGATCGTGAAATACGTCGATGTCGGCGGAAAAGCGCGGCGCGTGGAGGTTCAGAGGCGTACTCCCGGCAACGTAACTTTCGGGATCGCGGTGCGAAGCAAGAAGTCTGAGGATGTCGCTTTGAATCTTAGAGAGCGGCACGGCACGCCTGCTCGATCTGTTCGGCGAGTCGCCGCGCCTGGAGATTACCTTCAACCCTGAGGCTGTGTGTGATCGCCAGGGCATCGGCGGGTGTCGGGTCGGGCACGGGTCTGCTGCTCCACAGTGCGGCGGCGCCGAATTCTTCGAAAGCGCGGCGGTAGAGGGTCACGAAATCCGGTGGTTGTTCCGATTCACCAGTCGTCATTGGTGCTGTTCTCTTTTCAGAAGACGTCCCCTCCTTCAGGTTACGTTAACGATATCGTTTCTGAAGAAGTTGTCAGAAAATCTTCAGGCAATCTTCAGTGGACTCGGCAGCGCTGGCCGTTCAACATAGTTAAGAGTGCCAGGTATACGCGCGTGGCGAATCCTGCAGATGCTTATGGCGTGCGCAGTCCTCGCGCCTTGTCAGACGCTGACGCTGGCACAGGCGGTCGAAGGCGCGCTGCGGAATTATCCGTCGATTCGGGTAACCCAGGAAGAAATGAATGCGGCCGTGGCCGGAATCCGCTTGGCGCAAACTGCTTACTTGCCGCGGGTTGATGGTCTGGCGCAGATAAACCGCGCTACCCGGAACACGTTTTACGGACTCCTGCTCCCACAAAACATCATCCCCGGCGTGGATGGCGTTCCGGCCAACAACACCGGATCGGTCTGGGACAGCGGTGTGGGAGTCCTCGTCACGTGGCAGCCTTTCGACTTTGGTTTGCGCGCGGCCAATGTCGATGTAGCCACCGCGGGGCGCAATCGGGCACAGGCAACCATGAACCGGACACGCTACGAGGTTTCCGTTGCCGCCGCGGATGCATTTCTGACCGTGGTCGCCGCCCAGCAGACCGCCCAGGCCGCCCGCGCGGCCGTTGACACCTGGCAAACTCTGCTGAAGAGCATTCATGCGCTGGTAGACGCACAACTTCGGCCGGGAGCCGATGAATCCAGAGTACAGGCGGAGTTGGCGTCGGCGCAGACCCAACTCGCCCAGGCCGAGCAGGCCATTGATGTGGCCCGTTCGACTCTGGCGCAATTCGCGGGTCTCGACCCGCCTCGGATCAATGTGACCGCCGGAAAGTTGGCGGAGCAACTACCACAGGACGGGCCTGAGCCTCCGCTGGAGAGCGCGGCAAACCCGCTCGCTATCGAACAGAATGCCGCCATCGCACAAGCTCAATCCCAACTCAAGGCGACCGAGCGGACGTACGAACCGCAGTTTGTCGTGCAGGGGCTGGCCGCCGCGCGCGGGACCGGATCGCAGAACGATGGTTCGCGGCTCGGCGGCTTGAACGGATTGGCGCCCACGGTTCAAAACTACGGCATTGGGCTCACCGTCACGTTTCCGGCCATGGACAGGTTCGCGATTCGCGAGCGGGAAGCGATGGAGTCGGCAAACATTCGGGCAGGCCAGGCGCAGAATCTGGTGATCGCCGCCAGCCTGCAGGCCCAGTTCAATGCCGCGCTCGCGATGCTGAACGGCGCGCGACGCGTTGCCGGGAATACTCCGATCGAGGTCTCCTCGGCCCGCACGGCCCTTCAACAGGCCACGGCGCGGTACCAGTCTGCGTTGGCTCCGATCGATGATGTCGCGCAGGCGCAACGGTTGCTCGTCCAGGCCCAAATCGATGACGCCCTGGCCCGCTTGAATGTGTGGCGAGCGAAGCTCCAGCTGGCTGCAACTCGTGGGGACATACAGCCCTTTCTGAGCGAGGTGGGACAGTAATGCGTTTGGTTCTGGCTGCTCTGGCAAGGCCGCTTACCGTTGTCGTCGCCCTGATCGCCATCGCGCTCTGCGCCGTGCTTGCCGTGCGCCGGATGCCGGTGGATATCCTGCCGCAGGTGGGTGAACCCGTCATCTACGTATCCCAGCCGTACGGCGGCATGGACCCCGCTCAGATGGAAGGCTACCTTACTTATTACTACGAATATCACTTCCTCTACATCACCGGCATCGATCACGTCGAGAGTAAGAGTATCCAGGGCGCCGCGCTGATGAAACTCGTGTTCCACGAAGGCACGAACATGAGCCAGGCCATGTCGGAAACCGTCGGTTATGTGAACCGCGCCCGCGCCTTTATGCCGCCGGGAACCGTCGGGCCGTTCATCACCCGGTTCGATGCGGGCAGCGTGGCGGTCGGTCTGCTGGTGTTCGGCAGTACGGCGCACACGCAGGGCGAGTTGCAGGACTACGCCATCAATCGCGTGCGCCCCCTGTTCGCAACCTTGCCCGGAGTGTCCGCGCCGCCTCCGTTCGGAGGCAACCAGAGAACTATCGTCATAACTCTCGATCCGGCTAAACTCCGGCAATACCGCATTTCACCGGAGGAGGCCATTGCCGCCGTCGACAAATCGAGCGTGGTGACGCCGTCCGGCAACATGTGGACCGGCAAGATCGAACGTATCGCCCGCACCAATGCGGCGCTGGGCGCGAATCTATCCGAACTGTTAAGTACACCGATTCGGCCCGTGGCTGGCACCACCATCTATCTGCGCGATCTCGGCACGATCGAGAATGGCACCGACCTCGTGACCGCTTACGCGCACGTCAACGGGAAAAGAACTGTTTATATACCCGTCACCAAGCGCGCCGACGCGTCCACCCTGGCCGTGATCGATGCCGTCAAGGCGGCGATCCCGCAGTTCAGGAGCGTGGTTCCCGAGGATGTGGATGTAAGTCTGCAGTTCGATCAGTCGCCCTATGTAACCAACTCGCTGCGTGGCCTCGTTTACGAAGGATTGTTGGGCGCCGCGCTGACGGGCTTGATGGTCCTGCTGTTTTTGCGCGACTGGCGAAGCGCATTGATCGTTGTCATGAACATTCCCTTTGCCCTGTTGACTGCCGTGATCCTGCTCTGGTTGACGGGCCAGACGCTCAACCTCATGACACTGGGCGGCCTCGCGCTCGCGGTGGGCGTGCTGGTGGACGAGGCAACGGTCGAAATCGAGAACATTCACACCCGGATGCTTCCCGGAGTGTCGCGGGCGCGCGCGGTGGTGGAAGCGTGCAGCCGAACCGCCATGGCGCGTTTGCTCTCGATGTTCTGCATTCTCGCGGTATTCGTGCCTTCGTTCCTGATGATCGGGGTGAGCCGGCAACTGTTCGTGCCTCTGTCGCTCGCGGTGGCGTTTTCCATGATCGCCTCCTGGCTGCTTTCCAGCACGCTGGTGCCGGTGTTCTCGACCTGGCTGATGCGCGAGACCCGTCGAGACGAAAAGCGCGCGGGATTCTTCGGCCGCGTTCGCTCTTTTTACAGCGTCTATCTCGCCGCCGTGTTGAAATTTCGCTGGCCGGTCGCGATCTTATATCTCGCCGCCGCGTTCGGGCTGCTGTACGTTCTGGTTCCCAGCATCGGCACGGAGCTGTTTCCGGATGCCAATGCTCCGCTCCTCCGCATCCGCCTGCGCGCCCCGGCCGGCACTCGCATCGAGGAGACCGAGCGCATCGTATTACACGCGCTCGACTCGATTCTTGAGCAAGCCGGCCGGAACAACGTCGAAATCACCAGCGACTTCGTGGGTGTGGTCCCTTCCAGCTATCCGGTGGACCTGATTCACCTGTTCACCAGCGGACCGCAGGACGCCATCATCCAGGTTGCCCTGAAGCCCGGCGCGCCGCGCGGCAAAGCCTTGCCCAACGAAGCGCTGCGCGAACAACTGCGCGAGTGCCTGAGCCGCGACATCTCCGGCACCGGCATCTCCTTCGAGGCCGCCGACATCGTCAGCCAGGTGATGAGCTTCGGGTCGCCGACGCCGGTCGAGGTCGCCGTCCTCGGTACCAGTCTGCTGGACGATTATGCTCACGCGCAAAAAATCAGAGCCGCGCTGTCAAAGCTGAGTTTCCTCCGCGATCTGCGGTTTTCGCAGGAAAACGACTATCCGACGCTCGATATCGATATCGACCGCAACCGCGCCGGCCAGTTTGGCCTGACCATGGCCGATGTCGCGCGCTCGGTCCTGCCGGCGACTTCGTCTTCCCGGTTCAGCGATCCCAATTACTGGCGCGACCCGACTTCGGGCAATGCGTTTCAGATCCAGGTGGAATTACCCCAAGACCAAACGCAGAGCGTCGATGAGGTCGCGGGCATTCCCGTGATGAACGGGGGAAACGCGAAGCCGCTCCTCGACGACATCGCCACCCTGAAGACGGGCACGATGCCGGGTGAGATCGATCGCTACAACGGCCAGCGCGTGGTGAGTCTCACCGCGAACATCCACGGCATTCCGCTGGGGGAAGCGGCGGTGAAGATCAACCAGGCGGTTGCGGCGGCGGGCAAGCCTCCACGCGGTGTAACGGTAGCGATGCGCGGCGAAATTCCCGCGCTCGAGCAGACGATCTCCGTGCTGCGAACGGGCTTGCTGCTGGCCGTGGTAGTGATTTTTCTGCTTCTCGCGGCGAACTTCCAGTCGTTGCGGCTGGCCTCGGCGATCGTTCTGACGATCCCGGCGGTTCTCTGCGGCGTGCTGCTGATGCTGCGGCTGACCGCGACCACGCTCAACATTCAATCGTTCATGGGCGCCATCATGGCGATCGGGATTGCCGTCGCCAACTCGATTCTTCTCGTCACCTTCGCCGAGCGCGCGCGGCATGAAGGGCGGCCCTTGCTTGACGCGATCCTGGAAGGCGCGGACGGCCGTCTGCGCGCGATCCTGATGACGGCCGCAGCCATGATTTGCGGCATGATTCCGATGGCGATCGGGCTCGGCGAAGGTGGCGCGCAGTCGGCGCCGCTTGGGCGCGCTGTCGTCGGCGGTCTGTTGGTCGCAACATTCGCCACGCTTACGATTCTGCCTTCGATCTACACGATTCTGCAGCGCGGCGTGTCCGTCGCGTCTCCTTCTCTCAACCCTATGGATCCGGCGAGCCCATACTATGACGCGGCTTAGGAGTTTGTTCCAGTCACCTGTCATGCAAGTCCTGCTGAAATTGTGGGGCGGACCCCATGGTCCGCGCCGGTCCCCCCGGACCCGCTCGGCGTCCTTATCCGGACCCGGAAAGCCGACGAGGCCGTTGCCTGCCGCCCGGGGGGTCCGCCCCACCTGGCAATTCAGTGCATGCTGCCTTCTCGCCGCGGCGCTTTGCCGGGCGCAGAGCGGCGAACTGACGCAGGTAATTTCGAAACCGGTGTCGCGCATGGTCGAACTGCCCGCCGAGATCGCCCCTTACCTCACGGTCTCTCTGCACGCGAAGGTACCGGGCTTTGTCGAGCGCGTCCTCGTCGATCGCGGCAGCATGGTGAAGCCGGGAGACCTGTTGGTCGAGCTCAGCGCTCCGGAAATGGACGCGCAGATCGCGGAAGCCGGCTCGAAGGTCGAAGCCGCCGAGGCCGACCGCATCCAGGCGGAAGCACAATTGGCTGCGGCCCGGAGCACTGCCGAGCACATGACCGAGGCCGCCAGCACGCCCGGTGCGATCGCCGGCAACGATCTTGTCCAGGCGCAAAAGCAGGTCGACGCCGCGCAGGCCGTCGTGAACTCGCGACGCAAGGCCAGTGCCGCTGCCCAATCGGCCGCCGACGCGTTGAAGACGATGCAGGCCTACCTGAAAATTACAGCGCCTTTTGAGGGAGTGGTCACCGACCGCCTCGTGCATCCCGGCGCGCTGGTGGGGCCGGGCGCCGATTCCCCGCTGCTGGTCATCCAGCAGGTTTCGCGTCTGCGTGTGATCGTGCCGGTGCCCGAAGAAGATGTTAGCGGCATTGCGCCCGGGGCCGCTGTCCCGTTTCACGTGCCCGCTTATCCGGACCGAACTTACTCGGGTACCATCGCGCGCCTCGCTCACGTGCTCGACACGAAGACCCGGACCATGGCCGTGGAGCTGGACGTCGCCAATCGCGATGGATCGCTCGCCCCGGGCATGTATCCAACGGTCAAGTGGCCGGTCCGCCGCCCGCATCCCGCGCTGTACGTGCCGAAGACCAGCGTGGTGACCACTACCGAGCGCACCTTCGTCATCCGGAATCATAATGGGCGAGCCGAATGGGTCGACGTGCGCAAAGGCGAAGCCGAGGGCAATCTCGTCGAGGTGACGGGCAACCTCCAGTCGGGCGATGCAGTCGTTGCCCGCGCCACGGACGAGACCAGAGACGGAGCAGCTATCCGGAATCCGAGCCGCCCTTAAAGCTGGATAATCCACCACTCCAGTTCGAGGGCCACGAAAGTACTCATGCCACTTCTCAGGGCTTAGCGCGATCAGGTCTTCAACTAAGAGGCACCCCGCCCGTCATCCGCACTGAAGTAAGCGCAGTCGGGGTGATGAAAGACCAGCGCGCTCACGCTCGCCTCCGGGTCCATCATCATGCCCTCGGTGAGGACCACGCCGATCTCCGCGGGCTGCAACAGCTTCCACAGGCCCTGTTGATCGTCGAGATTCGGGCAGGCCGGATAACCGAAGCTGTAGCGCTTGCCGCGATAGTGTGAAGTGAACCGCTGCTGCATAGTCAGGTCCGGCGGGTCCGGAAAGCCCCAGTCTTCGCGCATCGTGCGATGCAGCCACTCCGAGCAAGCTTCGGCCGACTCGAGCGCCAGTGCCTGCAGCGCATGTGCCAGCAGAAATTCGCCGCTCTGTTTGGCCTCCTCCGCATGCTGCCGGACACCCTCGCCCGCCGTCACTACGAAAAGACCGAGATGGTCCCGGAGGCCATCCTGCTTGTCGAGAACGTAGTCGCTGAGGCACAGGCCATCGGGTTTCGGCTGCCGGCCAAACGTGAAAGAGTGCAGACCGGAAAGACTGATCGTGTTGCCGTCCCGCTCGGCTTCGAAGAATTGCCACACGGCCCGAATCTTCATGAACTTCGCCGCCTCCTCCTTCGCCAGTTCGACCTGGTAGTGAAGTTCCAGGGCCTTCGGATCGCGCTCGTGCAGCAACTCGGTGAAGTTACCTTTGAATCCCAAATGTTTTCCGTAGAGCATGTGGGGATTGATGTAAGTCCAGATCTCGGCAAGGTCCGATATTTCCCGCACGTGGCGATCGAGATCCGGCACCGGTGGGATGGGAATGCCGGTGCGCACTTTGGAACTGCGCACGGTCGATGGATGGACCGGCGCCGCGGGCGGGGGCTGAGCCGCAGCGGATGAAACGAACAAATGAGTGCTCATCGATGCGCCGCGCGTGGCGGGGTCTGCGAGCTCGTTCAGGATGCGCAGACCAGTCATGGCGTCTTTGGAATAGAACGTCGGACCTCCATACGCCGGGCCAATGCGCGTGGTGGCAAACTTCTCCGAAAGCGCCGCTCCGCCCACCAGCAGGGGAACGCACACACCGTTATCTTTGAAGTCCGACGCAGTAGTCACCATCTGGTGCGCGCTCTTGACGAGAAGGCCGGACAACCCGATCGCGTCCGGCCGGTGCTCCCGCCAGGCCTGGATCAGTTCCTCCGGCGAAACCTTGATGCCGAGGTTGATCACTTCATATCCATTGTTCGAAAGAATAATCTCGACCAGGTTCTTGCCGATATCGTGTACATCGCCTTTTACCGTCGCCAGCACGATCCTGCCGCGGCGCGAAGTCTCGGATTTCTCGAGGAACTGTTCGAGATAGTTGACGGCCTCCTTCATCGCTTCAGCCGATTGCAGCACCTCAGCGACGATGAGCTCGTTGTTATCGAACAGCCGCCCGACTTCCGTCATCCCCGCCATAAGCGGGCCGTTGACGATATCGAGCGGACCCGTTCCCTCCTTCAGCTTCCGCTCGAGATCGGGAAGCAGCCCGTCCTTTGTGCCCTCGATGATGTACCTGGCAAGCCTTTCGTCAATCGGCAATTCCGCCAGCTGTTTCTTTTCCCTGCGGCCAGCCTTGCGGAAATGATCGCTGATGGCCGCGATGTGGAATTGGTTGACGGCCGTCTTCTGTTCGCGCGTCTGCTGCCGCCAGTCTTCCGGCGCCGTTACGACGTCACAGGGCGTATTGAACAGCAGGTTCTCCGCGAGCTGTCTTTCCTCCGCCGGGATGGACGCGAAGCGCTCCAGCCGCTCCGCATTGACGATGGCGAGGTCGAGCCCCGCTTTGGTCGCGTGATGGAGAAACACGGAGTTCACCACCTCCCGCGCGGCCGCCGGCAGCCCAAAGGAGATATTGGATACGCCCAGGATCGTCTTTACATACGGGATGTTCCGCTTGATCAGACGGATGGCTTCGATGGTCTCGACCGCGCCTCCGATGTAATTCTCATCGCCCGTCGCACAGGGAAAAACCAGCGGATCGACGATGATGTCTTCCGGCTGCATCCCGTACTTGCCGGTCAGCAGACGTACGGAACGCCTGGCCACGTCGAGCTTACGATCCCGCGTGAAAGCCTGCGCCTGCTGCTTGTCCTCGTCGATGGTTCCCACCACGACCGCGGCTCCAAACGCCCGGGCAATGGGGCAGACGACTTTAAACTTTTCCTCGCCGTCTTCGAGATTGATCGAGTTGAGAATGCTTTTGCCCTGGCACCAGGTCAACGCGTGTTCGAGGGCGTTCGGATCGGTGCTGTCGATCATCACCGGCGCTTTGATCTTCGGCATCAGCTTGGCGTAAAAAGGATCGAGATCCTTCATTTCCTCGCGATCCGAAGATTGCAGGCAAACGTCGACGATATGTGCGCCGTTCCTCACCTGGCGGCGCGCGATCTCACTGGCCTCCTCCCACTTCTCGGCGGCGATCATGTCCTTGAAGAGCCGCGATCCGATCACGTTGGTTCGTTCGCCGACAACCAGCGGACGGCTGTGCTCGTCGGCTTCGACCAGTTCGATTCCCGCGTAATAAGCCCTGTGCGACGGCGCGTTCACGGCATGGGGAGGCCTGCCCTCCGCCATTTGCGCGATGGCGCGAATATGCGCCGCCGTGGTCCCGCAACAACCACCCACGATATTCAGCCATCCCTGGGTGACGAACTTTTCCAGTTGGGCGGCGAGTGAATCCGGCGTCTCCGGGTACTGGTTGTCTTCGTTGGGCAGGCCCGCGTTCGGATAACACGAGATGCGCGTCGAGGCCATCTGGGCGAGCGTGCGGATGTGGTCCGTCATCAGATCCGGACCGGTGGCGCAATTCAGCCCGATCGAGAGCAAATCGGCGTGCGATACCGAGGCGTAGAACGCATCCACGGGCTGGCCGGCCAGCATAGCGCCCCAGCGCTCGATGGTTCCCGAGACCATCTTCGGGATTGGAATCCCCCGCTCGTGTTCGAGTTTCCGGATCGCGCAGAGACCCGCCTTGATGTTCCGCGTATCGAACCCGGTCTCGAGCAGGAGCACGTCGACGCCGCCTTCCACCAGGCCCTTCGCCTGCACGTAGTAGCTGTCGCTCAACTGCTGAAAGGTCACGTCCCCGCGCAGCGTGAGGGATTTCGTAGTAGGCCCCATCGCGCCGGCCACGAAACGCGGTTTGGATGTTGTCTAGAATTCATCCGCGGCCTGCCGAGCCAGTTTCGCGGCCAGAACGCTCAGCTCATGCGCCTGATCCGCGAGCTGGAACTCCGCCAGCACGATGGGTGAGCCCTGGAAGCTGTTGGTCGCGATCATGTCGGCGCCCGCCGCGAGATAGGCGCGGTGAATATCCAGAATCCACGCGGGGCGCGTCCGGCAAAGATTTTCGTTGCAGTTTTCGAGCGCCTCTCCGCCGAAATCGGCATGGGTTGGGTTGTACTCGTGCAGCATCGTTCCCATCGCGCCATCCATGATGAGAATGCGCGTGGCAAGCGTGTCCTCCAGCCGTTGATGGTCTGGCCCGGTCATCGGGGGCCAATGGCCTCGGCGACTTCAATCGCCAACTGGTAGCGCCCGAACGGCGCACTGAGTTGAACTCCGGCCACCATGCTCCGAACCCGCTCCACCATTTCCCTCGCAATGGCGACGCCCTCGGCCCGTGCCGCCTCGGCGTTTTCCGCGCGGCGCATCCGTTCCATATAAGGCGCCGGGACCGGCACTCTCAGCTCGTTGACCATGAACTCCGCATTGCGAAAACTGGTCAGCGGCCAGATACCGGCAATCACCGGAACTTGGTGATGGGTGGTGCGCGCCAGAAACGCACCGAGTAAATCCAGATCGAAGATCGGCTGGGTGACGATGTATTCGGCGCCCGCCCCCACCTTCCATTCCAGGCGCCGCAGTTCCTCCTCTATATTCAATGCGCCCGGGTTCGCACCCACGCCGATCAGCAGGGCAGTCTGAGATCCCATCGGATTCCCACCGAGATCGAGCCCCTGGTTCAGATTATTGGCGATGTTGGTGAGGCCGATCGAATCGACGTCGAAGACCGCGGTGGCGTCGGGATACGTGCCCATGCGGGGCGGGTCGCCGGTGATGCAGATCAGGTTCCGGATCCCGGCGGCGTGCGCGCCCAAAAGCTCGCTCTGGATACTCAGCGTGTTGCGGTCGCGGCAGCACACATGAAGTACGGCTTCGATCCCGGCCTGCTGCTGAATCAACTGGCAGGTGATTTGTGCACTCAAGCGCGCACTGGCGCGAGGTCCGTCGGGCACGTTGATGCAGTCGATGCCGGCTGCCCTGCAGAGTCTGGCGCCTTCTATTTCCTTCGAGGCGTCGACACCGCGCGGGGGCAGAATTTCCACGAATGCCACGAAATGTCCGGCGGCCAGTTTTGCGCCAAGACCGCTCTTCAGGGCAACCGGAACCTTCTCCATGGCACCGGTTCGCGCGGCGGGGACCTCGTCGATCGCACCGCTCCGCACAGCCGATTGCCCAATGTGCTGCAAACTGCGCCCTTCTTTGCGGATTTCCCGGATGTGATCCGGGGTAGTGCCGCAGCAGCCGCCGACGATCCTTGCCCCTGCCTGCAGCATCCGGCGCGCGTATTGCGCCATGTACTCGGGCGAACAGAGATAGAGGTTACGCCCTTCGACCGACGTGGGAACGCCGGCGTTCGGCATCGCGCTGAGAGGCTTGGTGGTCCAGCAAACCATCTTCTCGATGGTTTCGAGCATGATGCGGGGACCGGATGAGCAGTTCAGCCCGATTGCGTCCACGGGCATGCCGTCCAGGAACCGCGTGAACTTTTCGGTGGACGAGCCGTCCCGCAGGGAGCCATCGTCTTCGATGCTCACGCAGGCGATCACAACGAAATCGTTGCCCGCGGCTTCGCGCGCCGCCCGGATCGCCTCGCGGAGTTCGTCGATCTCCGTGAAAGTCTCGAGCATCAGCAGGTCCACGCCGGATTCCACCAGCACCTCGATTTGTTCGCGAAAGAGAGCGCGGGCCTCCTCAAAGCTGGTGGGGCCCAGCGGTTCGAGCCGGATCCCGAGAGGTCCGACGGCGCCGGCGACAAATGCACGATCCGCGGCCGCTTCGCGCGCCAGGCGCACGCCGGCTTCATTGATCGCGCGCACCTTCTCCCCATGGCCGAACGCCGCGAGGCGCTTGCGATTGGCGCCGAACGTATTGGTTTCGATAATCTCGGCGCCGGCTTTGACATAGTCCCGATGAACTTCCGAGACCATCGCCGGGAGAGACAGATTCAATTCGTCATAGCAGCGATTGATGAAAATGCCTTTCGCGTAAAGCGCGGTGCCCATGGCGCCGTCGGTCACCAGGATGCGGCTGGACAGCGCTTCCCGAAACTCGCCGGTCCGCGGCGCAATGGTTGTCATGACTGTACATCTTCACAGTAGCGGACGTGGCGAGATGGCGATTCGGAAGTTCAGTAATTTAATGGGTAGCGGGTCGGTTTGAAAAGCGCAGCCGTTTCCGGTGTCGTTTCCTGAATCGTCTGCCGGCCCCGCGGCTGTGGGCGTGATACGGCCGTTAACGAGTTTCCGCAAAGGCGATTCTGCAAAACGAAGCCAATTTCGGGGCATCCGATTTGATTTCAACGGTTGGAAGGTGCGAAAACAAGCGCGGCTTTGGCGGCGGGCGAAAGCGAAATGGACATGTTATCTCCGACAAGGCCACCCGTTAGTCCGCGGCATTGGTCAAGTTGATCATGCACGTTCGTCAGTTCGGTGATCATCCCGCTGTTCTCCTTTCGCTCAGACGCACTACTACTCTGAAAGCTGTCGGGAAGAGCTGGGTGAAATAGCCCTTTCCCGATTCGAGTAAATCACGTCCGCGCGGTTATCGTTTCTTTTTCTTCAGCCTGGAAGGTCGGGAGCCGCCACACATGCGCGTGGCCCATGCGGGGAGGTACGCGAAGTTTTGGCTCGATCCTGTGGAGTTCAGTGGCGGATGGTTTGGCCTGTCCGTTCACGCGCCAATAGAGCCGGGGAGGGTCACCGGCGCAAAAGGGACAGTGTCACCGGCTTTTCATGGCAATAATATGAAATCGCCGCACTTGCTTCGCGCCGGAGCGAAACGCTCGAAAGCTCAAGGACAACCTTGTAAATGTTTTCGTCGGGCGGGGGAGAAGTGAAAGTTACCCAAGCGAGTCGAGACGGCGGTGTCGACGCGATTGCCTTCGATCCTGATCCAATCCGCGGAGGCAAGATTGTCATTCAAGCAAAACGATATTCGTACACTGTCGGCGTTTCGGCAGTGAGAGACCTCTACGGTACAGTTATGAGCGAAGGCGCAAGCAAGGCATTCTTGTGACAACGTCGGACTATGGTCCGATTCGCAAGGGAAGGGCCACAGTCACAAAAGAGACGGGAGCCCTGACTTCGCAGACTGAAGTCCGCGCCACCCACCTCAATGCCGGTGATGATTCGCGTCTTCCGGGAAAACCGCATGGCCTTCCGGCGGCGGGAACAGGCTCTTCAACGCTTCCAGCCTTTTCCGCAGATGGCGGCTGGGCAGTTGCCGCGGACCGGTCTCCACGTCGATATCGCAGCACAGCCCATGCAGGTAAAGCGTCATCGTGTCTTCAAACGATTGCCGCGCATAGGCGCGAAACGGCTTGCCGTCTTTCCGCGCGGCCATCGGACGCCGCAGCAGCGTCTGTTTCAAATGCCAGCTCTTCTCGTCGACCTCTCCATGGACCTCAGCGCTCAACTCCTCCCGAAGCAGGCCATGCCATGTGTCCTGCACCTTCGCCGGGCAGTGATTGGAAATCAACGCGGCGAGCTCGTCGTACAGGTAATAGTGATAGTCCGAAACCTGCTCGTCCTTAATGGTGAAGAACAAGGTCGCAAAGTCGGCGGTCTCCACGCGCGTGGAAAACACCAGCTTCGGTTCGGGCGGTTTTTCGTACACAACCGAAACGTTGGTGCGGGTCGACCCCCGCTCGAGGAAGGGCGCGAGTACGATTCCGAGGTTCGGCAGCAGGTCCGACACAGCGGGCGGGAGCGCCTCCACAGGGTCGTGCAGGTACTGGCGGAGATCCTCTTCGGCCACCGGAAGCGCTAAAAAGTACGAAAATTTGTGGTTGATCGCCGTCATTTCGGAACGCAGGCGGCGACTGAGCTCGTCGACCGAGGTCCGGGGACGTCCGTTGTCAGATGGCATCGTGTGTTGGATTTGGGCGGCTGTATCGAATCGCCACGATTGTAACAAGTCCGTCGTGAATAGAAGCTGGCTCCCGGTTACTCTGAAGGTTGCCCCGTGCGCCGCGCTCCATTCTGGTATCGGCCGGAGAAGCATCCGGCGACTACTACGCCGCCGAGCTGGTCCGCGAGCTTCGCCGCCGCTGGCCGGAGTGCGATTTCTTCGGCTGCGCGGGCCCCCACCTGCGAGAGGCGGGCGTCGAGGCTGTCATCCGTTCGGAGGACTTGTCCGTCGTCGGCATCGTGGAAGTGCTGGGCCATTTGCCGCGCATATGGCTTCGATTCCGGGAACTGATCCGCGCGGCCGCCAAACGGAAGCCGGACTTGGCCATTCTCACCGATTCCCCGGATTTCCACTTCCGGGTAGCAAGGAAACTCAAACGGCTCCGGATTCCCGTGGTTTACCTGGTAGCACCCCAAGTCTGGGCCTGGCGAAAAGGCCGGGTGAAGACGATGCGCCGGTTCATCGACCAGCTGCTCTGTATTTTTCCGTTCGAAGAGTCGTTTTTCCGGCAACACCGCGTACCGGTTACGTACATCGGTCACCCGCTGGCCACCCGCGTCCGACCCGCCCTGTCGCGCGCGGAATTTTTCCGGAAACACAAGCTGCCTGACGGTCGTCCATTGGTAGCAGTGCTCCCAGGCAGCCGCCGCAGTGAAGCCCTCCGCCATCTGCCGGAATTGGTGCGCGCAGCCGAAATCCTTGGCAAAGACCGGCCTCTGAGCTTTATTCTTCCCGCTCCCCCCACTTGCGGGGCGGCGTTCTTTGCCGAACATCTTGATGGCAGCACCATCCGCCCGATCGAGGGGGAGGCGTGGGACGCGATGGCCCACTGCGACGTAGCGCTGGCGGCAAGCGGAACGGTGACCGTGGAGGCGGCCCTGCTCGGAACACCGATGGTGACGTTCTACCGCGTAACCGGCGCCAGTTGGGCGATAGGCAAACTGCTGGTGGACGTGCCGTTCTACTCCATGGTGAACTTGATCGCGGGAAAAAGAGTAGTTCCGGAGCTGATGCAGAACGAGGTGACGGGTGAGCGAATCGCCGCCGAAACGGCCCGGCTGTTGGACAACGCGGGAGAACGAGCGAAAATGAAGGAAGAGCTGGCGCGCATGTCCGTCCTGCTTTCCGGGACCGGCGATGCGATTGTGCGGGCAGCGGACGCAGTGGAACGCGCGTTGGAGGTGTAGATTTGAAAACGATTGGATC
>Ga0181521_10002951_pt1 | contig 20243 bp, 7 predicted proteins | sample PEATcosm2014_Bin_32_FD_119764 | JGI IMG/M metagenome (GOLD analysis project Ga0181521, IMG submission 119764) | Peatland microbial communities from MTU Mesocosm Facility, Houghton, MI, USA - PEATcosm2014_Bin02_60_metaG | ecosystem: Environmental > Terrestrial > Soil > Wetlands > Peat | place...
GCCGTCCAGGCACTTCTGCTTGTGTGACGCCGTGCCTCCCATCGGCCCTATAACGCTGTGTGCTGCGCATGGTGACCAGAGCGGTGACGCGCTCTGCGGTTGCGCGGGGACATATCGCCGATTATTTTGGGGCATCTGGTGAACCCTAACGGACAACTGTTCGCGCCCAGATCATCCTGATATGGGCGGCAACGGAACGGCGCGACGTGGCAACGCGACCGATGTGACTGGTTCTCCCCTCCGCTGAGGTGTGGGTCTGTCAAGTGTTTCCGGTGTAACTTCTTCCTCTGTTGTTAATTACGTCCTGCGCTCAGACGGCCGTCGAAGGTGACATGGAAGGCGTTCAGGGCGGCCTTCCACCGGTTGGTCCACCGCTTGCGGCCCTTCCCGGTGGGGTCCAGGCTCATGATCGCCAGGTACAGGCACTTCAGGCCGGCCTGCTCGGTCGGGAAGTGGCCGCGGGCATTCACCGCGCGGCGCAGCCGGGCATTGATTGATTCACCGTTCGTCGTGCAGATCACGGTCCTGATTTCCCGGTCGAACCGCAGGAACGGCACGAACTCGGCCCACGCGTTCTCCCAGAGCCGGATGATAGCCGGGTAGCGCTTCTCCCATTTTGCCGCTGAATTCGGCAAACCGGTCCAGCGCCTCAGCCTCGGACGCGGCGGTGTACACAGGCTTGAGGTCTTTGGCGATCTGCGCCCAGTCCCGTTTCCAGGCGTACCTGAACGAATTCCGCAATAGATGGACGATGCATGTTTGCACGATCGTCTTCTCCCACACGGCATTCACCGAGTCCGGGAGCCCTTTCAGCCCGTCGCAGACCACCATCAGCACGTCCCGGGTGCCGCGGTTCTTGATCTCCGAGCAGACCCGCAGCCAGAACTTGGCTCCCTCCCCGTCGCCGTGCTCCCCGGCCCACAGGCCCAGCACGTCGCGCTCGCCGTCCACGGTGACGCCCAGGGCCAGGTAGATGGCCGGTTCGCGACCTGGCCCTCGCGGATCTTCACGTTGATCGCGTCGATGAACACGACCGCGTACACGGGATCCAGGGGCCGACTCTGCCAGTCCGCCAGGCCTCCCATGACCCGGTCGGTAATCGCCGTGATCGTCTGCTTGGAGACCTCCGCGCCGTAGACCTCAGCCAGGTGCGCGCTGATATCGCCGTGGGTCAGTCCGAAGCCGACAGGGAAATCACCATATCCTCGACCCCGGTCAGCCGCCGCTGCCTTTTGGCGACGATTTTCGGCTCGAAGCTGGACTCCCGGTCCCGCGGCACGCTGATCTCCACCGGCCGGTGTCGGTGAGCACCGTCTTGGCCCGGTAGCCATCGCGGGAATTGCCGCCATTGCGGCCCTCCGGATCGTGCTTGCCGTAGCCGAGATGATCGTCCAGCTCACCTTCCAGCGCACCCTCGATGACCATCTTGGTCAGCTTGCCCAGCAGCCCGCCCTCCCCGGTCAGCTTCAGCCCGCCAGTGCGGGCCCGCTCGGTGAGCTCACGCAGCAGCTGCTCATCAGCCGCCGACAGCTCCGCTCCATCCTGGTCCTGGCCGGTCGTCACGTCAGTCACTGGTGTGTCTTCGTTTGTCAGGAGTTACACCGTTAAAATTACAGTCCCGCTCGGGTAGATGCCCTACTACGCAATTGGCGGTTATCCCGGCGCTTTCCCAAGATCACGATTCATGCGACAGTCCAGTGGAAACGCGGGCAGACAGCGTTCTGATGAAGTTGGTGAATTTTCCTACAGGATTCGTTGACGTCTTGGCCTCGTTCAGAGAGGCTTGGCTTACTTACATCCGGTCGGGCCTCCGATACCGGGTGAAACGGTGGACGACCGAGTAGGGGAGTTGGCCACGGATTTGTGTCGGGTAACCGACGTGCCTGCGTTTGCGTAAGGGGGGACTGTGTAATCGTGTCCGCGGATCGACAGTCGTGGTTCGCTTCTCCGAATCAGCAAGCCGCGGCCCAGCCAGATCGTGACGGGAAGGGTAGCTCCCCGCCGCGGGCCGACGCGCCCGTCACGTCGTCGGCACCTGGAGGTGGGCCGAGAGATAGTTCGGGATCGGTGCCGTCGATCTCGCTGCCGAAAGGCGGCGGCGCGATCCGTGGGATCGATGAGAAGCTGTCGGTGAACCAGCCATCTGGCACGGCGTCCCTGACGGTCGCGGTGTTCACCTCGCCGGCACGTCAAGGATTCGCGCCCAAGCTCGCGCTCAGCTACGACTCGGGGGCGGGCAACGGCCCGTTTGGATTGGGCTGGAGTCTTGGAGTGCCGTCGATCACGCGCAAGACCTCGACGGGGTTGCCGCGTTACGACGATGCGACCGACAGCGACGTGTTCATCTTGTCAGGGGCCGAGGATCTGGTTCCACTGTTGGTCGAGTCGGGCGGGGCCTGGGTGCCCGAGAGTGCGACGCGAACGATCGGGACCAGTACCTACGTCGTGAGAGGCTATCGGCCGCGGGTCGAGGAGGGGTTCGCGCGGATCGAGCGGTGGGAGGAGACAGCTACCGGAGATGTGCACTGGCGCACCGTCTCCAGGGCGAACGTGACGAGTCTCTACGGGCAGGATGCGACGAGCCGGATCGCCGACCCAGATGATCCGGCCCGGATCTTCTGCTGGCTGCTGGACCTGAGTTCCGATGACCGCGGCAACGCGGTCAGCTATGTGTACAAGGCTGAGGACGGGAGCGGCGTTCCAAGCGGAGCGAATGAGACGAACCGCGTCGTGACTGCGAACCGCTACCTGAAGCGGGTGCTTTACGGCAACGACGCGCCCTACCTGCCTGGGGTGGAGGGCTCGGACACGCTGCCGACTCAGTGGTGCTTCGAGTTGGTGCTGGACTACGGCGAGCACGATCTCACCGTGCCGACGCCGGCGGAAGAGACGACTTGGCCGTGCCGACCCGACCCGTTCTCCACGTATCGCTCATGCTTCGAGGTGAGAACCTACCGCACCTGCCGGCGGTTGCTGATGTTCCACCAGATGGCGGAACTCAGGGCCAGCCCGGTGCTCGTGCGGTCGACCGATCTCACCTATCAGACCAGCGACGCGCCAGGCGATCCGCAACTGCCGGCGCTGAGCCTGCTGTCGTCGGTGTCGCAAACGGGCTGGGTCACCGCGCCGGGGGGCGGCTACCAGACAGCGCAGCTTCCCCCGCTGCAACTGGCCTACAGTCCGCTGGCGATGGACGCCGACGTGCAGATCGCCGACGCGGACAATGTGCAGAACCTCACCGGCGCGTTCGACGGCACGCGTGAGCGCTGGGTCGACCTCGACGGCGAGGGGCTCCAGGGCATCCTCACCGAGGGTGAAAGCGCCTGGTACTACAAGCACAACGTGAGCGCCTGGAATCCCGACGGCGGCCCGGCGGCAGCCCGGTTCGAACCCTTGGTCCTGCTCAGCGACAAGCCCCTGTCTCCGTCACCGGGAGTCCCGCTCACGCTCACCGACCTTAACGGCGACGGAAACTTGTGCGCAGTCAGCTTCGCGCCGCCGAGCCCTGGCTGGTACGAGTACGACTGCGGGTGTGGCTGGGGGCCTTTCCGCCAGTTCGAAGCGACCGCGAGCGTCGACTGGGAAAGCCCCGATCTCCGATTTGCCGATCTCAACGGCGACGGGCTCGCCGACGTTCTGATCACCGAGGATGACGCCCTCACCTGGTATGCATGGGCGGTCGACGAAGGGTTTCGGCCGGCCGACAGAATCGCCAAGCCGTTCGACGAGGAGCGCGGACCGACGGTCGTGTTCGCCGACCCCACCGACTCGATCATGCTCGCCGATATGAGCGGCGACGGGCTCGCCGACTTGGTCAGGATCCGGAGCGGAGAGGTCTGTTACTGGCCGAATCTCGGATACGGGCGCTTTGGCGCGAAGATCGCGATGGACTACGCGCCGGCGTTCGATTATCCCGATCAGTTCGACGCCCGCCGGGTGCGACTAGCAGACATCGACGGAAGCGGCACCGCCGACCTCGTGTACCTCGGCTCACAAGCGACGATCTGGTTCAACCAATCGGGCAGCTCCTGGACCACAGGATCCCAGCTGCCGGAGTGGCCCCCGGTCGACCCTGACGTCCAGGTGAGCGTGTTCGATCTGCTGGGTACCGGCACCGCCTGCTTGGTGTGGACGTCGCCGCTGCCCGGCGATACGTCCTCGCCGCTGCGCTACATCGATCTGACTGGCGGGACCAAACCGTACCTGCTGACCAGCGCGGTAAACAACCTGGGCGCGCAGAGAACCCTCAGCTACGCGCCGTCGACGAAGTTCTACCTCCAGGACCGTGCCGCTGGCACTCCCTGGCTGACGAAGCTGCCATTCCCCGTGCACGTCGTCGAGCGGGTCGAGACGGACGACGCGGTGAGCCGCACGAGCTTCGTCGCGCAGTACAGCTATCACCACGGTTTCTACGACGGTGTCGAACGAGAGTTCCGCGGCTTCGGACGCGTCGACGCGCTCGACGCCGATCAGCTGCCCGCGCCGTCGGGGATTGGCACATTCACCTCGACCCCGCAGGTCAGTGGCGAGACGTTCGCGCTGGCGCCGGTGCTGACGCGGACCTGGTATCACACGGGTGCGTTCTTCGACCGCGACGACATCGCCGCCCGCCTCGCGCAGGAATACTGGGCGCTCGACCCGCAGGCGCCGCAACTCGCCTTCACCATCCTGCCCGCAGACGCCAGCGCCGAAGGACTGCGCGAGGCCTGCCGGGCCTTGCGCGGACGGGTGCTGCGCACGGAGGTGTACGCACAGGATGGAACGCCGTCAGCGGTCAACCCGTACGTGACAAGCGAGCATCGCTACGAGGTTGATCTCCTGCAGCCTCCAGCCGGAGCCTCGTACGGCGTGTTCTATCCGTGGGAGCGCGAATCTGTCGCCTGTCACTACGAACGCGATCCAACCGACCCACGGGTCAGCCACGAGCTGTCCCTCGCGATCGACGGCTACGGCAACCTCACCCGCCACGCGTCCGTCGGCTACCCGCGGCGGAGTCCGGCGTGCCCCGAGCAGGCGGTCACGCTCGTGCGCTACAGCGAGGCCGACTTCGCGAACGTCGCCGATCAGCCGGACTGGTACCGGCTCGGCCTGCCCACCGAGATGCGGGACTACGAGCTCACCGGCATTGTGCCCACCCTCCCGCACGGGTTCTTCGATCCCAGCGTGCTCGCACCGGCCGCGGCGGCCGCGGCTGACATCCCTTACGAAGCGACGCCCGACGGCACCACTGCCCAGCGGCGGATGCTGGGCCGGAAGCGCATGTACTACCTCAGCGACGGCCTGGCCGCGCTCCCACTGGGAGAGATCAACTCGCTTGCGCTGGTCGATGCGGCCTATGCGATGCGATTCACACCGGGGCTGCTCGGCGACACCTTCGGCTCGAAGCTGACGGCCGCCCAGCTGGCGCCGCTGCTGAGCGGCAACGGCGCGTTCGTCGATCTTGACGGGGACGGCAGCCAGTGGGCGCCCTCACCACGGCTGTTCTACTCCCCTGATCCAGCTACGCCGGACTCGAACTACGCGCAGGCGCACTTCTACCTGCCGCAGGGTGGTACCGACCCGTGGGGAAACGTCTCAACGGTCTCCTACGACGATCACGATCTCCTCGTGACGCAGACGACGGATGCCGCGGGAAACACGATGCTCGCGCAGAGCAACTACCGTGTGCTGGGCCTGTGGCTCATGACCGACGCGAACCTGAACCGCAGCGGCGCTCGCTATGACCCGCTCGGGATGGTCGTCGCGACGGCGCTGATGGGGAAGCTGCTGCCGGACGGAACTGACGAGGGCGATCACCTCGACACGAGCACTGATGAGCCATCTCCAAGCGACGACCCCACCACGCGCCTGGATTACGATCTGTCCGCGTATGCCACCTGGGCGGACAACCCGGACCGGGATATCGATCATCCCGCCCCGGTGTGGGTCCACACGCAGGCACGGGTGCTGCACAAGGACGCTGAGACGCCATGGATCGAGTCCTACGCCTACAGCGATGGCCTAGGACGGGTCGCGCTGACCAAAGCGCAGGCCGAACCCGGCCTGGCCCCGGAACGGGACGCCAGCGGCAACCTCGTGCGCGATTCCCAGGGAGCTCTGTCGTTCACCCAGACGAACACCCGATGGGTGGGGACCGGCCGCGTCGTCTACGACAACAAGGGCAACCCGGTGAAGGCGTACGAGCCGTTCTTCGACTCGAGTTCTGTCTACGACGACGAGACAGATCTGGTGCAGTGGGGGGTTACCTCGATCGCGAGCTACGACCCTCTGAGCCGCGCCATCCGCATCGACAACCCCAACGGGACTTACCGGACCGCGGAATTCGACCCTTGGCGCGCGGTCAGCTCGGACGAGAACGACACCGTCCTGACCAGCGCATGGTACGCCGCTCGCTCGGCCGGCCAGCTCGGCGCCAACGAGCTCGACGCCGCTACCAAGGCCGCGGCACATGCCAACACCCCGGCGAGCGCCGACCTCGACACACTGGGGCGCACGTTCCGCCACGTCGAGGACAACGGTCCGGCCGGTCAGTACGTGACAGTGGTTACCCTAGACATCGAAGGGCAGCCTCGGGTCACCACCGACCCGCTGCGCCGCGCCGTGCTCAGCCAGGACTACGACATGGCCGGCACGGAGATCCACCGATCGAGCGTCGACTCCGGTGAGCGATGGCTGCTCGCCAACTGTAGCGGGCAATTGCTTCAGGCGTGGGACAGCCGCGGGTTCACGGTGACCGGCTCCTACGACGCGCTGCGCAGACCGACCGATCTCCAGGTGACCGACAGCTCCAGCACGTCGCGCCTCGCCGAACGGGTCGTCTACGGGGAAGGCCTGGCTGATGCGCAGACACTCAACCTTGGTGGTGCGGTCTACCAGCACATGGACGAAGCCGGTCTCGCCACCACCCAGCAGCGCGACTTCAAGGGCAACACCGTGTCCGCCTCCCGCCAGCTTCTCGCCGACTATTCCGACGATGTGGACTGGTCCGCCGCATCGGCGCTGGACGCTGGGACGTTCACGACAACGAGCACCTATGACGCGCTCAACCGGGTCGCTACGGTCACGACGCCCGACGGCAGCGTGACTACCTCGGCGTACAACGAACGCAGCCTGCTCTCTGGCGTGACGGTCAATCTCCGAGCAGCCACCGCGGCCACCACCGTCGTCGAAAGCGCCACCTATGACCCGAAAGGACAGCGCCAGAGCATTGCCTACGGCAACGGCGCGGCCAGCACCTGCACCTACGACCCCGACACATTCCGCCTCGTCGAGCTGCAGAGCACCCGCCCAGGCAGCACTGGCCCACTCCAGGACCTCAGCTACACCTACGACCCGGTCGGGAACATCACACGGCAGGGCGACGCTGCGCAGCAGACGATCTTCTTCGACAACCAGGTAGTCACCCCCAACGCCGATTACACGTACGACCCGATCTACCGCCTGACCCGCGCCACCGGGCGCGAGCACGTCAGCAACAGCGCGCCTCCGCCCACGACCTGGAATGACTCGGCTCAAGTTGCCGTGCCGCTGCCGGCCGATGGGCAGGCGATGGGCAACTACACCGAGACCTATGCCTACGACGCCGTCGGGAACCTGCAGTCGCTCGCGCACTCGGCCTCCGGCGGCAGCTGGGGGCGCACCTATGCCTACGACGAGCCCACCTCGCCGCCCGGCAACAACCAGCTCACCTCCACCACCGTCGGCGCGACGACCGCCCGCTACACCTACGACGCGGACGGGAACATCGTCTCGATGCCGCACCTGCCGCTGATGCAATGGGACTGGAAAGACCAGCTCCAGGCCACGGCCAGCCAGATCGTCAGCAACGGGACGGCGCCGACGACCTACTACGGCTACGACTCGGGCGGCCAGCGGGTGCGGAAGACCAGCAGCGATCAGAACGGCACCCGCACCGCGCAGCGAACATACCTCGGTTCATATGAGGTCTACCGCGAGTACAACTCCGCCGGTACGGTCACGCTCGAACGCCAGAGCCTGCATGTCACCGACGGCGCGAGACGCACCTGCCTGTTCGAAACAACGACCATCGACCAGACGTCGCCCGCCGCCACGGCATCCCCGCTCGCTCGCTACCAGCTCAGTAACCACCTCGGGTCGGCGCTGCTCGAGCTCGACAACGCTGCGGCGATCCTCACCTACGAGGAGTACTACCCCTACGGCAGCACGTCGTTCCAGTCAGGACGCAGCGCGGCCGAAGTGTCCCTCAAGCGGTACCGGTACAGCGCGAAGGAGAGGGACAGCGAAAACGGCTTCTACTACTACGGGACCCGCTACTACGCGCCCTGGCTGGGCCGGTGGACGAGCTGCGATCCTGCCGGGACTCAGGACGGCACCAACCTGTACTGGTTCTGCCGGGGCAACCCGGTAAAGTTCACCGACCCAGACGGACGTCAAAGCCACACTGCCGGCCCCCCGCCGTCGATCGACGGCCACTACGCCCCTGGGCTCGGCGGCACTATCACGGGCAGGCGGCCCAGCCCTCCCGTGGCAGATACACCGGCACCGCAAGATGCCCCTAGCCCTGATGCAAAATCATCGCCGCCAAGCTCTGGTACCGATCGAGGGAAACAGCCGACCTCCGATTCAAGCCCGGCCGGCGCTCCCCAAGCTGACGGCGGGGGCCCGCTAGGACCAGTGCCTGAGCCGACTCCGCTCGCTCCGCTGACGGGGTCGGCGGGCACAGCCGGATCTACCGCACCAGCCCAGGCCGCCCCAGCCCGGACCGACTCATCCACCGGACAAAGCCCGCGGCCTGCTGCTCCGGGTGCCCCCGCCGCCGCGACCTCGACGTCGCCGTCCAGCGGGAAGAGTCTCTGGAAACAGATAGTCGAAAAAGTCAATAGCTTTACCTGGCGCATCCCCCCTGGACCGTTCTTCCAGCACAGTCCAGGAGATGAAAACAGGTCATTTCTGTGGAAAACGACAAAGATTCAGACCTCCGTGATGCAGTGGACCGCGGCCGTCTTCATTCCGTTCGTCGCAATCGGATACGGTCTCATAAAAGCCACCGCAACACAGGTGCAGCTATCGCGCCTCGGTCAGACAGTGAAGACGTTCTCCACCACGATGTTCTGGGGATTCTTTATCTTTGGCGCTATCCGTGACTTCCTCCTGAAGGGCCTGATGTACCTCTTCCCAAGGGTGAAGTTCTTCTCGGATCTGCATAAAGCTCTCGGCGGAGGAAGCACGGACAAGACGGCAGTGGATTTCCCCTGGAGCCTCGTGCATTTCCTGGCGGGCTTTATGTTCTTCTTCCTGGGAGCGTCCCCCTGGCTGGTTCTCGGCCTCACGATCACCTGGGAGTGTTTCGAGATGTTCGCGTACGGCTTTGGCGAAGACGAGATCAATTTGAACCGGATGGCCGATGTCGGCGTTGCCTTGGCCGGCTTCGGCCTAGCCACGCTGTTCAGTCGCTTGTAGAAGGCAGGGTTCACGATGACTCCTGAAACTGCAGTCCCGCGGCTTGTCGTGGTCGAGCCGCCGGACCAGGCCGGACTGGTGCTGACCATCGACCAGCCGGAGATGGTGATCGGCCACTCTGACACGGCGGATCTCGTCTTGGCAGATGTGTTCGTGAGCCGTCGGCACGCTCTCGTCACCACCGACAGGGCCGGGGCGGTGACGATTCGGGACCTGAATTCGACGGCCGGGACATTCGTCAACGACGAGCGTATTGAGGGTTCGCGCCTGTTGCAGGACGGGGACCTTGTTCGGTTCGCTGACCTGGTCGCGCGGTTCGAGCTGGGTGTTTCTTTCAGTGTCTCGGAAACGGTAATGATGCCGCGGCTCGCCGAACCGGCTGGCACCGGCACGGATAACGCTGCGGATAACGCCGCGGAGGCAACCAGCGGCGCGCCGGACGAATCCCAAGCCAGCGACTGGACTGACGTCAGGGCTGGGCTGGTGATGGGGACCGGCGGCCCGGAAGTGGGAGCGCTTCATGATGCGCTGACCGTGATCGGCTTGCAGATCGACGATGTCGAGCGGGAGACCCGGTCGTTCGGTGCTTCCACCGTGGCCGCGGTGATCAAGCTGCAGGCTCTGGCTGGGATCGAGCAGACCGGCGTGGTCGATGAGAACACGACGGCGATCGTCTCGCTGGCCTTGGACCGGCTCGGTATAAGGACAAGCGACGTGGGATTCACGGCGCGGGCGGCGCGGTACATGGTGCAAGGTACTGTTACCGACACCGACGGCATGCCACTTCCGAACGCGACGGTCGTTGCCTTCGACTGTGAACTGCGCTCCAGCAAACCCATCGGCGAGACCCGGGCCGACGAGACTGGCGCCTACCGGATCGCCTACGAGCCTGGTGACCTCTATGAGAGCCACACCGCTGCAGACCTGCGGGTGGAACTTCAGGACGGCGCCGACCGACCGCGGTTCAGCTCGCCAATCACCTTTAACGCGCCGCGGCAGGCCACTATCGACCTGGCCCTTGGCGGGCCGGCCCACGCCCAGCCGTCGGAGTTTTCCTCCACCACGAGCACGGTGACACCGTTGCTTGGCCGCCTGCCGCCGACCGAACTGGAGCAAAGCAGCGAGCATCAGGATCTGAGCTTCCTGGCGGGTCAGACAGGAATCAGGCCCGAGCGGCTCGCGTACTGGGCGGTGGCGGCGCGGCTGGCCGAGAGCACCGAACTGCCGGCGGAGCTGTTCTACGGGCTGCTCCGCTGCGGAGTTCCCGCCAACGCTAATGTGACGGTTCTCGCCAGCTCAACACACGGCGTTGACCTCGCTACGAACGCCCAGACGCTGCTCAGCGGCGTGCTGTCGACCTCGACGACCACGATCAGCGCGGCCATCGCGACCGCGGTAGCGACGAATGTGATCCCAGCGTCATACGCGACGCGCGCGACCGACGACGTCACGAAGATCGGAACTCTCGCCACCACTGCCGCGTTGCACTCCACCCAGGGCTTCGGGAAGACGTCGTTCGCAAGCGTGCTCGACGCCGTTTCCGTGACGGCCGACCTCCAGCAGCGGTTCATCCAGCTCTACTCCGCCGCGGTCGGCTCGGCCCGCCTGACGTTCTGGCACGACCTGGCCAGGAACTCGGACTTCACCGCTGAGGAAGTCTCCACGCTGCGCTTCGGGGTACTCGCCGGCCGCCTCACCCGCGGTTACCTTCCGCTGATCAACGAGCTCGCCGCCCAGCGCAGCACCGGGCGCATCACCAACGCCAGCGACCTGGCCCGTCTCACGACCGCCGACTGGCTGGCGCTGCTCCGGACGCAGCAGCCAAACGCCGCTGCCATCGGCGTGCCGTCGTTCATCGACGCGAGCACGCCGGAACTGGCGGAGCAGACCTACGCGGCCATGCTCGAGCGCTTCTTCACCCGCACGTACCCTACGACGGCGTTCTCCGCGCGAATCGCGGCAGACGCGGGCACACCCTTCGCTGCGGCGGCACCGACCGCGACGTTCCTGGACGACAACCCGTCTTTCGACCTGCGTTACACCAACATCGACGCGTTCGCGAACACGACCCCGATCCCGGCCCACGTCTTGCCGACCCTGCAGGCGGCGCAGCGCCTGATCAAGGTCAATTCTGACTACACGGTCATGAGTGCCCTGATGGCCGACGGCATCAGCTCGGCCCAGCAGATCTACTTCATGGGCCCGGAACGGTTCGCGGCCGCGTATGGATCGCTGTCGGCGCTAGGCGCGACCGAGGCCGCACGCACCTGGGCCAAGGCCGAACAGACCTACGGCCTCGCGCTCGGGCTGGCCATGAAATTCAATGCGCAACTCAGCGCCGCGAGCCCGGTGGCGGTCGGCGAGGTGCTCCCCCCGGACGTTCAGTCGCAGGTCGCGGCGTTTCCTAACCTGCAGACGTTGTTCGGCTCCGATTCGTTCTGCGAGTGCCAGGAATGCCAGTCGGTGCTCGGCGACGCCGCCTACCTGACCGACATACTCCAGTTCCTCGGGCAGCGCGAGGCAACACCGGGCAGCGCGACGACCGTCCAGTCGGTCCTCTTCAAGCGACGATCCGACCTGCAGTACATTCAGCTGAACTGTCAGAACACGAACACCGCCCTGCCTTACATCGATCTCGCGAACGAACTGCTCGAGGCCTACGTCGCGCCCAGCGACCCCTATGCGGACCCGAACGTCCGGCAGACGACGCTGACCACCCCCGAACTGAACGCCAACCCTCAGTGGCTCAACCAGACGGCCTACGACGACAATCACCTGGGCGGCGCCGTCTACCCGTGGACGCTTCCGTTCGACCTTCCGCTGGCTGAAGCGCGGGCGTACCTCGGCCAGCTCAACCTCAGCCGAGCCCAGTTGATCAGCACCTTTCAGGCCCCGGCAGGCTACCCGTCTGCCCAGGCGGATGAGCTGGCCCGCGAGCAGCTCTGCCTTTCGGCGATCCAGGCAGACATCACCACCGCGGGGCCGCTCGCCACGGGGTCCTCCTGGGACTACTGGGGTTTGGCCGAGGGAGCAACCAACACGATCGTCGATCCCGACGACCCTACTAAGACGGTTACCGGAACCTGGATCGAAGTCCTCGCTCAGGTCCGGGTGCTGCTCGCCAGGGCGAGCCTTCAGTACGAGGATCTGGCCCACCTGCTGAACACGGTCTTCGTTAACGGCTCGGGCAGCGTGTCGATCACCGCCAGTCCACCCGATTCCTGCGACGTGTCAACGATGACGCTGAACGGCCTGACGCAGGACGTCCTCGACCGGATCCACCGGTTCGTGCGCCTATGGCGATGCCTCGGGTGGGACCCCTACGATCTGGACAACGCGATCACGAGCCTGCAGAGCACCACCGCCGCCGGATTGGCGCAGCTCAACAACCAACTGCTGCGCCAGCTCGCGTGCGTGTCCGCCGCGATGCAGACCTATTCCCTGTCCGTCCCGAGCGCCGTCGCACTGTTCGCCCCGGCACCCGCCTCGGTGACGATCGCCACCCGCCAGATCCCGACGTTGCCCGGCGACGACCCGGTCTACTCGCTGTATCAGAACCTGTTCGAGAACCTGACGGTACTCAATCCGCCCGACCCGGTCTTCGCGCTCAACGCCGATAGCCAGATTGCCGTGCTCGCGACCAACCCTCCGCCGAGTCCGCCGCCGCAACTGGCCGACCACGCGCCGGCGTTGGTGGCCGCGTTCCAGATTTCGCAGAGCGATCTGACCTTGGCCATCACGACCTTCACCGACGGGACGCTGACGCTGGCGAACCTGTCGGCGCTGTACCGCAACGCCGAGCTGGCCGCCGGGCTCGGGATCACGATCAGCGAGCTGATCTCGCTGCTGGCCTTCGCCGAGACGTCGATCCCGGCGTCCCCCTATTACCAGGTCGTCACGCCCTTCGACGGGACGCGTCCGGAGTCCCTGGCGACGTTCGCCCAGGTCTACGCGACGGTCACGGCCGCCGGCTTTTCCATCGAACAGGTCGACTACATCGTGCGCGGCGTCGACAACGGGACCGGCGTCGCGCCCGATCCGGTCACTATCGGGACGGTGCTGCTGACGCTCTACACCGGGCTCGGCAAGATCACCACCGCGAACGCGTTCTCGCCAGACCCCACCGGAACCAAGACCCGCAAGGCGCTGGCGACGCTCCTGGACACCACGGACGTGAACAACGCGATAGCCATCCTGAACGGAACGTCCACGCTGTCGACTGCCGACCAGGACGCCTTCGTTACGACGGTTCTCGGGACCTACATGGACCCGGGCGCGGCCCAGGCCAACCTCGTCGGCGCCAGCGCGCTGCCCGCCGGGCAAGCCAGGTACGAGTACGTGCTGCAGAACCTGCTCAACTATCAGATCAAGACGCTGAGCACTGGCCTGATCGTGCAGACCCTCGCCCAGCAACTCGGCCTCGAGAACCAGACCATGGCGCTGCTCCTGGAATCGTGGTTCCCATCGGCTGCCATCCCCGGCCAGAATCTGATCGCGGACTTCCTCACGCTGCCGACGCTGACCCTAACCGACACAACCGATCCCATTTCATCGACCACGGCGGGCTTCGCGTCGTATTTCACCTCTTACGCCGCGCTGTCCAAAGCCGCGTTGCTGATCGCGACGCTCAAACTTGGCATCGACGACGTGAACTGGTGGCGGGGGCCGTCCACCGGCACCGGCGTCGGATGGCTGGACCCTACGACGCTGCCGAGCACTCCGCAAAGCAGTGCGAACGGCCGCTTCTACCGCTTGAGCCGCCTGATCACCGCGACCAGCGTGCGCAACAACGTCCCGATCCCGAACGCCACGTTCGCAACGCTGTTCACGCCGGCCGCCAGCGCCACGAAGAGCGCGTACCTGAGTCAGCTCGCCAGCTTGACGCAGTGGCCGACGGCGACGCTCGGCGTCCTGTGCGGAGACCCGACGAGCAACGCCGCGCTCGGCGAACTGTCCCTGAACTACCCCGACGACTACGTGGACGAGATCGCGCTCTCACGCCTGCTGCCGTGCGAGACGATCCTGGCCCAGACCGGAATTCCCGCCGACGTCAGCGGCTGGACGGCCGCCACGGTCGACAGTTCCGCGGCCGACGCCATCAAGCAGAGCGTCAAGGCCAACTACCCCGAAGCGCAGTGGCTGACGCTGGCCAAGCAATTGCGTGATCCGCTGCGCCAGGCGCAGCGTGACGCCCTGGTGAGCTACCTGCTCGCCGGCGCGCCGCCGGCGGGCGTCTCGCGGTGGCTCGATCCCGACGACGTGTTCGCGTACTTCCTGATCGACGTCGAGATGTGCTCGTGCATGGCGACCTCCCGGATGGTCCAGGCCACCGCGACCGTCCAGCTGTTCGTGCTCCGCTGCTTCCTCGGCCTGGAACCCAGTGTCACCGTCGATGTCAACGCGGACAGCTTCTGGGCGCAGTGGCAGTGGATGAGCCAGTACCGCGTGTGGGAGGCCAACCGCGAGGTGTTCTTGTGGCCGGAGAACTGGATCGACCCGACGCTCCGCCAAGATGCCTCACCCTTCTTCACCGATCTCATGCAGGACCTCAATCAGGGGGATCTCACCTCCGATGTGGCGGCGACCGGACTGCAGAACTACCTGGAGAAGCTGGAGGCGGTGGCGCGGCTCGACGTCTGCGGGTATTTCCACGATCTGGAGGACGGCGAGGATGTGCTTCGGGTGCTGGCCCGCACCCAGGGCTCGCCGCCCACCTACTACACCCGCACGTGGGTCGACTCCTCGAAGTGGACGGCATGGGAACAGGTCCAGCTCGATATCGCCAGCGACCATGTACTCCCGCTGGTCTGGAACGGCAGGCAGTACATCTTCTGGGCCGTCGTCACCGTCAAGGCCGACCAGTCAGGCCAACCCATCCCCGCCGCGGTGACAAGCTCCAAGCCGCCGCCCGGGCCTAATATGCACCTTGAGGTCCAGCTGGCCTGGAGCCAGTACAAGCAGGGCAAATGGCAGGCCAAGCAGACCGCTCCGCAGACGCTCGTCTTCCAAGGCCCCTGGGACTCGACCGATTTCACCCTGAAGTCCTCGTTCAACGGCGAGCAGCTGGAGATCGACGTATTCCTGGACACCCTGGCGTCCTGGGACGGCGTCCACGTCGGCGCCTACCAGCTCGGCGGGGCGGGAAGCGGGGTCGAGGCGTTCCTGTCCCAAGAATTCTTCAGCGGCCTGACCGACGTCGGTGGCGCCTCGGTGACGGCGGTCGGGTTGCTCGACCCCTCGGTACTCAAGCCGGACATCGGCAGCCCGACCTCAACCCTGTTCGACGGCGACTGGCTGAAGCCGGCCAGTCCCGGCTTCGTGTCGGCGAGCCGGCCGCGGGTCGCGCCCATGTGGGTCACGTACCAGGAGTACCAGAGCCTCAACCCCGAGCAGGTGCTGGGGCAGGCGGACTACTTCCGCCTCGTCACGCCCCACCAGACCCCGACCTTCGACTCCACGCTGCCGTTCTTCTACCGGGACTCCCGCCGCGAGTACTTCATTGTCCCGACCAATTACTACCAGAACGGCAATTACTTTACGATCAATGCGCCGGAGTACGTATACGATCCCTTTTATAAGGCCGAATATACATTCTGGACCTTCTATCATCCCTGGGCAGGGCTGCTGGTCAGCCAGCTGAATAGCAGTGCGGGGATCGACGCGCTCTACGACCAGCAGGTCCAGCTCAATCCAGCGAGCGTAGCGGGAGTTACGCCGTTCGATTTCCAGTCTTACTACGAGCCCACCGGGTACGTGCTTACTCCATATCCCCAGGAGGATATGGACTTCGGCTCGCCTCCGAGTTCCTCGTCGTCCAGCAGCTACTCGATCTTCAATGCCCCCTACGCGATCTACAACTGGGAGATGTTCTTCCACGCCCCGTTCCTGATCGCCAACTCGTTGTCGAACAATCAGCAGTTCCAGCTCGCCAAGCAGTGGTACGAGTACGTGTTCGATCCTTCAGGCGGATTCGCGGGCTCAATACCGCAGTGCTACTGGCTGACGAAGCCGTTCTCTGAGATGACGGCTGCCGACTACGCGGCCGAGCAGATCACGGCGCTGATGAACGCGATCAACAAGGGCGATCCGACCCTCGAGCACCAGGTCGCAGCGTGGCGCCAGGATCCGTTCGACCCGGATGCGATCGCCCAGATGCGCCCCGTGGCCTATCAGCGCGCCGTTGTCATGCGGTACATCGACAACCTGATCAGCTGGGGTGACCAGCTCTTTACCCAGGACACCATGGAGACGATCAATCTCGCCACCCAGATGTACGTGCTTGCCTCGAACCTGCTGGGCCCGCGGCCGGAGATCGTGCCCCCGCTGGTAGAGCCGGTCACGCAAAACTACAGTCAGCTCGTCGCGGCTGGCCTGGATGCCTTTTCCAATGCGGCCGTCGCCGCCGAGAACGCGATCCCGCCGGTGAAGGTCAACGTCCCGACCTCCGGTAACGCGCCCAGCCTGCCGTCGTTGCTGACGTTGTACTTCCAGATCCCGCCGAACACGACCTTGCTCGGCTACTGGGACACTGTCGCCGACCGCCTGTTCAAGATACGGCATTGCATGAACATCGAGGGAGTTGTGCAACAGCTCCCCTTGTTCTCGCCGCCGATCAACCCCGGGCTCCTCGTCGCGGCGGCCGCAGCCGGGCTGGATCTCTCCAGCGTCCTCAGTGACACGGCGGCCGCCGCACCCCCTTACCGCTTCCGGACGATGATCCGCCAAGCGCTTGAGCTTTGTGACCAGGTTCGCAGCCTCGGCGCGCAGCTCCTATCGGCCCTGGAGAAGAGCGATGCCGAGCAGATCGCGCGCATCCGGTCCTCGGGCGAGGTCAACCTGCAATCCGCGATCGACGACATCCGCGCCCGCCAGATCGATGCGGCCAGCCAGGAAATCGAGGTACTCGCGAAGGCCAAGCAGACCTTCCAGGACCGCGCCAGCTTCTACGTGGGCCGGCCGCTGATGAACGACTGGGAGACGGCGGCACTGATTCTCCGCGGCACCGCCCCGATCGCGCAGGCCGTCGCCGCGGCGCTCGACACGGCAGCTACGGTCGCACATGCGCTGCCGACGGTTGAGGCTGGGGCCGCGGGATTCGGCGGCTCGCCATCGGTCAACGTCAAGATCGGCGGCCCGAACGTGGGGCATGCCTCGCAGTCAGGTGCGTGGATCGCCCGTATGGCTGCGGCGATCATCCAGACCGGTGCCGACCTGACCTCGACGCTTGGTGGCTTCCACCAGCGCCAGGATGCCTGGACGATGGAAGGCACAGTCGCCCAGGATGAGATGGCGCGGATCGACGCCGAGACCGTGGCGGCCAATATCCGCCTCGACATCGCCGGTAAAGAGAAGGCCGCCCAGGACACCGCCGTGACGAACGCACAGAACGTGGACTCCTATCTGCACAGCAAGTTCACGAGCAAGGAACTCTATGACTGGATGGTCGGCCAGACCAGCACGACATACTTCCAGGGGTATCAGCTCGCCTATTCGATAGCTAAGGCAGCCGAGCAATGCTTCGACCGGGAACTGGCGCTCTCCGATACCAGCTATATCCAATTCGGCTACTGGGACAGCCTGCGACAAGGACTGACCGCGGGCGAAAAGCTGAACTATGACCTCCGCCGGGTGGAGAGCGCGTACTACACCCAGAACGACCGGGAGCTCGAAATCGTCAAACACGTCTCGCTGCTCCAGCTGGATCCCTATGCGCTCGTCGAGCTGCGCGAGGCCGGCAGCTGCCTGATCGACCTGCCCGAGATCCTGTTCGACCTGGACAACCCCGGCCACTACATGCGCCGCCTCAAGACTGTAGGCGTGACGGTGCCTTGCGTGGTGGGACCATACGCGAGCGTCTCCGCGACGTTGACGCTGCTAGCCAACCAGGTCAGGACCTCACCGGACATCGGCTCTGGTTATCCGCGTACCGACCCCGACCCTCGCTTCACCGACGACCCGGGCGGCATCAGCGAGATCGTCACCAGTGGCGCGCAGAACGACAGCGGCCTGTTCGAACTGCGCCTCGAGGACGAGCGATATCTGCCGTTCGAGACCGCGGGTGCCGTGTCGAACTGGCGGCTGTCTCTCAACAACGTCTTTCCCCAGTTCGACTACATGACGATCACGGACGTCGTCATGCACCTGCGCTACACCGCACGCGACGGCGGCGCGACGCTCGCCGCGTCTGCCGCCGCGGCCGCGAAGTCGAAGCTCAACGCCATCGCCCTGGCAGAGAGCCGCACCGGTCTCTACCGATTGTTCAGCGCCCGCCACGAATACCCGACCAACTGGGCGCAGTTCCTCAATCCGGCGCCCGGCGCCGACCAGATCCTGACGCTCCCGATGCCGCCCGAGCGCTTCCAGTTCTTCACCCACGGGCTCGACCTCAAGGTGCGCTCCGTCGATGTGCTCACCAACACGACGGACACAGGTCCGTACATGCTCGAGCTCACGACCCCGGCCGGTGCTACGCAGACCGTTACGATGAACCCCGATACGACGCTCGATGGCATGCACCACATCCAGATCGTGCTCAGCCCGGCCGTCGACCTCGGCCGGACGCCCACGTCGCCCACCGCCACCCCGCCGACCTGGACGATCAAGCTGAAGCAGGCGAGCGCCGCTAACTATCAGTCACTGACGGCCGGCCAGCTCGACGACATCCTGCTCATCGTCGCCTACGAAGCAAACCCATGATCCTCGCCCAAAGCGATCTCGAGTGGATCGTGGAGCGAGTAACAACATTCTTCGACGCGACCACAATCTACCTATTCGGATCACACGCGAAGGGCATGTCACAGCCCGGCAGTGACATCGATCTGCTCATCGTCGGTCCAAGTCGGGTCCCGCAATCTCGCCGTGGTCGCGAGGTGGCCGCGGCACTTGCCGCGTTCCCCGCTCACTTCGACTTGCTGTTCTACACCGAAGCGGAGCTCGCCGATGCCCGTAGCGACCCGCTCTCATTCATAGCGACCATCCTGGCCAAGGCGCGAGTCCTCTATCAACGACCGGAACCCAGCCGCGCGGGCCAATGAGGCGGTACACCGTATGGCAGCGCACCGGATGAGGTTGCCCGGACCAGCAGTCCGGCCAGGTAAAGTCGGCGCAGCAGAAGCGCCGAGGCGCGCTGGCTGCAAGCAAGCGGCGCGACCAGTACATGTGTCCTTTCGCGAATCAAGCAGGTACAGCGATGAATCTAATATTCACCGCTGTCAGGCGAGGTGCTGCGCATGGGGCTATTAGGCAAAGCGGCGCTCTGGTTGATCACGGCTAGCATGCACCAGCGCTCAACGTTGTGCGCGGTCCCGCAGACCGCTGTCGTATCGGTGTTGACCAGGCAATACAGTTCCGGGCTGCCGAACTTCGTCGCGCATTCGCTAGAAAATAGCCAGCGCATGTAGAACCGCCGTTATCGCCAGCCCGGATTTGGGCGTCTTCGCTGTGCCGCTGCGGGTGTTTTGTGCGCTTTTGCTGCGTGGTGGACACGTTACCGGAACAATTTCTCCGCCACAGACCCGCACAAATTCTCTTGTCGCTGCTGCTTTTAGAACTAAGCGGCTACTACGTGAACGATACATCAATGTCGCAGACGTCCTGGTCAGGTGCGGCGTCCACGGGGCTTCAGATAACCACTGTTCTGCGCGCCTCTGATGGACCATACCAAAGGGATTGTTCCAGTACAGAACGGCGGCTCAGTGTGCGCCCCAGTGCTGGCCTCTGCCTCAAGGGCAGCTACGTACCGTGACAAGCTGGCCGCCGAAGGGCCGCGCGGCATGACCAACGGGAGCACGATTCCGATGACC
>Ga0181521_10002953_pt1 | contig 20236 bp, 13 predicted proteins | sample PEATcosm2014_Bin_32_FD_119764 | JGI IMG/M metagenome (GOLD analysis project Ga0181521, IMG submission 119764) | Peatland microbial communities from MTU Mesocosm Facility, Houghton, MI, USA - PEATcosm2014_Bin02_60_metaG | ecosystem: Environmental > Terrestrial > Soil > Wetlands > Peat | place...
CTGCATGCGCTCTCGAACTTCAGCTTCCTGCGCGGCGCCTCGCACCCGGAGGAGCTGCTCGGCCGTGCCGAGGAGCTCGGCTACGCGGCGCTCGCGCTCACCGACGAGTGCTCGTTCGCGGGCCTGGTGCGCGCCCACGTCGCCGCTCGCGGCCAGCGCTGCCGGCTGATCACCGGCAGCGAGCTCACGCTCGCGGACGGCCTCAGGTGCGTGCTGCTCGCCACCGACCGCGCGGCCTACGGCACGCTGTGCAGGCTGCTGACCCGCGGCCGGCGCGCAGCCCCGAAGGGCAGCTACCGGCTCACGCGCGCGGATCTCGAGGCGGAACCGCTCGCCGGCGTCATGGCGCTGTGGCTGCCGGCCCCCGAGCCGCTCGCGGCCGAGGGCGCGTGGCTCCGCGAGCGCTTCGGCGCCGATGCCTGGCTCGCCGTCGAGCTCGTGGCGGACGGTCGCGACCGCGCGCGGCTCGCGGAGCTCACCGCGCTCGGCCGGCGGCAGGGACTTGCGTGCGTGGCGAGCGGCGAGGTGCACCTGCACCGGCGCGAGCGCCAGCGGCTGCAGGACGTGCTGACCGCGGTACGCTTGGGCACCACGGTCGATGCGGCGGGACTGTCGCTGCATGCGAACGGCGAGCGCCACCTCAAGGACCGCGCCGCGCTCGCGCGGCGCTACCCGGCGCCGCTGCTCGAGGCGACGCTCCAGATCGCCGCGCGCTGCACGTTCTCGCTCGATGAGCTCCGCTACGAGTATCCGGCCGAGCTCGTGCCAGAGGGGCATACGCCCGCGAGCTGGCTGCGCTGCCTCACCGACCGGGGGCTGCGCGAGCGCTGGCCGGACGGCGCGCCGCCGCAGGTGCGCGCCCTCGTCGAGCGCGAGCTCGCGCTGATCGCCGAGCTCTGCTATGAGCCGTATTTCCTGACGGTCGAGGACCTGGTGGCCTTCGCGCGGCGCCGCGGCATCCTCTGCCAGGGACGCGGCTCGGCCGCGAACTCCGCCGTCTGCTACTGCCTCGGCATCACCGAGGTCGACCCGGCGAGGATGTCGCTGCTGTTCGAGCGCTTCGTGTCGAAGGAGCGCAACGAGCCGCCGGACATCGACGTCGACTTCGAGCACGAGCGGCGCGAGGAAGTGATCCAGTACCTGTATGCGAAGTACGGCCGGCACCGTGCCGCGCTGACTGCAGTGGTGATCAGCTACCGGCCGCGCAGCGCGCTGCGCGACGTCGGCAAGGCGCTGGGTCTCGCCGGGCCCACGGTCGAGCGCCTGGCGCGCTCGATGCAGTGGTGGGATGGAAACGCCATCGAGGACGTGCACATCCGCGAGGCGGGCCTCGATCCCGCGAACCCGATGCTGCTGAGGGCCATCACGCTCGCCCGCGAACTGCTCGGGTTCCCGCGCCACCTGTCGCAGCACGTCGGCGGGTTCGTGATCGCGCGCCACTCGCTTGCGGAGCTGGTGCCGGTCGAGAACGCCGCGATGCCCGAGCGCACCGTGATCCAGTGGGACAAGGACGATCTCGATGACCTCGGGCTCCTCAAGGTCGACGTGCTCGGGCTCGGCATGCTGACGGCGATCCGCCGCGCGCTCGACTTCGTCGGCGAGCGGCGCGGCCGGCCGTTCCGGATGCGCGACGTGCCGGCCGAGGACCCGGCCAGCTACGCGATGATCTCGCGCGCCGACACGGTCGGCGTGTTCCAGATCGAGTCGCGGGCGCAGATGGCGATGCTGCCGCGGCTGCAGCCCCGCAACTACTACGATCTGGTGATCGAGGTCGCGATCATCCGCCCCGGCCCGATCCAGGGCGACATGGTGCACCCTTACCTGCGGCGCCGCAGCGGCGTGGAGCCCGTCAGCTACCCGAGCGAGGAGGTCAGGGGCGTTCTCGAGCGCACGCTCGGAGTGCCGATCTTCCAGGAGCAGGTCATGCAGCTCGCGGTCGTGGCCGCCGGGTTCACGGCCGGCGAAGCCGATCGCTTGCGGCGCGCGATGGCGGCCTGGAAGCGTCGCGGCGGGCTCGGGGCCTTCGAGGCGCGGCTCATCGACGGGATGCGCGCGCGCGGTTACGCCGAGGAGTTCGCGCGCGCGATCTTCAACCAGATCCTGGGCTTCGGCGAATACGGTTTTCCGGAATGCGTCGTGGGCGCGACGCGCGTGGTGGATGCCGACAGCGGGCGCTGGCTCACCATTGATGAACTCATCGCCGGGCGCGCGCGCCTGGAGCACACCCTCGCCTGCGACGCGCACCTGCGCCTGCGCAAGCGCGCGGTGCTCGCCATCCGGCCGAGCGGCGTGAAACCTGTGCTCCGGCTGCGGACTGCGCTCGGCCATTCGATCGTCGCGACGGCCCGGCATCCGTTCCTGACCATCGACGGCTGGCGCGCGCTCGGCGAGCTCGGGACGGGGGACTACGTGGCAGCGGCCCGCCCGTTTGCCACCGGCCGGCGCGATCTGGGGAACGGTGCGGATCCGGGCATCGACTGGGACAAGGTCGTCGCGATCGTGCCGCAGGGGCGCGAGCCCACCTACGACCTGACGATCGAGGGCGACCACAATTTCCTGGCCAACAACCTCGTCGTCCACAATTCCCACGCCGCGAGCTTTGCGCTGCTGGTGTATGTGTCCGCATGGCTCAAGTGCCACGAGCCTGCGGCGTTCACGGCAGCGCTGCTCAACAGCCAGCCGATGGGCTTTTATGCACCGGCCCAGCTGGTGCGCGATGCGCGCGAGCACGGCGTCGAGGTTTTCGGCGTCGACGTGCGCGTCAGTGACTGGGACGCAGCGCTCGAGGGACGGGACCGGGCGTCCTTGCGGCTGGGGCTGCGGCAGGTGCGCGGCCTGGCGCACCCCGCCGCGGAGCGGCTGCTCGCGGCGCGGCGCGAGCGCCCGTTCGAGTCGGTCCAGGACCTGGCCGAGCGGGCGGACCTCGACCGGCGCGACCTCGGTGCGCTCGCCGCGAGCGGTGCGCTGGCTGCGCTCGCCGGCCACCGCCACCGCGCCGCCTGGGCCGTCGGGGGCGTCACGAGGCCGACGCCGCTGTTCGCGGAAATCCGCATCGCCGAGGCCACGCCGCTGCTGCGCTCGCCCACCGAGGGCAAGGAGATCGTGGCCGACTACCGTTCGCTTGGCCTCACGCTCGGGCGGCATCCGCTCGCGCTGCTGCGCGAACGCCTCGGGGCCGGGGGGCTGCTGACCGCGGCCGAGCTGCGGCTGTTGCCGCACGGCGCCCGGACCCGCAGCGCCGGCCTCGTGCTGGTGCGGCAGCGCCCGGGATCGGCCTCCGGCGTCACCTTCGTCACGCTCGAGGACGAGACCGGGATCGTCAACCTGGTCGTCTGGAAGAACATCGCCGAGCGCTGGCGGCGGCCGCTGCTCGAGTCGCGGCTCCTCGAGGCCGCCGGCACCGTGCAGCGCGAGGGGGAGGTGCTGCACCTCGTCGTCGAACGGCTCGTCGACAGATCCGCCCTGCTGGGCGCGCTGTCTGCGCCCTCCCGGGACTTCCACTGAGGCTGTGATTGACGCCGGCGCTTCCGTCGTGGAACCTTGCGCACCCCGTACCTCATTCGCCCACAGGTCGCCCCATGCCACGTCTGCCAGCCGTCGCCGCGGGACTCGGCGCACTCCTGCTCGCCGCCGCGCTCCACGCCGCCGCGCCCACCGCCGATGAGATCATCGCCCACTCGGTCGAGGCACGCGGCGGGGCCGTCGCGCTCGGGGCCATCAAGACGCTCAGGCGCAGCGGCCGGCTGGTCATCCCGGACGCCAACGTCGACATCAAGGTGCGCGAGCTCAAGACCCGTGCCGGCGAGTACCGCTCCGACATGACGCTGCAGGGCCTCACGCAGATCCAGGCCTACGACGGCCACCAGGCCTGGCAGGTGCAGCCGTTCCAGGGCCGCAAGGATCCGTCGCTGATGTCGGCCGACGAGGCCAAGGAGCTCGCGCTGTCGGCCGACATCGAGCTGCCGTTCGTCGACTACCGCCGCAAGGGGCACACGGTCGAGTACCTCGGCCTCGAGGACATCGACGGCACCCCGGCGCACAAGCTCCGGGTGCGGCTTGCCTGGGGCGACGAGGCGACGTTCTGGATCGACCCGGACACCTGGATGGTGATCCGCGAGCTCGACCGCCAGATGATCCGCGGCGCCGAGCAGGTGACCCAGACCGACTACGGCGAGTACGAGCGGGTCGCCGGCGTCTACATCCCGATGACCGAGGAACAGGGCCCGAAGGACGCCGACGCCGCCCACAAGCAGAAGACCGTGTACGACACGGCCGAGGCCAACGTCACGCTGGCGCCGTCGGAGTTCGCCTTCCCCGGATCCCAGCCGGCCGCCGGCGCACAGGTGCAGCCATGACCGTCCTCGTCCGTCCCGCGGCGCTGCTGCTGTCAGTCGCCTCCTTCGCCGTCCCCGCGATCGCCGCCGAGGCGCCGGCGCCGGTGGCCGATTCGGCGGTGCTGTCCGGCCTCGGCGCGCGAAACATTGGATCGGCGGCGATGAGCGGGCGGATTGCCGCGGTCACCGGCCGGGTCGAGGACGACGGCAAGGTGACCTTGTACGTCGGCAGCGCCTCGGGCGGCGTGTGGCGCTCGCTCGACGGCGGCACCACGTTCAAGGCGCTGTTCGACAAGCAGCCGGTGCAGTCGATCGGCGCGATCGCGCTCGACCCGTCGAACCGCAAGGTGGTCTGGGTCGGAACCGGCGAGGCCTGGACCCGGAACTCCGTGTCGGTGGGCGATGGCATCTACCGCTCGACCGACGGCGGCGACACCTGGCAGCACCTCGGGCTCGCCGACTCCGAGCGCATCGAGCGGATCATCGTCGATCCGACGCACTCGGACACGGTCTACGCCTGCGTGCCGGGCAAGCTCTGGTCGGACTCGGCGGACCGCGGCCTGTACAAGACCACCGACGGCGGCCAGAGCTGGGCGCTCGTGCTCAAAGGACCAAACCTGTCGACCGGCTGCTCGGGACTCGCCATGGACCCGCGCAACCCGGCACGGCTGTTTGCGGGGCTGTGGGATTTCCGGCGCAAGGGCTGGACGTTCCGCTCCGGCGGCGACGGGCCGAAGGCCGCGTCGGGCTCCGGACTGTTCCTGACCGAGGACGGCGGCAAGAGCTGGCAGCGGCTCGACCAGACGACGGCGAAGGGCCTGCCGCCTGCGCCGTGGGGGCGGCTCGACGTCGCGATCGCGCCGTCCAAGCCCGACGTCGTGTACGCGGTGATCGAAGGCGTGCGTTCGGCGCTGTTCCGCTCGGACGACGGCGGCAAGACCTGGACCGAGGGCGACCGCAGCAACAGCATGGTCTGGCGGCCGTTCTACTTCTCGCGGCTGGTCATCGACCCGACCAACCCGGACCGGATCTACAAGCCCAACCTGCGGCTGATCGCCTCGGAGGACGGCGGCAAGAGTTTCGCCGACGTCTCCGGCGGCACCCATGGCGATCACCACGACCTGTGGATCAACCCGAAGAACCCGCGCGAGGTCGTCACCGGCGATGACGGCGGGCTCTGGCTCAGCCACGACGGCGGCAACAAGTGGTGGAAGGCCGACAACCTGCCGGTGTCGCAGTTCTATCACGTGTCGGTGGACGACCGCGATCCGTTCCAGGTGTACGGCGGGCTCCAGGACAACAGCTCCTGGGTCGGCGACTCGGCCTATCCGGGCGGCATCAGCAACAGCCGCTGGGAGAACCTCTACGGCGGCGACGGGTTCTGGGCGTTTCCGGATCCGGCCGACCCCAACTTTGCCTACGCCGAGTACCAGGGCGGAAATCTCGCGCGCATCGACCGGCGCACGCTCAACCAGCGCGACATCCAGCCGCGCGCCGGCTTCAAGGAGAAGCTGCGCTACAACTGGAACACGCCGCTCGCGCTGTCGCCGAACGACCCGCAGACGCTGTACATCGGTGCCCAGTTCCTGTTCGTTACGCGCGACCACGGCCAGAGCTGGACGCGGATCTCGCCGGACCTGACGACCAACGATCCGGCGAAGCAGAAGCAGGAGGAGTCGGGCGGCATCACCGTCGACAACTCCGCCGCCGAGATGCACACCACGATCTACTCGATCTCGGAGAGCCCGCGCGACCGCAACGTGATCTGGGTCGGAACGGACGACGGCAACGTGCAGCTGACGCGCGACGGCGGCAAGCGCTGGCAGAACGTCGTTGCCAACATCAAGGGCCTGCCGGCCGCGAGCTGGGTCACGTGGGTCGAGGCCGGCCGCCACGCCGACGGCGTGGTCTACGCGGTCTTCGACCGCCATACCTTCGGCGACATGACGCCGTGGGTCTACCGCAGCGGCGACTTCGGAGGCAGCTGGCAGCGCATCGTGGGTCCGGCGTCGGGCGTGCGCGGCTACGCGCACGTCATCAAGGAGGATCCCGTCGACCCGCAGCTGTTGTACCTGGGAACCGAGTTCGGGCTCTATATCTCGATCGACGGCGGTGGCCACTGGGCCGAGTTCAAGGGTGGCGGCTTCCCGGCGGTCGCGGTCCGCGACCTGGTGGTGCAGCCGCGCGAGCGTGATCTCGTGATCGCGACCCACGGCCGCGGCATCTGGATCATCGACGACCTGACGCCGCTCCGGGCGCTCGCCGGCACCGACCTCGCACGCGAGGTCGCCTTTCTGCCCGGGCGGCCGGTGCAGCAGCGGATCGAGGGCAGCGGCGGCTGGGCCGAGGGCGATGCCAAGTTTCGCGGTGACAACCCGCCCGACGGCGCCGTTATCAACTACTACCAGCGCACGCGCCATGTTTTCGGGCGATTGAAGCTCGAGGTGTTCGACAGCGCCGGCCAGCTCGTCGACACGCTGCCGGCCAGCACCCGCAAGGGAATCAACCGGGTGGTGTGGTCGATGCAGGTGGCGGCGCCACGCGTGCCGACCGCCGCCCAGGCCGCGTTCTCCGCGGTGCGCGGGCCGCGCGTCGTGCCCGGTACCTACACCGTGCGCCTCACGAAGGCCGGAAAGGTCTACGAGGAGAAGCTCGAGGTGGGTCTTGACCGGCGCGCGACGTACTCGGTCGAGGACCGCAAGGCGCAGTTCGCCGCTGCGATGCGCGCGCACGCGCTGTTCGGCCGGATGAGCGACCTGGTCGACCGGCTGAACGGCTACCGGATGCTGGCACAGCAGCGCAGCGCCGAACCCCGCGCCGGTCGCGACACCAAAGAGGCGCTCGAGCGCTTCGTGGCCAAGACCGAGGAGCTGCGCAAGCGCGTGGTCGCGACCAAGGAAGGCGGGGCGATCACCGGCGAGCAGCGGCTGCGCGAGTACCTGGACGAGGCCTACGGGGCGCTGCTGTCATCCGAGGGCCGGCCCGGCGACTACCAGGTCGAGCGGGTGGCGGTACTCGATCGGGAGCTCGCCGAGGTCGAGGTGGGCGCGGCGCATCTGGCGGAGACCGACCTGCCGGCGGTCAACCGGCTGCTCGACAAGGCCGGCATCGCACCGATCGCCGCGCGCGAGGCGGGCGAGCAGGGCGCGCGCTATGCCGCGCTCGAGGCGCTGAGGCACGCTCCGGAGCGCGCAGCCGCTGCGGCGGGGGAGCGCACAGAGCGCGACTGAACGGGGGGCGCCGGCCGCGGAGCCACTGTCAGCGCCGCGCCTTCTTGGCCCGCGCCTTGGCCGTGGCGCGCTCCTCGGTGTCCGCGGCGCGCCCGCCGCTGTCGCCGATGTCGTAGTCGTCGAAGTCGGAGAGCAGCTCGGCGGTGCGCTTCTGCTCCATGTACTTCTCGAGGCGCCGCCACGCCGGCTCGCCGGCCTTCGGGCCGCCGCGCCGTTTCTGCGACTCAAGGTCCTTGATCAGATGCTCGAGCTGCGGGTCGTCGCTGTCGACGGCCTCGTCGGCATCGTCTTCATCGAACTCTTCGGAGTCGGGCTTCTCGCTCATCGCTATGGGGCCACAGAAAACCGCGTTCGAGCGGCGCCGTTATAAGGCAGTGCGCGGCGCGCTCGCAAGGGGCTGGCACGTGAACTTTGCGTGAACCCGTTGGCAGAACGCAACGATCGCCGGCGGCGGCGCCCGGACCGTCAGCGCACCAGCTGGTTGAGCTCGAAGATCGGCAGCAGCAGGGCGAGCACGATCAGCAGCACGAAGCCGCCCATCACCAGGATCATCGCCGGGCCCAGGATGTTGACCGCGGTGTTGACGATCCCGTCCATCTCCCGCTCCTGGTTGGTCGCCGCCCGCTCGAGCATGGCCTCGAGCTCCCCGCTCGTCTCGCCGCTCGCGATCAGGTGAATCAGCATCGGCGGGTAGAGCTTGCTCGCGCCCAGCGAGCGGGCGATCGGGGCCCCCTCGCGCACCTTGGTGGCCGCCTCCGCGACCGCATCGCGCATCGGCAGGTTGCCGACCACCTCGCCGGAGATCCGCAATGCCTCGAGCACCGGCACCGCGCTCGCCGTCAGGATCGACAGCGTCCGGGCGAAGCGCGCCGCGTTGACCCCGCGCACGACCCGCCCGATCAGCGGCACCGCCAGCAGCAGCAGGTGCCAGCGGCGGCGGGCGGTGGGATCCTGGAGCCAGCGCCGGAATCCGTAGAACGCCGCGGCGAGGAGGCCGAAGATCAGCCACCACCAGTGGCGGAACCCGTCGCTGATCGCGATCAGCCCGCGGGTCAGGATCGGCAACTGCTGCTTGCCGGTGCGGAACACGTTGACGACCTCCGGCACCACGTAGCCGAGCAGCAGCGAGACGATCACGACGCACACGACCGTCAGCAGTACCGGGTAGACGAGGGCATTTCGGATCCTGCTCTGCAGCACCTGGCGGTTCTCGGTGTAGTCGGCAAGCCGCTCGAGCACCCCGTCGAGGCGCCCGGACTGCTCGCCGGCCGAGACCGTGGCGCGGTAGATTTCCGGAAAGGCCTGCGGGAACGCGGCGAGGCCGTCGGCGAGGCTGCGCCCCTCCATCACCCGGGAGCGGACACCGGAGACGATGGCCTGGATCCGCGGCTTCTCGGTCTGCTGCGAGACCGCGAGCAGCGCCTCCTCGAGCGGCAGGCCGGCGCGCCCCAGCGTCGCCAGCTGCCGGGTCAGCAGCGCCAGGTCGCTCGCCGAAATGCCGCGGCGCAGCGACAGGCGTCCGCGGCTGCGCCGCGCCTCGGTCTGCGCCACCTCGGCGACCGACACCGGCAGCAGCTGCTGCTCGCGCAGCAGCTGGCGTACCTGCCGGGCGGTATCGCCCTCGAGGACGCCGCGGCGCTCGCGGCCGGAGGGGTCGAGCGCGGTGTATTCGAAGGCGGCCATCGGGTGGGTGAGGGGACGCGTCAGTCCTCACGCGTGACGCGCAGCACTTCCTCGAGCGTCGTGACGCCGGAGAGGATCCTGTGCCGGCCGTCGTCGCGGATGCTCGGCGTCAGCAGCCGGGCGTGGCGCTCGAGCTCCTGCTCGCCGGCGCCATCGTGGATCAGCGTGCGCATCGCCTCGTCGATGATCACGAGCTCGTAGATGCCGGTGCGGCCCTTGTAGCCGCTGCCGCCATCGCTGGCGGCGCGGTACACGGTCGCAGCCTCGCCGGCCGGCAGGTTCAGCAAGCCGCGCTCGTAGTCGGCGACCGGATAGGGCACGCGCGTCGCCGGGTCGAGCACACGCACCAGGCGCTGCGCCAGCACCCCGAGCAGCGTCGAGGACAGCAGGAACGGCTCGACGCCCATGTCCCTGAGGCGCGTGATCGCCCCGACGGCGGTGTTGGTGTGCAGCGTCGACATCACCAGGTGACCGGTCAGCGAGGCCTGCACCGCGATCTGGGCCGTCTCGATGTCCCGGATCTCGCCGACCATCACGACGTCGGGGTCCTGCCGCAGGATCGCGCGCAGGCCGCGCGCAAAGGTCATCTCGACCTTGGTGTTGACCTGCATCTGGCCGATGCCGTCGATGTAGTACTCGATCGGGTCCTCGACCGTCATGATGTTGCGGGTGTCGTCGTTCAGGCGCTCGAGCGCGGCGTACAGCGTCGTCGTCTTGCCCGAGCCCGTCGGGCCGGTGACCAGCAAAATTCCATAGGGCTTGTGGATCAGCTCGTCCATGGAGTTCTGCGTCGTCGGGTCCATGCCGAGCGAGCCGAGGTCGAGCCGCCCGGCCTGCTTGTCGAGCAGACGCAGCACGACGCGCTCGCCGTGGCCGGCAGGAATCGTCGACACACGCACATCGACCGGCCGGCCCGCGACCTTCAGGGACATGCGCCCGTCCTGCGGGAGGCGCTTCTCGGCGATGTCGAGCTTCGACATGACCTTGACGCGCGACACGACGATCGGCGCCAGCGCCCGGCGCGACTGCAGCACCTCGCGCAGCACGCCGTCGACCCTGAAGCGAATGACGAGGCGGTTCTCGAACGGCTCGATGTGGATGTCGGAAGCATTCTCGCGGACCGCCTGCGTCAGCACCGCGTTGATCAGCTTGATGATCGGGGCATCGTCCTCGCTCTCGAGCAGGTCCGACGGCTCCGGCAGCTCCTCGGCGATGTGCGCGAGGTCGGTATCGCCCTCGAGGCCCTCGGCCGCCGCGGCGGCGGCGTTGTTGCCGCCCTCATAACTCCGCTGCAGCAGGTCCTCGAAGCGCTCGTCCGGGACCCGCTCGAGCGTCAGCGGCACGCCGAGGTAGCGCCTGAGCTCGGCGACCCCGTGCGGGTCGGCGCTGGCGCGCACGATGACCTCGGCGCGGCCGTGCTCGACGCCGCGGCACAGCACGCCGTGGCGCCGCGCGAATGCGTAGCTCAGCCGCCGCTCGGGTCCGGGCGCGAGGTCCTCGACCGCCCGGCTCACGGGATCGCCCCGCCCTGCGGCGGTGTCGTCGGGGCTGGCGTCGCCGCCGGCGCGGGCGCCTGGTCGGGGGCCGGGGCGGGGGTAGGGGTCGGCGCCGTGCGCACCGCAGAGCGAGTCGGCGCCGGGACCACCGAGCCCGGCACGAGGCCGGTACTCGGGTCGGTCACCGATCCCGGGATTGGTGCGGGGGCCGCAACCGGCGGGGCGGCGGCCGGCGCGAGCGGCTGCTCGGGGGTCGGCCCGGTTCGCACCGCCGAGCGTGTCGCCGGCGGCACCAGCGAGCCCGGCACGAGCCCGGTACTCGGGTCGGTGACCGATCCGGGAATCGGCGTCGGCGTCGGCGTCGGCGGCAGCGGGCCCTCAGGCGCCGCGGTCGAGGACCGGCCTGCGCCCGACTTCGGCATCACCGGTGGCGGAGCCGTGGGCTCGAGCAGCTGCATGTCCGGCAGCGTCGGCTGCTTCTCGCCCGGCAGCAGCTGGGCCTTGCCCTTCAGCCGGCTGCGCTCGATGTCACGCAGGTAGTTGTACTTGGCCTGGGTCTCGGTCGCGACCTGGGCCGGATCCACCAGGATCTTGGCGCGGATGAACACCAGCAGGTTGGTCTTGGTCTTGGTGGAATTGCGCACCCGGAACAGCTCGCCCAGCAGCGGAATCCTCGACAACAGCGGCACGCTCTGCTCGCCCTCGAGCAGATCGTCCTCGATCAGGCCGCCGAGCACGATGATCTCGCCATCATCGGCGAGCACGCGCGTCGAGATCGTGCGCTTGTTGGTGATCAGGTCGACTGCCCCGGTCACGCCCTGCGCGAGGCTCGAGACCTCCTGGTCGATCTTGAGCAGGATCGTCGCGTCGTCGGTGATCTGCGGCGTGATCTTGAGGATCGTGCCGACGTCCTCGCGGGTGATCGTCTGAAACGGGGTCACGACGCCGGGCGTCGTGGTCGAGGCGGTCGTGTTGGCGTACTGGCCGGTCAGGAACGGCACTTCCGACACGACCTTGATCGTCGCTTCCTGGTTGTCGAGCGTCGTGAGGCTCGGCGTCGAGATGATGTTGGTGTTCGAGTCGTTGTTGACGGCCCGCAGGATCGCCGCGAAGTTGGTGGTGCCCGTCAGCTTGCCGATCGCGAACGTCGCGCCGGCCGGGATCGAGGCGGCGGTCAGCGTCGCCGGGTTGGCCGCCGCGACGGCGATGTCGGCGATGCTGGCGCCGGCGACCGGCTCGACGAAGGCGCCCGCGCCGGAATTGGGGTTGTCCAACAGCCAGTTGACGCCGAGGTCCGCCTCCTTGCTGCCCGAGACCTCGACGATGATCGCCTCGACGAGCACCTGTGCGCGGCGGATGTCGAGCTTGTCGATCACGTTCATCAGCTGGCGCATCAGCTTCGGCGGGGCGGTCATCACGAGCGCATTGGTGGTCGGCTCGGCCCAGATGGTGGTGGTGCGCTCCTGCGCAGCCTGCGCCCCGCCCGCCGCCGCGCCGGCGGCGCCCGTGGCCGCGGTCGTCTGCTGCACCTGTTCCTTGAGCTTGGTCGCGAGTTTCTCGGCGTCGGCGTACTTGAGGTAGCGGACCAGCGTGCCGCCGCCGGTCTCCATCGGCGTGTCGAGGTGGGCGATCAGCGCCCTGAGCCTCAGGCGCTGGCTCATCTCCCCGCTCAGCAGCACGCTGTTGGTGCGCTCATCGGCGATCAGCTTGACGGTCGTGCCGCCCGCCTCGGCGGCGCCCGCCTGGTTGAGCGAGTTCACGACCCGGACCACCTCGGCGGCCGAGGCGTGCTCGAGGCGGATCACCTCGATGCCCTCGTCGCCCCCCTGGTCGATGCGCTCGATGATCCGCAGCATCCGGCTGACGTTGTTGGCGCGGTCCGAGATGATCAGCACGTTGGCCGCCGGATAGGCCGCGAGGTGGCCGTACTGCGGGATCAGCGGCCGTAGAATTGGCACGAGCTGCGCGGCGCTGACGTTCTTGAGCGTCACGACCTGCGTGACGATCTCGTCGGAGGTCGAGCTGACCCGGTCCGGCAGGTCGTTGGCCGGCACCTGGCGGGCGTTGGCGTCGGGAATGATCTTGTAGACCGCGCCCGACTGCACCGCGACGAACCCGTGCACCTGCAGGATCGCGAGGAACGCCTCGTAGAACGCCGCCGGGGTCATCGGCGTCGAGGACAGCATCGTCACCTGCGCCTTGACGCGCGGGTCGATGATGAAGTTCTTGCCGGTCACCTGGCTGACGGCCTCGACGATCTGGCCGAGATCGGCATCCTTGTAGTTCGGCGTGATCATCGTCTGCGGGCGCGGCTCGGCGAGCGATGCGGTCGCGAGCACGAGCGCGGCAGCCAGCAGGCCGAGGCGGTGGAAGCGGGACGGGACGACCGGTGTGGTGTTCATGCGCGTGCTCGGCGCGGCTCCGGGGCCGGCCTCAACAGTGGTGTCGATCGTCACTGGGAACTCGGCGGGTTCACGTCCGCCGCTGCCGGCGCCGGTGGCGTCGCCGCCGCGGGCTCGCCACCCTGCGTGCCGAGCCCGGCGACCTGCGAGGCGTCGACCGACAGCTGCTGCGTCGCGCCGCCTCGCTCGATGGTCACCTGGGCGCTGCCCGCACTGCCCAGCGACTTCAGGATCTCCATGCCGCGTTGCGGATCGCTCAATGGCACGCCGTTGATCTGCGTGACCAGATCGCCCGCCTGCAGGCCGAGCTTGGCGAACTTCTCCCGATCGCGGCCTGCATAAACACGAAATCCCTTGAGCTGCCCGTTGGCGTAGGTCGGCATCGGGCGCAGTATCTGCCCGATGACCTCCGGGCCCTGGGCGATCAGCTGTTGGACGCTCTCGGCCAGCGGTGGTTCCGCTGCGTTGCCATTCGGCGACAGGGCCGGCCGCCTCGTCGCCCCCGCGAGCGCCTGGCGCGGCAGCGGCAGCGTTTCGAGGGCCCCGTCGCGGTCAAGCACGACCCGGTCCTGGTAGACCTCGTGCAGCCTCACGCCGCCAGGCAGCGTGCCGCCAACCACGTACACGCGGCCGGTCTGGGCGCTCTCGCCGATGATCGCCAGGCCCTGCTTCGGGTCGCGCACGGCGAGCGTGCCGGTCAGCACCAGCGCGACCCGCGTGCGCGGCGCGTTCGAGCCATCCGCGGTGCTGGCGGGGGGTGCACCGAACAGCGGCGCGCGCAGCAGCTGCGACACGTCCATGGCCGTGCCGGCCGGTGGCGGGCGGGCCGGCGGCGGCTTGCGCGCGGCACCGGGCACGAGGTTCCAGACCAGCAGCGCGAGCTGCGCGGCAAGGAGCGCCGCGGCGACCACGGTCAGCAGCTGCGGTCCTGCCGCGCTCGCCGCGGCGCCGGCCGCGGGCGCCATCAGACGCCTCAGCCGCGCCGGCAGGTCGAGCGGCGGGCTCATGTCCTGCGCCCCGGTGTTCGACCCCGGGCGCCGCGCGCGGGCGAGGCGGCCGGCACGCATCGCCGTTCAGATCGCGCTGCACGCATCCGCGGATGATACGGGCAGCCGGCTGACGGTCACAAGCCGCGCCCCGTACACCCGACGTGTCGGCGTTGGCAAATCGGGCTGCGGTGACTTGTCTTGGCGGTCGCACAACCCTATAAAGGTCAGGCGGTGCGCCGTGCCCCCGGAGCTGCCGCTAGCTGACCCGACACACACTGATGGATCCTGACCAGCCGCAGAACCCGAACGTTAGGCACGAGCCCGGCCACAGCCTGGTCGTCGAGGAGGCGGCCCCGCGCCTGAAGCGCCCGCCGCTGTTTCAGGTGCTGCTGCTCAACGACGACTACACGCCGATGGAATTCGTGGTCGACGTACTGGAGAAGGTGTTCGGCATGGACCGGATCAAGGCGACGCGGGTCATGCTCGAGGTCCACACCAAGGGCAAGGGCGTGTGCGGCGTGTTTACCTTCGAGATCGCCGAGACCAAGGTGGCGCAGGTCACGGCCTACGCCCGCCAGCACCAGCATCCGCTGTTGTGCACGATGGAAGAAGCCTGCTAACCCGAGGATCCTAGCCCGTGTTGTCCAGCGAACTTGAGTTTTGCCTCAACAATGCCTTCCAGGGCGCTCGCGAGGCGCGCCACGAGTACATGACGGTCGAGCATCTGCTGCTCGCGATCCTCGACACGCCGCGCGTGCGGGAGATCCTGCGCGCCTGCGGCGCCGACCTCATCAAGCTGCGCCGCGACCTCGAGGCCTTCGTCGCCGACACGACGCCGAAGCTCGCGCCGGACGACGACCGCGAGGTGCAGCCGACCCTCGGGTTCCAGCGGGTGCTGCAGCGCGCGGTGTTCCACGTCCAGTCGAGCGGCAAGAAGGAAGTGACGGTCGCGAACGTGCTGGTCGCGATCTTCAGCGAAAAGCAGTCGCACGCCGCGTACCTGCTCGGCATGCAGGACGTCGCCCGGCTCGACGTCGTCAACTACATGTCGCACGGGCTGTCGAAGGTCAAGGACGAGGGCGGGGACAAGGAGGAGGCGCCGGGCGCCGAGGCCGGCGAGCGGGGCGAGGGCGAGGCGCAGGGCGGCGCGCTCGACAAGTACTGCACCAATCTCAATCGCCTGGCGGCCGACGGGCGCATCGACCCGCTGATCGGGCGAAAGCTCGAGGTCGAGCGGACGATCGAGATCCTGTGCCGGCGCCGCAAAAACAACCCGCTCTACGTCGGCGAGGCCGGCGTCGGCAAGACCGCGATCGCCGAGGGCCTGGCGCGGATGATCGTCGAGGGCAAGGTGCCGGACGTGCTGACCGACTGCACGATCTACTCGCTCGACATGGGATCGCTGATCGCCGGCACCAAGTACCGCGGCGACTTCGAGAAGCGCCTCAAGGGGGTGCTGACGGAGCTGCGCAAGATCCCGGGTGCGGTGCTGTTCATCGACGAGATTCACACCGTGATCGGCGCCGGCGCTGCCTCGGGCGGGGTCATGGACGCCTCGAACCTGATCAAGCCCGTGCTGGCCAATGGCGAGCTCAGGTGCATCGGCTCGACGACCTACAACGAGTACCGCGGCATCTTCGAGAAGGACCACGCGCTCGCGCGCCGCTTCCAGAAGATCGACGTGGTCGAGCCGACCATCGCCGAGACCATCGAGATCCTGAAGGGACTGAAGAGCCGTTTCGAGGAGCACCACGGCATCCGCTACGACGACGAGGCGCTGACGGCCGCGGCCGAGCTCGCGGCGCGCTACATCAATGACCGGCACCTGCCGGACAAGGCCATCGACGTCGTCGACGAGGCCGGCGCCAGCCTGCGGCTGAAGCCGGTCGGCACGCGCGAGACGCGAGTGACGGTCGAGCACGTCGAGGCGGTCGTGGCGCGGATGGCGCGCGTCCCGCCCAAACAGGTCTCGACCTCGGACCGGGAAGTGCTCAAGAACCTCGAGCGCAACCTCAAGCTCGTGATCTTCGGCCAGGACCCGGCCATCGAGTCGCTGTCGGCGGCAATCAAGATGGCCCGCTCCGGACTCGGCGACCAGCGCAAGCCGGTCGGCTCGTTCCTGTTCGCCGGCCCGACCGGCGTCGGCAAGACCGAGGTGACGCGCCAGCTGGCGCTGGTGCTCGGCGTCGAGCTCGTCCGCTTCGACATGTCCGAGTACATGGAGCGGCACACGGTGTCGCGGCTGATCGGCGCGCCGCCGGGCTATGTGGGCTTCGACCAGGGCGGGCTGCTGACCGAGGCCATCACCAAGCACCCGCACGCGGTGCTGCTGCTCGACGAGATCGAGAAGGCGCACCCGGACGTGTTCAACCTGCTGCTGCAGGTCATGGACCACGGCACGCTGACCGACAACAACGGCCGCAAGGCGGACTTCCGCCACGTGATCATCGTGATGACGACCAACGCCGGGGCCGCCGACATGGCGCGCGCCTCGATCGGCTTTACCCAGAGCGACACCGCCCCCGACGGCATGGAGGCCATCCGGCGGATGTTCTCGCCGGAGTTTCGCAACCGGCTCGACGCCGTCGTGCAGTTCGCGCCGCTCGCGCCGAGCACGATCGAGCGCGTGGTCGACAAGCTGATCGTCGAGGTCGAGGCGCAGCTCGAGCAGAAGGGCGTGCAGCTGTCGATCGACGATGACGCCCGCCACTGGATCGCGCAGAAGGGCTACGACCCCAAGATGGGTGCCCGGCCGATGGCGCGGGTCATCCAGGAACGCATCAAGCGACCGCTGGCCGAGGAGCTGCTGTTCGGCCGCCTCGCCGGGGGCGGCACGGTGCGCGTGTCGCTCGCCAAGGACGGTGACGGGCTCACGCTCGAGTCGCGCGCGCTCGAGGAGCCGGCGCTGCTCAAATAGCGCGCGGCGGGTGCGCGGCGCAGGTCAGCGCCCGCGATAGACGATGCGGCCCTTGGTGAGGTCGTAGGGCGTCATCTCGACCGTGACGAGGTCGCCCGTCAGGATGCGGATGTAGTTCTTGCGCATCTTCCCGGAGATGTGCGCGGTCACGACGTGGCCGTTCTTCAGCTTGACCCGGAATGTGGTGTTGGGCAGGGTCTCGACGACCTCGCCTTCCATCTGGATGGCTTCCTCTTTCGACATGCAGCTTCCGGTTGGCTCCGAGGCGGCGCATTGTGCCGAAAGGGCGGGGTCCACGCAATGCGACTGTAGCGGCCGCGCGACGCGCGCGCGGCCGCGGTCACGGCCCCACGAGGCTCGCGATCCGCTCGAGGAAGCGCGCGCGCGACAGCGTGCGGGCGCCGAGGCTTGCGAGGTGCGGCGTCGGCAGCTGGCAGTCGATCAGCCCGATGCCCGACTCGCGCGCGTGCTCCACGAGTCGCGCCAGCGCGACCTTCGAGGCATCGCGTGCGCGCGAGAACATCGACTCCCCGCAGAACAGCGCCCCGAGCCGCACCCCGTACAGGCCGCCGACGAGCCGCCCTTCGTGCCAGGTCTCGACCGAGTGGGCGTGGCCGAGCCGGTGCAGCTCGAGATAGGCCTCCTGCATGCCGGGCGTGATCCAGGTGCCGTCGGCGCCACCGCGCGGGCTCGCGCAGCCGGCCACGACCGCGTCGAAGTCTGTGTCGAGGCGCGTCTCGTAGCCCCGGTTGCGGATCGACTGGCGCAGGCTCCGGTGCGGCACGAACCGCGCCGGATCGATCACGCAGCGCGGGTCGGGCGACCACCAAAGAATCGGCTGGCCGGCGCTGTACCACGGGAATATTCCGCGCCGGTAGGCGGCGAGCAGCCACTCCGGGCTCAACGCACCCCCGGCCGCGACCAGGCCGTTCGGCTCGCGCAGCGCGGCCCGCGGATCCGGCAGCGCCGCGGGCGAGCTGCCGGGCGCGAGCCAGGGAATCGGCGCGGCATTCATGGGTCGGGGAGCGGCACGTCCACTGGCACCGCCCCGGCGCGGTACGGCACATGGCTCGCGGCATCGTGGGCATAGGCCCGCACCGCCGCCCGTTCCTCGACCAGGAAGCGGCCGATGGCACCGGCGAAGCGCGGATCGCGGATCAGATGCGCCGAGTGGGTCAGCGTCGGGGTGAAGCCGCGCGCCAGCTTGTGCTCGCCCTGCGTGCCCGGCTCGAAGCGCGCGAGGCCCTGCTGGATGCAGTACTCGATGCCCTGGTGGTAGCAGCTCTCGAAGTGCAGGCTGTGGTAGTCCCCGGCGGCGCCCCAGTAGCGGCCATAGAGCGTGTCGCGGCCGCGAAAGAAGATCGCGGTCGCGATGATCTCGCCCCCGTGATGCGCGAGCAGCACCTGCGGCTGCCCGGGGAGGCGCGCGCTGACCTCGGCGAAGAACGCCGGGTTCAGGTACGGATCGTGGCCGTGCCGGCGGAACGTGTCGGCATGCAGCGCATGCACGCGCTGCCACTCGGCGGAGCTGAGCTCGGCGCCGGCGCGCATCTCGAAGCGGATCCCGGCCTCGACGACCCGGCGCCGCTCGCGCCGCGCCTTCTTGCGTTTCTCGGCGGTGAACGTCGCGAGAAATCCCTCGAAGTCGGCGTAGCCCTTGTTGTGCCAGTGGAACTGGCAGTCGAGGCGCGCGAGCAGTCCCTCGCGCTCGAGCCAGTCCGCTTGCTCGCTGGTTGCGAACTGCACGTGCAGCGAGGAGGCGTGCGGGGCCGATTCGAGCGCGGCCGCGAGCAGTGCGCGACGCACGCGCGGCGCCTCGGCCCCAGGCCGGACCAGCAGCCGCGGGCCGGCGGCGGGCGTGAACGGGGTCGCGGCCACGAGCTTCGGGTAGTAGTGCGAGCCGTGCCGGCTATAGGCCTGCGCCCAGCTGAAGTCGAACACGAACTCTCCCCAGGAATGCGTCTTCTGGTAGAGCGGCAGCGCGCCGACCAGGGTCGCGCCCGCGCGCACCGCGACGTGGCACGGCTGCCAGCCGGTTCCAGGCCCGACGGCGCCCGAGTGCTCGAGCGCGGCCAGAAACTCGTGGCGGAGGAACGGCACGCCGCCGTGCTCGAGGGCGTTCCACGCCTCGCAGTCGATTGCATCGATCGCGGCGTGGGTCGTGGCGAGCAGGACCGCGGTGTCCATGGCGCCCGGGGCTGTCAGTGTCCGCCGTCGAGCCGCTCGAGGTAGCGATCGGCGTCGAGTGCGGCCATGCAGCCGGTCCCGGCCGAGGTCACCGCCTGGCGGTACACGTGGTCGGCGACATCGCCCGCGGCGAACACCCCCGGGACGCTGGTCGCAGTGGCATCGCCGTCGAGCCCGCCCCGCACCACGATGTAGCCGCCGCGCATCTCGAGCTGGCGCTCGAAGAGCTGCGTGTTGGGCGTGTGGCCGACCGCGATGAACACGCCGGTGAGCCTGAGGTCGCGGGCCGGGCCGCCGGTCGCCGGGCGGAGTCTGAGGCCCGTCACCCCGGTCGCATCGCCGAGGACCTCGGCCACCTCGTGATTCCAGGCGAATGACACCTTGCCGGCGCGCTCGCGCTCGTGCAGGCGATCCTGCAGGATCTTCTCGGCGCGCAGCCGGTCGCGACGGTGCACCAGGGTCACGTGCCGCGCGATGTTGGTCAGGTACAGTGCCTCCTCGACCGCGGTGTTGCCGCCGCCGACCACGGCGACGTCCTGGTCGCGGTAGAAAAACCCGTCGCAGGTGGCGCAGGCCGAGACGCCCTTGCCGCGGAACGCCTGCTCCGAGGGCAGCCCCAGGTAGCGCGCCGAGGCTCCGGTGGCAATGATCAGCGCATCGCAGCTGTACGCGCCGCTGTCTCCCGTCAGGCGCAGCGGCCGCACCGACAGGTCGACGCGGCTGACGTGGTCGTGCACGATCCGGGTATGGAAACGCTCAGCGTGCTTGCGCATCCGCTCCATCAGGGCCGGGCCCAGCAGGCCCTCGACGTCGCCCGGCCAGTTGTCGACCTCGGTCGTGGTCATCAGCTGCCCGCCGGCCTCGACGCCGGTAATCAACAGCGGCTGGCGGTTGGCGCGGGCGGCGTAGACGGCGGCGCTGTAGCCTGCGGGGCCCGAGCCGAGAATCAGAAGCCGGGCGTGGAGCGTTGCCGTCATACCGGTCCCAGTGGGTCGAAC
>Ga0181521_10002954_pt1 | contig 20226 bp, 19 predicted proteins | sample PEATcosm2014_Bin_32_FD_119764 | JGI IMG/M metagenome (GOLD analysis project Ga0181521, IMG submission 119764) | Peatland microbial communities from MTU Mesocosm Facility, Houghton, MI, USA - PEATcosm2014_Bin02_60_metaG | ecosystem: Environmental > Terrestrial > Soil > Wetlands > Peat | place...
AAGGCCTGTGCGATCAAATCCGGCTTCGCTTCCCGCGGCGCGCCGCTTACAAACAGATCCGGCACGCTGATCCCCTTACCATCGCGGGCCGCGTTCGCTCCCTCCGGCCGGACCGCGGGTCCCGCTGAAAACTGCGCCGGACTCGATGCCGCGGGCAGTGGCGCAGGGATCTCAGCCGGCTTCAGCCCGACCACCGCGAGGTTCAGTTCCCTTGCCGTGAGCGCGTCGGCATTCAGTTGCGGCGGCGTCTCAGGCATTTCAATGGAAACCTGCTTCGTCACGGCGCGAGGGGCCGGTGGCGCGGTAAACGGGCGCGGCGGCAGCCTGAGCGAATATTCCAGCACCGGAGAATTCGGTTTGACGGCAACCGCAAGAATCGGCGTCTCGGGCGCCGGCGCGACCTCTGTCAACTTCACCGGAACTTTTTTCGGCGGCGGGATAAACCGCTTTACGATCTTCGCCGGCTCCGGCAAAGCCACCGGGCTCAGCGTCTGCGCTGCGATCTGCGGCGCATCCGGCAGTACCTCGACCTTCGCCAGCTCGGGCTTTACGATGTCCGGTGGAACAAAAGCTCTGGCGGGCGGTTTTGCCGGCGGCGCGATGTCCTGCATCCGCATCGCCAGCACGTTCGGCGATTCCAGCGGCACGATTTCGGGCAGAGCCGGCGCCTCGGTCCACACCATCTGGGTGCGCTTCGGCGCATTCTTCGGTGAAGCGACGATCTGTTGTTTGGCTCGAACTTCGGCCCGCACCGGCTGCTTCCCGGCTTGAGCGCGCGGCTGATTGACGTTCGGCAGCGCCTTGTTGAACTTGTACCAGACCAGCTTTTCTTCCTTGCCTGCAATCGCCTGCCGATACTCGGACGGGCTGGCCTGCGGCAACCGGATTTCAGGCGCGTGCATCAATGCCACAAACGCCGTTGCATGTACAGCGAGCGAAATCGCCAGCGCCCGCGACCGATCCCGCTCCGCGCCCGTCACACTCGGGATTTTGATGCGCACCTGCATTTCTTTCCTACAGACTTGCCGGCTTATGCCCCGATCCGTTCATTGGCGCGGCGCGCTTCATCTTCGCCGCGTACTGCTGTATTGGAATGTAACTGTCCATGAATTCCACAAAATGCTGCAGCCGTTTCGATTCCGACCGGATGCGCTGGAAAGCCGCCTTGAATCCGAGATCGTCCACCGCCTGCGCCAGTTGAAAGCTCAGCAGCGGATGCTCCGGGTCCGGCGCAGCAGCTTCGCTCATTTGTTCGAAGGCCTTCATGGCCCGGCTGCGCAGCTCCGGCGTGACCGGCGTCCAGTCGTCGTCCTCGAAGTATTCAACTTCGCCGCGCAGATAAGCCTTTTCGCGATCCAGCGACATAATCGTGAACCGGCGCTGGCCCCGCGTCATCACGTCGAACCGCCCGTCCGGATATCGGTGCAGGACCGCCTCGACCGACACCGCGCATCCAATGCTGAGGATTCCTTCGTCCTTCGCCAGAACGATGCCGAACTCAGTGCCCGCCGCCTCCGCTTCGCCCACCATTTCCCTGTAGCGCTCTTCGAAGATATGCAGCGGAACCGCGGTTCCCGGGAACACGACAAGCTGCAGGGGAAACAGAGGGAGCAGCCGGGACATAATGCTATTATTGCGTTTCCAGACAGGGCCATCAATGCGATTTGCGCCGCGCTCCTGGGTTTGAATGGATTCGCTAACCGGAAAGGTTGTCATTATCACAGGCGCGTCCGAGGGAATCGGCGCTCGGCTGGCCACCCTCCTCGCCCGTCGCGGCGTCCGGCTCGCTCTGGCCGCCCGCAATGAAGCGCGTCTTCGCGATGCCGGCGGTCCTGCGGCGCTCGTGGTACCCGGCGACCTCACGGACGCATCCGTGCGTGCCGGCCTGATCGCCAAAACCCTGGAACGCTGGGGACAAATCGACGTCCTTATTAATAATGCGGGCCGCGGTTCTTACTACACTGCGTCAACCGCGCCGATCGATGAAGCGCGCGATCTCTTCGAACTCAACTTTTTCGCGCCGCTTGCGCTGGCGCAGCTTGCCGCGCCACATCTTCGGCGCACCCGCGGGAGCATCGTGAACGTTTCTTCGATCGCCGGACAAATCAGCCTCCCCTGGCTGCCCGTTTATTCCGCCAGCAAATTCGCCCTGGCCTCGATCACCTCCACCCTGCGAATCGAACTGGAGCGGGATGGCGTCCATGTGATGGGAGTCTTTCCAGGTTACGTCGATACCGAATTTCAGGCGCATGCTCCTGGTCCCCGGCCCCCCGCGAGCGTCGTTAAAGGGAAGCGATACGCCGTCTCGCCCGAGCAATGCGCGGCGGCGATTCTGCACGGTATGGAACGGCGCAAGCGCACGGTGGTGACCCCCCGCGCAGGATGGCTCCTGGTATGGGCTAACCGGCTTTTCCCGCGCCTCGTCGAAATGAGTTTACAGAGCCGTGACCGTGAGGGAGCGGTTGGTCTGGCTTAAATGGATCTGCGCCTGAAGCGAACCCCCGGCATCTATCTGACCGGTTTCATGGGATCGGGAAAGACCACGATCGCACAAGCGCTCGCCGACAGCCTGGGGTGGGACTTCGCCGACCTCGACGCCGAGATCGAAGCTCAGGAGCGGGCCGCCGTCGCGCAGATTTTCGAAACGCGCGGCGAAACCGAATTCCGGCGCATCGAGACGGAAATGATTCAGCGGTGGAGGGACAAGGTCGAGCGCTGCGTGCCCACGGTAATCGCCCTCGGCGGCGGGTCGTTCGTGCAGCCGCGCAACCTCGAATTGCTCCACAATCACGGCGTTTCGATCTGGCTCGATTGTCCGCTGGAAACGATTGAGCAGCGCATCGCGGCCCAGGGCGATACCCGCCCTCTGGCGCGCGATCGTGAGAACTTCCGCCGCCTTTACGAAGACCGCCGCGACGCCTATGGCCGCGCCGATTTTCGCATCGACGCCGATTGTTCCGTCGAGCGCGCCGTCGAGCTGATCCTTGCACTTCCCTTCTGGAAATGAAACGCCCACTGCGTCAGGATGCCCGCGCGATTCTCACTGCCGCCCTCGTGGCGGCCGATCCCACCGCCGCGCTCGAACACGCCCTGCGCGCACGCCGCGATCTGGATCGGTATGAGCGCATCTTCGTTGTCGGCGCCGGCAAGGCGGGCACGACCATGGCGCGCGCCGTCGAACAGTTCCTCGACGCCCGCATCGCGGCCGGCTGCGTCAATGTCAGGGACCCCAATGGCTCGAAGCTCCGCCGCATTGAGCTCCGCCCGTGCGGCCATCCCGTTCCGGACGAGCGCGGATTTAACGGTGCGCGGCGTATCGCCGAAATCTGCGCGGAGGCGACGGAAAACGATCTGGTCGTCTGCCTGCTCTCGGGCGGCGCCTCCGCGCTGATGCCCTGGCCCGCATCGCCGGTCACGCTCGACGATAAACAGAAAACCACCGAGCTCCTGCTCGCCTCCGGCGCCGATATTCACGAGATGAATGTCGTCCGCAAGCATCTCTCCGCGATCAAAGGGGGACTCCTCGCCCGCCTCGCAGCGCCGGCTCATGTGCTCACCCTGATCCTGTCCGATGTCGTCGGCGACGATCTCGACGCCATCGGTTCCGGTCCGACGGCTCCCGACGCTTCCACTTTTCAGGATGCGCTTGGCGTTCTGGATAAATATGACTTGCGCGCCCGCGTGCCCCGCCGCGTCCTGGATCGCCTGAAGAACGGTGGCGCCGAAACTCCGAAGCCCGACGATCCCCTGTTCGAGAATGTTGAGAATATTGTGATCGGCAATAACCAGAAGTCGCTCGAAGCCGCGGCGAAGGAAGCGAAGGCGCTCGGCTACCACGCCGTGATTCTGTCCAGTTTTATCCAGGGTGAGACGCGCGATGTCGGCCGTATGCATGCGGCGATCGCGCGTCAGATTCGCACGCACGGGCAACCGGTGCGGCCACCTGCCTGCGTGATTTCCGGAGGCGAGACGACCGTGACGTTACGCGGCGACGGCAAGGGCGGACGCAACCAGGAGTTCGTACTCGCGGCGGCGATCGACATCGCGGGCCTCGAGGATACTCTCATTCTCAGTGCCGGCACCGATGGCAGCGATGGGCCCACCGATGCAGCCGGCGCAATGGCCGACGGCGCCACGCTGGCCCGTTCTTCGCACAGCGCCGCCGACGCCCTCGCCAACAATGATGCGTATCCCTATTTTGAGGATCTGGGCGATCTGATCGTCACCCGCTCGACAGGAACCAACGTCATGGACCTTCATCTGATCCTGGTCAATTGACCGCCAAAAACTCACTCCACGCCGTCATCGCTCTCTTGTTATGCGCGCGCAGCGCCGCCAGCCCCTGGCTCGCCGCCCAACGGCTCTTGAGCAGTTTTCTTCCCACGCGCGCCATCGCGCTCACGTCGTCGACCGGCGCTTTCCACGCGGCTGGCGCCCAGTCGATCGCCTCCGACACCACGCTCGGCACACCCTCGGCCACGCCATCGGCCGTGACCACGTTGAAACTTTCGGTATAACTCGGCTGCAGCAGCAGGTGCATATGCCGCACCGTCTGCCGGAACTGCGGCCACGTCTGCCAGCCGTTCTCGACCAGCTTCACCTGGGGCAATCCGTTCATCATCTGGCGGACCGCTTCCACCACCGAGCCCGCTCCTTCATTGCGTCCCGACGAAATCCAGAATTCCAGATTGGCGCGCAGACCATTCGCCACCTGCAGCGCCGCGCCCGCCGCCGTCATCAGGTTCTTGAGCACGCGCGTGGCGCCGAAAGCTCCGATACGCAGCGGCCCGCCCGAATACCGTTCGCGCTTTGGTGTTTCCCCGTCGAGGTGGTACATATTCGGCAGATACGCGCACGGAATTCCGTAAACATCGCTGGCCCATTCGGCGAGGCGTTCGCAGTTCGCCGCGACCCGGAAATTCCAGGCGGTTCGCCGCAATTCAAGACCTTCGCGCACCAGCCGCATCGCACTCGGGTCGGCCTGCAGAAACCCCAGATTCGAGTGGCAGGTTACGGCGAACTGCGTCTCTTTAAACTCGGCGCACAAACTCGCGAGGTCGTTCGTTGCGATCCATGGCGCGGAGATCACGACGTGCGACGCGCCCGAACTCCGCAGGCGCGCGCCAAGATCGGCGGCGCTGGTGATGGCCCAGACGTCCGCATTAATGCCCGCATCGCGCAGGCTCTTGGCGCTGTTGAGCGCCGTAACTCCCAATCCGATATGACTCACCGCCCGATTGGCGGCGAAATTCTTATAAGCAAGTATGACTTCCATTGGTTTCCTGCCCCGACCTTACTCGGCGCGCAAAGGCCCTGGAAGCTTGTACTTACTCAACCCATTGATGCGAATGAGAAAAAATCAGCCGATTTCACGTGAACATCAAGAGCGGCATCCCGGGCAGACCAGTGCCGTCATATTACTGCTTCGCGGAGCCCGGCGCGGGCGGCCTGGCGAACCTCGCCGCGTCAATCGGAACATTCGCCTGCACCTCGCTGAACTCAATCGTGGAGCGCCCGTCGAGCCACGTTATTGTCCAGCGAAACGGGATTTTGACTCCGCCCGCTTCGCGGTAATCGGCGAAATCGATCTGCGTGGGACTTAGGCCGATCGGTAGCTCGGCGTAGTGCACCATCCGCACCAGCAGGCCCGACTGGTTGTCGAAATAGAACTTCACAGGCGACCGCCCGGCGCTGTTTCCCTGCACCACCTGAACATCGCGATCGTCGATGGTAGCCGGAAAGCCCACCCGCCAGTCGGTGAGCGTTTGTTTGATCCGCGCCGGGAAGGACAGCTCCGCTTCAAGCCGCGCGGCGTCCAGATCCCCTCCGCTCAGCGCGAGCAGCGGCACGGGTACGTCGGTTGCCGGCCGCGCCGTCCACCCGGCCTTGCCGTCCCATACCGAAGTGCTGTCGCCATCCGCCAGATGGACGATCACCGTCCGCTGCCCCGGAGCTTTGCTGAAGACTTCCACGGGCCGTTTCTCCGATTCCGCATAGCCCTGATAAGTTCCCTTCGCAACGATGCCGGTGAGGTTCGCCAGCCGCGCTGCGCCGCCCAGAGCTTCGATGTACTTATCCAGAATCTGATCCGCAGTACGTCCCCCAGGCGCCTGCGACAGCATTTCGTTCGGGTCCGGCGCCAGCGGCGCGCCGTATAAATCCGCCAGATTGGGTGTTAACCGGGGCCGCTCGTCGGTCCGGTGGCAGGAGTAACACGTGACCATGCGCACCCGCCCGAAGTAAGTCTGATTGATGGCCGATATCATCGTCACCATCCTGCGCGCTGTTCTCTTATGCGCGTTGTCGTCGGCATATTTTGCCCAGTCGCCGCCGCTGTCGGCCACATGGCAATACGAGCAGGAGACGCCCAGCGCGGCGGAAAAGAATCCCATCGTCTGCATAAACTGATCGACGGATATCCCTTTCAGTACCTGGACGTTCTTGAAGACCTCTTCGGCCCTGGGCGGTCTTTGTTCCGTCCCGGTCTGGCCGCTCGCTATACACGCAATGGCGAATCCGATCGTGCAGCGCAGCCTCCGCCTCGATCCCAGCTTCATCCCGACCTCCGATTCCCGATCAGTATCGCATTTTCACGCTGCGTGAGCGGGTACACTGGGTTTCGATGCCAGATAACAGTTTCGATGTCGTGTCTCTGATCGACATGCCCGAAGTGAATAACGCCATCCAGCAGGCGATGAAGGAAATAACCACCCGTTACGATCTGAAGGACTCGAAATCGAAGATCGAGCTGAACGAGAAAGAGAAAACGCTGACGCTCAGCAGCTCCGACGATTTCAAGATCCGGGCCGTCAACGAAATCCTGCAGTCGAAGCTGGCCAAGCGCCAGGTGCCGATCAAGAACCTCACCTATGGAGTTGTCCAGCCAGCCGCGGGTTCGACCGTGAAGCAGGAAGTCACGCTGACCTCGGGCATTCCGATCGAGAAAGCCAGAGACATTGTCAAGAAGATCAAGGACAGCAAGGTGAAGGTGCAGGCCGCCATTCAGGGCGATCTGGTGCGCGTGAGCGGCAAGGACCGCGATACGCTGCAGCAAGTCATCGCGCTGCTGAAAGGCGCGGACTTCGGTATCGATCTCCAGTTCACTAACTACCGGACGAACTAGTGGAGGGAAACGACGCCTTCGCGGTTTTACTGAGCCGTGACCGTAAGGGAGCGGTTGGCTAAAATGCCGCGCCGCATCGAATCCCTGTTCATTCAGGGGCCGTCGGGCCGGCTGGAGGCGTTGATCGAGGAACCTGACGACGCCCCCCCGGCGCAGGCCTGTCTGGTGTGCCACCCGCACCCGCTCTATGGCGGGACGATGCACAACAAAGTGGTTCACCGCATCGCGCGCGGCTTCCGGCGGGCCGGGGCCGTCGTGCTGCGCTTCAATTTCCGCGGCGTGAATCTGAGCGAGGGCGAGCATGCCCACGGCGAGGGCGAGTTGGACGACGCGCGGGCAGCGCTTGCCGTGCTGCGTGAGCGTTACCCCGAGCTGCCTTATTCGCTCGCCGGATTCTCTTTCGGCTCGCGCGTGATTCTGAGGCTCGGCTGTTCCCTCAGTGTGGCTCCGCCACAGAAGCTGGTGGCAGTGGGCTTCCCCACCAGGCTCGGCCAATGGGATTACCTCGCGCACTGCGAACTCCCCAAGCTCTTCGTCCAGAGTACGCACGACGAACACGGCCCGAAACACGAGCTCGAAGCGGCGTTTGAGACTTTTGCGGAGCCCAAACGGCTTGAGTTCATCGAGGCCCGCGATCACTTCTTCGACGGAGCGCTCGGCAGCCTCGAAGACGCGATCGCGGCGATCGCTACTCGACCCTGAAGTCGGCCCGCAGCGTGGCCGTCTGATTGCCGATGCTGTCGTGCGCGGTGATGGCGAGCGTATAAACGCCGGGTTTCATGTTCGACTGAAGGCTGAGGTTGAATTCGCCGGGAACCCAGGGTTGCGGATAAAAGGCCTGACTTTTTTCCACAGCCGCGTCCTCCTGCGAAAACAGTTGCCGCCCGTCGCTGGCGATCACGGCCACGTCATAAGAGACATCGATGGCATTCTGCTCCCCGTACTTGTAGCCGATGATATCGAGGCGTACCCACAGCATGTCGCCGGCGCGGTAGGCCGCGGTGCGCAGCGCGTTTTGGTCGTCTCGCGTGCGATAGAAACCGAAGTCGCGTATGGCCAGTTCCGCGCTCGGGTCGACACCCTTTCCGGAAACCGGGAAGGTGGCGTATTCCGAGACGGTCTGGCGCGTCTGCTCGTCGGTGACGTCGAAATGGATTCTGTAGCTGCCAGGCGGCGCGATAGAGGGGATCTGAAGCTGCGAGCGCAGTTTCGGTTTCCAGGATTTGTCCTCTTCGCTCAGCGAGGTTCCAATCACTTGTTCGTCGCGGGTAGCGATGGGGACGCCTTTCGGGTCGAACGCTTCGATGTGGCCGGTAAGCTGCACCTTGCCCGTGGCGCCTGCCTTATAGTTCTCGACCTGGAAACTGAAGAATACGATTTCGCCCGGCTGGAAAGAGGCGCCCCGTTCCAGCGCCGGACCGTCTTCGGATTCCGAGACGATGGGCCGGACAACTTTCAGGATCTGGGCGTCGAGCGCCGCCGGAGCCAATACAAGTACGGCAATCAGCGCTAACAGCCTGTGGCAGAAGTCCAAAACAACCGCTCCCTTACGATCACGGCTCCGCAGGATCAGCGTGTTACTGAGCCGCGACTGTGAAGGAGTCGGTTTTGCCACAGGCTGCCAAGAAAAACACAATCCTATTTTTGCGGACTCTTGAGCGGAGGCGCTGTGGGAGCGGCGGTCTGCGAAGGATCCAGAGTAGTCTTGATATCCCCGACCTGCTCATGGACGAAGTTGAGCGGAAGATCAATCGCGATCTCGGCCGGATCCAGATCGTCGGTGAAGCGCAACCGGTAGTGTTTGGAGGGCGCGTCAAAAACGATGTTGCCGATTTCGGTGTCCCCGGGTTTCACTTTGCGAACGACGCCCATCCAGTTCGTAACACCCGTACCGTCGCTCAACTCGGTGTAGGTCTGGCCACTGTCGTCGACCAGGGTCAGGGCGGGAATCGGAACGTCGGCGTTGCTCGAATTGGAGACGCTGAGCTGAACCACGTAGAAACGATTCACCGGGGTGCGCGCGGTGGCGAGATCGTCGCCAAGCTGGGGAAAAATCTGGGTATCCACCACGGCGTAGGTCAGTGGACCGACGCCGGCCTTTTCGCCCGCCGCAAAAAGTTTATTGTCTTTCTTCCCGCTGGAAGAGCAGGCTGCGAGCAAAGCCATCGAGGTCAGCGCGAGACCGAGCCATAAGCGATTCATAACGCCGTATAGTTTCTCACATCCGGAAGCAAATCGGTACAGGGTACCTGGCCTGGCTGTCCCTACCGCTGTTTCCGGTCCCGCAGCATTTGTTCGAACTTCCGGCGCTGTTCCGGATTGAGGATCTGCATGATCCGGCTGTTGCCGTCGGCGAGAACGTTGTCGTAATAGCGCGCGAAGTCGTCGAGGATAGAAGTCAGCTGAAGCGTCTGCTCGGCGCTGAGATCGAGCCCCTGCTTCCATTCGGAGACGGACATGGAGAGCCCGTCCGCGGGTGCAGCGGCAGCAGCATGGGCGGGGCGCAGATGCCCGGTCAGGCTCATGACCACCACGCCGAATACAGCTCCGCAGATAAAAACCAGTACCAGAGAAAGAATCGCGACCTTTTCCGCCGGCTGGGGAAGGGCGGTGGCTGAGAGATGCGATGCCATGGGCGAATCCGGCGCGTTCACTTTATTCGTGCCAGGTGGCCAGCGTGACCAGCATACGGTCGCGGTCCGAGCCGTTCTCGTGATCGACCGACGAATCGTGCCGGGCCATGATGGCCGCGGGGTCCGTGCCGGAGTCGACGGGAGACGGGTTTGTCAGCAGGTAACCGCTGAGGCCGGCCAGCAGCAGAAGGGAGGCAAACGCCACGCGCCGGAAGAAAACGACGCCCGGAGAGAACAGCCCCCACGCCTCTTTACGCTCATGCTCGACGATGCGCGCGGCGACGCGGTTATAGAAAAAGAACGACGGTTCGGGAGCGGAATCCGGCTCGGCGCGGAACTCGCGCAGCAGCAACGAAACGTCTTCCATGCCGGCCACTTCGGCGCGGCACTCGGCACAGCTGTCGAGATGGTTGTAAAAGGCCCGCGAAGCGTTTCCGCTCAGATGCCTTTCGAGTTCATCCACTACAACGTCGTGCATTTCGATTCAACCCTGCGAGTTCAACACTACGATTTCACCAGGGCCGGAACGTGCTCCAGCCGCTGCGCCGCCTTCACCAGCTTCTGGCGGGCACGGAATAATTTTACCTTAATAGTGTTCTCATTCATACAGAGCATTCCGGAAAGTTCTTCGACGGAATAGCCCTCGACTTCTTTGAGCAGCAACAGCCGCTTCTCCTCGTCCGAAACGCGGCCCATCAGCTTGACAACGTAATCGCGGCGCGCCAGCGCGGAATCGGCCCGGCCGTTCCGGCCCGGCCCCGGTTCAATGTTTTCGACGCGGCGGACTTCATCCTCGCTCATGTCGCTCTCATAGACCAGCTTGCGCACCTTCTTCTTGCGCAGATAGTCGAAGCACTCGTTGACGGTGATCTTGTAGATCCAGGTGATCAGAGAGCTGCGGAAGTCAAAACTGCGGATCGAGAAATAGACCTTGGCGAAAACTTGCTGGGCGATGTCCTCCACATCGTTGCGCTGGCGCACGATGCCGTGGATGATCGAGAAGACCTTCGACTGATAGCGCTCGACGATCTCCCGGAAAGCGGATTCGTCGCCGGACTGGGCTCGATGCACCAGCGCGCCTTCGGGAGTTTGCTCGTAGTCCACTCGAGTTCTGGCGACTGCCTTCCTTCCAAATGCCGGTAGCGGAAGTGCGCCAGTCAGAGATCCCATACAGCCTGTCCGACGCGACTCGCTACCTGGCGGTTTCAATAAAGCACGTGTAAACCGCACGCGCATGGCAAGGTAGCAGGTTGAGTGCCAGATGGCCGAATCACGGCCGGAAGCCGTTGTTTGGTGAATCTAAAGGAGGTCTGGACACGTCATGTATACTGTTATCGGATCCTCACAACGGAGAGTGGAATTCACATGGTCAACCTTACTGAGACAGCGGTTTCTAAAGTACAGGAAATACTTACTGCACAGGACCCGAAGCCAGCCGGGCTGCGCATCGCCGTGGTAGGCGGCGGCTGCTCCGGATTCAGCTACTCGATGGCCTTCGAGAACGCGCCCAACATGCTGGATAAAACATACAGCTACGGGGGTTTAAAGGTCTTTATCGACCAGGCGAGCCTCCTCTACCTGGACGGGGCCGAAGTGGATTATGTGGAGACGCTGGAAGGCTCTGGCTTCAAGTTCAATAACCCACAGGTGAAATCCACCTGCGGCTGCGGCAGCTCGTTCAGCGTATAAGCTCACAGGCTGAAGCCTGTGCCACTGGCTGGCTGTGTACCACCAATCTGGCTGATAAGAGCTATTTGGCGTCGCGCCAATTGTCCCCGGATCCGACGTCCACTACCAGCGGCACGTCCAGTTTGTAAACACCCTCCATCTCTGCCTTAACCAGGCTCTTTAAGCGGTCGATTTCGTCCGGCGGCGCCTCGAAAACCAGTTCGTCGTGGACCTGGAGGAGGAGGCGGGCCTCAAATTCGATCAGCGCCTGGTCGATTCTCACCATCGCCAGCTTGATCAGATCGGCCGCTGTTCCCTGGATCGGGGAGTTGACGGCGGTTCGCTCGGCGAATCCCCGGGCGTTCGGATTCCGGCTGTTCATGTCGGGAATGGGACGTTCCCGCCCCAGCAGCGTCCGGGCGATGCCGGTTTCGCGCGTTTTGGCGATCGTCTCGTCGATGAATCGTTTGACCCCGGAATAGCGCTCGAAATACGCCCTGATGTAGGTTTCGGCTTCCTTGCGCGAGATCCCGAGGTTGGCGGCCAGGCCAAATGCGCTGATCCCGTACACAATCCCGAAGTTGACCGCTTTTGCATTGTTGCGGGCTTCGCGTGAGACGAGCATCGGCGGCACGCCCATCACTTCGGCCGCAGTGCGTGTGTGGATGTCTTCACCACGGCGAAACGCGTCGATCAGAACAGGGTCCTGAGACATGTGGGCCAGCAGGCGAAGCTCGATTTGCGAGTAGTCGGCAACCACCAGCTTCCAGCCGTCGCGCGGAATAAATGCGGCGCGGATTTCCCGCCCCAGTTCCGTCTTCACCGGGATGTTCTGGAGATTCGGATTCGAGGACGACAATCGCCCCGTGGCCGCGCCCATCTGATTGAAGCTCGTGTGCAGGCGTCCCGTGGCCGGGTCGATCAGGGCGGGCAGCGCGTCCACATAAGTGCCCTTCAACTTGGAGACCTGACGGAATTCGAGGACCTTGCGGACGATTTCGTGATCGGCAGCCAAACCATCGAGCACATCCGCCGCGGTGGAAATCGTTTTGCCTTTGCCGGAGCGAACCGGCGCGGGCAGATTCATTTCTTCGAACAGGACGCGGCCGAGCTGCTGCGGCGAAGCGATGTTGAACTCGTGGCCCGCGAGCGCATAGATCTCGCTGGTCAGGCGCGTGACGGTCGTGTCCATGAGGCCCGAGAGGCGCGCCAGTTCACCCGCGTCGATGCGGATGCCGATGTGTTCCATGCGGGCGAGAACGCTCGCGAGGGGCAGTTCGATCTCCATGTAGAGCTTGCGCAGCCCCCGGCGGTCGATTTCGGGCCGCAGCTGCTCGTTGAGCTCGTGGATCAGGCTGGCGCGCTCGTCGGCACGCGGCCCGGCGCGGAGATCCAGGCGGCGCTCCACCAGGCTCTCGAGACCGCAGCCGCCGGGGTCGGCATCGAGCAGGAACGCATAGAGCGACACGTCGTGGATCAGTCCGCTCATAAACGCAGCCATCGAACCGTTATCGGCGGGCAGAATGTCTCGCTTGATGAGTTCCAGCGTCAGCGATTTGATATCGCTGGCGGCCTTTTGCTCTATGTGCCGAAATCCTGCCGAAATCCCGGCTGGCAGCGCCTCGAATTCGAAAATTGGTTTTAGTTCGCCGATACGGGAAAGGGGCAGGCTGCGCGCCTCGCCAGTCCTGCACGAGAGGCCAATGTCGTCACCCGAGATCGCAATCGAAAGCGTCGCGCCTTTGGGAATGCCGGCGATCCAGTCGCGGAGCGCTTCGTGAGTATCGAGAGGGCGGAAGTCGCGCGGCCGCGAGTCTTCCGAGGGTCCGAGTTCCTTCAGCTGCGAGAAGAATTCCAGCTCTTTGTAGAGCGCCTTGAGCGGCTCGACATCGGGCGTCTGCACGGTGAAGGCATTCAGATCGAACGGAATGGGGACATCGCAGTGAATAGTTGCGAGCTTCAGGCTCATCAGGATGCGCTCGCGGTTGTTCTGGAGGCTTTCGCGGTACATCTTGCGTGTGACCTCGGCGGCATGGTCGAGCGCGCCCTCCACCGAGCCAAACTGATGAATGAGATCGATGGCGCCTTTATCGCCGATGCCGGGCGCGCCGGGAATATTGTCCACCGCATCGCCTTTCAGCGCCAGCAGATCCGCCACCTGGCCCGGTTCGACACCCATAAACTCTTTGACCTTCGGCGCGTCGTACCAGGCGTCGTCCTTGGCGGGATTCAGCATGGAAACGCGGTCGTTTACGAGCTGGAGCATGTCCTTGTCGCTGGATACGATCACCACCTCGAATCCCGCCTGGGCAGCTTTACGGCTCAGCGTGCCGATGACGTCGTCGGCTTCGAAACCGGGGTACTGCACGATGGGAATGCGCAATCCGCCGAGCAGCCGCTCGACGTACGGGATCTGGTCGATAAGATCAGGCGGGGTTTCCGCGCGGTTGGCTTTGTATTCCGGGAACTCCTCTTCGCGATGGGTTTTGCCCAGACTCTCGAAGATGGCGGCCATGTATTCCGGCTTGTAACTTTTCGCCAGCTTGCGCAACATGCTGTTAAAGATGTAAACCACTTCGGTCGAAAGACCAGTAGAGGTGCGCATCGGGGGCGCCTGCATACGGGCGCGCGCGTGGTAGGCGCGGAAGATAAAGCCGTAAGTATCGATGAGGAAGAGCCGCGGCGTGGGCACTCGGGCCATGATAACGCGGAGAGGCAGAAAGAAGAGTGGCTGTACAGTGCTTATTATTGTGCGATCCCGCACCCCGGTTACTCTGGTAGTTTAGGGAGATTCTGATCTTGTCAGCCGTGGATGTTCGCCAGATGGAAGTGACCGTCATGGAGTTGGAGCGGAAGCTCGAGGAATCTCGAGTCGAGCGTCAGAAGGCGGTCCAGCGCGCGCTTGTCCAGGCCAACGACGAGATCGTGCACCTCCGCGACATGGTTACCGCTCTCCGCGAACAGATGGAGAAGATGAGATTCGAAAAGCAGCAGGCGGTGCAGGAGGCCATCGCCGCCTCAAGCGACGAAATCGAGCAGCTGAAGAAGACGGTCCAGGCGCTTCGCGACGAAATGGAGAATCAACGCATGCGTCACGGCGAGGAGAGGCAGGCGCACCGCGTCGCATCGCGCGATGAGACGCAGCACCTCGAAGAGACGATCGTCGCGCTGCGGACGCAGCTGGAGAAGGCGAATGCGCGTTAGTGCGCCGCCGCCGCGCGACGTGCCGATGCCGGCGGAGAGGCCTCCGAACCGTGTCGCTCCGGAGCCACCCGAGGTGCGCCATCTCGAACTGATTCTGCGGGTGGCGAGAGAGGTCGCCGCCCAGGACACGCTGGAAGACATGCTTCGATGTATTGTCACGATCAGCGCCGAAGAAACGGGGGCCGAGCGAGGTACGCTTTTCCTCAACGACGAGCGCACCGGCGAGCTTTATTCGCGTTTTGCGCAGGGGAATATTCGCAGAGAAATCCGCATTCTCAATAACGTTGGTGTGGCGGGACACGCTTTCACAACGGGAGCCGGCGCGATCGTTCACGATCCGGCGAGCGATCCCCGCTTCAATTCCAAAGTCGACGAAGAAACCGGTTTTGTGACGAAGAGCATCCTCTGCGCGCCGGTCAGGACGGTCAGGGGCGAAATCATCGGCGTCCTGCAAATGCTCAACAAGAAGCAGGGCCAGTTCAATGAAGGCCATCTTCGTCTTCTGGAAGACATGACCGCGCTGACCGCGATGACGCTGCGCAGCCGGCAATTTGTGGAGCGTATGCAATCGGCGCGTGAACAGGAGATGCGCTTCCTCGACGTTGTCGCCGACGTCACGTCGGATATAGACCTGGGAAAGATGCTCCTCAAAGTGGTGACGGAAGCGTCCCGCATGCTGGAAGCCGACCGGGCCACCCTGTTTCTCCACGACGAGAAGACGAACGAGCTGTTTTCGCGCGTTGCCATGGGCGAATCGGTGGGAGAGATCCGCATGCCGCATCACGTCGGGATCGCGGGCGCGGTATTCACGTCCGGCCAGACCATCAACATCCCTTACGCCTATGCCGATCTCCGCTTCAATCCGTCGTTTGACAAGAGAACGGGCTACTTTACGCGGTCCATCCTGTGTGTTCCCATTGTGAACAGAGCGGGCCGGACGATCGGAGTCACGCAGGTGCTGAACCGCCGCGGCGGGCCGTTCACCAGTGAAGACGAAGCGCGTCTCAAGGCCTTCACGGCGCAACTGGCGATCAGCCTCGAAAGCGCCCGCCTGTTCGACCAGGTGCAGCAGGTCCGGAACTACAACGAGAGCATGCTGCAGAGCATGACAAACGGCGTGATCACGCTGAACGATACGGGCGCGGTCGTCACCTGCAACGCGGCCGGCCTGCGCATTCTGCGAACAACCCCCGCCGATATTCTGAACCGGAAAGCGGAAGAATACTTCGCCGGGCCTAACTCGTGGGTTCTGGACCGGATCAAAGTCGTCGAAGAAACCCTGCAAAACGACAGTGTGATCGATGCGCAGCTCGTGGCCGGCGGCGAAACCATGTCGGTGAATCTAACTTCGCAGCCTCTGATGAGCACGGACGACAAGGGCGCCGCGAAGAGGATCGGCACGCTTCTGATGATCGAGGACGTGAGCAGCGAAAAGCGCATGAAATCGACTATGTCCCGCTACATGGACCCGCGCCTGGCGGACCAGCTGATGGCGGGCGGTGAAGATGCGCTGGGAGGCAAGAGCGCGATCGTCACGGTGCTGTTCTCCGACGTCCGGAATTTCACGAGCATCACGGAAGAACTCGGCGCGCACGGGACGGTCCGCCTGCTGAACGAATACTTCACGATCATGGTGGAGTGCATTCAGAAGCGCGGCGGGATGCTGGACAAGTTCATCGGCGACGCCATCATGGCCGCCTTCGGCCTGCCACTGCCGCATGGCGACGACGAGGACCGCGCCGTGATGACCGCGATCTCGATGATCGAGGAATTGCGCGCCTGGAACGCCGGGCGAATCTCCAGCGGCAAGAAACCGGTAGATATCGGAATCGGCCTCAACACGGACAACGTGGTGTCGGGCAATATCGGATCGCCGCGCCGGATGGATTACACGATCATTGGCGACGGAGTGAATCTGGCGTCCCGCCTCGAAAGCGCGTGCAAGGAATACAGCGCACGGATTCTGATCAGCGAAATGACTTACAAGCGCCTCAAGGGGACCTACCGGGTGCGCGAAGTGGATCGGGTGGTTGTGAAGGGCAAAACGGAAGCGGTAGGAGTTTACGAAGTTCTCGACTATCACACGGAAGAGACCTTCCCGAACATCGCCGATGTCCTTCAGTGCTACAAGACCGGTCTTTCGCACTACCGTAAACAGGAGTGGGACAAGGCCACGGCCGCCCTCGGCGAAGGGCTGCGGATGAACCCTCAGGATCACCTGTCGCAGCTCTATATCGATCGGGCCGCGTGGATGAAAACGAACCCTCCGGGAGACGACTGGAACGGCGTCTGGGTCTTGAAATCGAAATAGCGCCGTTTTGGCAGGAATTGTTGCAGCAAAATAGCCGCAATGTGTAGTTGATTAGCCACACTCGCGCACCGCTTACTCATTTCATATCAAATATTTACGAAACTCATAGAGACCTAAAGAGTACGATAGTAGGGATGCGTTTCGAAACGACCATCCAGCGGCCCTTCGACGTGAGCGGAGTCGGATTGCACAGCGGTGTTCCCGTCCACATGCGATTGACACCCGCGCCCGCCGGGACCGGCATCGTGTTCCGCCGGTCGGACCTGGATTATTTCCCCATAGCGGCGAGCTGGAAGCATGTGGCGCGCGTCATCTACGCCACCAGCCTGATGCGGCAGGGCGTCCTGATTTCCACCATCGAGCATTTGCTCAGCACGCTCTACAGCTTTGCCATCGACAACGCGTATGTGGAGATCGACAACCTCGAAGTGCCGATTCTGGACGGCAGCGGCAAGCCCTTTGTGGATCTGCTGCGGGCCTCCGGGGTGCGGCAATTGCGGCGTCCGCGCAAGTACCTGCGGATTCGCCGGCCAGTGACCGTGCAGGACGGAAAGAAGCGTATTTCGATTCTGCCGGACGACGCCTTCCGGCTGACGTGCGAAATCGATTTTCCGGCGCCGATCGGAAAGCAGTCGGTCGAGATGGAAGTGACGCCGGAGCGTTACGCGGCCGAGCTGTCGCCGGCGCGCACGTTCGGCTTCGAGCATGAACTGGACCAGATGCGCGAGATGGGACTGATCCGCGGGGCGTCGCTCGATTCGGCGGTGTGCTTCACGCATACAGGAGTGCTGAATCCGGGCGGGCTGCGGTTTCCCGACGAGTGCTGCCGGCACAAGGCGCTCGATCTGATCGGGGACCTGGCGCTGCTGGGGCGGCCGCTGCTGGGGCACGTGATCGCCGAGAGGGCCGGTCACGCCATGCATACGGCGCTGGTGGCGAAGATCATGTCGGACGCATCGCTGTACGACATTGTGACCTTCGATCAACTGGCGACGCGCGTGGCGGCATCTTTAATGGCGTGATCGGGCAACACAAATATCTCCCCCGCCAGTCTCTGGCTTAGTCTGACCGCATTCGTGCCGGATCCGATCCGCGCCAGCACCGACGCATTGCGGACCCCGGCATCTAAAACAATCCGCACGCCGGGCCTGACGCCCAGCCGCTTCATTTCGCGTAAAAGCGAGGGATCCCGATCCGAGACGCTGCTGACCACGGCCGGAACGCCGCAGGCCCATTTCGACAGGGGCGTTTCCTGCCGGTTTCTCAGGGCGCCGCTTTTCTCCGGTATCAGGTGGCCGTGAGGATCCGTTTCAGGATCGCCTAATTTTGCGGCAATGCGGTCTTCGAGCTTCTCGGAAATGAAGTGCTCCAAACGCTCGGCCTCTTCGTGAACCTCGTCCCACGGGTAGTCGAGAACGTCGTGCAGGAAACGTTCGAGCAGGCGATGATGGCGAACTATTTCGAGGGCGCGCTTTCGGCCGGTTGACGAAAGACGCACGCCGTGGTGCTTCTCATAGCGCACGAGAGAAGGATGCTCCCCAGCCAGCCTCTGCAGCATCCCGGTGACGGAAGCCGCGCGGATGCCGAGGCGATCCGCCAGCGCATTGCTCGTCACCCGGTTGTCCTCCGCGCCGCTCAGCTCAAGAATGGCCTTGAGATAGTCGTCGACGGATTCACTGTTTGCGCTATATTTAGTCATGCCTAAATTGTGGGCCGCCATCCTTCTGGCTGTCTTCTGTCTCAAGTCTCCGCAGACAATATTCGCACAGGGGGAAACCACCAGCGCGATCGCCGGGCTGGTAGCGGACGAATCCGGCTCGGGCATCCCCGAGGCGACCGTAACTCTCATGAGTGAAGAGAACGGCCAGACGCGTAATCTGAAGACGGACGACGCGGGCCGGTTTGCATTCCCGCAGCTCAAGCCCGGAACGTACGCCGTCGCAGTCTCCGCGGCGCAGTTCCAGTCGCAGCGGCAAAGCGCGGTGACGGCGGCCCTCGGCCGTACCCAGACCGTAAATTTCACGCTCCGGATTCAATCCATCCGCCAAGACGTTACGGTCACTTCGGAAGCAGCGCCACTGAACACGCAGAATCCGAATACCTCGACCACCTTGAGCGCGCGGGCGCTGGAGGATCTTCCCAACCCCGGCGGCGATCTGACTTATCCTCTGCAATTCGCCGCAGGGGCTTTGATCAATACCGCAGGCAGCAGCAACGACTTCGTCGGGGGAACGAATGGTTTTGGCAACGTCGAATTCAACGGACTACCCGCGCTCGCTAACGGATTTATCGTCGATGGACTCGAGAGCAACGACCCTCTGACAAATCTGAACAGCGGCCTTTCCACAAATCTCGTCCTCGGCCTCAACTCGATCGCCGAGGTGACCGTCAACACGCTCTCTTACGCCGTGGATCAGGGACGCTATGGCGCCTCCCAGGTCAACTATGTCACGAAATCGGGAACGAACCAGTTCCATGGCAACCTTTATGAGCTATGGAACGGCGCGCGCCTCAATGCGGCGGATTTTTTTACCAATGCGACTCCGGGAAACCAGAAGCCGCGCTCCACTGTGAACCACTTCGGGGGCAGCCTCGGCGGACCCATCAGGCGTAATAAGCTGTTTTTCTTCTTCGACTCGGAATGGATGCGGATTGCGCTGCCCATCGTCTCCACAGTCACGGCGCCTACACCGCAACTGGAAAGCTACATCCTGCAGCAGCTTCCGGTGGGGGGCCGGGACGTTCTCACGGGCGCAACCTACCCGGCGCAGCCTCAACTGATTCCCTTCTACCGCCAGATGTTCTCGCTGTACAACTCGACGAGCGGTGTGCCGGTTCCCGTGCTGGGATGTCCCTTAGGAAACAATGGGGACGGCTGTGCGGTCCGCCGCTCGGTTTCGCAGTCGAGCGCCGACCACGAGCAGGTCCAGACCGCGCGCGTCGATTACAACATTGACAGCAACAACATGGCCTGGTTCCGCTTCCAGGCCGACACCGGACTTCAGGCGGTCTATACCGATCCCATCAATTCGCTGTTCAACGCGATCTCACCACAACCGCTTTACTCCTTCGCTTCCGGCTTCACTCACGTGTTTTCGTCGCGCCTTGTCAACTACTTCAACCCGGCGTTCTCGTGGTACGAAAGCCTGTTCGGCCCGGCCAACCTGGAAAAAACGCTCGCGGCATTCCCAATCGTCCTCCAGGGGGCCGGTGGCAGCGCACCCTTTACTCCTCTCGGCGGGCTGGATAATTCGTGGATTCAGGGAAGGCGAGCAACCCGATTCTTC
>Ga0181521_10002959_pt1 | contig 20197 bp, 21 predicted proteins | sample PEATcosm2014_Bin_32_FD_119764 | JGI IMG/M metagenome (GOLD analysis project Ga0181521, IMG submission 119764) | Peatland microbial communities from MTU Mesocosm Facility, Houghton, MI, USA - PEATcosm2014_Bin02_60_metaG | ecosystem: Environmental > Terrestrial > Soil > Wetlands > Peat | place...
AAGGCGATCCTGTCGCTTGCCGAAGCGCTCGGTCTCGACACGGTCGCCGAGGGCATCGAGCACGAGTCGCAGCGCGAAGCGCTGATCAAGCTCGGCTGCACGACGGGCCAGGGCTATGCGTTCGGCATGCCAATGCCGCTCGAGGAACTGATGACCTGCCACGCCGCCCGGCGTCGCGAAGTGCTCGCCGAGAACCTGACCGGGCCGATCGATTTTACGGCGACCGGCCGGTTCCGGCGGTCGAAATCCTGACAAGTCCGGCCGGGATCCCGCAGCCAGCGCGCCGGTAGCGGGCGCCGGCGCCCGGAGGGCTGCCCGTCGCGACGCCAGACGAAGCGGCGCATGGCTGCTGCCTCAGACCCGGCGCATTCCGTCATTGGCGAGAGCGCACGCCCCGGACCGGGTCCCTGCACGTCCCGCCTCCAGGACAAAGGCCCGGGCGCCCACGATGGCAGCCGGAGGCGCCGGGCCCGTGCCGCCCGCCACCAAAAAGCGCACACTGCGGTGGTCACCGCGCGGCAGCTCGCCGGTCTGCGGACGACACGACCACCCGTGCACGATGGCGCGGAGAGTCGCGCTAGCCTAGGGCCGATGGTGCCCGTGCGGGCAACGCACCGATTACCGGTCACCACGCACCGCGCACGGAGGGTGCCTCGATGCCGACGACCCCCACGACGAACACCGGCGGCTGTCTCTGCGGTGGCGTCCGCTATGCGGTTCGCGGCGCGCTCCGGGACGTCATCGCCTGCCACTGCTCGCAGTGCCGGCGGACCAGCGGTCACCACGTCGCCGCAACCGGTGCGCCGTCCGCGAACATCACGCTGCTACGGTCAGATACCCTCGTGTGGTACCCATCCTCGGACCATGCGGAGCGGGGATTCTGTGGCCGCTGTGGCGGCAACCTGTTCTGGCGGCCGACCACGGGCGAGCGCGGATGGACCAGTATCATGGCAGGGTCGCTCGATCCGCCGACCCATCTCAAGATCCAGCAGCACATCTTTGTAGCGGACAAATCCGACTACTACACGATCGCGGATGGGGCTCCGCAGACGCCTAGCTGGCCGGCATGATGCTCGGCCCGTCCTGAGTGCAGAGTAGGAGAGCCCGATGGCGACGCGCAAACCGCCTGGCAATCCGGCCAGATCCGCCGGCAACAAGACTGCCGCCGCCGCCCGCCGCGGCGCACGGCGCCGGCTGGTGCCCGCGCGCACGCAGCGGGGCCTGAGCGCCGGCGAAATCAGCCTGGGCCTCGAGCATGCCGATGTCAGACCCCTCGTGGAACTCATTCGGCGCGCGGACGGCGTGCCGGTTGGGGCCTATAGGGACCCGCTCGGCAGTCGGCCGCTCGTGCTCGCGACACTGCCGCTCGCCGCCGTGCAGCCGACTCCGTTCCAGCGCGACCTGTCTCCCACCCACACAAAGCGCCTCGCCGAGAAGATCGATGAGGCGCGCGCTTTCCTCGATCCGCTGATCGTGGTGCAGGGCCACGACGGACGATTCTGGACGCCGAACGGCCGGCATCGTCTCGCCGCGGCCAAGGTGCTGGGCCTTCGGCAGATCTCGGTGCTCGTCTCCCCGGACGAGTCCCTCGCCTACCGAATCCTCGCCCTGAACACCGAGAAGGCCCACAACCTCAAGGACCGCAGCCTCGAGGTGATCCGGATGGCGCGCATGCTCGCGAAGCGTGAGCCACGGGCCAAGGAGTCGGACTTTGCCGACCAGTTCGAGGCGGCCGAGCTCATCACGCTCGGGATTGTCTACGAGTCGGCACCGCGGTTCGCTGGCGGCGCGTACAGTCCGCTCCTCAAGAAGGTCGACCGCTTCAGCGACCGGACGCTTCCCGCCGGCCTAAGGGAACGCGAGGGCTACGCGGACCGGCTGCAGGCCATCGACGCCGAGGTCAGGAAAATCATCACGGCGCTTCAGCAGCGCGGCTTCAAATCGCCCTACCTGCGCAGCTATGTCGTGGCACGCATCAATCCGGTGCGATTCATCAAGCGGAAGGCTGGCGATACACGTCCCGCGATGCCGATCGGCCAGGCGCTGACGCGCATGACAGCCGCGGCGAAAACCTTCAAGCTCGATTCGGTGTCGAACAGCGACCTCGCGTGGGTAGCGGTCGGCGCGGGCGCCAGCGAGTAGCATTCCGGACACGATAACCGGCAGCGGGCGGAGGGGGTATCTGCATGCCACACGTCACGGTCATCAGCGAGTTCAAGTACATGCAGCAGGTCGTGTCCGGGCGTCACCGCCTGACGGCGGACGAGCCGGCCGCGCTCGGCGGCGGGGATTCGGGCCCCTCCCCTTATGAGCTGTTGCTCGCGAGCCTTGGAGCCTGCACCTCCATTACGCTGCGCATGTACGCCGGGCGCAAGGATTGGGAGCTCGGCAAGATCACGGTCGGGCTGCGCTACGCCAAGGGCGCCGACGACAAGGAACGCATCGACCGGCGGATATCCTTCGGCAAGCCTCTGACACCGGAGCAGAAGGCGCGCCTCCTCGAGATCGCCGGCAAGTCGCCGGTGACGCGGACGCTCACCCGCGGCCTCGCGATCGATACGATGATCGTCGACTGAAGAACCGCGGCCGGGGCCGCGGTCAGACAGCCTGAGCGGCGCTGATCAGTATCGTCAGTATCGGCTGCGCCGCTAGTCGAGAGCGTTCTCGGGGCCGCCGACCATCCCGCCGCCATCAAGCACCAGGGTCTGCCCGGTCATGAAGCTACCAGCGCGGGAGGCGAGGAATACCGCGGCACCAGCGATATCCTCGGGCTCACCGATGCGCCGCAGCGGGTACTGCCGGACGAGCTGCTCATAGAGCTTGGGGTCGCTCCACAGCGCTTTGGCAAAGTCGGTACGCACCACTCCCGGCGCCAGGCAGTTCGCCCGGATATTGTGATGTCCCCACTCGACCGCGAGGTTGCGCGCGAGCTGCATGTCGGCGGCCTTCGAAATGCCGTAGGCGCCGAGCTTGCCATTGCCTTTGAGACCGGCGATGGACGAGACGATGATCACCGCGCCGTCCCGCCGCGCGGCCATCTGCGGCACGACCATGTTGCAGAGCCAGAAGTTACTGCGCACATTGCTGTTCATGATCTTGTCGAACGCGTCGTCCGGCATGCCGAGGGCCGGGCCGAAATACGGGTTGACGGCCGCATTGCACACCAGGATGTCGATCCGGCCCCAGCGGGCGATCGTCGCATCGACGAGCGCCTGAAGGTCGCTCTTGCGTCCGATGTTGCAGGCCATTGCCAGCGCCTCGCCGCCAGCGGCGCTGATCTCCGCTGCCACTGCCACACAGGAATCCTCTTTGCGACTCGACACCGTTACGCGCGCACCGTGGCGCGCCATCTCGACGGCGATCGCCTTGCCGATACCCCGCGTCGACCCCGTGATCAGGGCAACCTTTCCCGACAGATCGAACATCGACACGGTGAGACTCCTGCAACCTGGGCCGGGACCGCGGGTCCCGGGCGCGTGCTAAAAACCGCGCCGGCTCGGCGCGAAGGGCAGCGTGCTGGTCAGACCGCCGTCGGCGGCGAACGCCTGGCCGTTGACGAAGGAGGACTCCTCGCTCGCCAGAAACAGCGCGAGGCGGGCGATTTCCTCCGGGGCACCGGCCCGTTTGAGCGGGTTCAGCTGCCCGATCCTGCCCTCGCTTCCGCGCGCGCGGGCCTGGTCAAAGAGCGGCTGCGTCATTGCGGTCTCGATGAGCCCCGGACAGATGGCGTTGACCCGGATTCCCGTCCCGTAGAATTCATTGGCGGCCGTCTGCACGAGGCTGATCACCCCGGCCTTGCTCGCCGAGTAAGGCATCGGCCCGGCACTGGCTCGAAGCCCTGCGACCGAGGCGGTGCAGACAATGGATCCGAAGCCTTGAGCCCTGAAGTGCGGCGCAACCTCCCGAATGGCGAGGAACGGCCCGATCAGGTTGACCCTCAGCACCTTGAGCCACGTGTCGACCGTCTGTTCGGCGAGCGGCACGAGAGGACCGGCGATGCCGGCATTGGCGAAGAGCACGTCGACACCGCCGAACGATGCGACGGCGGCGGCGACGAACGCCCGGACGTCCGCCTCCGATCCCGCGTCGGCGCAGATTCCCCGTGCCCGTCCGCCGTCGCGAATGATCGCCGCGACCGTCTGATCGGTAGCTGCGCCGTCGATATCGACGACGAGCACCGCGGCGCCTTCGCGCGCAAACAGCCGCGCGCTTGCCCGGCCAATGCCGCTGCCGGCGCCGGTGACAATCGCCCGTTTGCCCGCGAGCCGGCCAAGTCCTGTGCTCTCCATCGCGCGCCTCACCCGGCCGTTGCGCGCGCGCCGCTCGCCGGCGTGGCGCTCCAGCAAACGCGGGGCGCCGCCCCGAGAGCGCGACGCGCCGCCGCATACTCCCGCTCAAGCCGCGCAACGAGCTCGGCGGCCGGCACGACCGCTTCGACGGCTGCGAGTCCCTGGCCGGCACCCCAGATGTCGCGCCAGGCCTTGTGCTCCCTGTCCCGGGTCGAGCCGAAATTCATCTTCGTCGGGTCCGATTGCGGCAGATGATCGGGGTCGAGGCCGGCGCTGACGATCGACTGGCGCAGGTAATTGCCGTGCACACCGGTGAACAGGTTCGTGTAGACGATGTCCTGTGCGCGACTGTGCGTCACTGCATCCTTGTAGGCCGCCGAGGCGTTGGCTTCCGCAGTCGCAATGAAGGCGGAGCCGATGTAGGCGAGGTCTGCGCCGAGCGCCTCGGCCGCGAGGATCGATCGTCCGTTCGCAATGGCCCCCGCCAGCACCAGGGGGCCATCAAACCACTCGCGAATCTCCTGCACTAGCGCGAACGGCGACAGCGTGCCCGCGTGGCCGCCCGCCCCCGCCGCGACCGCAATGAGACCGTCCGCGCCCTTCTCGATCGCCTTGTGCGCAAAGGTGTCGTTGATGATGTCGTGCAGTACGAGCCCGTCATAGGCGTGAATGCTGTCGTTGACCTCGCGCCGGGCGCCGAGCGAGGTGATCGTGATCGGCACCTTGAAGCGGGCGCACACCGCGAGGTCGTGCTCGAGCCGGTCGTTCGACCGGTGCACGATCTGATTGACGGCAAACGGGGCCGCCGGACGCTCGGGCTTGCTAGCAGCGTGCGCCTCGAGCTCACCGGTGATCTCGGCGAGCCATGCTTCCAGCTGCTCAGCCGGCCTGGCGTTTAGCGCCGGAAACGACCCGACGATGCCGGCCTTGCACTGCGCGACCACCAGCCTCGGGTTCGAGACGATGAACAGCGGGGCGCCGATGACCGGTACCGACAGCCGGCCGGCGAGGAGTGGCGGCAGGCTCAAGCGCGCTGTGCCCGCGGCGGCAGGTATTTCCTGACCTCGAGCCGGGCGATCGTCCGGCGGTGCACTTCGTCCGGGCCGTCGGCGAGCCTCAGCGTGCGCACATGGGCGTACATCGCCGCGAGACGCGGGTCATCGCACAGGCCTGCCCCGCCAAAGCCCTGGATCGCATCGTCGAGGACCTTCAGCGCCATGATCGGCGCCTTGACCTTGATCATCGCGATCTCGGTCTGCGCCGTCTTGTTGCCGGCCACGTCCATCATCCACGCCGCCTTCAGGGTCAACAGGCGTGCGCACTCGATGTCGATGCGTGCATCGGCGATCCGCTCCTCCCACACCGAGTGCTCTATGATGCGTTTGCCGAAGGCCTTGCGGCTCATCAGCCGCTTGCACAGCAGCTCGAGCGCGCGCTCGGCGACACCAATTGTGCGCATGCAGTGATGGATGCGCCCGGGCCCAAGGCGCCCCTGCGCGATCTCAAAACCCCGCCCTTCGCCGAGGATGATGTTCTCGGTCGGCACCCGGACGTTCTCGAGCAGCACTTCGCCGTGGCCGTGCGGTGCGTCGTCGAAACCGAACACCGGCAGCATGCGCAGGCTCCTGACTCCGGGCGTGTCGGCCGGTACGAGGATCTGGGACTGCTGGTGATGGGCGTCGGCCGTCGGGTCGGTCTTGCCCATCACAATGAAAATCTTGCAGCGCGGGTCGCCGAGCCCCGATGCCCACCACTTGATGCCGTTGATCACGTACTCGGCGCCGTCGCGACGGATGCTGGTCTCGATGTTGGTGGCGTCCGAGGAGGCGACCGCGGGCTCCGTCATCAGGAATGCCGACCGGATCTCGCCCGCGAGCAGCGGCTCGAGCCACTGCTTCTTCTGCTGCTCGCTGCCATAGCGCTCGAGCACTTCCATGTTTCCCGTGTCCGGAGCCGAGCAGTTAAAGAGCTCGGCGGCCCACAGCACGCGGCCCATGACCTCGCACAGCGGGGCATATTCGAGATTCGACAGGCCCGCGCCGCGCGTCGATTCCGGCAGGAACAGGTTCCACAGGCCCGCTGCGCGGGCCTTGACCTTCAGATCCTCGATCACCGGCAGCACCTGCCAGCGATTGGCGCCGAATGAGCGTAATTGGGCGTCGTACACCGCCTCGGCGGGATAGACGTGCGTGTCCATGAATGCGTTGAGGCGCGCCATCAGTTCGGTCGTTCGGGCGCTCGGTGCGAAATCCATCGGTCAGGCTCCTGTCAGCGCGTCGGCGGGCGCGTCCGTCTGCCGGCGTCAGTGTACCCAAGGCCGCGGCAGCACGGGGTCCGGGCCAACCGATGGTCGGTGTACGCTTGTGGCGATCCGCAGTACCCTCGATCCGGGGACACTGTCCCCCGGGTGTCGCTGCCAGACCCCGCTGTAAGCTCGGTGAGGCGCGTTCCATGACTGCAACCGGCATCCCTCGCACCGCGCACCGGATCTGTCCCCTGTGCGAGGCCTGTTGCGGGCTCGAGCTGTCGCTCGATGGGGACCGGATACTCGCGGTACGCGGCCATGCCGCGGACGTGTTCAGCCACGGCTACATCTGCCCGAAAGGGGTTGCCCTTCGCGACCTGCACCATGACCCCGATCGCCTGCAAAGACCGCTGGTCAAGCGTGCCGGGCGCTTCGAGCCGGTGTCGTGGACAGACGCCTACGCCGAGGCCGAGCGGCTGCTGGCACCGCTGCTCGCCAGGCACGGACGCCAGTCTGTGGGCGTCTATCTCGGCAACCCCGTGGCGCACAAGTACGGGCTGCTGCTGTACGCGCCGCTGCTCGTGCGCGCGCTCGGCACCAGCAACGTGTTCAGCGCCTCGACGCTCGACCAGATGCCCAAGCAGCTGGCCGCGGCGATGATGTTCGGTGGCGGGCTGACGATTCCGGTGCCGGACATCGACCGCACCGATTACCTGCTGGTGCTGGGCGCAAACCCGGCGGCTTCCAACGGCAGCCTGTGGACCGTGCCGGACTTCCGCGGCCGGGCGCGCGCGCTCCGGCGCCGGGGCGGGCGCCTGGTCGTGATCGATCCGCGCCGCACCGAGACCGCCGAACTCGCCGACGAGCATCACTTCCTCCGACCGGGCTCCGACGTGTTCCTGCTGCTCGGCGTGGCGGCGACGCTGATCGAGGGGGACCGCGTCCGCCTGGGGCGTCTTGCGAGCTATGCCACCGGGCTCGAGGATGCGATCGCAGCGGTGCGGACGTTCACCCCCGAGCGCGTCGCTGCCGCGACGGCGCTCCCGGCCGCGACGATCCGCCATATCGCGCATGAGCTGTCGGACGCCCCGCGCGCCGCGGTCTACGGCCGGATCGGCACGTGCACGCAGGAGTTCGGCACGCTCGCGAGCTGGCTCGTCGAGCTGCTCAACGTCCTGACCGGCAATCTCGACCGCCCGGGTGGCGCGATGTTCCCGAAGGCGGCCGCATTCGCCACCAACACCCAGCCTGCCGACGGTACCCGACGCCCGTTTGCGACCGGGCGGCGACACTCGCGCGTCTCGCACGCGCCCGAGGTACTCGGCGAGTTCCCGGCGACCTGCATGGCCGAGGAAATCGAGACGCCGGGCGAAGGCCAGATCCGCGGGATGATCGTGATCGGCGGCAATCCCGTACTGTCGGTCCCGAATGGCGGGCGCATTGCCCGCGCCTTCGGAACGCTCGAGGCACTCGTCAGCCTCGACATCTACCTTAACGAGACCAGCCGCCATGCGCACGTGATTCTGCCGGGCGTGTCGCCGCTCGAGGAATCGCACTTCGACGTGCCGTTCCCGCAACTCGCGTACCGCAACTGTGCCCGCTACTCGCCCGCCATCTCGCCACGGCCCGCGGCGCAGCCGGCGGAATGGCACACCATTCTGCGGCTGATCGCGATCGCGCAGGGACTGCGCGCGACTGAGGATCTCGCTACCCTTGATGATGCAACCTATGCCGAGTACGTGCGTCGGAGCCTCCCGCCGGAGCAAGCGACGGCGCTGCTCTCGCGCCCGACGCCCTTGCAAGGGCCGGAGCGACTGCTCGACCTTGCCTTGCGGCTGGGGCCGTACGGCGACGGGTTCGGACACGTGCCCGACGGGCTCAGCCTCGCGACGCTGGTCGCACACCCCGAGGGCGTCGATCTCGGCGCGCTCGCACCGCGGCTTCCGGAGCTGCTGCGCACGGCGTCGGGCAAGATCGAGCTGGCCCCGGCGCCGCTGATCGCAGACCTGGCGCGGGCCGCCGCACGACTCGACGAGGCACCGCCGGATCTCGTCGTGATCGGACGGCGCCAGCTAGCCTCGAACAACAGCTGGATGCACAACCTCCCGACGCTGGCCAAGGGCCCCACGCGCTGCACGGTGCTCGTGCATCCGCGCGATGCAGAGCGCTTCGGCCTCACCGCCGGCGGGCGCGCGCGGCTCACATCGGGCGACCGATCCATTGAGGCGCCGGTCGAGGTGAGCGATGAGGTGATGCCCGGCGTCGTCAGCGTGCCGCACGGCTGGGGCCACGACCTGCCCGGCGTCGTATTGCGGGTCGCCGGGAAGCGCCCGGGGGCGAACCTGAATGCGCTCCTCGACGATCAGCGCCGCGATCCGCTCTCGGGCAATGCGGTGCTATCGGGCGTTGCGGTGGTGCTCGAAGCGTGTGCGTGAGCGGCCGCTCGGTCCGCGCCACTACCGGCCGAGCGCCTCGCGCATCACGCGTATGTGCTCGGGTCCAATGCCGCAGCAGCCACCGACGATCGTCGCGCCGCGCGCTAGCCAATCCTCTACCCACGTGCGGTAGCCATTTGGAGTCAGATCGGCGCGAATCGCGCTCAAACCGCTGTTCGCTTCCGCGTCCGCCCGTTGCGGCGCAAATGCGTTCGCGTAGACGCCGACCGCGATCCCATCCTCGCCGGCAAGGCCAGCTGCCATCAGCACCTCCCGGGCACGGTCGACCGCAGCACCCATGACCTCGGGCTGGCTGCAGTTGAACAGCACCGCCGCCGCACCGAGTCGAACCGCCGCCGACACAGCGGCGCCCACCGGTTCGCCGGACCGGAGCAGCGCCAGCCCGGAACTCGCGTGCTCATCGGCGAGCGTGAACGACAGCCAGAGCGGCCTCGAGTCGCGGCCGAGCACGTCGCGTACGAGCTGCGCCTCGGCAATTGCGCTCAGCGTCTCTGCCTGCCAGTGATCGATTGAGGGCTCGAGTCCCTCGACCAGGACCTCGAGGATCGGCCGCACGAGGTCCGGGTCGAACCAGTCGGCGCGATACGAACCGCAGATCGGAGGCAGGGAACCCGCGACGCGGACGGGTCGTGGGGCCGCGTCTGCCACGGCGCGCGCGAGCTGCCCGGCAAGGGCGGCAAGGCGCGCGCCGTCCGTCGCGAAGCGTTGTTTGCCGATATGGAACGGCACCACCGCATAGCTGTTGGTCGTGATGACCTCCGCGCCCGCTTCCACATAGGCGCGGTGCACGCGGGACACAAACTCCGGCGCCTCGATCAGCGCGAGCGCCGACCATTCGGGCTGGCGAAAGGGCGCGCCGATGCGCATCAGCTCGCGGCCGGTGCCACCGTCGAGGAGCGTGATGCCGGACGCGCGGCGGCCGGTGGCGATGGCGTCGCGTGTGCCGGCGGGGTCGATTCTCGCCATTTAATTAATAACATCAGTCGGTTATGAACTGTGACGCAATGCAGCGACGGCCGTTTGCTGCAATGCGATAATGGTTTTTTTTCAAGCACTTGGAGACTCCCATGGAACTCGTATACCTGTCGGCGCTCGCTGCGGCAGCGCTGTTCGCGCTTGAGCTCTACGATTACGCGCAGTAACCGCGGCGCCGGCCCCCAGTCGCCGCTGGCAGCGACCTGACCGCCAGATCGCGAAGACGCAGGTCGGCTGACCCGTGAGGGCGACCCCGTCGCGACGCGACGCAGCCGCGAACGGCTGCCCGCCTCTGCCGGTTATCGCTTCGCGAGCAGGTTGCGAATCTCCTCGAGCAGTACTTCCTGGCGCGGTGGTGGCGCCGGCGTCGCGGGCGGTGCCTCGGCGGGCGCCTTCTTCAGGCGGTTGATGCCGCGGATCGCGACGAAAATCACGAACGCAATGATCAGGAAGTCGACGACGGACTGAATGAACAGTCCATATTTCAGCAGCAGTGGCTCGCCCTTGAGGTTCGAGCCAATCTGAACGGCGAGTTTCGAGAAGTCGTTGCCGGCCGTCAGCACGCCGACGATCGGCATAATGATGGCCTCGACGAGCGATGACACGATCTTGCCGAATGCGCCGCCGATGACGACACCGACCGCGAGGTCGATGACGTTGCCACGCATTGCAAATTCCTTGAACTCAGAGGCAATACTCATCAGTCGGTCTCCCTGTAGTTGCTCTTGTTGACCGCGTCGAACGCCGTCCGCCCGACGCGCCCCGCCGCCACACCGAGCCCGCACCCGGTACTCCCCCGAGGTTACGAGAGGGACGCCCTGCACTGCAATGCGGGGCGGCCGGACCGCCCGGCCGCAGCGATGGCCCGCGTACCTTACCGGCCGGCCGGCTGCCGGCGCACATAGCGCCAGTTGCGGGGTTTTCCCTGTGAGAGCCACGCAAGGGCCGTCGCCAGGCGACGCCGTTGTGTATGCGCCCGCTTCGCCTCCTCGAGCCACTCGATGTACTCCCGCTGGCCGGAGGGGCTCAATCCCTTGAACGTCGCGAGCGCCGCTCGCTTTCCCCGCAGGGCGTCCCGCAGGTACCCGGGTACCCTGGGTGGCGCCCGCCGGCGCCGCTTCGGGCGGGTTGGCAGGGTGGCCCGCGCGGCATTGAGCGCCATGGCCCTGCAAATCAGTGCCTTGAGCAACCGCCGGGGAGGCAGGTCCTTGAGCGAGGTGAGGCGCCCGAAATGGCCCATGGCTTCGGCCGACCGATCGTCCAGCCCAGCCATCATCACCGACTGTTTCCAGAACCCGAACGCGCAGTGGTGCTTGAAGGCCGCCATGCGGCACAGGATCCCGTCATGCATGAAATGGGGCATCTGCCACTTCAGCGTCTCCTCGGCCGCCGGGCAGGCTTCGTGCACGACCGCACGGAGGTGTCTGAGGATCGGCCGGGCAAACTCGGCTGACGCTGCAATGTAGGCGTCGACGCGCGGGTCCCGCTTGCCCATGATTGCCTCCTGTGTCCGGCCCCCGCGCAACGATACCAGCGCCCGGACATCATGGACGCCCGCGAGGCGGTTTCGAGCCGGCCGCGACCTGCGGTAGGCTTGTGCAACCGCGAGACCGCCGATGATTGCATCGCCCATTACGCCCCGTCCGCCGCTTCCCCCGTTTAACCGGCAGACTGCCGCAGCAAAGGTCCGGGCCGCGGAGGATGGCTGGAACGGTCGCAATCCGGACAAGGTCGCGAGTGCCTATACCGAGGACAGCGTCTGGCGCAACCGGGCGGAGTTTTTCCAGGGGCGCGCCGCGATCGTTGCATTCCTCACCCGAAAGTGGGCAAAGGAACTCGATTACCGGCTGATCAAGGAGCTGTGGGCATTCACGGATAACCGGATCGCGGTGCGTTTTGCCTACGAATGGCACGACGACTCCGGCCAGTGGTTCCGCTCCTATGGCAACGAGAACTGGGAGTTCGATCCGGATGGATACATGCAGCGGCGGATCGCCTCGATCAACGACCTGCCGATTACCGCGGCCCACCGCAAGTACCACTGGCCCGCACCGGGACCCCGCCCGCCCGATCACCCGGGTCTGTCGGAGCTCGGCCTCTAGGCGGGTGCCGGGGCGGCGAGTGCGATGCACCGACCTGCGTCCCCAGGCTTGCCATCGCCGGCACGGGATCCGCGCTGTGCCTGACGAGCTACGTGTGCTCGCGATGCGTCAGCGGGTTGGCGCGCGTTTCGATGCACGCATCGGCGCTGGCGGTGCCGGCAGACACCTGCGGGGTTCCAGGTGATCGTTGTCCGCGACCGGGACCGGCGCGGCCGAACGCAGCTCGGCTGGCTCGACAGCCGTCATACGTTTTCGTTCGGGGACTATCACGATCCGAACCACATGGGGTTTCGCAGCTTGCGGGTCATCAACGACGACCGTGTGATCCCTGGCGCGGGATTCGGCACGCACGGTCATCGCGACATGGAGATCGTCTCGTACGTGCTCTCCGGCGCGCTCTCGCACCGCGACAGCCTCGGCACCGGTTCGGTGATCCGGCCCGGCGAGGTCCAGCGCATGTCGGCAGGGACCGGTATCACGCACAGCGAGTTCAACCACAGCCGCTCGGAGCCCGTTCACTTCCTGCAGATCTGGATCCTGCCGGACTCGACCGGACTTGCCCCGGGATACGAGCAGAAGGAGTTCCCGCGCGGCGAGCGGACCAACCGGTTCCGACTCGTCGCGGACCGTCAGGGCACGGACGGCGCCGTCACCATTCATCAGGACGTCCAGATTTTCGCTGCCGACCTCGAGCCGCACCACACCCTGACCCATGCGTTCGCGCCCGGCCGCTTCGGGTGGCTGCAGGTCGCGACCGGTCTGGTGTTGCTCGACGGAGACGAACTCCGCGAGGGTGACGGGGCGGCCATCAGCGCCGAGCCGTCGATCGCGCTGACGACGCCTGTCGGTGCCGAACTGCTGCTCTTCACCCTGAACTGAGCCGGGCGGCCTCGACGTCACGTCCATTGGCCGCAGGCACTGCCGGGTACCCGCTGGGCCCGGCCTGCGAGATTCTGGGCCCGGAGCCGGCGGCGGTGAGCTCGGCGAGCATGCCGACCTGCACCGCTCCGAGGCTCCCGCCGCCCGCGAGCACGAACGCTGTCCGGGTCGCACTGCTTCCGACCACGATTGCTACCGCTGCTCGCCCGCCGCGACAGGCAGCCGGCTCGCGAGCAGGCGCTCGAATGCGTCGGCGCCCGCCTCGCCCGCATGCAGCTCGCCGATCCGGGTCGCCAGCAGCCGTCCTGCCGCGTCGTATAGATAGAACGCCGGCCAGTAGCGATTGCCGAGTGATTGCCAGTAGCTGTAATCCGCGTCGAGCATCACCGGATAGCGAATGTCCAGGCGGCGCACGGCCGCGACCACCTTAGAGCGATCGTGCTCCTCCTGCAGCTCCGGCGTGTGGACCCCGACGATCACCAGCCCGCGGCCCTGGTACGCGGCGGCGATGCGTTGCATCCACGGGAGCGAGGCGAGGCAGTTGCTGCACTCGAACGTCCAGACCTCGACCAGTACCGGATGGCCGCGCAGCTCGACGGACCACAGCGGCGCAGAGTTGATCCAGTCTCCCGCCGCACTGTGTGTGAAACTGGGCAGCTCGCGTGGTGCGTCGGCACTCGCGCCCGGGGCCACCGCGAAAAGCACGGCGGCCGCGAGCGCACGCATCGTCGCCCGAAGCTGCATCAGCGGCAGATGATGCGGCGCAACATTTACGCGCCCGGGCCAGGCATGGCCGGCTCGGCGCAGCTCCGAGGCGTCAGATCTTCGCATACGCTCTCCTCGCGTCCTCCAGGGACAAGACCGGGTGCGCGTTGCGGTTATTGCGAGGCGCCAACCTGCGCCGATTCTCGCTCGTCGCGATACGATCGAGGCCGTGGACCCGGCGAGTCACGGAGTGAGCCCGGGCGTGGCCTGCATGTCGATTCGAGCGCAACTCAAATCAAACCTGATTGCCATCGTGAGCCTCACGATCGCGCTTGCGAGCTTCAGCTACACGACGTGGCGCAACGAGCGCAGCGAGCACAACCGGACGATGCGCCAGGCCGCTTTCCAGCTGTGGACGGCGCTGGGCGAGATGCAGCAGGTCGTCTATCACGCCCACTACGATCACGACGCGGACCGCGGCAACCCCCGGACCGGGTGGGTGTACGTCGACACGATCACTGATTTCAGCGCGACGATGCCGGCCTCGGTACCCGCGCGCGCTGCGGAGCTGCGCGTGGCCTGGCGCGAGCACTGGGAAAACCTCGGGCACGAGGATGCGGATGCCGAAGCCATTTCCGATGCGGTGGATCGATGCCGGTCCGCGGTCGTCGAAACGCTCAAGGCGCTTCACTGAGGCAGCGATGTCCGCCGCTCGCTATCCGGCGCAGTAGACGTTCAGCTTGTTCCCGTCGACGTCCCGGAAATAGCCGGCGTAGAAGCCTTCGCCCCGGGATCCCGGCGCGCCCTCATCCCTGGCTCCGAGCTGCATCGCCCGCGCGTGGACCCCGTCCACCAGGGCGTTGCTGTCGACGCTAAGGGCGACCATGACGCCGTTTCCGACACTCGCAGGCTTGCCATCACGCGGCCGGCCGACGCCGAGGGCCGGCAGGGCCGGACGAACGGCCCAGGCAATCACTCGCTCCGTTTCCATGAACCGCTTCGCGCCGATTTCTGCGAGCACTGCGTCGTAGAACGCAACTGCGCGCGGCATGTCGTTCGTCCCGAGGGTCACGTAGCCGATCATCAGCGTCCCATCCGTGTGACCTGTGGCAGCGGATAGTCTCCCGCCCGGTCGCACTGCGCAACTTGCGGGCTCACCGCAAGGACGCACAGGCTCCGCGTCTCCAATTCCGGGCTGCGGTTGCGGTAGAGTGCTCGGCGTGAACGGGGATGCCGCGCGACTGACCGACCGCGAACTGCGCGCAACGCTGTCGCGGATCTTTGCCGCACTGGCCGCAGCCGACGAGATCACGCTCGGATACCTCAACCGGGTCAGGATCCGCCACAAGCCGGACGGGAGCGAAGTGACCGCGGCGGATCGGGCCGCTGAGCGGCTGCTGCGTCGCCGATTAGGCGCGGCCTGGCCACGCGATCCGATCCTGGGCGAGGAGTACGGCGGGGAGCTCGCGATCCGGGGCCGGTGCTGGCTGCTCGACCCGATCGACGGGACGGCGTCCTATGTGCTGGGGCTGCCGACATTCGGAACACTGGTGTCGCTGCTGATCGACGGGGAACCTGTGCTCGGTTGCATCCATCTGCCGGCGCTCAGGGAAACCACCTACGCCGCCACCGGTTTTGGCTGCTGGCTGACGCGTGCCGGCGGGCGTGCACGGCGGGTGCGCGTTGCATCGCCCTGCCCGCTGTCCAGGGCGCAGCTCGGGCTGACCAGCTTCAAAGAGAGCGACCTTGCCCGGCGACGCGGGCCGTGGCGGCTGACTAAGCTGCTGCGCTCGGCCGGCCGGTTGCGGCTCGTCGGGGACTGCGTGCAGTACGCCCTGTTGTGCCGTGGCGCCCTCGACGCCGCGATCGATCCGCTGATGAAGCCGTGGGACATCGCCGCGATCGCGCCCTGCGTGCTCGAGGCAGGCGGCTCGCTCAGCGATCTCGACGGCGCGACAGAGCGCATCGTGCAGCGCTCCTCGCTGGTCGCGGCGAGTTCGCCGGGCCTGCGGCGCGCGATCTGTGCGCGCGTCGGGCGAGCGCGAATCTGATCGTCCGGCGGCAGCGTGCCGGCCCGCTGCCCGTCCTCAGCCGATCACGTTGAGCTCGCGCAATGGCCGGTTCTCGAGCAACCGGGCGACGCCCAGGTCCGACAGGTCGAGCGTCGCATAGCGGCCGGTCAGAATGAGTTCCGCGATGCCACGTCCGACCACGGGTGCCTGCTGGATGCCATGACCCGAGAAGCCATTCATGAAGGCCAGATTGTCGAGCGCCGGATGAAGACCCAGCAGCCCGTTTTGGTCGAAGCTGTTGAGCTCGTAATAGCCAGCCCAGGCACGCTCGAGTTTCGCGGCCTCGAAGGCCGGAATCCGCGCGGCCAGTGCGGGCCACAGCTCTTCCTCGAAGGGCCCGAGCTCGGGCTCGAGCGGCGGGTCATCCGGATCCACCCGCGGCGGCGGCGCGCCGATGTATCCAGTGCCTTCCGGCCGGATCCAGAAGCCCGAGCGATCGATGATCAGCGGGAATCCCTCGAGGACCGCGCGGCAGGCGATCACGTACACGGTCCGCCGCCGCGCAAATACCGGCAGCTCGATGCCGGCAAGCCGTGCCACCGCGCGTGCCCAGGGACCCGCGGCGTTGACCGCCCAGCCGCAGCGCAGCTGCGTCCCGTCCGTCAGCCGCAGGGCGGCCACGCGGCGACCCGCGAGCGAAATACCCTCGACCTCGCCGCGCACAAAGCGGGCGCCCTGGCTGCGAGCCTTGCGCGCAAACGCCGTCAGCAGCGTGTAGCCGTCGAACCAGCCCTCGCCGCGAAGACCGAGCGAGCCCGCAACGATCCCGCCAAGCTCCAGCCACGGGAAGCGCACCGCCAGTGCCGCCGGGTCGAGGAGTGCGACCTCAGCCCCGTGGGTGCGCTGGATCGCGTGCGCCGCGCGCAGCGCGGCGATAGTGTCCGCCCCGGCGAGGTACAGGTACCCACGTTCCGTGAGAGCGATGTCGGGCCGGTCGCCGTCCACCGCGAGCAGGTCGCCCGCGCACCGCAGGAAGTCGATGCTCTGCTGCGAGATCCGGATGTTGATCGCGGTCGTGAACTGCTGCCGGATCGAAGCCGCCGACAGCGCGGACGAAGCGGTCGTGTACGCCGGATCCCGCTCGATGACCGTCACCGCGATGGTGGGATCGAGGCGCGTCAGCCAGTAGGCCAGCGCAGACCCCATGATCCCGCCGCCGATGACGGCGATATCGGTCTGCATCGCCTATGGTTCCCCGGCGTGGCATTTCGCCCGCGCCGAATGGTACCCGAACGGGCGCGCGCCTCGCGCGAACTCGCGACTTGGAGGTACGATCGGCACCGCAACGCGGCTGGGCGGGCGGCGATCGCCATGCCGTCGCGGCGCCATTGGTTGCGACGCGCCAGCCACCGCACGGCCGCGACCGATGACCTGCCACGATAGCCAGCCGGGAATTCGACCTGCATGATCCACCCGACCGCCATCGTCGAGGACGGCGCCACGCTCGGCGCCGACTGCATCGTGCATGCGCACGCCCACATTACCCGCCACTGCGTGATCGGTGACGGAGTCGTGGTGCACCCGTTCGCGGTCGTCGGCGGCGACCCGCAGGACCTGAGCTTTGACACGGCGCAGGCGACCGGCGTCACGATCGGCGCGCGGACCGTGATCCGCGAGCACGTGACGATCAGCCGTGCGACGCAGCCTGGCACGTCGACCGAGATCGGGAGCGACTGCTTCCTGATGGCCACGAGCCACGTGGGCCACGATGGCCGCCTCGGCAATCACGTGATTCTCGCCAACGCCGTGCTGCTCGCCGGCCACGTCAGTATTGGCGATCGGGCGATTCTGGGCGGCGGCGCCGTCATTCACCAATTCTGCCGCATCGGCGAATGCGCGATGATCAGCGGCGTCGCGCGGATCACGCGCGATGCCGCGCCATTCATCATGGCCATGGAGCGTGACGAGGTTGCGGGCCTCAACCGGGTCGGGATGCGGCGGCGGGGATTTCCGGCCGCGACCGTGTCGGAACTCAAGCGTGCGTTCCGCGAGGTGTTCGCGCCGACCGGCGATCTGCGCGCACGCGCTGCCGCGGCTCTTGCGGGCGGCAGCTACCAGAGCGCGGAAGCGGTGCGTTTTCTCGACTTCTTCCGCGGCGGGAAACGCGGATTCATCCGGCCGCGACGCGGCGCCGCGCCCGAGGGGACCGCGGACTGACTACTCGACTCGGCGCCGGCACCCCGCCGTGCAGGGCCGGATTCAGGCGGAATACGACTCCGATGTGGTCGCGCCGCCGTGGCCGGTCCAGTCCGTGTGGAAGAACTCGCCCCGGGGCCGGTCGACCCGCTCATAGGTGTGCGCGCCAAAGTAGTCCCGCTGCGCCTGCAGCAGGTTTGCCGGCAGGCGCTCGCAGCGGTAGCCGTCGAAATACGCGAGCGCAGATCCGAGGCACGGGACCGGAATCCCGAGCCGGACGGCCGCGACGATCGCGCGACGCCAGCCCGGCTGACGCGTCTGCACGGCCTCGCTGAAGAACCGATCGAGCAGTAGGTTCACGAGGTCCGGGTCGCGGTCGAATGCCTGCTTGATCTCCGCGAGAAATGCCGACCGAATGATGCAGCCACCGCGCCACACGAGTGCCACGCTGCCGTAGTTCAGGTGCCAGCGATTGGTCGCAGCGGCCGCCCGCATCAGCTGGTAGCCCTGTGCGTAGCTGACGATCTTGGCCGCGTACAGCGCCTCGCGCAGATCGCCGAGGAACGCGGCCCGGTCCGCTGCGAAGACCTCGACCTGCGGACGCAGGCGTTCTGCCGCGATGACGCGCTCCGCCTTGGCCGCGGACAGGAACCGGGCGAACACGGCCTCGCCGATGAGGCTGAGCGGCTGGCTCTCGTCGAGCGCAGTGTTCACGGTCCACTTGCCCGTGCCCTTCTGTCCGGCGGCATCGAGGATCCGGTCGACCGTCGCGGTCCCGTCCGGTTCCTTGAAGCCCAGGATGTCGCGCGTGATCTCGATCAGGTAGCTGTCAAGTTCGCCACGGTTCCACTCTGCGAATACGTCGCGCATCTGGGCATTCGTCAGCCCCGCACCACGCCGCATCAGATCGTAGACCTCGCCGATCAATTGCATGTCCCCGTACTCGATACCGTTGTGCACCATCTTGACGAAATGACCGGCCCCGCCATCGCCGATCCACTCGCAGCACGGATCGCCCTCCGGGGTCCGCGCGCAGATCGCCTGGAACACCGGCTTGATCCGCGGCCACGCCGCTGCACTCCCGCCCGGCATCAGCGATGGCCCGTGGAGCGCGCCCTCCTCGCCGCCCGAGACGCCGGATCCTACGTAGAGCAGGCCGCTGCGCTCGACGCGCTCGAGCCGGCGAGCCGTGTCCGTATACAGGCTGTTGCCGCCATCGATCAGGATGTCGCCCCGATCGAGCAACGGAACGAGCTGGTCGATCAATTCGTCGACGGCACTACCCGCCTTGACGAGCATGAGGATCCGGCGCGGCGGTTCGACGGCGGCGACGAGCTCCTGGAGCGTCGCGGCGCCGACGAACTGCTTGCCCTTCCCGCGCCCGCCCAGGAACTCGTCGACCCTGGCTCTGGTCCGGTTGTAGAGGCAGACAGAGAACCCCCGGCTCTCAATGTTGAGCGCGATGTTCTCGCCCATGACGGCAAGCCCGATAAGGCCGATCGAGGAAGTTCCGGACTGCATGCTGTATGTCCCACCAAGGTGAAAAAGCGCCGCATCCGAGCACGGCCACGAAGGCCGGTTGCCTACGAGCGCCGAGGTCCATCATAACGGCCCGGGTTCAGGCCATGCGGGCCAAACGTGCCGCCGGGCGGGGGACTCGTCAGCGGGCGCGGACAGCCGAGTCCTTGAACACGCGGCCGTCCTTCATGACGAATGCAACATCCGTCAGCACCGACACGTCGGTCGACGGGTCGCCGCGCACGGCCATCAGGTCGGCGTAGGCGCCGGGCGCGATCACTCCGATCTGGCCCTGCATGCCAAGGAGCTCCGCGGCCTTGACGGTCGCCGACTGTATCGCCTGCATCGGGGTCATGCCGAACTCGACTTCGCGCGCAAACTCCTGGGCGATCGGTTCGCTCCAGGGGAAGCCGCCAACATCGGTGCCGAACGCGATCTTGACCCCCGCCTTCAGCGCCTTGGCGAACGACACGCCGTGCACGGCCGTGCGCTTGCGGTCGCGCTGCCCGGAGGGTGTGTCGGGAGGATCCCAGTCCTTGTAGTAGACCGCGAGCGTTGGCACGTACCACGTACCCTGCCTCAGCATCTGCGCGATCTCCTCGTCGGTGATCTCGAGACCGTGCTCGATCGAATCACAGCCCCCATCGAGCGCGCGCTTTAGCCCGATGCCGTTGTAGGCGTGGCAGGCGACCTTGCGTCCCCAGCCGTGGGTCTCGTCGACGATGGCCTTGAGCTCCTCTACCGTCAGCGTGGGCTGCGACACGAGGTTGCCGTCGCGGTCGACCCACGAGCGGTGCGTCATGTAGACCTTGATCCAGTC